>Ga0272442_10000545_pt1 | contig 59110 bp, 85 predicted proteins | sample SSMForm2O_FD_200262 | JGI IMG/M metagenome (GOLD analysis project Ga0272442, IMG submission 200262) | Marine sediment archaeal communities from Little Sippewissett salt marsh, Falmouth, MA, United States - SSM-Form-2O | ecosystem: Environmental > Aquatic > Marine > Wetlands > Sediment ...
ATAAATGTTGGAAAGAAGAGAACAGGATATTGAAAGAAAATGAAGAATATTATAATCGTATGCAAAAAAACTAAATTAAAATGACAAAAAAATATAAATATATCAGAGTGAAATGTCCATGTTGTGGAAAGTCTTGGATTGAGAAAGTTGAAATAAATTCAAGAATAAAATTAGAAATAAATCCAGAAAGATTTGATAATGAATCCTAAATTAGGAGGACAAACAAAATGTTAGTTGAATGTGATTGTGGTTTGGTTTTTACTGATAAGCAAATTGTTATTACAGATGATGGTGCTGTTAATTGGTTTTGTCCTAATTGCGGTGATTGTAAAGAATGGTTTTAAAAGAAATGGAAAAAGTTTGTCATAAGGAGTGATGTGAATGGTAGAAAGAATTAAAGATATTCATTTAAGTTATGAATTTCAAAACTTTACAATTGAAGAATTACAAAAAATAAAATTGATTTATGAATTAAAATATTTAGAATTAAATTATTAAGAAAAATAAAAAAGGAGATAAAAAAGGTGTGTGATAAAATAGGAATACATGAATTGAAGTGTAGGATTTGTGGTCAGACTTTTTTAATTGATTCTATTTATGTTGCTGATATTTGCCCTGAATGTTGCACTAAAGAATTGAATAATAAATTAAAACATAAAAGAATTAAATAGTAAGTATTTAAATAGATATGTAATATTAAAATATAAAAGAATTATCTATATTTTTTTATTCTAATATTTTAAATTTTTGTAAAAACATTAAGTTTTCTTTAAAAAGTTTTATGTTTCTATTAAATAATAATGTAATCTTATATTAAAAATAAACATATATTTAAATATTAAAACTTAGATAATCTAATTAAATGAAAAAGTTAATACATTTAAAATCAGAAGAAGTAAAGATTGCTGTTCCTTCAAAAAAGGATTTATCAATTCATACAATTTCTTTAGAAGGTGCAATAATTAAATGTATTAAACATATCTATAGATACCAAGAATTTACAATGCCTAAAGATATAATGATATCAATTTTATGGAAGGCCCACAAAGGATGTGGTTGCAAACAAGACCATTTAGACATATCACAGAGATTATCGTTATATGATTATTTGAAAGATAAAGATATTGAAGACCCTTATATTAATCAATTTATAAAAGAAACAAAGGAGAAGTTTAAAAATGCTGATATTTAAATATACAGACCCTTTTTATTTACAGAAAGAAAATATATATAAAGAAAAAGAGATAAAGCCAATAGATAGTATAGTAACTAAAAAATCAAGTCATCCACAGATGGAATATGCACATCTAAAGAATAGAATTATAAATTTAAAAATAGTTATTAATAAGATAAAAAATAATTATATGAAAGAAGAATTTTTACCAAAATCCTTAAAACCAATTTCACTTGATTCTTATCCTAGTTCCTATACTGAGTGTAGTTTGTTTATAGAAATGCTTACAGAATATTATAAATTTTTACTTGAAAACAAAGTATCATTTTATACTAGTGAAAAAAATATGACAAATTTAATAGGAACAATGATTCTGATAGAGAATAAAGAGGCAAAAATTATAACCAATGATTATCAATTAAAAGCACAGCTAGAAGATGTAGTAAAAAAATATAGAAAGTATCATATTACATTATATGAAAAATAAAATAGTTACACTTTGGAAATATGATTCCTATTTTCTTGTTGAATATTCTTATGATAAAGAACTTCATTTACTTATGAAGGAAAAGCAAGGAAAATATATTAAGTCAAAAACTGCTTGGGAATATCCTTTAAATAAAATAGATGATATATATAATTCAATTAAAAATAAAGGATATCAAATATCAATTATTAGCAATAAGGATGGGAAGTATATTTCCGAAAATATATTTGATTGTCCTGATGTGGTTGGAGTATATGGTTATTGCTCTTCTTGCAAAAAATACAGGTTTCTTAATAAGGAAAATCTTTGTTATGAGTGTAAATAATTTTAATCCTTTATTAAAAATTTAATTAGTTTTAAATATAGTTATTCTATTTATGTTATTTACCTTTTGGAGGTGTAGGATGAAGAACTTTAGAGGAGTCGCAAATGCTTTTTCAGTTGGTTCAGGAACTATTGTAATATCTATACCAAAAGAGATAGTTGATGAGTTGGAAATTGATACAAATACAAAGAAATCTTTTTTTGATGTTTATACTAATTATAACAGTGAAAAAAAGGAAATAATATATCAATTTTCAAAACATGCTAAAAGAAAAAATAAAAAGGAATAGTATGGAAAAGACATTATTTGGTGATAAATTAATAGAAACATATTTGGAAGTATTTAATTCATATAGTATTGCAAATGAACTATATGGAAGAATTTCACTTCATGTATTATTAGGGCAAGCACTTTGTAAACATGTATGTTATCAAATGGGCTCAAGGAGAATAGACCCGAGAGTTCATCTTCTATTAATTAAGCCACAAGGAACAGGTAAAGGCGCTGGATATGGTTTTATAGATAAAATGGCAAAAAGTATAGGATTAGATTTCCAATCATTGACAGAATCAACTGATGCAGGATTAGTAGGAACACTTGAAAAAGATGGAAATGAAACTGTGGTAGTAGATGGTTTATTGAAAACAGCTGATATTATTGGAATGGAAGAAGCATCAGTTCTTTTTGATTATACAAATGATTTTTCAAAGAAAAATATGACATATATGCAAATAACAATGAATCCACTAGAAGGAAGTTCTTGTAAAATATCAAAAAAGTTAGGAACTGAGTTAATTGAAATTGAGCCTCATGCCTCTTTTGTTCTTCTAACTTATCCTCCAGATAAACTTGTAGATAAACTTTTGAAGACAGGATTTATAGATAGGGTAATTCCTGTTTTTGAAGATGTAACTTTAGAAGAGAGATTAATGATTATTGAAAAGATGAGTGAAGCTATATCAACTGGTATTGATAAAAAAGATGAAATTGACAAAAAAGAAAAATTAGTAGCTACTAGTTTAAAGCATATTATAAATATGTATACAACTGAAAAAAGATTTGTTCTTCCTGATGAAATAAAAAAATTATTAATTAAAACTATGACTGAAGATTTTTCTATGAAAATACTAGATGCATCTACTAAAGCAAAGGAAAAACTAGAGCATTTTATAACAAGATTATATGAAACTTTAATTAAATTATCTATTCATCATGCTATTCTTTCTGGAAGAGAAGCAATTGATGTTAGTGATATTGTCTATGCAAGAAGATTATTTACGCCCATCTGGAACAATCTTATTATTAGTATAGAATCACTTTTAATAATTAGTCCTCAAGAAAGAATGAGAAGGCACAGAATTATTAGAACATCAATTGATGAATATAAAACTCAAATCAGATTGAAAAAGTTTGTAAAAGATAAGGTTTGGGTTAGGAGAAGAACTATGGTTAAAAATTTACAGCACTTATGGGATAACTGTAGTATTAATACAGCAGATAATAATTTATATAAATTAGAAAAATCTTGTGAATTAACAAATAAAGCATTTATCAACAAACTTCAGTATGATAAAGATAAATATTTTGAAAGAAAATCAATAAAAGGAGTAGCTTATTTAAAATTAATAAAAGATATAGGATAGGAGAGAAAATATGAAAATACCAGAAGATATACAAAAGGCAATAAAAAGTTTAAGTGACGCTGTTGGTGTTCCTACAAATGTATTATTGGATGATTTGAAGGAAATAATAAAAACGAATGAACAAATACAGTTGATGGATAAAGACACTTTTAAAATAAGATTTGCTTGGGCGAATCTTTACCGCAAACATACCATCGCAGGCAATGAAGGTGAATTCTATGTTATGCCCTTACTACACCCTAACCCTTTAGAGATAACCACTGCAAAAGGAGAAAGGATGTGGATTGGAGAGTTTTCTGCTTTAGTTCAAAAAATTACTAAAGATGAACAAGGAAAAGTGGAAATTGGAGAACCAACATATGGAGCTGGAACATTATTTAGAGATGGAGCAAAAGCATTACAAGATTTAGAAAGAGATAAAGTATATAAAACAGCACTTATTTTTGAAGAAACTGATAATGGATATGGATTATCATCTGATAAAGCAACATTCACAGAAGTAGACCATAAAATGCCAATAACATTTAAGGAATATTTTGAAAAAGAAATAGAACCAAAGCATTTAGATGTCCTTTTAGGAGATATGGATTTAAATAAAAGTGAGAAGCCAACTGATATAAGAGTATTAACAGTTGATACATTTGATTATGACGCTGGAAAAGGAGCAGATGGAAGAGAATTTGGTTATTATGATATGACGGATTCTTCTATTTCAGGAAAAAATTATAGAATGTTTTTGCATCCTAAAGATATGGAATGGGAGAAAGGTTCTCAATTAAAAATAGGTGTAAGGATTGATTTTAATAAAAGGAAGGAACTTATGACAAGTCCACATTTTATAGTGCCAACTGGATTTGCTTTTAAAAGAGAATTTGAAACAAAAGCAGTAATGCCACAAGAAACGGTTGATACTACTGAAGAAAAGAAAGAAGAGACGGAATCTAAAGAATCAGAAGAAGAAGTAAGTTTTGAGATTTAAGGTGTAAAAATGGCTGAATCAAAAACTAGAGAAAAATCAAATGATGCTCAAGATTTATGGAATCAAAGGATGGAACCTATTCCAATAAAGAAATATGCAACTGATACTGCTGATACAGAAAAAATACTTGTTTTTAGTGAAACTGGAGCAGGAAAAACAACATTCTATTTGAATATTTTAAAATATTTGAGCAGTAAAGGAATTCCAAAAAAGGATATGAAGATGTATATTGTCTATCCTGATAGACCACAAGGATTAGTAAAACTTTATGGATTAATTCCTAAAGAATATCAAGATTGTATAGATGTTCTTCCAGTAGGAACATATGAGCAAACAATCATTGCAACAGCAACAGCAGTAGAAGGGCTAGTAAATCATTTTAAGGAAACTGGAAAATATGGATGGATTGTATTTGAGCTAATAGAAAACTATTGGACTTTTTCACAGGATTATTTCTGTAGGGAAGCATATGGGCAATCATTAGGAGAGTTCTTTTCTCAAATGAGAACAATTATGAGTAAGGATAAGGCAGAAAAGAAAACAGCATATGAAGCTTTCTCAGGACCTTTTGGTGGACCATGGCCTATTATAAAATTCTTTCATAATTTCAATTGGATTGACAAAGTTAAAAGATATCCATTTAATGTTGTATTTACATCAGAACTAAAACAAGAAGAAAATGAAGATTCAATCTTTAAGCAATTAGGATATAGACCAGCAGGAGAAAAACATACACAGCACAAAGTTGATACTATCCTTTATCTTTCACACAAAAAAGTTGGAAATAATTATAAGTTTTTAATGAATCCTTTCAAATTAACAGGTTATAGAGTTCTTTATGCACCAATTGAAATAACTGATAAGAATGCTTATGAAGAGCATAAAAAAGCACTTTTATCACTTGAAAAGAGAGGATATAAAGTATCAAAAATAGAAGACCTAGAAAAACAAGCAGATATCAAACCCCCTAAGCCAAAAGAAGAGAAGAAAGTAGAACCCCAGAAACAAGAACCAAAAGAAAAAGAAGAAAAAACAATAACATCAATATCAAAAAGCGAAGGAGAGAAAAAGATATCAAAAAAAGAATTAACTGAAAAGCCAAAAGAAGAACCTAAAAAAGAAACAAAAGAATCAGAAGATGTATGGGAGATTTAGATAATGGAAGCAAGAAAAGTAATTGAAAGCAAAAGAGAAGGAGAATACCTTATTGTAAAACATCATTGTATAGATGTTAAAGAAACAATCGAAATTGAAGGAATGATAGATAGATTAAATTTGTATGATGAAGATGGCGAAACTGCTTATTTTGAATATGGAATTTGCTTTAATCTTGATGGCGAAATTCTTTTTATCGATGTTAATAAATTTATCAAAGGTATTTCTGAAAATCTTGATGATAACAGAAATGAAGGCTACTGGCTTATTGAAAAAGAACAACATGAACTTTTTGAAAAACAACTCAAGGAGTTAGAAAAATACAAAGAATATGATATTTATTTGTAGGTGTATAAAATGAAAATAGTATTGAAGCAAGAAAAACTTGTAAATATGTTAGAGAAGCTGATGGTGGACAATATGTTTCCTTCTTGTGTAATAATGACAAAAGATAAAACTTTATCATCAATACAAAAAGAAGAGCATTCAAGAGGTTTAAGGTTTGTAAAATTCAAGGAATCATTTTTTGACTCAATAAGCGATGATGAAGATATAATTCATATAAACGCAGTCAAATTTTTAGATGTTATAAAAAGAATTCCAGCAACAACAGTTCTTACAGTGCAAAAGGAAGGAAATAAAATAGTTATAGAAGGCGAATTTGATGGAAGAAAAGTAAAGCCAAAATTATCATATCTTGAACCTGAAGAACCTATTAAATCATTAAAAGAAGTTAATATAGAAATGAAAGAAGGAACTCCTTATGTTGGCAAGTTGGAAGAAGAAAAGATTCCTTTAAATATACATCTAGCAATTAAATTAGAAGATTTAAAATTTATGGTTGAAGAAGCCAGTGCGCTTGATACTGAATTCTACAGATTTAAATTGGATAATAACATAATAAAAGTAAATGTTGGGGACTTATATGCAAGTTCTGATGAAGTGGAATATGAACCAAAAGGAAAAATAATTAAAAGCGGTAGTTTAGAAAATATATTCACATATGGTATCTCACAAATATCAAAAACCTTTGATGGAGATATCAATATTAAAACAAAAAGTGCTTATCCTGGATGGATATATGAAACAGGAGATGGATATATACTAGGAATATTACTACCTCCTTTTATAGATGAAGAAGAATAAGCTTTCAGAAAGTAAGTTAAGAATCCTCCTAGTTTGAGATGTTGCTCTATCAAAATATCCTTTCCTATTCTTAACTTGCCTGAAAAAGGCTGGAGTTAATATCAAAATGTTTACAGAGCTACCAAGATATTTAGGATTTCCAAATCAAGTATATGTAGAGAAACCTTTTTCTTTTAAAAGATTTGAAGAAATATTTAAAAATAAATTACCTTTCTTTGTATCTACATATCAGTTCAAAGATAAAAATACGCCAATTATAGATAATATGTTTTTTGATATTGATTCTTATTTTTCTTTAAGGATTCCTTATGTTAATACAAGGATGCTGAAAAATTTTTGTGAGGAGCATAATCTTCCTTATGTAATTGTTTTTTCGGGAGGAAAAGGATTTCATTTTTATATAAGATTTAAACCTATAATTCCAAAAAATACAGAGCAAAAAAATGAGATTAGAAATTTAATATATTCACTTCAACTTAGAATAGCTAAAGACATAGGAATAGAAGCATATGATGAGCCAACATTTGGAAGAATAAGATTTCTTTGTCGTTATCCAACATCAAAATATATTAGAAGGGATGAAAATACTGGTGATATCTACGAAAATGGATATTATTGTAGGTATATAAGTCCTAATGAGTTTGATAAAGGATTAAAGCATATTGTTAAGGTAGTAAAGAATCCTGGAAAAATACCTAAACCTAAACCAACAAATGTATCATTATATGGAATAAAAGAAATTTTTAAAGATTTAGTTATAAAACATAGGCAGGATGGTATAGCAGAAAACTTGCTTGTGCAGAGAGCAGGTTCTGTTGTGCCTAATATAACTGCTATAGGTGTTCCTTGTTTGAAAAAAATTGCAAGAAACAAACATCCTACGCATTTTGAAAGAATAGAGCTTGTTGCTTTTTTAAAATTACTAGGATATACTGATAGTGCTATCAATGCTTTTATTAGAGATTTAAATTGGAGAGATTATAATTATGCAACTACATCGTATCAAGTTAGGACTGTAAATGCTAGATATCCTAAATGTAGTTTTTTAAGAAAGGCCTATGGGGATTTGTGTAAAGATTGTTCTTTAATGAGGTAAAAAAATGAATGGAATACCAAATGTTAAAAAAATGATGGAAAAGCTAATGGGTGACCTCAAGAAGAAACCTGATGAGAAACTTATCAATGGTTATAAACAAGCAATGAAAGATTATGAAGACACTGGAAATGAGCAATGTAAAATTGCTGGAGAAATAATTAAAAAGGAAATTGATAGAAGAGGATTGAAGATTGAAGATTGATATTGATAACCGAGAAAGGCATAGAATTCCAAAATTCCAGAATTATATTAAAAGTGGAAAAGCTAAATTTATCAAAGGAGCAACACTCCTAAATATGCCAACTGGAGATTATGGTACTAAAGACCATCTTGTTGGAATAGAATATAAAAAAGATGACCTAGCGGAATCAATCTTTAGTGAGTTAATTGATAAGCAACTCAAAGAACTAAGTGAAGCATATGAGCATGCTTATCTATTCATTGGATATGATGGAATAGAAGAAATGATAAGTGAAAACCTTGGTGTAAATCCTGATTGCTTAATTGGGAAAATGACATCTATTTTATCTAGGAATCATGTATCTGTAGTATTTGTAGGAGACCTTTTAGTAAGGTTTGTAATTGATACTATTGAGAAACATTATGATGGAAGGAATCCAACTAAGGAATATTCAGTTATAAGAAAAGGATATCAAAAAAGGAAACCATCTGTTATTGAAATAAAATTAGATATAATATCAAGAATTCCAGGACTTGGAATGGGAAAAGGAAATCTTTTACTTGAGCATTTTGATAATAAATTTTCAAAGATATCAAATGCATCAGTTGAAGAAGTAATGGAAGTGCCAAGAATAGGAGAAGTTTTGGCTAAAAGAATTAAAGAGGTGATGGAGTGAGTGTAGGTGGAGCAATCTGTTTAGGTTCATTTATATTATGGACAATGTTTTCATTGATTGTATTTATGGCATATGGAAATATTTATGATTTCTTACAGAGCATTTGGTGTGTTATTATTGTAATTATTTATATTATAATTCTTGTATTTTATAGGATAGGAAAAAGGATGGCTGATAAATATGGTTAATACAATATATGCTGAAAAATATAGGCCCAGTAATCTTGATGATGTAGTTGGACAGGAGCATGCTGTTCCATATCTTAAAGAATTCATAAAGAATAAAGATATACCACATATGCTTTTTGCTGGAAAAGCTGGCACTGGAAAAACAACTTGTGCTATTGCACTTGCAAAAGACCTTTATGGAAAGGATTGGAAAAGTTACTTTTTAGAATTAAATGCTTCTGATGAAGGTGGTGTGGAGACCATGAGAACAAAAGTAAAGGATTATGTGAGGTCTTCCATTATAGGAGAAAAATATAAAATAATTTTCTTTGATGAGACAGATTATCTAACGCCTAACAGTCAAGCATGTTTAAGAAGAATGATAGAAGTATATGGCGGAAAGTGTAGATTTATTTTTAGTTGTAACTTTCCTAATAAAATAATTGAGCCCATTAAGGATAGATGTGTAGTATTTAGATTCAAAGGAATCAAATCAAAGGATATGCAAATAATGCTTAATAAAATAGTTGAAAGTGAAGATATAGATATCACTAACTCAGCAGTTAATTTACTTGCGACACTTTCTAATGGTTCAATGAGAAAAGCACTTAATACACTCCAAAAATTAAAATTAGGAAATATCACTAATATTGATGATGAAGTTATTTATAATTCGCTTGGTTATGTAAATGATGATTATATAAGAACTCTTTTGAAGGTAATAAGGAAAGGAAATATCAAATTGGTTGATGATTATGTAGATAACTTATTGAATACAAAGGTATATGCTCCTGTGGAAATAATTGAATCATTGCAGAGATTAATAAAAGATTCAGATGTTCTTTCAATTGATGATAAAATAAAGACATTGAGAAGTATTGCTGATATAGAGTTTAGGATAGCAATGGGTGCTACACCCGAAATCCAGTTGAAGGCTTATGCTGTGTATTTAATAAATATCTATGGAAAGTATGGTGAGAAATAATGTTAAAAGGAAGAAAACCTAAATATATTCAAAAGAGAATTAATGAGGAAATGAGTAAATGTCAAAAAAAGAAAAAGATGAAAGCTTAAGTTTAAAGCATTGGCTCAGTAGAACTATAATGATTGCAATTATACTATTAATTCTTATTTACTTTATAGAGATGTATATGGAGTTTCCAATTTTAACTGATACTGTAATAGCAATCTCCTTGACCTTATTCATAGGATTGGCACATGAAATGTCGCATTATGTAGTAGCTGTAAGGCTTGGATATAAACCAACTTGGTATAGGACAAGGTTTATGATGGGATTTGAAATAACTCCGCATTCCAATAGAAAGAAGTGGAGAAAGGATAATAGAAAAATAGCAATAGCACCATATTTATTTTTAATTCCATTTTCAGCAATTATTCTGCTATTTGGATATATATATTGGCACATAGGAATTATGGTTGCTGGTATAGCAGGATTACTTCTACATACAATGTCAATTAGAAAGGAAGGGGTGATAGTATAGATGTATGCGAAAGGTGTGGTAGAAAAGCAAAATATTTTTTATATGGAGAGAATGGGGTTGAAAAGAAATTGTGTATAGAATGTTTAATGGAGGAAAATAATGTCTATAATAGAAAAAGAAATTAAGTGGTGGCACCTTATATATTTTAGTTTAGCAGGTGTATTTCAAGGATTCTTTTTTGCCAATATAATAGGAAGGTTGATACTATAAATGATGTCCTTTGGGGAATGTCATTTGTATTGTTAGGATATGTAACAATGAGTATCATAAAAAGAATCTATATTTTATGGAGAGATAGAAAAAATAAAGTTGAGTGATGGGATGATAGGATTAAGTCAAAGCGCATTAACAACATTTAGGAACTGCCCAAGGGCATATGAGTTCTATAAGAATAGAGCTCAAGGAATGTTTTTTGATTTTGATGTATTGGATATAGGAAAATATGTTCATAAGGCACTTGAAAAATATTATAAGATATCATATTTAACAGAAGGGGATGCTGATGATGTGGTTATAGAATCATATCATTGGCTAAAAAAGTATTGGGATATCAATTTTCCGCCAGAGTATCTTAAGAAGGCCTATACTTGCCTTGAGAACCATGCGAAATGGGAATCTAAGAATATAAATAATGGTATGAATACAAAACCATTAACAGAAGTTGAAACCACGCAGAATGGCTATCATGGAATAATTGATTATGTAGACCTTCCTAAAGAGATGGTTATTGATTGGAAAACCAATACTTGGCCAACACTTTCTTATGAATATAGAATGCAAGCATCAGTTTACAAGGAATTATATGACGGAAAATTTAAAAGGAATTTAAAGCATTTCTATTTCTTTTTCCTTTATCCAAATGAATGGAGAACTGTAAAATATGATTCCGAGAAGCAGATAAAAGTGAAGGAAGATGTTGAGAAGTTAAAAAGGGAAGTTTTGGAATGCTTTGATAATGGAGAGTTTCCAAAGAAACCAAGAACAGATAAAATGTGTGAGAACTGTTTGTATAAATGGTATTGTTTGAAGGTGGTGTAATATGAGAGAGAAAAAAATAAAGGAATTGGAAAGGCAGTTGAAGGAAGCAAATCAAAAAGCAGTTCAAAAGGAATTATTTTTGGAGGAACTGAAATATCTTTATTTAAAGAAACTTGATAAGGATGTAAAGGCAATATCAAAAATAACTGTAGATAATATACACAATATACAGTGCCTTTTTGAAAGGGTTAAGAAATTGGAAGAAGAATTAGAACAGCAGGAGATAGATGAAGAGATTGATGAAGCAGTGGATGATATGTTTACATGATATTAAAAATAAAAATATATTTAAATATAAATAAATGGATTTGGAAATATGAAAAGAAAAATTACACTTAAAATAGAACACCATTTTGATGCAGCACATCAGTTAAAATTATCATATGAATCTCAGTGTCAAAATCTTCATGGTCACAGATGGAATGTGATTGTATTTGTGAGAGGGACTACTGATGATTTAGATAATAATGGAATTCTAGTTGATTTTACAAATATTAAAGAAAAGATTGATATATATGACCATCAGTTTTTAAATGATATCATGAAGTTTAATCCAACTGCTGAGAATATTGCTAATAATCTTTGTAAAAGGTTGGAAAATCAATTTCCTAAACTAAAGTTTAAAGTTAGAATATATGAAAGTCCTAATTGTTCAGTTGAGGTAGAGTCAGATGGATATACCGATTAGTGAAATATTTGAAACAATACAAGGTGAAGGAAGGCATGTAGGTTGGCCTGCCTTATTTATAAGAGTAGCAGGTTGCAACTTGAGATGTGAGTGGTGTGATACTCCTTATGCTCTTGAAAAGAAACAAGGAGACCTAATGAGCGAAGAGCAAATTATCAAATTTATTAGGTTATCAGAGAAGAAACTTGTAGTTTGGACAGGCGGAGAACCTCAACTTTATGGAGCGCAGATTCTTAGGATTAGGCGAGAGATTGGTAATGAGAAAATATTTGCTGTGGAAACAAATGCAACATTATTATCCGAGTTTTTACTTTGTTATGATTATATATGCTTTAGTCCTAAAAGGAAAGAAGACATTCCTAAACTTTTAGAATTTATCAAAGGAAATGAATTTCAAGAAGCAAAAACAGAATGGGATATCAAAGTGGTTACTGACCTTGAGAAGGTTGGAATGGATATGATAGGTGAAGCAACCATGCTCATGCCTTTAACTAGTAACTGTCCACATTCATCAGACGATATGGAAGTTAGGAAGAAGGTTTGGGAGTATTGTGTGAAGAACAATAAGAAATACAGCCCAAGGCTTCAAGTTGAGATTTTTGGAAAGGAGAGAGGAAGATAAAATGGAAATGGATTTTGAAAAAAGAGATAAACTAAGTATAATTCATCTTCCTATTATAAAAAAAATAGCATATGAACACCGATTTAGAGTACTAAGAATAGGAATTGAAAATTATAAAGATGTATTTAAAGATAGTGCAATTAAAACTATATTAACAAAAGATGAAACAAGAGTAGACCCTGTGATTCATTCATTACGCTTCCTAAGTGATTTATTCTTTTTAGATATAATAAAACATATAGGTTATAAAGGGGAAATGAAAGCAACTAAAATTGAATATCCTAATTATGATATTGAATTAGATTCTTATAAAGGTAGTTTTAATCATACATATTATTTACCTACAAATAAAATATTTTTTATTTTAATTACTGATACTATAAAAGCATGTTGGATTGAAGATATACCTAAGATGGTTCATACAATAATAATTCCTAAACGATGGTCAAAGGATGATTATGAAAGATATAAAATAGAGTTTAAAAATATAGGATTTAAAAACTGTAATTATAAGCATTATAATAGAAGTATAAAAGGAGGAAGTAGCACCCCTTTTATGTTATTTAATAAACAATCAAAATATATATTGCCATTAGGTGAATTTCTTGAAAACACAAGGAGAATAAAAAATGAAAATACTGATAGATAAGATAATTATAAGAGAAGATTTATATCCAAGGTTAGAAATAGATACAAAGAAAATACAAGAGTATTCAGAAAATATAGAAAAGTTACCTCCAATAGAACTCAATCAAGATAATATTTTGATTGATGGAATGCATAGAATGAAAGCACATAAACAAGCAGGTTTAGATGAAATAGAGTATATAGTTTTTGAAACAAAAAGCGATAATGATATTATTATGAGAGCTATAGAAACAAATGCAACGCATGGTTTACAGTTAAATTACAAAGAAAAAAAATCATTAGCTGTTAAGCTATATCATGATGATGATACAAGAAGACGTTTACTGAAGGTATTATCTGTATCGCCTTCTACATTCGATAAATGGACAGCAAATAAAAAGAAAGAATTAGATGAAGAAAGAAATCAAAAAATACTTAATTTATACTTGAGATGTTGGACAATGAAACAAATAGCGGAAACTGTAGGAATGACAGAAGATGGCATCTCAAAATATTTGAAAAACTATAGAAATAATAAATTTATGGAAACTATAGAAAATTTTAAACCAAACCCTTACAACATCTGGAGTTATGGAAAACAAGAACCGACTGATACAAAAGTTTTTGGTACATTACCACAAGATATAGTTGAACAACTTCTTTATTACTACACAGAACCCTTTGATGTTGTATATGACCCGTTTGGTGGTGCAGGAATAACAGTTGATGCCTGCAAGAAATGGTATCGTCGTTACTACGTCACTGATAGAAAACCAAGTGAGATAGCACTAACAAAAAACATCAAAAAAGCTGAAATACAAGAAGGTATTCCAAAACTTCCAGAAATTCCAAAATTAGTTTTTATGGACCCACCATACTGGCAACAATCAAAAGGAAAATATAGTAATGACCCAACAGACCTTGCTAACATGTCATTAGAAGATTTTGAAAAAACTTTGACAGCATTCTTTAAAGAACTAAAACGATGGTTAAATGATGGTAGTTATATAGCTTTAATAATTGGTATGACTCAATCAAATCATCAAGTTAATGACCATGCTATTAGTTTATACAAAATATTAGATAGTATTGGTTTTTCTTTTGTTCAAAGAGTAAATGTGCCTTATTCAACTCAACAAGTAAACGAGTTTGATGTTTCTAGTGCAAAAAAAGGAAAATATATGTTAAAAATGTATAGGGATTTATTAATATTTAAAAAAGGAGAGTGAAAAATAAAATGAGTAATCCAAATTTTATAGAAAAGGATACAGTAGAAGAAGCAAATGAAGTAGACCTGACACTCTATCGGTGGAGTGAGAGAATGAGTGCTATAAAAGGAAAATACGTATTTGTATTGAGACAAATAAAGAAAAAGGAATAATTAGGCGAAAGGATGGCAGAATATATGGCAGACTGTTCCTTAAGCATCAGGGAGTAAAAGACCGTGACCATACGGTGGCTCTTGAAGAGATTTGTGCTTTTTTGCAGAGTGCATCCCATCCCCTCACAGAGAGCGAATCCCCGTCATCCCGCCAAATAAAGTGATAAAATGAAAGTAGTTGTTGTTTATAGTGGAGGCCTTGATTCAACTGTCCTTCTCCATCATGCAGTTAAATTACATGGAAAGGAAAATGTAATAGCATTTAGTTTTGATTATGGCAGTAAGCACAATCTTAAAGAGCTTGAATGTGCTGAGTGGCAAACCAAACAATTAGGAATCAAACATATATTTTTCAATCTCCAGTCAATTAAAGACCATTTTAAATCAACCCTTTTAAAAGGTGGAGATAAAATTCCCCATGGCCATTATGCTGAGAAGAATATGGAGAAAACGGTAGTTCCTCAAAGAAATGGAATCCTTCTCCTAATTACAGCAGGATATGTAGAATCAATTGGTGGTGGAGAGGTTTGGATAGGAAGTCATGCTGGCGACCATTTTATTTACAGAGATTGCAGGCCTGAGTATAACAGAATCTTAAATATGGTAATTGAATATGGTTCTAGAAATAAGGTATCACTAAAAGCCCCTTTCAATAAAATGTATAAATGGGACATAGTTAAAAGGGGAGTTGAATTGGGAGTAGATTTTTCCATGACATGGAGTTGTTATGAAGGAAGAAATGTTCATTGCGGAAAATGCGGTACTTGTACGGAAAGAATAGAAGCGTTTGAGAAGGCAGGAGTTGAGGACATATTAATGAAATAGTATCATATAAAAAATTTATATTTGGCATAAATAGAATTGCTGAAATAATTAAAAAAGATTATAAAGACAAAATTGATAATATATATGGAATCCCAAGAGGAGGATTAGTGCCAGCAGTATATTTATCACATATACTTAATATGCCAATAATAGATGAAGATATCATAAATGAGGGAACTCTCGTGATTGATGATATAGCGGATACAGGAGAAACTCTTGAAATATTTGATGATTTCATAAAGGCAACTTTATATTATCATAAAGAGAGCACTATTGAGCCCGAAATTTGGATTTTTCAAAAGAAGGATAAATGGATAGTATTTCCATGGGAAGTTGATAAATGCGAAACAGGATTATGTAAACCTAATACAAATGAAGGAATAAAAAAATGGAAGGAGAGATTTGGAAATGGAAATGAGTGAGTGTAGAATAAATTTAAAAGACAATAAAATAATACAAGATGCAATAACAACTATACTGAAAGAAATAGGAGAAGACCCAAATAGAGAAGGACTAAAAAGAACTCCGTTTAGAGTAGCTAAAGCATATGAAGAATATTTTTCAGGATATCAATTTAGCCCAGAAGATGTCCTTAACCGCCAGTTTACTGAGTCATGTGGAATAGTAATAGAAGGCCCAATATCATTTTATAGCCATTGCGAGCATCATATGGTTAGTTTCTATGGAAATTGCTGGATAGCTTATATTCCATCACAGCATGTAACTGGTTTAGATAAATTGGTTAAATTGGTTGAGATATATTCAAGACGGTTGCAAATACAAGAACGCTTAACACAGCAAATAGCAGATGGGCTTTTTAGAACCTTGGAGTGCATGGGTGTAATGGTTATTGTATCAGCAAAGCATCTTTGTGTATGTAGTAGAGAAACAAAAAATGCAACATCAAATACTGTAACATCAGAAGTTCGTGGGGTATTTGAAAATGATTTAGGAGCAAGACAGGAAGTTTTAAAATTAATAGATTTGAGTGAGAAGATATGAGTGGTTCAGATTATGAAAGAGAATTAAAAGAAAAACTTATACAGGAAGGATGGCTTGTATTTAGAGTTGCTGGTTCTTTTGTATGTGACCTTGTGGCATTGAGATATTATCCAGAAAAAGAACAGAGAATAATAGAAGTAAAATCAACAAAAGCAGATACATTTTATACTAGCGATAATAAAGAGCAATTTGATATACTCAATAATCATGCAAAAGAAGGATTCAATGTGTATTATTATATAAGATGGAAAGGAGTAAATAAATGGAGTAAATATCACTTACCCTTAGAACCATACCCAATATTTAGGAGAGATGAAAATGATAATTGAAGTAATATTAGTAGTAATATTTGCTACTATATGCGCAGGAGATTGTTATAGCACTGCAAAACTTTTAAAACATAATGAAAAGATGGTTAATGATAAAAACTACAAAAGAAAGGTAAAATATAGAATATCAAAAAAATTAAAAAGTGATGTGTCTCAATCAGAAATGTGTCCTTTTACTAGTAAACTTGTGAGAAAATATGGTGGAACAAGGGCAATGCTTTATCTTGGAGTATTTGCTTATGGGCCTTTAAGTTTAGCACTTTTTTATCTTTTATTAACTGAAGGAATAGAAACTCTTATCCTTACAGTATTCTTAATAGGATTTATGGTTGGAGCTTTATTTATGCAAATAATGAAGGCAATAACTTTAGAAAAAAGATTTGGAGTGAATGTATGGAGAGATTAAAGAAAGCAGAGTCATATAAAGACCTGCAAGAAGGAATAAGGAAGCTGAAAATAGAACCGCCACTACAGGCCTTTGAAAATAAATATCAAGATAAAGAATGTATGGTTCAATTTCATACTGAAGAATTTAGTGCAGTATGTCCTAGAACTGGACTGCCTGATTATGCCGAAATTTATCTTAGATATATTCCTAACAAAAAGGTTCTTGAATCAAAATCATGTAAACTATATCTTACAGCATATAGAAATATAGGAATATTCCATGAGCACGCTATCAATAAAATATTTGAAGATTTTATTAAAGTAGTAGACCCGAAGGAAGCATACATAAGGGGAGAATTCAATGCTAGAGGTGGAATAGATATAGTTGTGGAAAGGGAATATAAAAAAAATATTAATAAAAAGTTGGATGTAGAATGAAATATGTTCCAGCGTCAAGTTTCGCTATCTTAAACTTGACAGAAAATAATCATAGGCGAATAATGGAAAAGTATCAAAAAACCTGCAACTGGTGGGAAGAACCTGCATTCTTCCGACATAAATATCTTTTAATATCAGCATATCATGGACTTCAGTATCCTGATTTTAGAAAGAAATTTAGGATACCAAAAGAAGTGGAACTGATGGGGGATAGTGGTGGATTTTCTCAATATAGTGGAAGTTTACAGCTTGATAATATAGAAATTTTAAGATGGCAAGAGAAGAATTGTGATATAGGATTTTCTCTTGATTATCCATTAGTTGTAAATGATAATTTAGTTGATGTTGAAATAAAAAATAAACATAATATTAAAAATATCAAAGAAGCCATTGAAGAAAGAAAGAATAATATGAAATATTATGCTTGTATCCATGGATGGAATAAAAAACAAGTTTTAGATGTGCACAAAGAACTACCAGATGAAGGAATAGACGGTTGGGGAATAGGAGAATGTTCTGCTACTGATGATAGTCCCGAAGGAATTATTAAAAGAATAGCATTAGAAATATCATTAAATAAGGAGAAGAAACCAATGCATATTTTAGGATGTTGTTCTCCTATAATGATAGCTTTTTTTTCTTTAATAGAGAAAAAAGAAGGAATAACAATCTCTTATGATTCAACCGCTTATTCCAACGGTGCTATGTATAGATGGTATCATTTGGATGGATTTAAAAGAGATAAATTAAAAGTTAATGCAGAATATAATGGAGGATTGCCTTGTAATTGTCCTATATGTAAGGTTGCTGATGTAGAAGATATGAAAGGCGCAGATAGTGAAGCAGGAACATTAATATCCCTTCATAATCTTTACCATGAAAAAGAACTTAATAAGCAAATAGAAGAGTTAGATGGTGATTTTGAAAAGTTGAAGGATTTTATTTGGAAAGGATATGGTAAGAAAAGTAGATATTCTAGATTTTTTGATAAACATAAATTATTTAGAGAGTTTTATAAAAAATCAATTGACCAATTTGTAAAAGATTATCCTTATTATAATAATAAATTTTTATGTAATAGAAATCTTTCTATTGAGAATATACTTGAAAAGAAATTAAGGGAATCTATAGCAATATCTGATATAATACATAATAAAAAGCCAAAACCAAAAATAAATAAAGAAGTTCAGGTATATGATATAGTGGATGAGGATTGGAATTAGATGCTAATGAATACAAAAACTATTTTAAAAACTATAATAGTGAATTTTTTGTTAGTGTTTTTATTTTTATTAATTGTAGTGTTATTTTTACTTTATTTAAATACCATAATTGGTCTTGCTATGGGATTAATGCTAGCATCTGTGGTATGTGGTATTATATTAATAGAGGTGTATCCTATTATTTTTAAAGATTATATTAAAAAATTTTGGGTGAATGAGGAGAGAAAATGCCAAGAAAAAGAAGTAGAAGTATCAAAACAAAACCAAAACATAAGCAAGAAGTAAAACAAAAAACTGTTATAAAGAGAAAAAATAATATAAAATTCTTAGTTCCTATTGTTTTAATAGGTGTATTCCTTTTAGTATTATTCTTCAACTCATATTTTAATTATTCTTCAGGAATGGCTTTCAATCCTGAAGGGACAACAGTTGGAACAAGATTTTATCTTTCAGGCCCAGACCCTTATTATAATATGAGAACTTGCTTAGAAACTTTAGATAAAGGCCAATATGCTTATTTATCTCCAACCGATGGCGACCCTTTTCTTAATTATCCTGTAGGCTATAAAGGAGGAGCAAGACCGCCTCTCTTTAATATGATAGCAATTGGCTCTACCCATATAGTAGAAAATTTCATGCCTAGAATGGATGCTCTTGGGTGGTCAATGTTGTTTCTTCCTGCAATCTATGGCGCTCTTTTGGTTTTTCCTATTTATGGAATAGGAAAGGAATTATTTAATAGAAAGGCAGGACTTATATCAGCATTTTTTATTCCACTAATTCCAGCCCACATTTCAGGTGGTCATGGTTCTGCATTTGCATTATTTGACCATGATTCTTTTGTGTTATTATTATTTACAATATCATTTTTATTTATGGTAAAATTTTTAAAACAAGAAAATAAAAATAAGAAATTGCTCTATGCAACTTTAGTAGGAGTTACTATTGGTGCTATCCAATTGAGTTGGGCTGCAGGTCATACAGTTTTATTTATAATATTAGCTTATGTAATAATTCAACTTTTTATTGATGTTTTAAAAGCAAAGTATGATATATACAACTATCTTGGTTTTTGTTTATTATATGCTACATCATTTTTAATTTCCCTTCCTTACTTTATAGTAAAAGGACAGTTCTTTACATTTCCTTTCTTTATTTTTATGGCATCAATAGGAATTCTTTTATTAGTAGCTTTTTTAAGGAAGATAAAAGCGCCTGCGATAGCCATATTGCCAGTTATAGGAATTGTAAGTGGAATAACCTTGTATTTTCTTTATTTGGTTCATATTGGATATATCAAAGGAATTCCAGTGTTACTGAAACTTACAGAAATCATATACGGTTCAGGTATCTATGGAAATAAAGTAGCATATACCATTGCAGAAGCACATAGTTTTGGTTTAAGTCAAATAGTTATGAATATTGGCCCTATTCTTTATTGGATAGGTTTACTAGGATTAGTTTTGTTTATGTATAAAACTTATAAAACTAAATTTAAATCATATAATTTATTTTTTGTAGTTACTGTTTTAATTCAAATGTGGCTTTTAACCGCAGCAGGTAGGTTTCTAAATGATTTTATTCCTTCTGTTGTAATTCTTAGTGGTTTTGTATTAAGTATAGTGATACAGAAATTAGATTATAAGAAAATATTTGAAACCATCAAAAAAGTAGGCGGTTTTAAAGGATTCTATAAAGGATTTAATCTTTCAAGAGTTGCAGGAATAATTTTTATAGGTGTATTACTAATACCATCAAATGCACATCTTGCTCTTGACGGAGCAGTTCCTCCTCAATTAGATAAAGAAATATTTGGAGAGGAGTATAAAGGTTATTTTGGTGGTTCACTTAGTGAACAAAAGCATTGGGCTGATGCTTGTTATTGGCTTTCTCAACAAGATACAGATTTAAAACCTGAAGATAGACCAGCAATTCTCACTTGGTGGGATTATGGATTTTATTTAGCATCAATGGGTGAACATCCTGTGGTTGCAGATAATTATCAAGATGGTATATTTCCCGCAGCAAACTTTCATACAGCCCAAAGTGAAAAAGAAGCAACAGCAGTTCTAATTGTAAGGTTAATAGAAGGGGCTAAAGAAGGAACTACTAAAATAGATGCTGTTAAAGAAATATCCAACCCAGAAGTAAAAGAAGTTATTTATCAATATTTAGGAAATAGAAGTGAAGAATTAATTAATATTTTAGAAGACCCAATAACTTATGCTCCTTCTTATGATACTTATGTAGGAGAAGAGTGGAATGGTTCAATGTTTAAGGTGAGAGAGCACAACGCAATGTATCAAGATGCTTCAGATATTCTTACAAATCTTTCTGATGATAATTTAACTGAATTATATCTTGATATAGTAGAAGCAACAGGATATAATATTAGATATTATGGAATAGAATCAAGGGATATACATTCAATTTTTGGAGTGTTTCCATTTTTAGCAGATAAATCTTCTCATGGATATGATGTATTTGAAGATGAGTGGACTAGAACCTATTGGGTTGAAAATAATGGTAATGAGTATAGTTATGAAGATTTAATGGAAATGAGTAGTTTTGAAAGAAGTGAATTAAGATTAGATATGAAAACAGAAAACAAGCAACCATTTTTTAATTCTATGATATATAGAACCTTTTATGGACAATCACAAGAAAACAGAAGACCAACAGTGTTTTTTAAACATTGGAAACCTGTTTTTGTTGGTCCTTATATCTTAATAGTAAAATATTATGCAGGAGCAAAAATTAATGGAACAGTAAATTTAGAGAAAGCAAAGTATGATGGTTCTATTGTTTATGTAGTAGATGAATATGGGATAGAACATGATTTATGTGTTGTTGATGAAGGAAAATTCAATGTAGTAGTACCTGCAGGAAATAATAGTTTAGTTTTAGCTATAAAAGGAAATATGCTTGATGTAATTAAATTGGAAAATATAACTGAAGAAGAAGCAATGAGAGAAGTTCCTTATGAAAAATCATATTCATTTAATATAAATTACTCAGAACCTATTTTCAATGTAACAGGATTAAATACAACAGCGAATTTATCAATTTCAAGTTTAACTTATCAAGCAATTACCAAAACAAAAGAAATCACTAATGGTTCTTTTCCATTTGGAAGAACATTTCCAGATGTATATGATATAAAAATAGAAAAAGGAAATAGAATCTATTATCAAAAATCAATATTTCTAGAACCAAATAAAAAAATATATAATATATCTATAGAAGGGTAAAATGTTGAAATGTCCTAAATGTGGTCATAGTGTAAATAGAAATGATGCTATTGAATTATTTCCAAATTGTATAAAATGTGGAACTCCATATACAATAATAAAGTAAAATGATATTATGTTGAAGGATGAAGGAGAGAAAATTCGTAAGTTTTTCAATGAACAATATGTAAAGATGAAAAGAATGGCAGCAGTTGGTAGCCTTGTTTTACTTGCTGTTAATCTTTCATTTACAGTATATCCTTATATTGAATTTAGATTTCCTGAATTTTTCTTTGGTATTATTCCTAGAACTTGGGTTATTGTTCCTTTATTATTATTTTTTATAATTTTTCTGATATGGTGCGTATCTCATATTTATATAAGAAAAATGGAAATGTATAGGACAGAATCAAGAGCCGACCAATTATATAATCCATATGCTGTATACGCTTTTAATCCTTTTCAGGAAATGTGGTGGAGAAATATTTATGTTCCTCAGATGGAAGGAATATACTATAATATGTCTAATGGAAATGAAAAGGATAAATTAAAAAAACAAATAGAAATGGTTAAGGATTGGCTTAATAAAGGTTATATACCTAAAAAAGATTTTCCTAACCATTTAAAAAAGTATTATTTAACAAAAAAAGAACAAAGATTATAAATGAAGGTGGAAAAAGGATGAGGATGCTCGTTACTGGAGCTAATGGCTTCATAGGAAGTAATTTAGTAAAGAGACTTTTAGATGAAGATAATGTAGTCATAGGTATGGATAAGGACTATAATAAAGAAAGACAATTAATGGAAATAACTGATAGAAAAGTGTATATGAATGATTATAATAATATGTCAAAATATTATACATTCATATGGGAAAACATCAACTATATAAGAGAGTTTTCATATAAATTAGAAGGTATAGATGTTATTTTTCATCTTGCTGCATCTGCTGATATAAGAAAAAGCTACATTAATCCAACAATGGACTTGGAAAACAATGTAAATGGAACAAATGAAATCCTTGAAATAATGAGAACTAAGGATATCAAAAACTTGATTTTTTCTTCAAGTTCTTCAATTTATGGAGAAACAAGTATTGTGCCAACACCTGAAACAGTAGGGGATATAAAACCAATATCATTATATGGAGCATCAAAACTGGCCAATGAAGCTTTTATCAATGTATATTGTCATTTGTATGGATTGAGGGCATGGATGTTTCGCTTTGCAAATGTAGTAGGAAGAAATATGCACAGAGGAGTAATCTATGATTTTGTTAAGGAACTAAAAGCGCATCCAAATGAATTAACAATTCTAGGAGATGGAAGACAAGAGAAATCATTTTTTGATGTTGATGATTGCGTGGAAGGTCTTGTTTCTATTCCAAATAAGGATAACAATAATAGCTCAACTGTTTATAATTTAGGAAATTATGAAACTATTAAAATAAGAAACTTAGCAGATATTGTAAGTAATGAACTAGGAGCCAATCCAAAAATAACTACGGGGAAAAGTGATAGGGGATGGCCTGGCGATACTCCTTATACAATACTATCAATTGATAAGGCACTTAAAACTGGATGGAAGCCCAAATATAATTGTGAAGAATCAATAAGAAGAACTGTAAGATGGTTGATTAATAAATGAAATATTCTATAATAGTTCCAACATTAAATTGCAGAAGTGAAATAGAATTATTATTAGAATCAATGCTAGCACATAATATACATAAAGAATCTGATTTAGAAGTTATAATAGTTGATGCAGATAGTGATGATGGAACAAAAGAAACAATAAAAAGTCATTCATTTCCGAGATTAATAGTAGAAAAAGGCATCACTAAAGGAATGGCAAGAACAAGAGGAGTACAAAAGGCAAAAGGAAACATCATAGTAAATCTTGATTCTGATGTAGAAATAACTGAAGAATGGCTTCCTGCATTAAAGGAATCAATGAAACATAATCAAATTGTTGCTGGTTATTCTCCACATCCAAAAAGAGGATTTATTCCAAGAGCATCAATTTGGATTGATGGACAGGATATAACATTTCCTTTTTGCAATATTGCTCATAGAAAATCAGTATTTGGAAAAGTTGGATTTATAAAAGATACAGAATTATCAGAAGATATAGATTTTAATTATAAGTGTGTGAAGGCAGGATATAGTATAATTTATAATCCTAAAATGAAAGTTCTTCATTTTCATACACAAAATAAAAAAGAGTTTTTAAAACAAGCTTTTTTGTATGGAAGGTGTAGATATCAAATTAATAAGAGGTTTCCTGATTTAAAAAAGAAACAGTTTCCTTTTGTAAAAAAGTTAACTAGATTTGGTTTTGCTGGTTTAGGTTATATGTATGAAGGAATAAAAAATGAAAGAAACTGAGGAGAGATTAGAAAATGCACTTCTTCATCAACCAAATAGATATATTTCTACAAGAGATAAGGAAGGAAAGTTAATTGAAGTGGCTGATAGAGACAGTGGAAGAGTATGGATAAAAGTTAAAAAAGGATGGGTTTGGATTGAATAGAATTATCATATTAGGTTTGGATGCACTTGAGTATAATATAGTTGAAAGATTAGACCTAAAATATCTAAAGCAAAAAGAATATGGGAAAACAAAAGTTCCTATTACAGAAGGCTGGAAAGAGCCAGCAACAGTAATAGTATGGCCTTGTTTCATAACTGGGTGCCAACCAAAAGAAATGGGATATACAAGTCCAATTCTTTTTAAACAGCCCTTTCAATTTTTCTTAGATAAAATATATTTTCCAATAAGAAACTATATGTTTGAAACTAAATATGTAGAAGATGTAGGAGAAAAAAAATTATCCCAAGATGTTCTTAATATCTTTAAGGATACAACCAGAAAGAGTAAAATAGCAAGACATCCAGAGAAAAAGGATATCAAAGCACCAACACTTTTTGATAATGATTTCAAAAATTCTCATAACTATATTCCTGTATATGATATGAAAATGGATACACTAGCAAGATGGGATATTTTTAATGTAATGGAGAATCCTGAGTTAAAAATTGATTTTGTTAATAAATATAGAAAAGAAATCAAAGATAAAAAATCAGAACTTTTTAATTTATTAGAAGAAGATTATAAGCTCATTATGATGTATTGGTATTGCCTTGATGCTATTCAGCATGCTCTTTTTAAGGACAGATTAACCATAGATGAATTCTATATGAGATTTAATTCTCTTGTAAAAGAAATTCAAGATGCAATATCAAAAGATGATATGATACTAATAATATCAGACCATGGGCAGGAGAAAGGAATTCATACAACTTATGGATTTTATAGTAGTAATCAAAAATTAGGACTAGAGAATCCAAACATATGTGATTTTAAAAAAATAATTGAGGAGAGAATAAAAAATGAAAATTAAATTGAAATGTGGTGATGTATATGATACTGAAGCTCTTCCTACTATACAAAATTTATCAGAAGAAGGAATGAAAGAAGTATTGGAGATGTTTAGAAATGATAATATCAAAAACCCCAGTAAGGATTAGTTTAGGTGGAGGCGGAACAGACCTTCCTTCATATTATGAAAAGAAAGAAGGTTTTCTGATAGGTGGAGCAATTGATAAATATGTTTATGTTTCTGTAAATAAGGAATTTTTTGGAAAGTATTCTCTAAAATATTCAAAAATAGAAAAAACAGATAATATAGATAATATCAAACACAATCTTATTAAGCGAACACTTAAGTTTTTAGAAATAGAACCAGGAATAGAAATAACATCACTTGCTGATATTCCAGCAAGAACAGGAATGGGGTCTTCTGGTGCTTTTTTAATATCCTTATTGAATTCTCTTTATGGATTTAAAGGAAGAAAACCAACAAAAAGGGAACTAGCTGAAGAAGGATGTAAACTAGAAATTGATATTATGAAGGAACATGAAGGAAAACAGGATAAATATGTTTGTTCTATGGGAGGATTAAAAGCATATAAATTTTATAAAAATGGCAATGTATCAATTATTCCTTTAATCAATGAAGATTTAATAAGAAGCACTTTAGAAGAAAATTTATATTTATTTTATACTGGAACTTTAAGAAAAGAAAAGGCATCAGATGCTATAAAAGAACAGGATGAGAGAATTAAAAAAGATGAATCTGAAATGCTAGAGTATATGGATGATATCAAACAAATTGGTTATCAATCAAAAAAGGCATTAGAGGATTGCAATTTTGATTTCTTTGGAAGTTTACTAAATAAACATTGGATTATAAAAAAGAAATATTCAATAAAAAGTTCAAATAAGCAAATTGATAAAATATATGATTTTGCACTTAATCAAGGAGCATTAGGAGGAAAAATGATTGGCGCTCCTGGTGGTGGATTTATAATGTTTTATTTTTCGGGTAAACCTAAAGAGATGTGGAAATTTGAATCATCTATGGAAGAAGTTGGATTAATAAGAATTCCATTTAAATTTGATATAGAAGGTGTAGTAACATTATGAAAATATTTTTAATATTTAGTGGTATATTTTTTCTACTAGGATATTATTCTTTTAATTATATATCATTCCATTTAGGTTTAATACTTACTATAATTAGTTCAACTATTTTTGTAATATTTATTAAAAATAAAAAGGTGAGGAAAGATGCTAAGATTTTTTTGTAAAAATTGCCAATCGAAATTTAGGGGCGGTGCTGAAGATACTGAATGTCCTGTTTGTGGAAGTAGACAAATAACAATAATAGGAGTTGGATATAAATGAAGAATATTGTATCTGGATTAGAAAGGTCAGGAACATCTCTATTAATGCAAATACTACAAGCAGGTGGTGTTCCTGTAGCATATGATAAATCAAGAGAACCTGACGTAAGCAATCCAAAAGGATATTTTGAACTCGAAGGAGGAAAAATAATAAATAAATTAATGAATAAAACTTTTAATTTTTCTGAATATGAAGGAAAATATATTAAAGTGACTGCTTTTGGACTTAAATATCTAATGGATTATGAATGCAGTATCATTTTTTCTACAAGAAATATGAATGAGATTTTAGATTCTATGCACAAGATGTCAAAGAAAAAATTTAATAAAGAAGAAACAAAAGAACTAATGAATAAGTTGTTAGAAAATGTTATGAGATTAATTAAAAACAATGAAAAATGGAATACGTTGATTGTGAATTATAATAATTTCATTGATAATCCAAAAGAAGAGCTATTAAAAATTAAGGAATTTATTGGTGATTTTAATGTGGAAGAGGCAATGAAAGTTATTGATTCTTCCCTTTATAGAAACAGAAGGAGATAATATGAAAAAAATTTTAGTAGATATTGATATAAATTTAGAAATAATAGCAAGGCAACTTTGTAGAATAAATAAAGAAAATTATGAAAATGAAAGAAGTTGGGTTTCCACTCAAAAAGAAGGTGATAATAAATGATATTTTTGGATAGTAGTGATATAAAAGAAATAAAAAGGTTTAATGAACTAGGAATTATCTCAGGAGTAACAACTAATCCATCAATTATGCTTAGGGATGGTGCTAAAAACCTTGAAGATATTAAAAAAAGAACAATTGAAATAGCGGAAGAAATGCTTGATAAACCAGTATCAGTAGAAGTTTTATCTAATAATCCAAAAGATATGATTAAGCAAGCAAAGCAATTTAGTGATTGGGCAAGAAATATCAATATTAAAATTCCTTTTCATGGACCAAATGGAGAACTCCATAATATAAAAATTATGAAAGAATTAGCACAATATGGAATAGATATCAATTGTACTGCTATGATGACAGCCCAGCAATGTGCTTGTGCTACTATTGCAGGAGCAAGGTTTGTATCACTTTTTGGAGGAAGAGTTAATGATATAGGCTATAATTGTATAGAAGAAATCAAAAAAATAAGAAATTTTCTTAGGAATTTTCATTATGAGGGTGATACTGATTTAATTATTGGTTCAGTAAGAGAACCTTTGAATATAATTGAATGGTTAAATGCAGGTGCTGATATAGTTACAACTCCACCAAAGATTTTAGAGAAATCATTAATTCATCCAAGAACTAAAGAAACAGTTCAGCAATTTTTAGAAGATAGTGCAAAATTAAAGGGACTATTATGGACGAAATAAAACTAAGAAATAAATTAGTAAATGCAATGAAGTATTTAATTCCTATAAAATATCAAACTAGACCTATGAGTGGATATGTAAAACAATTACAAAGTATAGGATTATTATTAGATAATATTACTTTTGTAGAAATAGGAGCAGACCTTTGTAAAAATGCTGAGAATATTATACAACATATCAAATTAGATAAATTAATTTTAGTAGACCCTTATTTAGATGGAGAAAGAAGATATAATATTGCTAAGAGTAAAGTAAATCATTATTTTCATATGACACTCCTTAGGCAAACTTCAAAAGAAGCAGTTAAAGGGTTTAAGGATAATTCTGTAGATGTTGTTTATATTGATGGAAATCATGAGTATGATTATGTAAAAGAAGATATTGAGATTTGGTATCCTAAAGTTAAACCTGGTGGAGTAATAGGAGGCCATGATTTTAGAGGGCATGCTCTTGGAGTAATATTAGCAGTAACTGATTATGTAAATGAGAATAAATTAAGAGATAAATTGCAAAGCGGTGGTGTGGATTGGTGGATAAGAAAATAACAGTAGTAATAACCCATTACAATGACCTAAGAATATTTAATTGCCTTGATTCACTTTTTAATCAGACAAGACAACCTGATAATGTATTGATAGCAGATGGTGGTTCATTTAAACAGTTAGAAAGGGATATAAGAGATTATATTAAAGAAAGGCGCAATTACCATTTCTCTATTATGAGGGGTAGATGTATTGATACAAGAAGAAAGGTTGTTGATACCCTTGTATTTAATGATAACTGGATAAAAAACATCTATCAAACAGATATCATTGCTTTTATTGATTCCGATGAAGTTGCTTTTGGGGATTGGTTAGAAAATCTAATTGAGCCAATTGAAAAAGGAGATTTTGATTTTACTGGTGGGTTTATGCTTCCTGCTTCCTATAGAACAAGAGCATCATTATTTTTATCTCAAGTTATTAATAAGCAAAAAGTAGATGAATCTTATATTGCTATGGGAAATAGTGCTTGGGATGTTAAAATATTTAGGAAGATAGGGAATTTTGATGATAGTACAATTTCTACGGCTACAGACAAAGATAATGTATCAGGCTCATATCATGTATCAGATGATTTTGATATCAATCTACGGGCAATTAAAGCAGGTTTTAAAGGAAAAATAGTTGAAGCATATGCATTACACAATCAATCACATATTGATACTTATAGAAAAGTAATGAAATACTTTTATGGACAGTATGTAAGAACAGCAATGGCTTATTTTAAACATAAAGAACCAATCTCTAAGTTTACTAAAGCATCAAAGAAAGTACATCATCCATTTGATTTATTTTTAATTTTATTGAAAAGTGTTGCTTTTATAGAAGGATGGAAAATGTGGAGTAAAATATGCAGAAATTAAAACATTTTGTAATAAAAAATGATTCAGTTCTAAATTATGTAAAGTATTCCCAATCTTTTCCTATGAAGCAAATAAGGGGACATATTAGAAATAAAAATATAAAGGATATACTTCCTTTAAAAGAAATTTTAGATTATTATCCTGAAAGAATTGCAATAGAAACTACAAACTATTGTAATACATCTTGCTCTTTTTGTCCCCATAATAAGATGAAGAGAGAAATGAAGGTGATGGATGATGGATTATATGAAAAGGTTCTTTTTCAAGTTAAAGATATGGAAGTAAATGAGATATATCTCGGATTTATAGGAGAGCCTTTATTAGATAAAAAATTACCTGAAAGAATATCTTTAGCTAAATCTGTAGGAATAAATAGTGTAAATATATTTACTAATGCTATATTTCTTACAAAGAAAAAAGTAGATAAATTAATTGATAGCAAATTAGATAAAATCATAATAAGTTTAGATGCCTTTTCAAAAGAATCATATAAGGAAATAAGGTCTTTTGGAGAATATGAAAAAGTTATAGATAATATTAATTATTTATTAGAAAATAAAAAAACAACACAAGTTGATATAGGATTACTTTTACTTGGAAAAGAATATAAAAATCATATTCCTGAATTTGTAAAAAAATGGAAAGATGCTGATAATGTTCTTTTTAGATTGCCACATAATTGGGCTGGAAGAGTAAAAGCTATAGAAGAACAAAAAATTAAAAAATCAAATCTTCCTTGTTATTCTTTATGGTCACAAATGAATATACTTAGTAATGGAAAGGTTGTTCCTTGTTGTATGGATATGGATGCTGAATTAGTAGTAGGAGATGTAACAAAAGAAGACCTTAAAGAAATATGGAATTCTAAGATGTATCAAAATTTAAGGCACTTGCATATTCAAGGAAAAGAAGATAAAATTAGTTTATGCAAAAAATGTGATATATTATATTCAAACACATTACCATGGTGGTACTATGAATAAATTTCTAATAGATGATAAAAAGATAGATATAATGGAAGAAGATTGGGATGTATTAGTTATTCTTGATGCTTGTAGATATGATATATTTAAGCAAGTGTATAAGGAAATTTTAAAAGATTGCGGGGAACTTAAAAAAGCAATTAGTTGTGCAACACATACAGTAGAATTTTTAAATAAAATATTTGAAGATAAATATTTTGATGATGTTGTTTATATTTCTGCAAATGCTTTTCCTAATTCTCTAGGAATACCAACAGGAAAAACTAATTTAATTATGAAAGACCATGTAAACAAAATCATTGATGTTTGGAATGATGGATGGAATGAAAGCTTAGGAACTGTCCATCCTGAGGAAGTAAATAAACATAGTGTTGTATGTATGGATATATATTCAAATAAAAGATTTATAATTCACTATATGCAACCACATGAACCTAGTATATATCTTGGTGGTGGAAATGAGTATGGAGGCGGAATACATTTTATCAAAAACAGAAATATAACAAGTGATAATATTATGGGGAAGTTTTCTCATTATTTAAAAAGAATCTTTTCTGACACTGCTGTTTGGAGAGTGTTTGGTAAATTAAATATGTTGCCTGAAAAAGGAACAGGATGGTATTGGTATAAATATGGAAATGAAAAAATGAAGGAAGCATATACAGAAGATGTGAAGTTAGTATTAGAATATGTAAAAAAACTTCTTATAAAATATCCTATGAAAAAGTTTATTATAACTGCTGACCATGGACAAAGGTTAGGAGAAAAAGGATATTATGGACATACAAGTATCACTACAAGAGATAAAGAAATTATTGAAGTACCTTGGTTAGAAATAAAATGATAAAGATAAAAAATAGTTTTTCAAGAAATCACCTTATTAGCAATCATGCTTTAGAAAGGAGTTTAACTGTAGTTGATAGTTTAGGAAGAAAAGGAATTGATATTTTTAAAAAAGAAGGATTTAAAATTGTAACAGGGAAAGAGAAAGCCGATATTGGATTATCATCTCATGGGTTTAAGGTTCAGGGCGTTCCTAAGGAAAAAACTATTCTTATGAAAACAGAACCTCCTATTTATTATGCACTTTGGGGAAAGAATTTATCTAATCCAAAATATATGAACAAATACTTAGCAACAGTTAGCACTTGTATTGAAAAGGATTTAGACCAGTATCATTATATGATTCCACAGGATTTTAGTTTAGGGGATTTTAATGGAAGGGGAAGACATTTACTCTGTATGATTCTTAAAAATAAAAAAAGAATAGTAAATATCAATAATTTATTTCCTGGTTTAAGAAAATATAAAAATAATAGTTTACTGGAATTAAGAGAAATATATCATAATTATTTTAATTATAATTTAGGAGAAGAAAGATATCATTGTTTTGGAAAAGGATGGGATGGAATATGTTATAAAGGAGAAGTTAACAATATATATGATTTTTTAAAATATTATCAATTTAATTTCTGCCCTGAAAACTCAAGGTTTGAAGGATATGTAACTGAAAAACCTATTAATGCTATGCTTTGTGGTAGTGTTCCTATTTATTTAGGTGCATATGATATTGAAAAATATATTCCAAAAAATTGTTTTATTAATTGTTTAGATTTTACTGATGCTAAGGAATTGGTAACTCATATAAAATATATGGATAAAAGTGAGTATGAAAAGTATAGAAAGAATATGAAAGAATTTATTACAACTAATAAATCAAAAGCATTTTCTTCTGTAACATTTGCTAAAAAATTAATAAAGATAATAGGGGAAAATTTATGAAACAGGTATATAATGAAAAATTGGGCGTATGGATGCTGTTGAATGATGCTGGAAGAATAGTTGATTATAAAGAAAAGAAATTTGAATATGTTGATGTGGTAGAAAATATACAAGAAAGGGAAGTGAAAAAATAATGGCTAAGGAATGGAGTTCTAAAAAAAGATGGAATCCTTTTAACAGTTATAAGTTGCTTTCTCAGGTTTATAGATGGAAGCTTATTCAAAGAGGAAAACCAATTCCGCAACCAGCTCTTGTAACTATTGACCCAACAAATAAATGTAATTTTAATTGTATTTGGTGCAACTCTGATTATATTTTACAAAGAAGGCATCAAAAGCTTTCAAAAAAGAAACTCATTGAAATAGCAGATTTCCTAGCAGAATGGAAAGGAAACCCCAAATGGGAAAAGGGAGTAGAAGCAGTTTGCATTGCTGGCGGAGGAGAATCACTTCTAAATCCAGCAACACCAACTTTAATAGATTTATTGACAGAGTATGGAATACAAGTTGGAGTTGTAACTAATGGAACAAATCTTGATAAATATAAAGAATCACTTGTAAAATGCACTTGGGTTGGTGTATCAGTTGATGCAGGAACTCCTGAAACCTTCGAGAAGATAAAGAAGGTTGATTACTTTGATAGAGTAATATCAAATATGAAGGAGTTAATTGATTATTCTAAAGCAGTAAGAGGTTGTAGGTTAGGAAGTGAAAGACCAGGATATGGAGTTTCTTATAAATTCCTGTTGCATCCATATAACTGCCAAGAGATAAACAAAGCAGTTAAGATTGCTAAAGATATAGGCTGTAAGAATTTCCACTTGAGACCTATGGGAGTGCCATGGGATAAGTTAAATGATGGTAGTGAAGTCTTTGATTTGCCTTCCATTAGTACTTTTCAAGACCAATTAGAGGAATCAAGAAAATATGAAAGTGAGAATTTTGGTGTATATGGAGTTACTCATAAATTTGATTCCAAACTGAATATAGCAAATCAATTCAATAAGTGCCATGCAATTTTCATGACTTGTGCTTTTATGCCAGCAATAGATGGAAATGATGACCATGTAACAGTTGGATTGTGTTGCGATAGGAGAGGAGATGAAAGGTTAGAAATAATGCAGAATGAAAGTGATGTATCAAAACTTGGTAAGTTATGGGGAAGTAAAAAGCATTGGGATATATTTGATAGTATCAATCTTAAGGAATGTCCTAGGTGCACATATCAACCACATAACCAAATATATGAACATGTAATTGAAGATGATAGTATGACTCATATTTTTATTTAGGTGAAAAAATGTTAGTTGGTTGCCCAGGAGGAAATTCTGTAGTTTATGGTTTTGGAGGCGAGGATATTACAATAGGACTTATAGTAGCTATACTTTGCACAACTACTATAGTTATGTTTGGTTTAAATGTTAAAGGTTATTTATCAAAGAAAGGAATATCATCAAAAGCAATAATTGTAAGTTTTTTATTTGTAATAGGAACAGCAATTTTAAATGTAATTACATTTGCATTTTTTATTAAGCCAGATAATGAATATGTGATGCATGGAGCTACAAGTTCTTTAAATACTATTGATATGGTAATTCCTGCAATTTGTCTTGGTGTATTAATGTTATCAGTAGGAATTATTTCTATAAAGATGAGATGAAAATGAATGATAGAAAGATTTATAGGCGAGCCAGGAAAATATTGGACAGATTTCACTTGGGAAGAGATTTTAAGATACGAAATCACCCACTTCTTCTTTTCAGCATATTTGGGCTTTTTGGGGTTCTTATTGATGCAGACCATCTTATCTCGCCATACATTAAAATTTCCAGACCGTTACATATTCCCTATCTCATTTTTATTTGGTGTCTGTTCTTCTGTTACTGTGCATATATTTATAGATGCTTTCACAGAAATAGCATAGGTGATAAAAATTAAAAGAAAAAATTACAACCAAGGAAAAAGGATATGTGATAGATGCAGGCATTATTTTCCAAAAAGTCAATTAAAGATTAGTGCTCGGGGTCAGTTTTGTAGAAAATGTTTTAAAAAGTATCATTTGATTGAATGAAAAAGAATATAATTAAACTTTGGGCAAGTTTAGGAAAGCCATTTCGGAATCAAATTACTAGTTTTCATTATAATTTTAAGGCAGGAAGTGAATTTAAGGATATCAAAAAGGTTATGAATTATTCCAAGAAACATATTTTTAATATAGTTGATGGTGGTTCTGCTAATGGTGGAACAATTATTGGATGGAAAAAGTTTTTTCCTGAGAGCTATGTGTATGCCTTTGAACCTATAGAAAATGAGGAGATTAAGAAGGTAGAGGGAAGTTTTTCAAATGTTAAAGTATCTTTTTTGGCACTTGGTTCAAAAGAGGAAACTAAAAAATTAAATGTAAATAAATATAGTGATACATCTTCTTTTTATAATAATATAAGTAGTGAAAAAAATTATCAAAGAGAGAAAGCTATTGATGTGAAGGTAACTACTTTAGATAAATGGTGTAATAAAAATCATATTAATGTAGATATTCTTAAATTAGATTTACAAGGATATGAACTTGAGGCGTTAAAAGGTGCTAAAGAACAATTGGATAATAATATAGAATGTATTTTGATAGAAGTAAGTTTTATAGAATTCTATTTGAATCAACCATTGTTTTGTAATATAGAGGAGTTTTTTAAAAAATATAATTTTATATTATATAATATGTATAAAGGATACAAAGGAAAAATAGACTTTGTTAATTGTTTGTTTGTGAAGGATTATGAAAGAGATTAAATTACATCTTGCCTGTGGCGAGAGATACATTCCAGGATTCATTCATATAGATGAGAGATTTTTTCCACATATAGATTATCAAAGTGATGTAAGTCATTTGGTAGCATTCAAAGATAATTCGGTAGACCTCATTTATGCAAGTCATATTTTGGAACATTTTAAACGAAAAGAAATTAAGAATGTATTAAAGGAATGGTATAGAGTATTAAAAAAAGGAGGAACTCTTAGATTAGCTGTTCCTGATTTTGAAGCCATATGCAAGGCATACAGGAAGTTTAAGGATATTAAACTCCTAATGGGGCCAATCCATGGCGGACAGACCTATGAAGGCAATACACACTATGTATCATTTGATTTCAACTATCTTAAGGAAGTGTTGGAAGATGTTGGGTTTAAGAATGTTAAAAGATATAATTGGAGAAAGACTATACATAAGGATTATGATGATTTTTCACAGTCTTATCTTCCTCATATGGCTAAAGATAGCGGATTACTTATTAGTTTAAATGTAGAGGCGGAAAAATGATATTAAAAAATTAAAAACCTTTAAATAAAGGAGTATTTATAAATGATAGTATGAAAAAGGTTGCTGTTTATGTAAGAGTTTCTACAACTCAGCAAGAAGCGCAAAATCAAATAACCCAACTTAAAAAATATTGCGAAATATCTAATTATCAAATTTATAAAGAATATGTCGATATTATTTCGGGTAAAGAAGATAGTAGACCCGAATATGATAAGTTATTTGATGATGCACATAAGAAATTATTTGATATGATATTATTTTGGGATTTATCAAGGTTTAGTAGAAGTGGAACTCTTTTTACATTGCAAAAGCTTAAAGAATTAGAACATCTTGGCATCACATGGCATTCGTATCAAGAACCTTATGTTAATTCAGATAATGAATTAACAAAAAATGTAATTATTGCAGTTTTAAGTAGTATAGCAAAAATTGAAAGGGAAAAAATATCACAGAGAACTAAAGCAGGATTAGCAACTGCAAGAGCAAAAGGGAAAAGGTTAGGAAGACCGCCAATACCAGAAAAAGTTATAAAAGAAGTATTACAATATTTAAAAGAAGGTAAATTAAGTTATTCCCAGATTAGTGAAAGAGTAATTTACAAAATAAAGTTTGGGAAGGAGAAACACATAAGTCCAGCGCAAATATCTCAAATAAAGAAAAACCATTTAGAAAAGGGGTCTCCAAAATGAACCAAGAAAAAATAAAAAAATCAGGTAATAGTTTAAGGGGCCTTTAATAAATAGGTGTTGGAATGAAAATAATTGAAAGAATCAAATACTGGTGGATGATGAGAAAATATCCAAAAGCACTTAGAACATACAAGTTACCTAATGATATCTATGTTATTAGGTTGAAAAATGGAAAGGCACATTATATTCATATTCCGCCAGATGAAGATAATATGTTTCCTTTACCTGCAAATAGATTACAACCACACAGATTACAATCATATATTTATATTGAATATCTTAAAATGATGGCCGAAAAAAGAAAAGAACATCAAAATACAATTCAAGTGGATGAAGAAAAAATTGAAAATAAAGATAAAGATTGGCTGGATGGAGAGGAACTATGATTATATATATATTAGGTGTAGCATTAATAATAGTATTATTTTTAATGCCAATATATGTTTACTTTGATGCTAAAAGAAGGGGAAAAGAACATCCTTTCTTGTGGTTTATAGCATCATGGTTTATACCATTGGTTTGGATTTATTGGCTCTGTATAAGAAATAAATACCCTGTAGTGATAAAATGAAAAAAATAATATTACTAATACCAATATTAATGCTGTTGTTTCCAGTAGTAGGTGCCTTACAAGTAGATATGTTCAGTGACAACAACCAAGTTGATGTAGGGGAAACTTTTGTAGTATCAATTAAAATAAATACTAATGAAAATGTAAGTTGCTGGGCTATCAATGAGCTTTCTTTTAGTAATGCTCAAGCACTTAAAGTTGAAATGGATGAAGTTTGGTGGAAAAATAATACCTTTTATGATAATGGAACTATAGATAATAACAATCATAAAATAACTCTTATAGGTGCTTTTATAATGTCAAATTTTCCTAAAGGAGAAGTTTACTTATGTAATATAACTTTTAAAGGGGAAAATAATGGAAATTGTATTGTTGATGTAAAAAGCAGTTATATTAAAAATCCAGAAAATGAACCTTATTCATATAATATAAATAATATAGATATTCAAATAGGAGACACAGGAGGTTCTGTTCCTCCGCCCCCACCTCCTCCACCGCCACCACCACCAGAAGAAGAACCTGAATTACCAGAAGAAGAGAATGAACTCCCAGTTGCAATTATTCATATTCCTATAAATGCCACAATTGGCGAATCAGTTACTTTCGACGGTAGAGAATCATATGATACAGATGGCGAAATAGTAGAATATCAATGGATTATTTCTGATTATATATTTAATGAATCAAAATTTAATCTTTCTTTTTCAGAAGCAGGAAATTATACTGTAAGTTTAACTGTCACAGATAATGATGATGAAACAGATACAACCGAAAAAAATATAGAAATAATAGAAATAGAAACTGAAGAGCCAAATCAAAACGAAACAGAGATTACTTCTAATGAAACATCTATTGATGGCAAAGATGAAGAAAAAAAAGAAAATGCTCAAAACCTTATGCTTTTCATAGCAGTTTGTATTATAATTACAATTGAAACATTTATAGTAGGAATATTTTTTATAAGGTTAGGTCATGGAAAAGAATAACTATAAATATGTTTTAACAAGAGAATTTCCTTTTATAAAGAAGAGAAAGTTAAATACAGTTGAAAACATAAAATTAAGATATAATGAAATACAGATTATGATGCCTGTTATAATAATTATATTAATAATATATAAGATAATATTGATACTAGGGGAAATTAAAGGATGGATATCTCGCTCTCAGTAAAGCCAGTTGAAAAGAATAAAAAGGAATATCTTGATATTTGGGCAAATAAAAAACAGCATTTCATTCCTGCACCAATAAAACCATATTTTTATTCAAAAGAAAAACTAAATATACCCGAAGCAAAAGAATCAACAGTAAGAGCTAAAGCACTTTCTACTTATACTGAAACAACTTTTTATAAATATGAATTTCAAACAAGAAATGAATTAGTAGAAGCAAGAGATAAAATAAGAGAAGTTCGTGGCAGGGGAGTTACATTTGAAGATAATATTCCTTTTACACTAAGAAATAGAATTGATAATCCTAATATTTATACAAAACATCCACATAGTAAACCATTAGATTTCTTTTTTATAGATATAGAACAGTATATCAAACCCAAACTATTAGGACCAACTGAAGATGATAGAATTACTGCCATTTCTTGGTGCGGAAATGATAGAAATATCAAATGTGGTTATCTTAGTAAAAATACAATTAAAGATAAAAAACTATTATTTAATTTCTTAAATTATGTTGATTGGAAGAAAATTGATATTCTCTGTCTCTATAATAAATCATATGATATGCCAACCATTTTTACTAGATGTTATGCTAATGGTATAAATATTAATAAAATATCAAAAAATAATGAAACTCCAACCATTGGAGGAGATGAAGGAGTAAATATTCCTGGAATCACTGTTTATGATGTATATGATTCTGTTCATGGAGACCAATCCTTAACTGGAAATGTTCCCAATAGGGGATTGAAGGCAGTATCTGATTATCATGAATTTAAAACTGATGTAAAGGTTCTTAATGCAAAGGAAATAACTGAGTTACAAGGAACAAAAGAATTAATTGATTATAATAAAGATGATGTTAAAAGATTACTTTATTTATTTGATATCTATTATCCAACAGTTAAATATAAGGCAGAGAGTTTAAAGATACCAATTAATCTTGCAACTAATTTATCAATGACGGACCTTGGAATTATAGTATTAGGAGACCTTTACAAAGAACATAACATTATTTCTGATGGAGAGAATTGGTCAAGGTATCCAGAGATTTTTCAAAGGAAGAAAGGGACAGGAGAACCTAATTTTCAAGGAGCAATTGTTGATATAAAAAGAACGGGAACATTCCAAAAGCCAAAAAAAGCAGATTACAGTAGTATGTATCCTAAAATAGCTATGGAATTTAATCTTGGACCTGATACAACCAGTATTATAAGATATGCTGATTATGGAAAGTTTGCTATAGAAGAAAAAGAAAGTTGTTATATATATCATATTCCTGATAATGTATTAAAAAGAAATATTGTTATTCAAGTTCTAAAGAAAGAAGGATTTCTTAGGAAAGCAATTAGAGAATTCTTAAATAAAAGACAGGTTCATAAAAAGAAATGGAAAGAAACAGGTGATAAAGGCGAGAGAGCCAAAAGTGATATCTATAAGGTATTTGCTAATGGAGCAGTTGGATATGGTAATCATGGTGCCTCTCACCATCCTTATGGTTTTGCTCCAATGGCAATAGCAACTGTTGGATTTGGAAGGGAATGTATTAATCTTTTAATTAATCTTTTAGAAGAATTATATCCTAATTCAGTTATTGAAATTGATACAGATGGAATTTATTATTCTACTAAAAAAGAACATTTACCTAAAGAAAAAATAATTGACCTCTTTAATAAAAAAGTAGAAGAGAAATTTAAAAGGAAATTAGGATTATCAATTGATATAGATGATTACAAAAGAGGATATTTCTATGCTATGAAAAATTATGTTCTTGAAACTGAAGAAGGAGAATTGATTTTACATGGAGGAGCACTTAAATCTTCAAGAAAGTGTAAAATGATAAGTAATTTAACAAGAGAAGTTGCTTTGGCAAAATTAAATAAAGAAAGCATCAAACCAATTATTGATAAATATAAAAGACTTGATTTTCCATTACAATCTTTTGCTATGTCAGTAACAATGGGAATGCATCCTAATCAATATAAAAATAAAGAAGGGTTTGTTATGTCTTTGGCAATTCAAGGAGAGCAAGAATTTAATATAAAGCCAAAGAAAGGAAATCAATATTATTACATAAAAACTCCTTTTGGATATAAATTAGTTCAGTTAGCTAAAAAGAATGATATTGATAGGACTTATTATATTGGTGAAATTAATAAAATTATAAAATTATTTGATATAAAGATAACTAATACTATAAATAAATGGATTTGATATTAAAAATAAAAATATCTTTAAATATTGAAAACTATATGTAGTAATGGAGAGAAAATATGAAAAAAATAAGAATAAAAAAAAGAAATGAGGGAAAATTTCCAACATATAAACCTAAGGTAATGACAGAAAAGGATATGGATGAAGGATTAAGAGAATTATTCCAAAAACAAAAAAGTAAACAATCAACTTATCCACATCAAAGACCAGAAAGAAGGCAACCATCTTTATATAAGCAACCCGAACCAGAACCCGAACCAGAAGAAGAAGATGAGTATGCTTATTGGTCTCCTGAAGAATGGGAAGAATGGGCATTAGCATTGTATAAAACTTATCCTGATATAAGAAAATATTTGCCTGAATGGTTTTTAGAGGCAGTTGAGGAATAAAAAGTAGAAATATTATAGGAAATATGGTATATTGCAACCTATTTAAAACTACCGCTTCCAATTTCTATAATACTACAAATTTTTATGCTTCCTGTAAATAAGTTTGTCGGAAATAATGTACAAGTCCATAAAATATTCAATTGGATTCAATCAATTTATTCTAAGGATGATGTTCCTAAGTATGCTGTCATAAAAGGAAACTCAGGTAATGGAAAGACATTTCTAGTAGAATTACTTGCTGAATCTTTCAATGCCGAGCTCTTTAGAATAACGCCAGCTGATATAAATAAAAAAGATGATTTTAATGATATAATAAAATCAATTAATATAAGTAGTTTAGATAATAAAAAATATAAGATTATTTTAGTTGATGATATTGATAATTTTTCTAAGAAAATAAGAACTAAATTATATGAAATTAGCAAGATATCAAAATATCCTGTTATTTACACAACTAAAACTTTTTCTGTTGATAAGGATTTTTATACATTTAATAAGGATGCTTTTACTATAACATTATATCTTCCAGAAAGAGTTGATATCATTAATTATATCAATCAGAAATATCCTTCTAAATTTAGTAAAGAAACTCTTATTAGTATTATAGAGAAATCAAAATCATTTAGAAGTGTTATTCTAAGTTTATATAACTTGCAGGTTAATGATTTCACTGAAGGAGATTTTACCAAGAAGGAACTATTGCTTTCTATAAATCAAAGAAACCTAAAATCAAATTTAATTAAAGGGCATGGAAGAGAAGATATAAAGTATGTTTTTGATAGTATTAGGGGATATGATAAAGATAATCTTCAAGTCATGATGCGGTTTGCTGAGTTTGATTATAGAGTTCGTGGAAAGTATGAAAAAGCACAAGGTGAATCATATACATCAATTGATAAGTTTTTTGTTAATAATATGAAGGCACCTATTGAAAAGATTAAACTTGAATATGTGTATAAGAAAAATAATAATATATCTAAGAACTTTAAAAAAGTTAAAAAAGACCTTAAAGTAAAAAGTAAAAAATCTACTTCTTCAATAAGTAAATGGATTTAATCAAAATATTTATTAATAGATATTTTATTTGATATTTAAAGATTAGATTCTAAATTGAGGAGATAGAATGAAAGTGGCAGGATATCTAGAATTTGAAGATAGGCAAGTAGTTAGAATAGCATCGGTTTGGTATTATTGTAGAGAAATAAAGGACAAATATCATTTTTTAGAAGGAAAGAAGCAATTAGAAGAAATAGAAAAGGTGTTAAGGTGAATTTAAAATCGGCCTATTGTTCCTCTATTCTAATTATATTTTTAAGGAATATGGGAAAGAGTTGTAATAGTATAACGCAGGTGATGAAACTAGCAGATGTTCAAATGAAGAAACTTGGTATAGAAAATAACCTTTCAGAATCCACCAAATATACCACTGTAAAGGAAATGATTGAGAGTGGTATATTGATATCTAGAACAAGAAAAAAAGGGAAGAACCTTACTGTATCTTTGAGTAAAAAGATTCAATCTTATTTTATAGGAGAACTAAATGGAGATTAAAGATAGAAAGAAAAAATATCAATTACAAATTCAAGAGATTGATATAGGAAAGCGTAAGATAAGAGAAACTGGTGAATGCTATGTTGTTACAATTCCTAAAAGAATAATGGAAGAGTATAAACTCAGAAAAGGAATGAAAGTTAATATCATTTTATTAAGGTTATTAAAAAAGAATTTTGGCGAACTAAAAGAAGGAGAAGAGTGGATTAAGATGAAGAAAAAAGATAGAATAATGTTTAGCCAGTGGATGAAAGAACAAGAAGAAGAATCCAAGTGGAATTGATTCCTTCTTTATGTAGTAATCAATTGTTTTAAATATAATCAACAGGTAATTTATATGGAGAAAATAAAAAATATTAAAGAAAATTCCCATATGGTACATATATAATATATAAATATATTATATATGTGTAATGTAAGGAGGACTTATAGTATCCTCCTCCTTACCTATTACACTCACGGAGAAAGTTAAAATGTCCTTAGAAAAGATTTTGAAAGAAAAAATAGAAAGGTTCTACAACAAATATAAAAAACATATCTGGTTAGTATTGAGAGTTGCTTTTTTAATGTGCTTCACAATCCTGGTAGGAGTAAATGCTTTTTATATAGAAGATTATTTGATTTTAGTTATCATAGTTGTAACTGTAGGAGCTCTATTGTTCTTTGTTCCTATAGAGAAAATAAAAAAATTTCTTTCTTTAGATATAGAAGACAAAAAATAATCAAACGACAACAATCAAAATTTGATATCAAATAAAGACAAAAGAACTTTAAAAAGAAAGAATTAAATATATGTATGATAGAGGGGTTTATATATACCAATACCATAATATATAAATAGGAAAAATCTATTATCTAACCAAATGGCTATTTCTCATAATAAAATATTAAGGCAAATATCAAAGCAACCAATGTCATTAAATGAAATACAAAAGGCTACAGGACTTAGTAAGTCAGGTATCAGAGGAAGAATATCTGAGTTGAGAAAAGATGGTTATAATATACAGCTTTTGGCTGGGGATGTTAAAAAATATTTTTTAAAAGAAAATGAACCATCTATAAAAGAGAAAATTTTACTATTGTTTGCAAAAAGAAAGCTCTTTGATAAACCAGTAGAAATCAAGTATATTTCAAGGATTCTAGATGTTCCAAAAGAAACTTTAGAAAAAGGACTTATAGAAATGAATAAAGATAATAGACTTATACAATTGACAAATAACAAAATAATTATAAAGGAATAAATTATATGTTCTTTTTGCTGTGGTGGTGAGCTGTAAATCCATTCCCAAAAAGTATCAATTCATTGTGACAAAATTATCTCTCAGATGGTCTGAAGCCATCACAGTATATATTAAATAAGAAGGAGGAAGAAGATATGAAAAAAGCGGTAATGATTGTTCTTTTAATAGTAATGCCTTTTCTTTTAATACAAAGCGTTAGTGCAGATAAGATTCATACTGATGTGGGTAAAATAAGTTTAACTGCGGGTTGCTCTACTAGTTATAATATAACAATTGTTCATGAAGGGAAACCTATAGAATGTTACTGTGAATATAAAGTATCTCCTGATAGTGATGGAATTGATGTTTATATTCTTCCTCCTCTCACATTAAACGAAGGGGAAAATGTAATAAAGGTTTTTGTTTACTCATCTATGTTATTGGCTCCTGGGAGTTATGTCATAACTATTGATTTTTTCAAAGAACAATCTGTAGGTGGAAAAAGTGAAGTAAGGCGTAGTTCTAATCGCCCAGCCATAAATCCTGAGAGTTATTGGGCTCCCGAAGACCCACCAGATTTGTTCTCACCCTATGAGCCTGGGGAACCTCAACATTGGGCATATGTCTCACCCGCTCAAGGAGGGTTTCCTTGGGTTTGGTTTTTACCAATAGTAACTGGCATATTATTCACGCTTCTTGTTTTATATAGAAATGAGAGGAGAAACCAAAAATGAAGAAAATAGGTATAAGTAAAAGAATGGCTAAGGGGATTTTCGCAGTTTTGATTATCGCTCTAGCTACAACGCTAGTGAGTGCAACACTGTTATCAAGTTTTGGTACAGTAGAGACAACAATAGATGTATCTCAAAGTGTAACCATAGATGGACACGATTGGGATGACCCTGTTACACATGCTATAGGCGGTTATGCAGGTTGTTGCCATTGCTTTGAGCATACGGTGGCCAATAATGGTTGCGAAGCAGTTTGTTTGGATTTTGAAACAGACCCAGTAGAAGGAATAGATTTTGTCTACTATGAGAAACCAGTAGAACCATCTTGCTGTGACCATATTTTAGAACTTTTAGTAGTAAAAGTTCTTGATGGAATGGCAGAGTGGGACGACTTTGACGCATATGTTGATGGAACTCTAGTATACTCATATGACGCACAAGGTGGAGACCCAGAAGACTGGATAACCCATACAATACCTCTAACGGGTTTTGAAATCCCATGTTGCGGAACTCATACAATAACAATAGATTGCACTTCAAACCCTTGGACACACTTCGACCCTTACGGACAACTTGCAGTAGATTATGTTGCTCTATATTGTGAAGGAGAAGTTCTTTGCGATAGTGTAGATATAGGCGACCCAACTTCTGAAGCTGGACACAACCCAATAGGTTGGGGACCAATTGAACCAGCTAATACAGGCGGAACTTATGGTGGAATAGGTAATTGCCGTTGCACTTGGTTCTATGAAGACCCACAAAACGATGCATCTTGGGCGACAATAGAACTAACCTGTGAAGACTGCTACGACCCACAAAGTGAGTGCGATTGTGACCATCCAGGATTAGACCAGTTCTGTCTAGGTCCAGGAGAGTCCATTGTATTGTGTCTTTGTTATGACTTAGACATTCTCTTGGCACCAGGCACATACAACATGATTTCACATCTAGTACCAATCTTGGGCTAAACGCCCAACTCTCTTTTTTTATGAAGAAAAATAGAAAAAATATAAATGATTTCATTTAATAAGATATTAAATTTTCCAAAAGATTTTTATATGATAATTTTATTTTGAAATAAAAACACAGGAGGTGTGTGAGGAAATGTGTAAAATCATAATTGATACAGATACCCAAACTGCACTATCACTTGCCCAAGAACTAGAAGCAAGAGATGATGTAACTGGTATCCAATTCAAATATTCAACCCGCAAAAAATTCAATAAATAAGAATCATATTAAAATTAACTAAACCTTTTTATATTACTTTTTTTTCTTTTCATAATTAAATAACATTTAATTTCACCTATACCTTTAAATATTAGATATTTATAATTTTTAATTATTATAAAGAGTTGGTGGTGAAGAATGGTTCATCCAGAACAAATAGCTTATTTAAGGCAAAAAAAATCTGAAAAAACAACTAAGGATATAGAACCAAAAGAAACTGATTCTGATACATCTTTTATTCCTTCTACAGAAGGTGGATATAAAGGACTTTATTCTGATATAGAGCAACAAAAACAGCAGATACAACAGAGAAAACAGGAAGCTCGGCAAAGGGCTGAAGAAATTCAGCAAATCAAAGAAGAAAAGTTATCTGTTCCTGAAAGGGTAGCAAGAAGGGAATATGCTAAACAAAGGCCATCTTATAGGGTTCAATTAGCTAAACGGAAAAGACAAAAAGAAAAAGCCCTTAAGGAACTTGAAGAATATCAAAAAAAGTTAGAAAAAATAGAAACTGATATAGAAAAGCAAAAACAAGAAATCAAAGAATATGAACAAAAAGGATACAAAATAGAAAAAACACCAGAAGGAAGTTATAAATTCTATAAAATAACAACGCAAACAAAAAGTAGAAAAGTAAAAAAATCTGTTCCTGCACCAAAAGGACCAAGTTATACTGCTAAGAAAAATGAAATTAATCAGCTCTCATCTAAAATTAATACAATAAATAAAAAAATATCAATGTTTACAAAAGCAAGAAATGCAGTTCAGAATAGTAAATTAAAGGAATTATATAATAAACAAATCACATTATTAAAAAAATCAAGAAAGACATTAGAAAATAAAAGAAGTAAACTGAAAAGGTCTATTCCATCAGGTGCGAAAACAGTTGTTAAAAGATATGAAGAGGTTGTTAAAGAACTAAAAGCTCATAAGACTCTTCAAGATTTTGTAAGTAAAATACAATCCCCCAAATTAAAAGAAGTTGTAACTAAACAGTTTACAGGCAAATCACCATCATATTATACAAAACTTGAAACTGAGAAAAAAGAATTAGAATCAATTATTGGCACAACAGATGTATCACTTGTGGCAAGTGGCATAACACCTGAAGCATACAAAACATATGGGGAGTTTACTTTTCCTGAATATAAGAGTCCATTAACTGGTGAAACATATCCTGGAGAAACTTTTACATATGGAGAGCAACCATATGAAGCAATACCAACATGGTTAAAAGGCATAGAACAAAAAGATATTAGAACATATGCAGAAAAAGTGCCTATTGAAGAAACTATAGAAAAAGGAAGTGAGCTTGATTATGTTCTTAGTTTTGCTAATGCTGAAATAGCAAAAAAACTAAAGGATAAATTAAGAGAATATCAAACGGCTCAATATGAAAAAGAGCCAGAGATACCTTCTGGAACAATGGGACCGCCTATTCCTTCTAGAGAAAGAAAAAGAGTTGAATTTGAAAAAATTTTTGAAGAAGCATTTAAATCAATGCCAAAATCAAAACAGGCACAATATAACTTGAAATACTTAGATTGGAAATCAATTCCACCCGAAGAAATAAAATATTATCCTGGTGGTGTTGAATACCTTAAATCCTTATCTCCTATAGAAAGGAAAAATTTATCTACTAAATATATCCAATCTAAAGGTGGATATGATAAATTTATACAACAGAAAGATATAGATATTACAGAAGTAGCAAAGAAATATGCTAGTGAAGGAGGAGTATATAGTGGTCGTATTATAACTCAAGGAGAAGGAAAGAGACAGTTTATTCGTGAATATGCATGGGATTTAATTTCAAAAGAGCCATCTGAAAGAGAAGCACAATATTTTGAAAAATTACCAGCGCCTGCTAGAATATATAGTTCTTATTTTCAACTTGGTGCTAGAACAGCAGGCATGCTTGCTGCATTTCCAGAGTTTATTACTGAAGAAGTAGGTGGTCGTTTAGCCACAGGATTACTGACAGGAAAGGCAGAACCCATTGATATCATTCCTTTTAGGGAGCCTCTTGGAAAAGTATTTCAAAAGGTTGACGTAGGACAACCACCAGGTGTAGCGGAATATTTAATGACTAAAGGAGCGGAAGAAGTAGGAAAGACTACATCTTGGTATGGCACAGAAGACCTTACAACTATAAGACAAAGACAAGAAGAGAAAATAAGAAAATATCCCCTTGAGTTCTTTGCATCATCACTTGGTGAAACAACAGGTTTTTATTTTGGAGGAAAAGCATATGGAACTGCTATGGCAAAAATAAAACCTCCTGTATATTCTCGTATTTCAAGATTTGTAGTAAAACCAGCAGTATCAAAAATTATCAAACCAACAGCAGGTTATTTAGGAAGAGCAACATCAAGAGCAACATCAGCAGTATATAGAGGATTAGAAAGATTTACAACCAAAACAGAAATTATTAAAACTCCATGGACACAATCACAAAAAGTAGTTCAAAAATGGAGACCTCTTCAAAAAATAGTAAAAATAACAAAAACACCAAAACTAGCCCGCTTTAGTCAAAAAATTTCACTTTGGCAGGCAGGAAAGTTTACTCCAAGAAGTTTTAGAGCAACTATGGCTACATTAAGTCCAAAAAGAGCATTAGGAAGAGCTTGGGCGAAAATGACTGCTAAAAGAAGAAGGACATTAGCAGAAGATTTTCCAGAAGATGTTATATTATATATTGAAGGTAAACCAGCAGGAAGAAAAGTTCCACTTGCTGACGTTACTTCACCAGAAGAAATGGTTAAATTATTTGAATCTGCAAAAGACCCTGTTTCAGGAAATATAATGATAACACATGCAGGACCAAGTGCTATAAGAACGCCAAAAATGAGAATAAGACCAACCAATATTGTAGTGGATTCAAAAGGCAGAATTATGGTTATGAAGCATTCAAAATATGGAGACTTTTTACTACCAGGCGGAGCAAAAGAAGCAGGCGAATCATTTGCTAGGGCAGCAACTAGAGAATTATTAGAAGAGACAGGATTAAAAGCAACATCAACTAAATATTTATTTAGTTATCCCGATTATCAATCAGGTAATTTATATGTTGTCTTTAAAACGACAGTTAAAGGAACGCCTAGGAAATTAGGTGAGACAACAGCTATAAAATTTATAAAGCCAACTGATGCTGTTAAAAAAGCAAAGCATGTAGACCCTATTATCAGTAAATATTTATCTAAAGATTTTACAACACCAAATATATATAAACCAGGAATTTTAAAGAAAGTAATAATAGTAGGAAAAGGCGATGCATATGTTCCTGGTATGTTCTTTGCACCTAAAGGACATTTAGGACTATTTGCATTTGGTTTTGAAAAACAGATTCAAACAAAACCAGTTGATATTTCTAGTGGTGGTGCAGTTAAAGGAAGGTGGAGTCCGCAAATAGTAGAATCATATTTAGAGCCTGGTCAGTTAAAGATACCACCAGGATATGCAAGAAAATCGCCAGAAGGTTTTAGAAAATGGGCTCTTTATGATGCTCCAACAGATGAAGTTTTTGCAGTTACAACACCTAAAGTTTCTATGGGGGGAGCTCATAGAGCAGAGCCAGAGGTAACTTTTATACCTGGAACAGGTTTAAGAAAAGTATTAGATTTTCCTTGGCAAGTTTCTGCAAGAGCAAAAGGAGTTTTACAAAAAGGATGGAAAAAATGGGGAGACTTTTGGGCAAGAACAACAGGATGGAGAGAATACCAAGTTATTTATGGTAAAGTAGTTCCAGTTAAAAAAGCAGTGCCCTTTAGCACAAGTAAAGAATTAACTAGAGGAGTATATGGAGAAATTATTCCTGAAGAAGCTGTAACAGCAATGATATCAGAAGAGAAAGTGAGTTTAGGAGCTATAACTCCTGAAGAGCAAATGGGAACAGAAATGACTCAGCAATTTATACTTTCTGGAGAATTACCTGAAACATCCTATATTAAAAAAGTATCACCAAGTTCTTCTTATCTTTCTTATTATAGTAGGGCATCTTATAAGCCATCCTACAAACCTGTATATTCTGTTCCATATAAACCATCCTACAAACCATCCTATAAGCCGTCTTACAAAACATCATATAAACCTTCTTATGAATTACCTTATAAGCCTTCATATAAGGCATCATATAAACCATCTTACAAAAGTCAATATTATACCTCTTACTATAAATCATCATATCGTGCTCCTTACAAACCAAGTTATAAGCCACCTTATAAACCAATAATTACTCCACCAGCCAAAAAAATTATACCCGTTACTCCTATCCAGAAAGAAGAGATAAAAGAAGAACCAAAAGAGAAAAAATTTAAATTAGGATACTTTGAAAAAGAGTACCAAGTCCCAGACATTTGGAAAGCAGGAACAACAAAACCCAAATTTAAAGGAGGGGCAAAACCAATCAAACCATATGCTCCTCCTATCTCTCCATCAAAAAAACAAATCAAAGCTAAAACCAAAATTGCTAAGAAACCAAAGTTCTTTAGTCTTACAGGAGAAATGTAAATGGGATATTGGTATAAACCAAGAAAAAGAACCAAAGGCGACATTAAAATCATAGACCCAACACCTGTATGGGAAGTAATAGTTCATCAAGAAGGAAAAAGCCCAACAAAAATGTATATGACAACTGAAAAAGCCGAAAAGTATTTTAAAGCAGGTCATCCAGTAAAACTTGTAACTAAAGCAGGAGCACTGAAACAATATGACTAAACCACCAAAGTTTGGAAAGAGGCTTGATAATTCAAAAAAGAAGATGCCTATTAAAAGAAAGCATAAAGAGAAGATGCCCATCAGAGGTGGATTGATTGTTAGAAAAAGAAATTAAAACTGAAATGTATGTTGGCAACTTAACCAACTACCAAAAAATCCAAAAACTATTAGAAAAATATGAGAGTCACTAACTCACCGTTGGTGACAAACCACCAACCTAACTCCACTGAAAGGGAATTCATTTTCCCTTTCTTTTGGAGTAAAAAAATTAAGATGCTTTGATTGTAGGTGATTAAATGAGTGAAGTTAGATATAGATGGGTTAAAGCCAAGATAAAAAAGAAATTAGGTTGGTTTAGAATAAAAGAAAAATTAAAAGGGAATGATATGATGAATTTAAATCAACCTAAAAAATGTCAATCATGTGGATTAGAAACATCACACCTTCTAACAGCCAGAAATTATAAAGGAGAAATGAAGTGGGTGTGTCCTAGTTGTTATTATAAATGGTAGAATATGTCAGATAGAGAAGTAACAATGCAAGAAAAACCTGGAACTTTCCTCCAGCATAAAAACTCTGGAATAAAATGCACAATTCTCTACAGAGACATCAATGGCTACCATCTCAAATGTTACAGCGACAATACTACCTTCTTCCTCCCCTTCATAAATAAAAATCAATATAGAGTGATAGAATGAAAATTAAACCTATGAAATTAAAATTAATGCAAATCAATCCAATTACACCAATGCAATCCTTAACTACAACAACCAGTCCTTTAATGGGAACATCACAATCAAGAGTCCTTCCTGATGCAGGAAATCAACCAGACCCAACCAGAGAGCAAATAGACCAATTCATAAAAGGAAAAAGCAGGATGATACCTGATATTGTTTTGTCATCATTGCGAAACCATCCAGAAGATGTGTTACATGGTTCTCAATCCTTAAAATTACTTTTACCGCAATACTCCCGAAATCCACAAGATTGGGATATCCTATCACCAAAAGAAAAAGAAAGAGCCCTAGCACTAGAAGCAGAAATTGATAGGAGAGCAGGATGCGATATAGCCCGCACAGAATATATTCCTATTCCAAAAGTTTCAGCAGGACCTGATGACCCTACAACTTCAAAACACCTTTACCGAATAGTGACCCCAGCAGTGGAAGGGGATGCTGATATTGATGTGATGGATAAGCCTAAGCAATTAAAAACCCAGCGACATAAAGGCATAACACATGAATCACTTGAATACCAGTATGAAAAAGCAAAAACAAGAGTGCAAAGGCAACCTATGAAAGCCCATAAAGCATCAAGTGATATCCGAGACATTGAGAACTATTTTCAATCAAAAGGAAAGAAGATTCCATCCAATATAAAAGCAAACCCCTTCCAACCAAACCAAATGGTTCTTTTCTTCAAACCCTTAGGACTTAAAAAAGAAAGAAGGTGAAAGAAATAGATTATATTCCAACATTTAGATTTATAGTTGCTCTAGTCCTATTCGGACTCTTTTGGTTTGTATTTGACCCAATAATCAATGGACTATCTTCTTTCTTTGGAGTGACACCAGCATCAGGAATATATGCGCAAGCAATGTTTTTCTTATGGATGGTTTTACCAGTAATAAATCTATTTGGAAGTGGAGTAAAACTTGTAATGGAGATGCAAAGGCAATAATATGGCAACAAAAAATTGGAGTAAGGTATCAATAGGACTTATCGTCTTTGGTTTCATAAACTTTGTATTATTTATAGCACTAAGTGAACCTTTTGGTTTTATAACTGGACTATTAGAAACACAAGCAAATCAACTTGGAATAGGCAGTGATGTAACGCCATTCTTAACTATGCTAAGCACAATATTTGGTTTAACATTTGTATTTTCAATGGTGGGATTAGTAATTTGGTTCTTTTTGGGAGGACATGAAGAGGAAGGTGAGGAGTATCCTGAAAAATATTACTATAAATAAAATTATATCTATAATACTATTCATACTAATATTTTTAACAGCCTTTACAATTTATATTCCAAAAACAATAGCAATCCAAAAAGAAATTATAAATCCTAAAATAGGAGAAGTAACTTTCATAGAGATACCACAAGATAAAATTTTTAAAAGCATTTCTTTAGAAAATCATAAATATCAAGTAATCCAAAAAGAAAAACCACAAATGAGTTTTATACCATCATCCCAAAAGGTTGAATCCACTCCAATATCAAAAAGAATATATGAAAATCCTTACACTTATGACATCCTGAAGAAAAAAAGTAAAGATATCATTAGGATACATGTTCCTGAAGTTTATTATAAAAATAGTAAAGAATATACTACAAAGGCAATACAACTGTCTATTATTTATGAAGAAAATAAACAATGCCTTCCTGCCCCTTACCAACCTGAAACAGCATATGAATATGTAATCATTACTAATGATTCCTTTGAGCCCATTTTTGAAAACTATTTTAAAGATTGGAAAGAAGATAATGATGAGAAGATAAATCATATTTACTTAACAAATATCACTGCAATAACATCTAACCCCAACTACTGGGTCAATGGAACATATGGAGATGGTAATGCATCAAATAGTTGGCTTTCAGGAGAATCTCCAATATCAACTAATTACTCCCGATTTAATGATACCCAAGCGCAAATAAGAAATTTTCTAAGATTTATGTCATCTTTCTATAATATAGATTACTGCCTTCTTGGTGGAAATAAAAATGTTGTTCCTGTAAGAATGGTTTGTTCTTATGCTGTAGGTAATTGTGATGAATGCAAGACCTGGTATAATGATACATCTCATGCTTCAGATATGTATTATGCCTGTCTCCATTATTCTATGAATAACAACACCAACAATAGATTTATGGAGAATCAGTGTTGTGGCTCTCCTTATGACTTAATAGATTGGGGATATGAATTATGTGTAGGTAGAGTTCTAGTAGGTTCTATAGAGCACCTATTCAATTGGATAAACAAAACCAAAGCATATGAATTAGGTCTTACCCAAGGAAATTATCTAAAGAATCATATAGTTGCCTGTAAAAATACTCATGGAGCTATATCAAATCAAACATGGATAAATACTGGAGAAGATGAATTTGCTGCAGACCTTCAAGATGAGTTTCCTGCAAACTTCACATTTCTAAACAATCAAAATATTACAGGCACCCAATGGAATAATTTAGATTCATATGTTAATGGAGATGAAGAAGGATATGATGGCTTCCATATAATACTACATGAAGGGCATGGTGGAACTCTTTATAATACTTATCAACCAGCTAACAATGATAATTCTAACACTCCAAACTTTGTATATACTGAAGGTTGTAATTCAGGAGATTTTGGAACTGATACAGGAAGTAGAATGGAGAAATGGATAAGGGAAGATGATAGTGCTTTTGGAGTTATTGCTAATTCTGCATCTGGTTGGTTTGGTGCATCAACCTTTTATGTAGAAGAAATGATGAGCCAAATGTTCAATCAAACTACAGGGAATCATACTATGTGCTTTGCACAAGCCCACAATGATGCAAGGGAAATATATGGACATGCTCCTGATTGTGTTTGGGGAATGATTGTAAAAGAAACAAATTTTGCAGGAGACCCAGCATTGGAATATAACTGGTATAGGCAAGGCGGAACTCTTTTAATTATAGAAAACAAAACTGTAAGTATAGGTGATAGTTTCAATCTTTCTATATTATGTGTTCCAGCACAACCGATAAAAGCATGGGAATTTAGTATTGAGTTTGATAATTCAAAACTGAGAGCCAATTCTGTTTCTGAAGGCGATTTATTTTATCCATTTACAACATTCTTTAATGCAGGAAATATTAATAATCCATCAGGCAATATAACAGAAATGTATTCTCTTATAACTCCATCATCTCAAGGAAACGCAACAGCAACGGGCAGTTGTGTAAATATATCGTTCACATCAATTGGAGCAGGAAGTTCTCCTATAAACTTTATGTATGATAAACTTTTAGGTGTAGCAAATGCAAGTGCATATGTTGATATAACAACTTACAATGGAACAATAAATATACAATCAGATAAACCAGCATTTACAGATATACAAGGTGAAACAGGTAATATATTTGTAAATACATCAACACCACTATTCAATTGGACAGTAGTAGCTAATACATCAATGTATAACCTGCAAGTATCAAATAATTCTACTTTTACTGACCTTGTAATCAATATTACAGATATTAATCAATATACTTATCCATCTCATTATTCAACTGATGGAACTAATATTACCTTCCTTCTTCCAGAAGCATATAAACTATCAAATTATAAAACATATTTTACTCGAGTAAAAGCTTATATAAAGGTGTAATATGAAAGGAAAAATAATATTTTTATTATGTTTATTTCTTTTATTCCAACTTGTTCCATTAACAGAAGGTGGTTTTAAAAATTATGAAATTAAATCATTTGGTGGGAAAATTGATGTTACAGGTCTCTCAGGAGAAGAAATAATAAGACCTGATGGGGATATAAGTATTAATATACCAAATGAAAACCCAAATGGAGAAGACCATTATTCTCTTATAAATGAATCAGTTGCTGATGATGATAGTTCTTATGTAATAACATCTACTGATTTTAATTGGAAAAGGGATATTTATTCTTTAGAAAATATATCTTCAAGTACTGGAGTGATAAATAGAGTTGAGGTTTATGCAAGAGCAAAAACAACTGGCACTGATAGTGATAATGATAAAATTATGTTAAGTCTTTATATAGATGATACATTATATGAAAATGATAGTCAGGATTTATCTTCTTCATATGATATGTATTCAGATTATTGGACTGAAAATCCTGATACTGGAGAATCATGGAATTGGGGAGAAATTAATGATATGGGTGCTGGATTAAGATTAAAGGTAGGCGGAACAGGAGGTAGTTATTGCACACAATTATATGTGGTTATTAATTGGACTATACCACAACAACCATCAGTTACAACAAATTCATCTACAGGTGTAGGATGCGATAATGTAACTTTAAATGGGTATGTTACTAATGATGGGTTACAAACTTGCACAGTATGGTTTGAATGGGGGAAAACAATTTCTTATGGAAATAAAACATCAAATCAAACAAAAAGTTCTTATGAAGAATTTAATACAGAAATTACAGGTCTTTCAGCTAATACTTTATATCATTTTAGGGCAGTTATAAATAATCCTCATAGTACACAGTATGGTTCTGATAAAAGTTTCAAAACATCAATAGGAATTTCAGTATATAATGCAACAGCAATACATACAACAACAGCAACAATGAATGGAAAAGTTGATTGTGGTTCTGATTATAATTGTGGATTTTGGATTGGTAATACTACAACTAATTCATTAAGTTTTGTAAAAAATGTTTCATGTTCTGGAAAATATGATGAAGGGGAAACCTTTTCCAAATCAGTTTCTGGATTAACTCCTGGAGAATATTATTATGTAAGGGCTTGGGCTTATGATACAAATGTTTTTATAAATAGTACATATGAGGATTATTTTATTAGTAGACCAAATACTATTACAAATTTTTCTTCTAATGACTCATCTTCTTCTTCAGTAACTTTAAAATGGACAAGTCCTTCAGTTCTTCCAGGAACAAATTATACTGTTTATATAAGATATGGTTCAACTGCTCCTGGCGGTTCAATTGATACATCTTGGGGCACTCTCGGATATAATGGAACAGATACATGGAAAGAGATAACAGGATTATCAGGAGATACAACATATTATTTTGTAGCATGGACTCTTATTAATGCATCTGGTTCGCCATTACTTTGGCAATTTTCGGATGGATATGCAACAACATCAAATAGTACAACAGGAGGAAACTATACAATTTATGTTAGATATGAAAATGAAAGCAATGGAAGAAACTATCCTGTAAACCTTTCAAAATATGGACCGCATAGATTTATAATACATTACTCTGATGAAACAGACCAAATACTTTTTAATAATGGAAATTGTCATAGTGATTCTGATGGGGATTTTACTCACAACCAATCTGGATATATAAATATCAGTACCAATAAAAGTATACAATTTATTGAATTTCATTGGAATGATTCTTTATCAAGGCCATATCGGTGTAATAGAATTATAGTACTTTTAACTGGGCAGAGAAATATCACTTTTTATATAAGAACAAATCTTCCAGTATGGGGAGAATATACAGAGTTTATGAATGAATCATTAGTTAGATATAACTATAATTTTATAGACCAGACAGGATTATTTACAGTAGAAAATGGTGCTTATGCAACCATTTTTCATTACAATAGCACAGGAGTCAAACACATAATACATTCTGAGTTCTTTGATACATCATTCCAAGTTCATCCATGGCTTATATATGACAAAAAATATTATGTAGGTACTAGATGTATACAACTTAATTATGAAAGAATAGGAATTGCTCCTGCAGGGGATAATACAGACCCAGAGATAATAATTCCTTATACATCAAATATTAGTTACTTCTTCTTCGATATAATTGATTTATCAATAGGTTGGTATGATATTGGATTTTATGTGGATTATTTAGATACCACAGCTAGTTCTCAATGGGTAAATTTTTCGGTATATGGATATTATAATCATACATCAATTCACTATGAAAATATTACTTTAACTAATATATATAACTTTACATTTGATTGCAATGTATCAAAACCATATTTATGGTCTATGGTTTTAGAATTAAATGGCGCAGGATATCAAGGGGTATATACTACTGGAACTGAAACTGTTCCTATAATACCAGGAATAGAAAAAATAACTGATATAACAACAATAGATGAAATTTTCAATATTATATTTGGTGATTCACCTATAGTAAATTCGGATGACGTAGCGATTTATGCCCCATGGACATATATCATAATATTTGGAGTATGTTTTATGTGGCTAACATCAACATCAAAGATGAATGCCAATATTGGAGCACTTGGTGTAGGATTAATTCTAATTGCAGCAGGTTCTATTATATCAGGAGTTCAAATATTATATGATTGGCTTCCTGCAGAAACTTGTAATACTCCAGCAATACTTGCAATAGGATTATTTGTGGTTGTATTATCAATAATTGCTGCCCATGGAGGTATTGAAAGCAGATGAAATCAGTAGAATCAATGTTATGGTTATTATTATTTAATGTAGCAATAGCTCTTGTAGGAGGATTAGAAATATTTAATGTTCCTTCAGGACCATTTATATCATATGAAGCTATGACATCTCCAGGAGAAAATAGTTTATATGTATTTGTAAGTTACAGTATCATTTGGGCTCCATTATTAGCAGGCGCTGTTGGTGGTGCAATAGCAGGAGTTTTAGGAGTAAGATTAAAGCTATCATCTGCTTCAGCATATAGTGCCTTTGGATTATTTCTAACATTTATATTTGTTAATACAGTAGGAATATTTACAACCATAATATTTGCTATTGAAAATGAAACAGCAAGAGCTGGAGTTAGTGCATTAGTGTTTATCTTTCTTGCTATAACAGGAGTGCTATTTGCACTTGGATTAATACAACTTATAAGAGGTGGTATGGAATCAGCTATATAATCTTATTTATACAAAGCATCTACAATTTTATACTTGGTGTTTCAATAGATTTTAATTTTACAAACTTTACAGATAATGGAATATTAAGGGTTGCTTTTCTTTCATATACAAATATTATGGGCAATTATTTCTGGGGTATATTCTTTGGGTTTATAGGAGCAGGTGTTTATGCAAGACAAAGAAGTATATTAACTGGAATGGTTTATTTAATATTAGTTGGTATATTCTTTTCAATAGTTCTGCCACATATGTTTGCTTATCTACTTGGTTTAATACTAGCATTTATGTTTACCACAATCTTCTATAATGCTTTTGTAAAGAAGAAACAATAGAAATTAAATATGAGGAGAAAAGTAATGAAATATCACATAGTTATACTTATGATATTAATGTTTTTTATTAGTCCTGTAGCTGGAACTGTTATAGAGTATGAAAATCCTTGGAATCCATTTACTAATCCAGATTATCCAATTGATGGCAACTGTTGGAACTTGGGTTACTTTAATAATGTAACTCCCAGCAATGGAGCTTGGGATGTAGACATAACTGCAAAAGGAGTTCAAATATGTGTCAATGTAACTCCACCACAAGGATGCTCCTTAAACGTAACATATGAATGGTTAAACTACACGCAATACTATTCTGATTGGTTAGATTGGGCAAACTCTCAACCATGGGGATATTGGTGGGATTTTGAAGATTGGTATGAAGATATAGATTGGGATAATCAAACTACATGGGAAGACAATTCCTACTGGCATGATTTTAGTTCTACATTTTCAGGAATAAATCAAACAACCCAAATCTGTGCCTATAATACCAATGTATCCTGTCAAATAGAGAATGATTTTGTAACTGAATTCTTTGATTGGCGTATCAATTACACTCTCAACTGTTCAGGTCAACTTACACAGGATTATTGCTACTATTTCTTTGAACCAGAAGAATGCTCAAATATCACTTATATCTATCCACCATCGCCAAATGGAACTGCTTGTCCATGTTGTGAAGCAATGTGTGTAGGAGTTAATAATGACTTGGGACATCCAATGAATGTTACAATTTGGGGAAGAGAAGATGATTATGGATATT
>Ga0272442_10000546_pt1 | contig 59052 bp, 43 predicted proteins | sample SSMForm2O_FD_200262 | JGI IMG/M metagenome (GOLD analysis project Ga0272442, IMG submission 200262) | Marine sediment archaeal communities from Little Sippewissett salt marsh, Falmouth, MA, United States - SSM-Form-2O | ecosystem: Environmental > Aquatic > Marine > Wetlands > Sediment ...
CCCGGCTATCGCGTCCGAACCAAAGGGCACGCCCGGCAGATAGCAACGGCCGCGGATGCGATCAACAAATCCGAAAGGCCCGTCCTCTACGTCGGTGGCGGTGTGATCGCCGCCAACGCCAGCGAAGAATTAAGGGCCTTGGCCGAGAAAGCACACATCCCCGTAACAATGACACTTCTGGGATTGGGCAGCTACGATCAGCGAAAGCCGGAATCCCTCGACATGCTCGGTATGCACGGATCCGCCTACGCAAACTATGCGGTCCAGGAATGCGATGTACTCATTGCCGTCGGCGCCCGATTCGACGACCGGGTGACGGGCAAAATCCAGTCCTTTGCGCCCCACGCAAAAATCATCCATCTCGATATCGATCCCTCCAGCATATCGAAGAACGTTCACGTGGACATCCCCGTTGTTGGTGATGCCAAAGTGATTCTGAGCGAGATGACCAAACAAGTCGAATATCGCGAACGAAAAACGTGGTTCGACAAGATCGCCGAGTGGAAGAAAAAATTTGCGTTCCGCTACGACCAGAATGCATCGATGATAAAGCCCCAGTACGTTATCGAAGAGCTTTGCAGTCAGACGAACAACGAGGCCATCGTCACAACCGGCGTGGGCCAAAACCAGATGTGGGCCGCCCAGTTCTACAGATTCATCAAACCCCGGCAACTTATCACCTCCGGGGGACTGGGGACGATGGGTTTCGGCCTCCCGGCCGCCATTGGCGCCCAGATCGCTATGCCCGAAGCTACGGTCATCGATATTGACGGCGAACACAGCTTCAATATGACGATAACGGAACTGGCTACGGCGGTCGAGCACAACCTCCCGATCAACGTGTGCATCCTGAACAACGGATATATGGGGATGGTCCGGCAGTGGCAGGAACTTTTCTACGGAAAACGGTATTCCAAGAGCTATCTGAAGAATCCGGACTATGAAGCCATCGCGAACGCCTTCGGAGCGGTCGGCATGACGGTCGATAAGAAAGCCGATGTGTCGAAAGCGATCGAACAAATGCTCAAGGAGAAACGGCCCTGCGTGGTTGATTTCAGGGTCGAGCCGGAAGAGAACGTCTGGCCGATGGTTCCGGCCGGCAAGAGTCTGAACGAAATGGACGGACTGGACATATTGGAAAGGTTGATCTGAATCATGAAACACATCATCAGTGCATTAGTCGAGAATAAACCCGGCGTTCTGGCTCACGTCGCGGGCATGTTTGCCGCCCGCGGATTCAACATTGATTCCCTTGTCGTCGGTCGAACTGAAGACCCCTTGCTCAGCCGGATGACCATCGTGGTCATTGGCGACGACAGGGTTGTCGAGCAAGTCCGCAAGCAATTAGCCAAGGTCGTTCCGGTCGTCAAAGTTCAGGATTTCGCCGGCCAGCCGGTCGTCGCTCGCGATTTGATGCTGATTGCCATTTCGGCGCCGCCGGAGAAACGACCGGAAATCCTCTCGCTGATCGATATGTTCAAAGGCAAGGTCGTTGATATCGGTCAGAAGTTCGTCATGGTCGAGGTCAGTGGACCCGAGGAAAAAATCGAGGCGTTCATCAACGTGTGCCAGCCTTACGGCATCAAAAGCGTCGCCAGAACCGGAACGATTGCAATGCCCCGACACTGAACGACAAACATTCCGATTGGACGGAATTCCAAGGCGCGTTCCGGGCAATAGGCCTCATTCCGGGCTAATAACTGTTCAGCGTTACACTATGACTCGGGAACTCTCGTAGGATCCTCAGGCTCAAGGTATGCCCTGTCTTTACCGGTTCCGAAGGGAATGTGCGTCCTCCTTCTGCTCTTGGGGACATGAACTCTTGCAATTATCATCAGAAAAAGATATAATCGTTAGATATCAAGAAGCTGTGGAGCCCAAAGATAAGGAACGAGATGATGAAAATTGGAAGGAAAAGCTTCGTATTACTGATCCTGATGGTCGTTTTCGCAGTAGCGGGAGCAGCCATTCCGGTCCAGGGGCAAACCCAATTCACGCTTGGACGGTACTACGAGCCTTATGAGCTTCGTATCGAACCTAATGCTCCAGGTTATACGTTGCCGCTGAATCTCAACGATATGACAAACCTGAGTGATATTGCTCGCGCCCTCCCAGTAGATTCCGTAGCCGACCTTGTCCGAAAAAACGGCTTTGCGATTGGGCATATTACCTTACCCTTTCCATGGCTCGGAACGGATAACATCGTTTCGTATTACGAGTACTTATTAGCTCTGGACATCCCACTTTTTGTGACAACCGATACCTTTCTTCACCTCTACCATCTCCAGTTCGACGAAACACTCAAACGTATCGAAGAGCGTGAGTTTATCCCGGATATCAAACATCTCACTTTGGCGTTGCTGAACGACGCATGGCGGCAATACGAACAACTCGACGACGATCTTAAAGAAGCCACTCAACGAAATATTGCTTACTTGTCCGTCGCTCAAAAGCTGCTCGATCCGAATGCGCCCGTTTCGGAACTCGTGAATGAGATGGTCCTCAGCGAATTAGGCAAGATCGAAGCTCATCAAGGTTTCGCCATGAGTGATATTTTCTTTTACGAGGAAGACTATTCGCAGTATATCCCAAGGGGGCACTACACACGAAGTGAACCACTCAGGCAATATTTCAAGGCGTTGATGTGGTACGGTCGCATGGCTTTTCTGCTCAAAGGCGGTTTCGGAGGTCTCATTAGTGAATACGACGCCAGGATTCAGACTCTTCAAGCCTTCTTCTTGGCGACGTCCCTGAAAAGCGTCCAAATCGACGAGAGAACCGGACTTGACCTATGGGATCGCCTTTACACCGTGACGGCTTTTTATGTGGGCCTTGCGGACGATCTGACGCCGTACGATTATCTATGGGCCCTGGACCAGGTGTTTGAGGCCGGTTTTGCCTTGAACGATCTGGCGAACCCAGATAACCTCCTTGCCCTTAAGAAAGAACTGGCCCTATTGCCATCACCCAGAATTTACGGTGGAACCGGCAATATTGTATTAGGAAGCCCGATCACGAACGAATCGCTCAACGAGATGCTGGACCAGACGAAAGGAATGCGCCTGATGGGCCAGCGTTTTATACCGGATTCCTACATGTTCCAGAACTTGGTTTTCCCAAAGGTTCTTCATTACCTGGGTGATGAAACAAATCCACCGTTTACCGCCGGATCGGACGGGATGGGAGGTTTCTGCCGCGTTTATGTGAGAGGTCTGGATCTAATGGCGGTACTCGGATCGCAAGAGGCTTTAAAAATCCTGATTGAACAAGAAGATACGAATTACCGTCTGTTCTGGCAAAGATTCGGTGAAATGAAAGATGAATTCGACGCCTTGCGTCCGGATCAATGGAACACTAATCTGTACTGCTCCTGGCTTTATACATTAAAGGCTCTCTTGGAAGACCTGCCCGAAGGGTATCCGAACTTCATGCGGACGCAAGCCTGGCAACAACATCAACTTCATACCGCCTTGACGTCGTGGACCCAATTGCGGCATGATACAATCCTCTATGCCAAGCAAAGTTATGCCGCGGGAGGCGGCGCGCCGAGACCGTCGCCCCCGCCTCCGGGATATATCGAACCCATCCCTTTTTTCTGGGGGCGGTTGTTGGCCCAAACACGAATGACCTCAAGGGGACTGGATGATCTCAATGTTTTGACACCACAAACCCGCCGGCAATTCGACGAACTGGAGGCCATGCTCCAGCAAATCATCGAAATGGTTTCCAAGCAACTCACCAACGAACCGCTTTCAACCGAAGACCACCGATTTATCAAATCCCTGCCCAAAGCCTTAGACTCGATCCTCACAGGAACGGAAGACATCGCGCTGAAAACAACTCTCGTAGCGGACGTCCATACATCGACCGTGGAAGGCACGGTCATCGAAGAAGCCGTAGGCAAAGTCGATCTGATCCTCGTCGCTTGCCCGAATACCGACGGCTCGGTTTTCTTGACCGCGGGACCGGTGTTGAGCTATTACGAATTCAAGCATCCGATGAATGATCGACTCACCGACGAGGCATGGCGAGAGCTGCTCGATTCACCTGATAAACCCGAGCGACCTGAATGGTATGTTCCGCTAACAGGGGAGGTTGACACATCCTTCTGATAAAATGATGCATACCAGAACTGAAAGTAAGGATGTGAAGCTAAATACAATTCACAAGTTTTCCACAACGCCGACTTACAATGTGCAAAACCTGTGAAGAAGATTTTTTTTTCTCGCGCAAAGTCAACCAAGACAGCCACCTCTGATAAGTGGAAAAGAAAATCCTCAAAAGACATTTGATTCTCAGCGCTTAATCACGGATACTTGAGGCTCGGTATTTGATACGTGGATGTATAGATCTATTGATGGATACATGAGGATGCTCACCACCACATTCACTATCGAAAAAGGAGTCAATGAATGCAGGGTACAGTCACGGATGACGGAATTGTCGCGCGTCGATCCGGCCTACAGAGTCCGAAGAATAGGACAGAGAAAAGATCGCAGCACGACGCACAAGCAGCGGCTCAGGTGATCGAATCGATCAACGAGGCGCTCGCTGAGAAAGTGGGGCAGCAAAAATATCGGATCTGGTTCAAGAATTCAACCCAACTGACGCTGACGGACGGATATTTGAAAGTCAGTGTGCCCAATCCTTTTATTTCAAACTGGATTGAAAACCATTTCTTGAACGAGATTCGCGATGCCGCCCAGTCAGTAACCGGTATTGATGCGCAGATTACCTTCACTATCAATCCGGCCCTGGCCGGGCGTCAAAGGCAAGCCCGCACGGGAAAACAGAGGATGGACGATGGACGAATCGTCTCTCGTCCCTCGTCCTCTCGCCCATCGTCAAAGGGCGGTTATCAGAAGAATAAACTTAAGTTCCATCTGGATACGTTTGTCGTCGGCTCGTCGAACGAGTTGGCCTATAACGCCGCCAGGGTAATTGTTAATGAGCAACAAACAACTTTTAATCCGCTGTTCGTTCATGGAGGACACGGGGTCGGTAAAACACATCTGCTGCAAGGGATTTGCAACGCAGTGTGTCAGAAGCGCCCCCAAACTCATTGGCTGTATCTCTCAGCGGAGGATTTCGCCAATCAGTTCGTGCTGGCCTTGAAGACAAAAAAGCTGGAGGCTTTTCGACGCCGGATGCGGCAAACGGATTTGTTAGCGATCGACGACATTCACTTCTTGGCCAGCAAACCTTCTATGCAGGAGGAATTCCTGCATACCTTTAATACCATCAGCCTGGCGGGCAAACAAGTCATCCTGGCGTCGGACGCCCACCCCAAGACCATCGGCCAGTTGTCCGAGAAGTTAGTGAACCGGTTTGTATCCGGCATGGTCGCCAAGATGAGCAATCCCGATTTCGATACGCGCTGCCGGATATGTCTGCAATATCTGAAAACCCAAAAGATAAAACTCAAACACTCCATTCCCGAGAACGTAATCAGGCACATCGCTGAAAACCTGCACACCAATGTGCGAGAGCTCGAAGGCGCCTTGCTCAAGCTTATCGCTTTTTCAGCATTGAAAAATGAGAAAATTACCGCCTCCATGGCCAACGCCGTACTGGCCGAGCATCTCGAACGATGCGATCCGATCATCCACGTATCGGATATCGAGTCCGTCGTCGCGGCTTATTTCGGAATCACTCCGGCCACACTACACTCATCCAAAAAGAACAGAACTGTCGCGCTGGCCCGGCATTTCAGTATGTATCTGACCCGAAAACACACGAAGATGTCCTCCTCGGAGATCGGCCGAGTCATGGGTAATAAGAATCACGCGACGGTGCTTCTGGCATGCAAGAAAATCGAAGAGATGACAAAAAGAAACGCGGAGATTCGCTGGCAAGGCCCGGCCGGCAATAAAGTCTCAAAAACAAAAACCGTGCTCGCCCAGCTCGAAGAAAGCATCTCGAAGTAAAAACGAAATACCCCCCGTCGATACCAACAATCGCAAACCATTTTATTATCTGGATTTCACATAAAAAGGAAGATTGGCGTACCCCGCACTGCCCCGACCGTCGGTTATTTGAACGAAGAGACGATACGGACCCTCCGTTTCAGGACTTGTGAAGTTGATACGCGAACCTTGATCGGCTTCGATCAGGTCGGGGATGGGTCTGGCGGGTTTCTCCATCCCTCCAGCATAGGAATTCGCGGGAATCTCAACCTCCGGCCGGATATCCCATTCGTAAGCAAGCGTATCATAGTCGCCGTCATAACACACAACATATGCCTGGTAGGTCTTGTACCGTTCGAGAGTGATATCCTTGTCGGAAAAGCCCGGTATATACAGACCCAACACGGCAGGGGTTCGGTTCTGTGGCCATGACCCGCTCCATAGATATTGCATGACATCGACCGACTCGGTCCTCAAACCGTCCCGGAACATCCCATACCATGTGTGCGTTGTCTCCTGTTTCTGTGCCCAGAGAAAGACGAAGGAGCCAAGACATTGATTACGATTCGACAAGATAGTGTTGGTGTATCGACTGAAGACAGCCTGAGCCTTCTCGGTGCTGGTCTGCTCGATAGGCACTCGCCATGGAGTTTTCGGTACCTGCCAGTGACCGGTGGGACCCCATTCAGCAATGACAAACGGCTTCGGCCAATGTTCGCTTGCCAGTGCCACTACTTTGCTCATATCCCCATAGGTATTGATACCCAAGAGATCGAAATCATTACAATGCATAGCGATCTGCTGAATCTTTTTGTCGAAACGCCCCGTACCCACCACCGTCAATACTGGGTGATGCGGATCAATCTTTTTGATCTCAACAGCTAAATCGTTGAGTCGATTCCAAAGTTCGGGATGATGTGGCCTGCCCGGCGGAATCCAGTCCAACTCATTACCTACCGCCCAAAACATCACCGCCGGGTGATCTTTGAACTGTTCGACTATCTCAAGAACTCTTCGTTTTTGCTCGGTGACCATGCTTTGATCGCCCCAGTCCATGCCGTCACGTTCGCCCCTGACCGGTAAGCCCGCCATAACCAACAGTTTGTATTCCCAGGCCCGGTCGAGATTCCTTTTGCTCGCACGAGCCCGTACGGCGTTGCCGCCGCAACTCTTGAGAACATCAAAATGAGCCCAGCCAACAGCCCCCTTGATATAGAACGGTTTTCCTTCGCAAAGTAACTTCCACTCGTTGCTGGATTCGATGATACTGTAGTGACTGCTACTTTGATTCTGTCCGAGAGTCACCCTCTGTGATAGAAATCCCGCCAAACTCAACAGACAAATCAAGGTATAGATCCTTACAGTTCTCATTTTTATTGATACTCCCAATTTAAGCTATTGCGTCGCGATCAAATATTCACTCAACATCTCAATATTACGACTAAAAACTGCACTTGATATGTAAGAATCGTTGGGCTTGAACCTGGGCTGACCCACAAGAGATTCTCCTCTATAAATACTGACCCAGCGCCCCTGCTCGTCCAGACCAGCTATGATTTGTCGGATTTGACTTTCAAGCACTTCCGGTTGGTTGGCCCTCGTCTTACGCTGAAGATCATTATATTTCTTCTCGATCTCGTCCAGCCGCGATTCGATTTTCCATCCATAATGTGCCGGCAGGTTGGAATCATCATACGTGAGAGTATAAACGTCGCCTCGCCGAAACATATAGAGCGGCTTGTTCGTTTTAAGCTCGTAAAAACGAGCCAACCTTCCGTCGGGCAACAGCGAACGTTTCAGATAGGCCAGCGCTCGCGGGATCGGTTCGAGATACTTGCTCTCGCCTGTGATATGATAAATCTCCATTAACGTTTCAATCACTTCCTGAGATTCGTCGCCGGATATCCCCGGCGGCTCGAACTTTCTCGCCCAGATGGGCCTCATGTCGTAATTATATTGTTGCGCCCATGCTGGTTGGGGATCGGGCATTTGAGCGAGAATCAGAAAATCCCCCAACCGCTCTAATGCCGTTCTGTACCTTTGATCGTTATATACTCGATAGGCATCGATCAGCGCCTGGGCGACGTAGCCGGGTACGTTATCGTTGAGAGTGTACATGTCCCAGTAATTCTTAATCCGACCTTCGGTTCGCCAGTCGTAGTCCGGATAGCCAGCTTGAATCACGGGCTGCTTTGCAGAAGGACCAGTCCAGACCTGGGGGAAGCCTCCGTTGGGAAACTGAGCGGCAAGCAAAGTATCCAGTGCGATACGTGCGGACTCGTGAATGTCTTTGTTTTGAAAGCTGAGAGCCTTATCGACTCGAACGAGTAATTGAATCGCCGATTGTGTTTGACCATCATCAAGCGACGAATTGTTTTTACCGCGTCCTTTCCCGTTGCGGTATAAAGCTACTCGTTGTCCATGCGGATTGAAATCCACACTGTTGGTCCAACCGCCGGACCTTAACTGACCATAAACAAGCGCTTCTGCAGCCTTTCTGGCCGCATCGAGATAGAATCGATCACCCGTTGCTTCATACGCCTTGAGATACGCCATACCAACCGTAGGCGTTCCTGGCGGTTGCACCCAGATTTGATCGCGAGTGGCTTTACCTTCCCCCCATCGCTGCTCAAAATCCACACTGTAATAATAAACATATCCACCATGTGAAGCGACGTGGGTACGGAAAAACATCGCGGCCTTGTCCATCGTCGTGAGGACTTGCTCGCGTAAAGCCCGTTCGGCATCATCAGCGAATAAACGGTCAGTAGGAAACAATGAAAGAACTAAGAAAACAACGAGGTAGCCCCAATGTTTCTTAATGTGTGTTTCTTTCAAAGACAAATCACTATCTCGTCAGTGTTGTAAAATATGAATGGCGATATCTTCGTAAAACTCATTCAACTCGATACTCAAAGAACCGTTGCGTACGGTTAATATCTTATTGTCTTTCTTACCCGTTACCGGATGCAACAACATTAAGGAAACCTCACCTTCTCTGAACGGTAAATCCTTCAAGATCAACTGCTCATCGGTCATCGTGTTTTTCCCATCGAGACCTCTGTGCACATAAACCACGATCTCTTCGTCCGAGGTCATGGTTAAGCAATACTTGCCCGGCCCTTGATGAATCCGAATCCCCCCGGGTTTCAAAGCGACATAATCTTTCAGAGAATCAAAAAATTCCATCAGAATTCGAGATTGGTGGGCATATGCCTTCACATTTGCTTCATTAAAGTCGATAGGGTATGTCTTCGCATAAACGCCCGCGCCCTGTACCTTCGTCATCATGGAACACCATTGGTATATTCGTAACGCTTCCGGATTTTCATGAACACTGTATCCCGGACTGTTCGTACTGACGACAGGCTTTCGATAACGTGCTCGATATTTAACGACCAGGGCTTCTTTAATCGGTTTTCGTTCCCCGGCCGTGAGATCCTTCACGACATGGCCTTCGGATCCTTCACAGATAATCAACTCCATACGCGGATGACTGAGCACATAATCCAATCCCGGATCGTTTTTCTTATAGAAATGATCGAAATCCATCCCGACGAGCAGGTCGATGCCGGTTCTTTTTTCCCAATCTTCGATCATATCCAACGTACATTCAATCCACGCTTTAGACACCTGGTTTTTAAAAGCGCCTTCGTTCATTAAATCGATGATAACGTTCCCTTTGTCTCCTATACCATCCAACACATGTTGAACCCACAATCGGTGAATCTTACTCCACTCGGCGTGTTCCACCATTTCATTCCACAAAGTATACCCATTTCGACCTCGGGGAATGGGAAATTGATTGATATTGTTTCGAGGGTGAAAATAATTCGTCTCCCACGTTGCCACATCGTCTCGCGTCTGGAAAAAGACGCGCTGATAAAGCTGCATCTGCAGTACGATACCTCGATCGGCACACTCCTGAATAACACGGGCGAAGTTTTTCCAGTAATCGTTATTAAATCGAGTCAAATCAACAATAGGGCGCCCCTGTTCCCAACGGACGATCTCGAAGGGAATCAATCGTTTATCGGCATCGTAAGGTACCCATGGATGCCCGCTCTCAGGATAAACTCGCCCGTATCCAAGTCGGTACGTTTGCATCCAGTCCAGCCACTTCTGGTGTGGAAATGCCGTCGATCCCCATTCGACAGCAAAGGGTACGACCTCCGGCAAAGGCCCCACTTTCAACATGGGTTTGCCACCGTACAGAAGCGTGGGATTATCCGTTCCGGCATTAGCAATAGTGACCTTTGCAGGGTTGGATGGGCGATTCCTCAACATCGATTGGGCCCTGTTTTTTGCCGGTATCGCGCCAATCATCAAGATAGCCGGGAGGAACAAACGCATGCATGTAAATTTTCGCTTCATGATATCACTTTTTGATTAATGATGAGGAAACAACATTCGGATTTACTTCACCGCCTGGTTTATCGCCGTTCTCAACGCGACGACGGGCGGCGAGTCCGGCATCTTTTCATAAGCCGCAGTGATTGCTTGTTTCGCCTGATTCAACCTGACCGTATGGAAATAGACATAGCTCAAGAGAAACTGCAATTGAGCTGAGCCGCTCCTGGCCAGCCACTGTTCCACGTCGGCGATTCTTTCGGCGAGTTTATCGGCGCCGCCCAGCATAGCAGCAAAGTCAACCTTCGTTTGTGTGTATTCGGGCCGGACCGCTAACGCCCTGGTCAAAAACAGAGCACTGCTCATATATTCCCCGGCGGCAAACAACGCATGGCTTTTGCCTGCCAGAACGACGGGATTGTTCGGCTGATAGATCGCCGCCAAAGTAAAAGAATCCACAGCCCGATAGTACCGACCCGCTTTCAGATGATCCTCGGCGGCGGATATGTGCTTACTGAATCTGGATTGCGAAAAAGATTCCAGATTCTCCAATTGAGAATTTAGAATGTCGAATTTAGAATTTGGAATTCTCCATTCTTCATTCTCAATTCTCAATTCCGGAATCCCCTCTTGAATACGTCCATCTTCGGAGATTTCCACTTGAGAATTTGGAATTCTCCATTCTCCATTCTCAATTCTCAATTCTTCCTTCTCATCATCTTTCTGCAAACCCGCCTCGACCGATTTCGTCAGAGCATCCAGTTGCCGTCGAATGTCGTCAAGAACCTCACGCCGGTCGTTAGAGACAACAGAACCAACGTTGGATTTCGGTTCCGTGTCTTGTATCTCATTGGTGACTTCTTGAGATACCGGGGACAATTCACTTGGTTCGTAACTTACCTCCTCACCCGGATATTGCGAAATCTTATCTCTGACCGGAAGATTTTGCCGTTGCTGTGAATCCAAAAAGCCGGATTCCGAATCCTGACCCGAATCTATAGCTAAATCTTCCATTCCTCTTCTGGCATCTCGTTCTTGATCCCGAAACCGATCAGAATCACGCGATTGGCGAATACCAAGCTGGCCGGGCACTAATTTATCCACCCGCTCTATATTTTGACTCCGTTCAGATATTCCGAGCGGTATCGAGACGTATCGCCTCTGAACCTCTTGAAAATCCGAATCCCCCATATCGACATCCTGATCCAGTGAAGCGTCACCTCGGGACGAAGCATTCAAACCAGGTAAACCATCGCCGACGAAAGAAGTCCCCTGTCGGACACGATCATCCATCCTCATGCCCATTGGACTGAAGACTTCGGATCGGCCGGGCACCATCGTCGTGACCGTTTGAGTCGGAGAGTAGAACGGCTGGACGCGGTATTTATGCGAGCGATCCATAAAATCCTCCGATCCGGCGGTATCCCTCAGGAAAGAGTTCAGCGCTGAAGAACCAAGGGACGCGTTGAAACTCGTCGTGGATCGATAGGGTACCGAACCGCGAAAGTGCATACCGCGACGCACATTACCGGTCATCAAGAGATTTCCGGTCGGATCGACTGGATTGGGCGTGTTGACCAGGCCGCTGCGAAAACTGCTTTGTGGGATCGTGCCATAACCGGCGGGATTTCTGGTTACGGGGCTTTCCACGGACCGACCCGCCGGCAATAGAACCGTAACGAACAATACTACCGTAATGACAAGCTTCCAAGCTTTCATAGCATAGAATACCTCTAACGCTCCAACCGAACTATACGCCCGGGTATTCTTTGTATTTCGGCTTTTCCGCCCAGCGGAGTTTAGTCGCTAACGTATCCCATTCGTTCCGAAGCGGATTATTTACAATCAGAAAATCGCACGTGTGTTTCTGAATCCTCACCACATCGTCAATCGAAAGCGTCGATGAGACCTGACCGTCGATGGAAACCGTCGTTCCTTCGTTGACCCTTACGCCAAAAACTTCGATGGTGCTTTCGGCATTGATCACGATGGGTCGAAAACTCAAAGAATGCGGACAAAGCGGCGTAATCACCACGGCCTCCATCCGGGGCGAGACAATAGGCCCCCCAGCCGAGAGATTATAGGCCGTCGAGCCGGTCGGCGTTGAAATAATCAGTCCGTCGCTGACGCAACCGGCTAACGATTGACCGTCCACGAGGATTTTCAGCTCAACCATTCTAAAAGGAGGTCCCGCCGTGATGAAAATGTCATTGATGGCTGCTGAGCAAAATCTCTCGGATCGGCGGGATTCCCGACCACCGAAAACACGGCAACCGAGCATCATGCGCCGATCCGCCGGAACATCGTTCTCTGATAATCGAGGGAAAAAATCTTTGAGCTCATCGACGCTAAATTCCGCCAGGAAACCGAGCTTGCCGACATTGACGCCGATCACCGGCACGGAGGCTTCGCTGACTTTTCTCGCCGTCGAGATAATACTCCCATCACCGCCGAAAACAATAGCGAAATCGCATTGTTTAAGACCTTCCGCCGTTGTCCGCGTCTCGCCGGGCTGTTCAGCGTCCTTTAAATCCTCGATACCGTAACTGGCGACGATTTCAGCTTTGTCCTTCGCAAAGCCGACAAATTCGCTTATCGCCTCGTTGACACCGTGCTTTTGGGGATCGCCGAAAATGACCAGTTTTGGCAAAGATTTCATACCTCGCCTCGGGAATCATGCCTTCAACATTTTCCTGACCGTCTCCGCTATGCCATCGGCATTCACGCCCGCCTCCATCAGTTGCCTGTCACGAGCGTCATGCCGAATAAATCTCCTCGGGGCCCCCAGCACGCGGATATCTTTGAGCGATTGACCTCCCGCAGCGGCCAATTCGAGGACGGCGGAACCGAATCCACAGGCAACACTGTGATCCTCAACCGTCACGATGCCCTTGCCCTTTTCTATCAAAGAGACAATCTTCTCATCCACGGGGGCGGCAAATCGACCATTGATCACATCCACCGAAATCCCGTCTTTGGCCAGGATCGAGGCCGCTTTCAGGGCCTCCGTGATAATACTGCCGTAGCCGACAATGGCAACGGTAGAATGCTTCGACCTTCTAATCGTCACACTTTTTCCCCGCCTGAAGGGTTGAGCGTTAACCGCCCTCACATAATCGTCGTGTGGAATAAGGTCCTTCGGATACCGGATCACCACGGGCGCCTTTTCTCCCAGAGCAAATTCCAGAGCCAGCTTCATTTCAATATCGTTGGCGGGAGCGGTCAGTACGATGTTCGGCATCATTCTCATATAGCCGATGTCCATAAGCCCGTGATGAGTCGGGCCGTCCGAGCCGACAAAGCCCGCACGGTCGATACAAAAAACCACGGGGAGATTCTGCAAAGACACTTCCTGAAAGATCTGGTCGTAACTTCGCTGCAAAAAGGTCGAATAGATGCAGACCACCGGCTTCAAGCCGTTCCGGGCCAGGCCGGCGGCGATATCGACCGCCGCACTTTCGGCGATGCCCACGTCGTAGAACCGGTCGGGGAACTTCTCACGAAATTCGACCAGCCCCGTGCCGTCACACATGGCGGAGGTGATCGCGACAATTTCCTTGTCCTTTTCGGCCAGTTTGGTCAGATGTTTGCCAAAAGAAGCCGTGAAACTTCGCCGGCTGGGCGCCGGACTGGATTCCACGGTATCGCCATTGATCTTAAACGGACCGGTCGAATGAAACTCAGTGGGTCCCTGATGCGCCGGTTGGAACCCTTTGCCCTTCTTCGTATAAACGTGCAGAATCGCCGGGTGATTCAGATCGGCCAATGCCTCGAACAACTGGACTAGCGCCCCGACATCATGGCCGTCAACGGGACCGAAGTAGGGGATATTCATACTCTCGAACATCTGGCTGGCCGGCAAAGCCATTCGGATGCTCTTCTTGATCCTCTCAAGCGATTCGTCCACGCTTTTACCAATCACCGGCATGTGCTCCAGGATATTGCTGGTCGTCTTTCGCAATCCCTCATACGTATGGCTCAGCCGGATCTTGGAAAAGTACTTCGCCACCGCCCCGACCGTCACGTCGATGGCCATCGAGTTATCGTTGAGCACGATCAATAGCTGCCGTTTGACCAATCCGAGATTGTTGAGGGCCTCAAAAGAAGCGCCGTTCACAATGCTTGCATCGCCGACAATCGCCACGATCTTACTTGTTTCTTGCTCCGGTCGTTTACTTTCCCCTTTTGGCTTGAGTCCCCTTTTCTCCGTCTGCTCGCTCTTTATTTGTTCCGCCAGAGTCATTCCCACGGCGGTGGCAATCGAGGTTCCCGCATGACCGACGGAAAACAGGTCATACTCGCTTTCGGCGGGATTGGGAAAACCACTGATCCCATCGGGATGACGAAGATTCTTGAACTTGTCCTTTCGACCGGTGAGGATTTTGTGCGCGTAACACTGGTGCCCGACGTCCCAAAGCAGCTTATCCCGTCGAAAATCAAAGGCACAATGCAGCGCGAGCGTTAACTCTACGACGCCGAGGTTGCTCGCCAAATGCCCGCCGGTCTTGCTGACCGAATCGAGAATGAACTGGCGTACTTCCCCCGCCAGGGCTCTTCTTTCCGGGCCCGATAGCTTCTTTACATCATCAGGGCTATTTACTTGTTCCAACAATTGACTCATTAAAACTTAACTATAACACGTTATGGGAACAAACGGTATGTTTTTTTCATTTTGCCTTATCCCGGCGTGCAATCAGGTTTGTCGCCCGTGTGCTTCATTTCCTGAAAAGGATGGCCGTATAACCGCCGTCGTGGGCAAAACCCTGGGCCGATGGAAGGATGAATTCTTCACATTCAAGCTCGAAGGTCGGATTTCTCTTGAGAAAGCTACGAATAAGCTCGTTATTCTCCGTTCTTTGAATACTGCATGTGCTATAGCAGATTTTTCCATGTGGCTTAATCCTCTCCGCAGAAGCATTGAGCAGATCGCTTTGGATCTTGGCGAGGGCCTGAATATCTTCCGGGCTGATGCGATAGCGGGCTTCAATCCGCTTGGCCAAAACACCAGTGTTTGAGCATGGAACGTCCAGCAAAACAGCATCGAATGTCGAATCGGGAAGTTTCTCATAGTGGACAATATCAACGCTTTCGACACCGAGTCGAGTAATATTTTCTTCGACCTTCCTCAATCGTCGCGGATTAATATCAGTCGCAACAATCTTTGCCGAATCGTTCGTCGCCTCGGCTAATTGCGTCGTCTTTACACCCGGCGCAGCGCAAAGATCGAGGATCGCCCAGCCAGGCTGGGGATTTAACAACCGAACCGGTTGAGAAGCAGTCATATCCTGAACGATAAATTCACCCTCGGCAAAACCGGGAAGTTCTGAGATGACTCGCGGACTTCTGATTTTGATTGCTGAATCGTCAGAACTAATATCCAATTCAATGCCGGCTTGTCGGAGCTTGTCCGTCAAACCGGTCGTTGTTATCCTCAGTCTGTTGGGCCGGACAGTAATGCCGGGTTTGCGATTCGAGGCGAGACAAATCTGCCAAGCGGACTCTTCGCTGAATTCATTAAGCCAATCGCTGACCAGCCATTGAGGCAATGAGAAAACCACACTCAGATATTCCGCCGGGCAGGTTTGGGGATCCGGCAAAAAATCCGTATCGAATTCGCAGCCGCTCGAAGGCGTCTGGATAAGCACGCGTCCGGCATCTGCTTGTGACAACGGCTTCTGGCGACGGTTAATATGCCGTATGACTTGCCTTAGAACGGCATTCACGAAACCGGCCTGTTTCGCACCGACATTCGATTTAGCGCACTCTACGGCTTCATTAACAATGGCATACTCCTGCGTCGCCGGACAGTAAATCAATTCATAGATCCCAATACGAATGATACTCAGCAGCTTGGCTTGTACCCTCTCGACGGGCCGACCGGAAAACTCAGCAATCATTGTATCGATAGCCCCGCGATTTCGGATCGTGCCAAAAACAAGATCGGTGGCTTTCTGCCTCTGATCCGTTTCGCCCAACAACCTATCCAACACCGGCCCGGCATTTCTTTTTTTCGGATCACAGCGATTTAGAACCTCGACCGCAATCGCCCGCGCAGATTTGAACTTTCGTGTCGTCATGTCAGTTGTCAATCTTGACGAACGCATCGCCGGGTTGAGTTTGGCGGCCGTTGGTGAAGTCTTTGAACGCCATCAGGGCCGATCCGGCCGGTTTGATTTGAGTGATCTTCAAGGCGTTTTCGCCGCAGATAACATTCAAGTTATCATCGAGCGTGCCCGCCGGGAGATTCGCCGGATTTGCACTCCCAGCCACGTCCGCACCGGCAAAGGTGGTTCGCACTGATTTATCACTTTTCTTTGAAACGTAGCTTGCCGAGGCGCCGGGCCAGGGCCAGAAACCGCGGATCTTTCGGGCTAACACTTCCGCCGGCTCGGAAAAGTCCAGCACGCCGTCGGATTTTTTCAACTTGGGCGCGAAAGTCGCTTCGGCGTGATCTTGCTCGGTATAAACCGCCGTTGCGTCGGCGATCTGATTGATTGTTTTCAACAGCAAAGGTCCCGCCATGTGGGCTAAGCGATCATGCAAGTGGCCCGCGGTTTCCTGGGGTTCGATATCCGTTTGCACCTGGGCCACAATACAACCGGCGTCCATTTTCTGCGCTAAGGCGATGACGCTGAGACCGGTTTGAGCTTCGCCGTTAATGATGGCCCAGTTGATGGGCGCCGCTCCGCGGTATTTCGGAAGCAATGAGGAATGGACGTTGATGGATCCTTTCGTCGGCAAAGTGGTCAGCTCAACACAAATCTTCTGGCCGAACGCAATGACTACATTCAAATCCGGCCGACAATCCGCGATCCGTTCGATCGTTTCGGGAACGTTGACATTGTCCGTTTCGATAAAAGGGACACCGTGTGAGCCGGCCCAATGGGCGACCGGCGTGGGTTTGGGTTTTCGACCTCTTCCTGCCGGATGCGGCGGCTGGGTTATAACCAATGTGAGGTTATGTTCCGAGCCGTACAGTGCATTCACGGACTCAATACCAAACCAACCACTACCAAAATAAACGATATTCATAGCTCTTACGATGGACGATAAGTGAAAAGCGATACGTTATTGAACCTTACAGAAACGGTCGGCTTTTCGTTCCATCGCCCATCATCCCTCGTCCATCGTCTTTACTTACCGCGCTCCTGGAGTCTCTTGAGCTGTTTTCGATGGGCAATCCGGGCGGTCTGGCTCATACGGCTCAAAATCGTCATGCCTTCAATGTGGTCGTACTCATGCTGGAGCGCCCGCGCATAGAGTCCGTCACCCTGGTCCTTAAACTCGTTGCCGTCGAGGTCGGTGGCGGTTACCTCGCATCGCTTATACCGGCGAACTTTCGTATAAATCCCCGGCACCGACAGGCACCCTTCCTCGTTCGTATCCAACTCTCCCAAAGGAGTGATCGTCGGATTCACAAAAACCTTTACGTTGTCTCGACTGCCATCGAGCGAAACGATAAAAAGCCGAAGCGACACACCCGCCTGCGGAGCCGCAAAACCGACGCCCTTGTTCTTTATCATTAGATCGGTCATTTTATCCACCAGCCGTCGGATAGAGTCATCGATCTTCTCGACCGGCTTGGCCCGCTGGGCCAGCACCTCAGCCGGGTAATGCGTCATTTGGCATTCATCAATATCAACCATGTTTTGTAACTCATCTCTGTTTGAAAAAGATTGTTTTCTATTCCCCGAATCGATTCTTCAACCGGTTATCGATCATCGAATTCGTCGCCTTCGAAGGTGTTGCCGAGATAGGATTTCTTTACGAGTTCGTTTCGGATAATCTCGGCGGGCGGGCCGGCCCCGATCACCCGTCCGTGATCGATGATGTAGGCCTTATCCACAACTTCGAGGGTTCTTTCAACGTTATGATCCGTCACGAGAATACTCACCCCGGACGCAACCAGTCTGCGAATCTCACCCTGCAAATCCTCGACCGCAATCGGATCGACGCCGCTAAACGGTTCGTCCAGCAAAACCAGGGAGGGATTCGTGACCATTGCCCGTGCGATTTCGAGCTTCCGCCGCTCGCCGCCGGACAGGAACCGGCCCTGGCTCTTGGCCACCTCGGTCAAGGCGAAACGCTCGATGAGCATCTCCGCCCGGCGATGGCGCTGGGCCCAACTGAGGGGCATCGTCTCCAGGATCGCAAGGAGGTTATTACGAACGCTCAATCGCTGAAAAATGCTCGGTTCCTGCGAGAGATAGCCGATCCCCAAGCGGGCCCGCTTATACATCGGCAATTTTGTAATATTCCGGCCCTGAAAAAGCACCGTGCCGCTGTTCGGCCTGACCATGCCCATAATCATCCGAAACGAGGTGGTTTTACCGGCCCCGTTCCGACCCAAAAGACCGACGATATTCTGCTCTTCAATGGTAATCGACACTTCGTTGACGACCATGCGCCCGGAGTATCTTTTCACCAATCCGCAAGTTTCAAGAAGATTCATGCCTGCCATATGCCCATCTCATATTGGATTTCATCAACGGGCATTATAACAATACAAATCGTCAGAGCAAATAAATATCATAGCCGGCGAAGTCCGCCCCCGGATATCAGAAAAGCGAATAAATCTTCTGGCATTTTATCGATATTTCTGCTATGTAGAAGTCTTTCGCGTATGAAATAGCTGTTTTGTAGTTGACCAAAGGACGTATATGTTTGCGGTTTTGAGCGACATACATTCGAATATCGAAGCCTTATCGACGGTCTTGAAGGATATCGAGAAACGAGGCATTAAAACGATTTATTGCCTGGGCGACGTCGTCGGCTACGGTCCCAACCCCAAAGAATGCCTCGATCTGATTATCGACAGGAGCAAGTGGTGCGTTCTGGGCAATCACGATTACGCCGTTTTCTACGAACCGACGAATTTCAACTACGGCGCCGAACAAGCCAGTTTCTGGACCCGGGAAGTCCTGGAAACCGAAGAAGAACCCCAATCCCGCGACAGACGCTGGAGTTTTCTCGGCAAGCTGCCGATGCGTCGGACGCTCAAATATAAATTCAGCAAGAGCTCGGCAACGATCGACTTCGTCCATGCTTCGCCCAGACGTCCGATAAACGAGTACATTTTTCCCGATGACGTTTATACGAATCCTCTCAAGGTCCGGCTGCTTTTCGAACGCGTCAAGCACATCTGCTTCGTAGGGCACACGCATATGCCCGGGGTCTTCCTGGACGAACCCGATTTCTACCTGCCGAACGAGTTGAACGACGTTTACCCGATTGTCGAGGACGAGAAAGCCATCATCAATATCGGTTCCGTCGGACAACCCCGAGACAAGGATAACCGGACCAGCTACGTCTTTGTCAAAGAAAACAAAGTGCATTTCGTCCGCCTCGAATACGATTATAAGAGTACCATGAAGAAGATCCTCGCCATCGAGCAGTTGGACAATTTCCACGCGGAACGCCTCCAGAGCGGAAGATAGAGGCATTAACGATTGAATATTGACTATGGAAGAATGAGAGCGCAAATGCATTTGCGTTGTGATATTCGATGATGAAAGCAATTTTAGCTGTACTTGTTATTGGCTTCGTTTTTTTCTGCGGCGTGCTCGTTGTTGAATCCGGCTTCTTCGAGAAATCCTCGCAGGTCGAGCCGGGGTGCATCCTCCTGCAAAATGTCGCCGACAATACAACGTCGGAACCGGACACACAGCAAATGCAGGCTGCCGAAACGACAGCGAACGACGCCAATCACGCTCCGACCCAGGCGATGACAATCGGCTCGGTCGATCCGAAGAGCGGCTACAAGTTCCAGTTGGAATTGACTCCCAAAGGGGCCGCGATCCGAAAAGCCACCTTCAGTGAATTCGATGACCGGGATCGGAAAGATCCAAAACCGTTGGTTTTTATCTCACCCCTGCCGGTGAAAAACGGCAATGAAATTTGCGTAATGGCTAATACGGGCTTTCAAACCGACGCGATTGCTGAACAGAACAGTGAATTGCGTCTGGACAAATACGTCTGGAAGAGCCTCGATAAGACCATGACGGAAGATTCCCAGATAGCTCGTTTTGAAGCGTTCTTTAAAGCTGCGGATGCAAACGATCAGGTCTTCAGACTAACGAAAACCTATACAATCACGCGCGACAGCTATCTTTTGAAATGCGATATAAGCGTCGAAAATCTGAACGATACCGAACAAAAAGTCCGCTTCAATCTGACCGGGCCGGGTGGAATGGCCAGAGAGGACTCCAGGAGTGACGCGAGAAGCGTCGTGGCCGGCTTTAGAGATTCCAAAGGCCATGTTGTCAGCACGATCCTTAATATGAGAAAACTCGTCAAGGCAAAAACCATCGAGGATAAGCAACTCAAAAAGCCCGGCGGCAGTTTTCTCTGGGCTGCTGCGGTGAATAAATACTTTGCGGCCATCGCAGTGCCTCTCCCGGAAAACGGTAAAGATTATTGCGACTGGATTACAAGCAAAACGGGCCAATTCTATAATCCCGACGGAGACAGTAAGAACAACAGCGGCGATGAAACCGTCGGCGTGAACCTGGCCATTGCCCCAACGACGCTGGATGCAAATAGTTCCAAAACGTACAGTTTCCAACTTTACTTCGGGCCCAAGAACAAAAGTCTATTCGACAAAAACGAGCGGTATCGTGAACTGGGTTTTGTCCAGACGATCTCTTTTACGACCTGTTGTTGCCCGGCGGGGATCATTAGTCCATTGGCGTTTGGAATCCTGACACTCATGAAATGGGCGCACGTCGTCATTCCAAACTACGGCGTGATCATCATCATCCTCGTCTTCCTCATGCGGCTGATCATGCACCCGATCACAAAGAAAAGCCAAGTCTCCATGAGCAAGATGGGCACGCTCGCCCCGAAGGTTGAGGAAATCAAGAAAAAATATGCCAACAATAAAGCCGAGATGAACAAGCAGATGATGGCGCTTTACAGGGAGCAAGGCGCCTCGCCGGTGATGGGGATGCTGCCCATGATGCTGCAAATGCCCATCTGGATCGCCTTGTGGAGCGCCATTAATGCCAGCATCGACCTGCGTGGTGCGGCGTTCCTACCGTTCTGGATCACCGATTTATCCGTCCCGGACGCGGCGTGGACGTTCCCGCGGCCGCTCATCGTGCCGCTATTGAACTGGAAGATCCTTTCATTAAATCTGCTCCCCATCCTGATGGGCGTAGCCTTCTATCTCCAACAGAAGATGATGCCGTCCCAGGCGAATGCCGCCACCAATCCGCAGGTCGCTCAGCAACAGAAGATGATGAAAATTATGTTGCCGGTCATGTTCCCGCTGATGTTATACAACGGACCGGCGGGTGTGAATCTCTACATTATGGCCAGTACGTTCGCCGGCGTTGTCGAGCAGCACGTTATTCGAAAACATATCCGCGAAAAAGAACAAGCCGAATCCAAAGGATTAGTATCGGTGACCAGCAAAACCGGCGGCAAGGTCAAAAAGAAGAAACCTAAACCCTTCTTCAAAACGTAATCCCGAAGCGTATCTTGTGAAGCAGGACATGAGAAGATAAAATGCGAGCTACAAGATACGATATGAATGATACAATCTTCGCCATTAGTTCTCCGAGCGCGGATCAACGCGTTATTCTACGTATCGCCGGACCAAATACGATTGAAGCGTGTACGCACATGTGGACCCTCCCTCTCGTTCCACCCGTGGGGCAAGCCCCACCCTATATTTTATCCGGGTCCATTTCCATCGATACCGAATTGGACATTGACGCGAAACTGTATCTTTTTCTTGCTCCCCATTCCTATACCGGCGATGACGTCGCAGAAATCCATACAGACACCAATGCCGCCGTAACCGACGTCCTAATGAAGAATCTTCTGGAACGCGGGCTTCGCCTCGCCGAGCCGGGCGAATTCACGGCCAGGGCGTTCCTGAACGGCAAGATCGACCTGGCCCAGGCCGAGGCCGTGAACGAAATCATTTTCAGCACCAATGAATATCAATTGGCCGCCGCCGAGAAACTGCTGGAAGGCCGGTTGGGCAAAATGACGACGGAATTATGTGGGAATCTGATGGATTGCCTAAGCCTGATCGAAGCCGGGCTGGATTTCAGCGGGGAGGATATCGAATTCATCACACAAGAAGAGGCGGTCAAGCGCCTCGCCGATCTTAAGAACCAACTCAGACAATTGCTATCAGACAGTATTCAATATGAAACAGTGATGGACCTCCCGGCCGTAGGAATCGCCGGCGCACCCAACACCGGAAAGAGTACCCTGCTGAACAAATTGCTCGGCAAGGAAAGGAGCCTTGTATCTGACCAACACAAAACCACGCGAGATGTCCTGACCGGTGTGTGTCAATTAGAACATGGCCCCTGTGTCTTATTTGACTGCGCCGGTCTCGTGAGCGGCACCGACAATATCCTCGACGAATTAGCTCAACAGGCCGCAATAGAAGCGCTGCGAAACTGCGATCTCGTCCTGTTCTGCGTTGATGTCTCAAAAGCCGAATGGGACGATGACGTCGTCATCCGGAAGCTCGTTGAGCCCGAAATCATCTTTTCCGTAGCGACAAAATGTGATTTACTCAGCGAACCTGTTCTGCCCAAGCATCTTGCCGCGTTGAACGTACTGTTCGGCGCCGACTTTCTGCCCATCTCGGCATATGCCGGCACGGGAATCGAGTCATTGCGAAAAACAATCGACAGCAAATTGACCAACCCGTTCAAACGTCCCCGCACAAGTGGGATCGCCCTGACCGCCCGGCACCGGCAGGCCGTCACAAATGCGATAAGTTATGTCAGCGAATCCATTGACGAATTGAAGGCTGGACACGATGAGATCGCCGCATTGATGATACGATCTGCTTACCAGGCCGTCTCCGAGATTCGGCAGCCAATTACCGCACCTATTAACGAACAAATATTAGAACAAATATTCAATCGTTTCTGCATCGGAAAATAGCAAAAAGAAAAGGAAAGTGAGGACATTATGAAACGAAGACATTGGATTGCCCTTATAACGTTTCTGGGATTGATACTTGGTTCTGTCGCGCCGGCGGAGGAAGACTTATCTGTTCTTCCTGAGAAAATCGACGGCGTGGAGCCAGCAAATATGATGAGTCACTATCTGCTCGGATTGGCCGACCGCCAATTCGAGCATTGGAAACGCCAATACGAACAGCGCACGACGCCGGAGCAAATCACCGAATATCAAAACCGGCTCCGTGAACAATTCAAAGAAGTCCTCGGCGGCTTTCCAAAGCGCACACCGCTGAATCCTAAGGTTACAGGCACTGTATCACGCAAGGGTTACACCGTAGAGAAGGTTATTTTCGAAAGCCAACCCAAACATTTTGTAACCGGGATTCTGTTTCTACCCGACGCTTCAGAACATAAGCCGCCCTATCCGGGCGTCCTCGTACCGTGCGGCCACAGTTCCAACGGTAAAGCCAGCAACGCCTACCAGACGATGGGCGCCTTGCTGGCTCTCAATGGAATGGTGGGATTCGTCTTCGATCCGATCGACCAGGGCGAACGGGGTCAGCTACTTTCCCAATGGCCCAAACTCATCGGCACACGAGCCCATACAATGCTCGGCGTCGGTAGCATCCTGCTCGGTCGCAACACCGCGAGTTTCGAGGTCTGGGACGGCATGCGCGCGATTGACTATCTGCAATTGCGTCCCGAGGTTGATCCCAAACGTATCGGTTGTACGGGCAACAGCGGCGGAGGCACGCAGACTTCATACCTGATGTCGCTGGATGATCGGATCATCGCCGCGGCGCCGAGTTGTTACATCACGAGCCTCGAACGCCTCCTGAATACCATTGGACCGCAAGACGCCGAGCAAAACATCTACGGTCAGATTGCCTTCGGAATGGATCATGCGGATTACCTCATGATGCGCGCCCCGACGCCAATTCTGATCTGCGCCGCGACAAAGGACTTCTTCGACATTAGTGGCGTGTGGGCGTCATTCCGCTACGCCAAGCGACTCTATTCACGTATGGGATTCGCCGAACGTATCGAGTTGCTGGAGAACGACGCCGGGCATAACTACAACGAACTCCAGCGGCAAGGCGTCGTGCGATGGATGGCGCGATGGTTGCTCAAAAAGGATGAGCCGATTACCGAACCGGAGATCACATTGCTCAGCGAGGACCAGATCACGTGCGCCCCCGGCGGCCAGGTGATGTTGCTGGACGGTGCGCGATCAACGTATGATATAAACCGTGATTATGAAAAAGATTTAGCTGAGTACCGCCAAAGGTTATGGGAGACAAAAAATCACGCCGACCTATTGGAGAAAGTGCGCCAGATCGCCGGTATTCGAAAACTCTCGGATCTACCCAAGCCGGAAATCATCAATATCGGTACCATTCAACGGAACGACTACCAAATCAAGAAATTGACTATCAAACCGGAGGCTGGAATCGCCCTGCCGGCGTTGATGTTTATCCCCGAAACGAACGTAAGCGGGTCCGTCCTGTACCTTCATGAAAAAGGCAAAGATGTCGACGCCTTATCCGGCGGAGCTATCGAGAAACTCGTCAAGGCAGGCCGGTGCGTGTTGGCTGTGGATTTGCGGGGAACGGGCGAAACACAATCTGATAATAAGAGAGCAATATGTGAAGCAACCGGGGTAGATTGGAAGGACGTCTTCATGGCTTACTTGCTCGGACGCTCCTACGTCGGCATGAGAGCGGAGGACATTCTGGTCTGTGCCCGTGTCGCGGGCATCCTGCCCGCGATTCGAGGGTGGGACGCCCTCGACACTCTCAAACCGGTGGATCTCATTGCCGTCGGCAATGTCGGCGTCCCTGCGCTTCATGCGGCGGTACTGGAACCGGATCTGTTCAATTCGGTTCAGACTGTGCGTTCGCTCTCTTCGTGGTCCAGCGTCGTTGAATCAGGTTGTTCTTTTAACCAACAGGTTAACACGGTGCACGGAGCTTTGAAGACCTACGACCTTCCCAACCTGACCGAGACCCTGGGAAATAAATTAACCATTGAAGAGCCGCTGGATGCCTTGGGAAAACCTTTGTAGAAGTGGAGGCTTCTTAGTCAAGTACCTTATTTCAAGCAATCAAGCCGGGGTAACCATCGTTTTCAATGGCACCCCGGCTTTGCACTTGCTTTTCTCTTTCCTACTCCACGAAGGCTACAAGGAGTCAAAATCTTGTTAGCGTTCGAAACCGCCTTCCTTCCGGATATTATTCTGGATTATCTTCCGCCTCGAATTCTGCATCGATAACGTCGTCGCCGCCTTTTCTCTTGACCTCGCCCTCAGGCGGAGGGGGTGGCGCCTGCTGAGAAGCCTGGGCGTCTGCTCCCGCCCCCGAAGCGGCCTGTTTCTTCGCGGCCTCTTCGTAAAGCACCTTACCCAATTCCTGACCGGCCGTACCCAGGTTGTCGATCGCCTTCTTAATCGCGTCCGCGTCTTCGCCTTTGATCGACTCTTTGAGATTGTGCACGGCGCTTTCAATATTGCTGCGAACCTCAGCCGAGACCTTTTCACCATGCTCTTTGAGCGTCTTTTCCGTCGAGTAGATTAATTGGTCGGCCTGGTTCTTCAGATCAACAACCTCTCGTTTCTTCTTGTCTTCCTCAGCGTGAGATTCGGCCTCTTTGGTCATCTTGTCGATTTCGCCGTCACTGAGTCCGGAACTGGACTTGATCTCAATCGACTGCTGTTTTCCGGTGCCGAGGTCTTTGGCCGAGACGTTCAGGATACCGTTGGCGTCGATGTCAAATGCCACCTCAATCTGCGGCATGCCCCGCGGCGCCGGCGGAATATCCGTCAACTGAAACCGGCCCAGCGTGCGGTTGTCCCGGGCGAATTCGCGTTCACCCTGCAAGACGTGGATGTCCACGGTCGTCTGGCTGTCGGCGGCGGTGGAGAAAACCTCCTTTTTACTGCTTGGAATCGTGGTGTTGTGTTCGATCAACTTCGTCATCACACCGCCCAACGTTTCCACACCCAGCGAAAGCGGCGTCACGTCCAACAGCAGAATATCCTTCACGCCGGCATCACCCGCTAAAACCGCTCCCTGGATGGCGGCGCCGAGCGCGACGACCTCGTCGGGATTGATACTCTTGTTCGGATCTTTGCCGAAGATATCCTTGGCAATCGCCTGGACTTTCGGAATTCGCGTCGAGCCGCCCACTAACAAGATCTCAGCAATATCACTGGCCGCCAGCTTCGCATCGGCCAGGGCCTTATGGCACGGCTCTTTCAGCCGTTCGAGGATGGGCTCGACAAGCGACTCGAACTTACTGCGACTGATCGCGATCTGCAAGTGCTTCGGCCCGGAGGCGTCGGCGGTAATAAACGGCAGATTGACCGTGCTCTCAAGCTGCGTGCTCAATTCACATTTGGTCTTTTCCGCGGCTTCCTTGAGGCGCTGATGAGCCATCGGATCGCCACGCAGATCGATCCCCTCGGTCTTCTTAAACTCATCGGCTAAATAATTAATCAGAATAGCATCGAGATCGTCTCCACCGAGATGCGTATCGCCGTTCGTGCTGAGCACCTCGAAAACATTATCGCCAATATCGAGGATGGAAACGTCGAACGTCCCGCCGCCGAAGTCGAAGACGGCGACTTTTTCGTTTTTCTTCTTCTCCAGTCCGTAGGCCAGGGCCGCGGCGGTCGGCTCGTTGATAATCCGATCGACCTCAAGCCCGGCGATCTTTCCGGCGTCCTTGGTCGCCTGACGTTGTGCATCGTTAAAATACGCCGGGACGGTGATCACCGCATTTGTGACGGTCTCACCCAGATAATCTTCAGCGGTCTTCTTAAGGTCCTGAAGGATCATGGCCGAGACCTCCGGCGGCGTGTACTCCTTGCCCCGAACATCGACCTTGACCAACTCATCCGAAGCGCCGGTAATCTTATAGGGGACGATCTTCTCCTCGGAACCGACTTCATGGTGGCGCCGGCCCATAAACCGCTTGATGGAGAAGACGGTGTTCTCCGGATTGGTAACCTGCTGATGGCGTGCGATCTGGCCGACCAGCCGCTCACCTTTATCGGTAAAACCGACCACAGACGGCGTCAGGCGAGAGCCGGACGAGTTCACCAGAACCTTCGGCGCCGAGCCTTCCATCACCGCCACCACAGAATTTGTTGTTCCCAAGTCTATTCCGATAATCTTAGCCATTGTCATATTCCTTTCGCTAAAGTTCATCACTCAAAGATAAGTGAGCAAACAACGTGCCAGATATAGAATTGCGTGAGGGGTAGTGACTTAACCAACCGAAGCATAAGAAGTTATATTTTTGCAACAAGCCACAGAATGATTCGCAAACCTTCATTTTCGTGCCATTTTGGCAGATGCAATCACACGTAGAGGTACCCGGAATGCGGTTTTGAACCTGTTTCGAAATTGGATTTGCTCGACGTTACATCAAATCCGGCCTCGGCTCCAAATATAAGTAGCTATGAAAGCGGGTAATAAAAGGAGTATCCAGCCCATGCCTTTGACGAGCCATCCCGGACTGGTTGATGAGACGAGACCATACTTTGCACCGATTAGACCTTCCGCGAGTTCATCACCCCACCATATACAGCCAAGGGACGATCCAAGCCACAAGAGCATGAAACCAACGATCCAAAAAAGCCTTTCAAATGCCTCTTGACGGGACTCATGTTCGTGATCTATCCCTATCACAAAAAAGCAGACAAAAACAACAATATACAAAGCGGCTATAAAAAGTGATATCCACTTCGATAGCTCCATCTTATTATTCCCCAGAACTCACGTTCAATTCTTCTCTTTGACTTTGAATTCGTATTGTTGAAATTTGTCTGACAGAATCTTTGGCGGCTGGCCCGGTCGATGTTCAGTAGGGGATGCTTCAAGATCTCTGCCTTTGCAGCGAAGCATGAAGCCATTTTCAGTGATCTCATATTCAAAATCTTCCCCGCTAAAGGGATCCTTTGTCAAACCAGTCGGTAGTGAATCCGGCAATCGACCTGCCTCGGCTCTTTCCAGATGAATCTCTATAGCAGCTTTTAGGGAATTAAATTCGGCTCTGTAGCGGATCTGTAAACCATAAATGCGTGTTAGATCCGAGAGAGTATACGTGAAAAAAATTCCATTGGGATCGAAATGATAAAGAATGCTATTGGGATCATTAGGTTTTTCTCTAATTTCAGCCTCCATTCTCTGAAGCTCTGTATATTTCTTTTCGTAAGGATTATCACTTTCCAATAATCGAATGACAGAACCTAACCATATTTCATAGGATTGGCGGGAACGCTCAAGCAATTGATCGTTCGTTAAATTCAAAAGCATTCGTATTTCGTTCCTTTCATGATTGGTTATATGGATATCCTTCCAGGTTTCCTTTAATTCCCCGGCTTCCTTAATAATCACTTTCGGTAAGTGCTTTACCTCATTAGGATCGTAGGGCAAATCTGCTATTATCGCCAGCTTTCTCCTCCATAGCTTATATCCATTAGGATTATTTCGAAGAATATTGAAAGCGTGCTTGGATTGAGATTTTATCGCCTTTATAAAGGAATTGTGGACATCCTCAACCGAGGCAAGTTGTCCTTGCAACCATTTTAAAGTTACGATATCAAGCGGTATGACACCGAGAATGTATTTAATATCATATAAAGACCTCCTTTCTATTCCCAACAGGACCAAATACGTCATAATACCATCATCCCCTACATGCCGAGCAAGTCGCCTTGTCGTGATAGAGCTTTCGAGTGATGCCCGGGAATGTCCGTCGGCTGCAAGAGTACGTGCATATAGGCTTAGAACAGAACCAAGCTGGTGTAAATTTGACAGGGGTACATTGCCTAATCCACCTGAGGACCAGATTCCCCAGTCACATTGTGGAATTAGAGCAGCCGCTTCTGTAAGTTTGATTGTTGGTCGGCTTTTTTTCAGATACCTTCTGACATTCCTGTCGGGTTCACCTCCGCGCAATACTCTGCCAATACTTTGCCAAGTGGTCGCATTGGGTTGCGGGCGATTTAAGAATGCCTGGTAATACAGAAGGGCCGCATTATCGATATTCAACGGTGAGCTGAGGGTGAGTATCCCAAGTTGCGTTTCAGTATCCAAATAATAGTCGTCATCAGAATCTACCGAGAATTCGTCTAAATCCTCTTGTGAAACGAGCCATTCAAGTACACGTTTGATTTCGACAGACTCGGATTCATTGCCCTCCTTGTCGTAAACACTCACAAAAACACGTACTTTATCATCCTCTGGAACGGATATGCAAACGGGCGGCATGTCCATCTTCGTCGTTTCGATATCGAAGATTGGTTCCCCGGCATCTTGCGCTTCTTTATTCTTAGCCGCCAGTTCCCGGCTTAAACGTATATCTTCAAGGTATCTCTTCCACTTTTTCTCGTCTTTGTATTGTCTAAAGTGCACATTGACCGATTTGCCGTTCCAGGAGGGTGAGTAGGTCGAGTCAATCCAGACCGGATAATCCTCCTCGATCGTGAATGCTGTACCATTGACATCAACATGCTGCTCTCTTATACGCAGACCAAGTAAATTCTGGTATTCACCTTCGATAGTAAGCCGCAAAGATGATCCAGGCCAATCGTCAAGTTCCAGGGTTTCAGGAATCGCACTTCTGAGAATCGGTTTTGAATCGACCGACGCGTTTTGCTGTTTCCCCAGAGCATTGTCGACATGTCGCCCACCTTGTGCCGTCGCGACTCCAAACATAATCGAGAAAGCACAGAATAGTGCATAGTCTTTCATGAGTGCAACTCGCTTCATAATATAAGCTCCCAACAGTAATAACAATTCACGCACGTTACTCGCTTCTTCCCATTGGGCTCATCGAGAACAGAATACAGTGAGCAGATTAACAATGAATCACACTGAAAAGCATCCAGCCCGACACCGGCGCGCTATAATGAGACAAGCCCGAACGGTTTCTGTATAATATACGCACAACCTATGGGGAAAAATCAAAAAATAGACACCTTCGAATAATACATAGGCGAATCCCGCGTTTCCAGTGACGGAATCAGATTTTTCTTTACTGGTAGGCTCTTATCTGGTATAAATTGAAGGAGGTCATGTGGCTTATAAAGACTGCAAAAAGTAATAGGAACATTTTATAACTACAGTTTAAATGCTTATTGGAAGGAGGATTGCGATGTGTAAGAGATTAGTGTCCCTGATTCTTTTGGTGTCGATGACAGGTCTGGCGGGTAACGCCTTGGCGGCGGAAATTAGCTGGGATGACGGCGGAACCGACAGTCTGTGGAGTACGGCGGCAAACTGGGATGGCGATACGGTTCCCGCCGCCGGCGACGACGCGATCATCGAGATGGATCCTGGCGCGACCATTGATGCTTCCGTCAAGGCGGATGCCGCGAACGTCAGGATAGGGGACGCTGAAGGTTCCACCGGCAGGGTGCTCATGACCGGGGGAAGTTTGACCGTTCATCAAACCGGTAGCGGCGGCCCGGGTCTGTGGGTCAGCAACCGCGGAACGGGATATTTGGATATGAGTGGAGGGACGATCACCGCCGAACATGTCTATCTTCCCAGAAATGTACCTGGACAGGCTTATATGACAATAAGCGGCGGCACTGTCACGACAGGGCAGTCTTTTACATTGGGGCTTCATAATGGAGAGTACGGCGAACTCAATATCAGTGGCGGTACAATAAACGTCGGCACGATGTTTCGGTGTCCGGACGGTGGGCAGGCGGTGCTCAATATGCGTGGAGGCACCATTAACGTCAGCGGCACGTTCTTCATCATCAGGAGGGGCTCCAGTAGCGGCACGACCTCCGGCCATGTCCAACTGGACGGCGGAACCCTCACCGTCGATGATCTCGAGATGGACGCTCAAGACACCGGCAGACCGGCCACGATGGATATTACCGGCGGCACGTTGGTCATCAATGGCGACAAAGTCGATAAAATCAAAGCGTACGTCGCCAAGGGCTGGATTACCGCCTTCGGCAGCGGCGGGGACGGAGTCAACGTCGGACTTGCCGGCTCCAACACTGTCGTCAGTGCGGGACTTTCGTGGAATCCGAGCCCCAAAGATGGCGCAGACGACGTTCCGGTGGATGTGGTCCTTAGCTGGTCGTCGGGACTCCACGCCGTCGAGCACGACGTGTACTTCGGGACCAGCTCCGATGACGTGAATAGTGCGACCCCAACCAGTGATCCTGCAGGAGTGTACAAAGGGTCGCAGACGGCCAACACCTATCAAACCTCTCGTTTGGAAATGAGCCGGACCTATTACTGGCGTATAGACGATATTAGCGCTGAAAATGCGGTATCGAAAGGCAATGTCTGGCAATTTACAACCGAGCCGTTCGCATATCCTCTGACTGCAGAGAATATAATCGCTACGGCTTCCAGCTCGAACAGCGCGGACGAAGGGCCTGAGAACACGGTGGACGGTTCAGGTCTGTCCGATGACATGCACTCGTCCACTCTCTCAGATATGTGGCTCAGCGATACGGGCGAACCGGGATCGGCCTGGATCCAGTATGAATTCGATAGACCCTATAACCTGCATCAAATGCAGGTATGGAACTATAACGGAAGTACAATTCTCACCAATTACGGCCTCAAGGAAGTCACGATCGAATACTCAACCGATGCGGCCGACTGGACGGCATTGGGCGGTGTCACCGAGTTGGCTCAAGCCAGCGGAGCGGATGATTATACCCACAATAAAACCGTTGAGTTCGAGGGTGTCCAGGCACAATACGTCAGGATTACCACCAACAGTAATTGGGGTGGCGGCGTATTTGACCGATACGGTCTGAGCGAGGTGCGCTTTCTGTACATCCCACTGCGTGCACGAGAGCCACAACCAATGTCCGGTGCGACACACGTGGACCCGGATGTCACCCTCCGTTGGAGGCCCGGAAGAGAAGCGGCCGAGCACCATCTTTATATCAGCACCGATGAGCAGGAAGTGATAGACGAGACTGTCCCCGCCAATATTGTTACGGAGGCCAGGTATCCATTATCGCTCGGTCTGGGCCAGACCTATTACTGGAAGGTCAACGAAGTCAATATGGTCGAGACGCCTTCGAGGCTGGAAGGCGACGTCTGGAACTTTACGACGCGTGATTTTGTCGTCGTGGATGATTTTGAATCCTACAATGATTTCCCTCTCGAAGAGGGCGGCAATCCGGTCTATCTGACCTGGGTGGATGGATTCGACAATCCTGCGACAAACGGTTCAACCATAGGTTATATTGAACCGTTCCAGCCTTCCATGGAGAGCGGGACGATCCACAGCGGCTCTTTGTCGGTACCGTTCATGTACGACAACAACATGAAATATTCAGAGGCGGTGCGAACGCTGAGCCCGGCGCAGGATTGGACGAGGCACGGTATCAACGTTCTGTCACTGTACTTCCATGGCGAACCACAAAATAGTGTCGAGCAGATGTATGTAAAGGTCAACGGTTCCAAGATAGTTTACGAGGGTGACCCGGCCGATATCAAACCGACCGAAATAGAGCACATGGCGCGAGGAATGTGGAAGCTCTGGAATATCGACCTTGCTGCGTTGGGTGTGGATTTGCAGACGATCACAGAACTGGCTATTGGCTTTGGAGATGAGAATAATCCGACGGCCGGCGGTTCAGGTATCGTGTTCTTCGACGACATCCGGCTGTATCCATCGGCTCCCGAGCCTCCCGAGGAAATATGGTTGGAAGCGGAAGATGCCGCCACCATCGGAGCGAACTGGACGATTTTTGATGATCCGGACTCGTCGGGCGGTCAACACATCGGTTCGAAGGACGGTGACGGCGACGACAACAGCACTCCGCCGGAAGCGGAATGGGTGGCCTCGTATGATTTTACTGTTGCCGGAGGCGCGTACAAGATGCTGTTCAGGGCACAGCAGGCCAACAGCGATTCATTCTGGGTCCGAATCCCGACGGCTACGAGCCAAAACCTCGAGGATCAGGATCTGCCCGGCACCGGCTGGGTCAGGTTCGATGCGATTGACGTCCCGAGAGGTGAGTGGGGCTGGGACGAGGTGTACAGTGAATTGAGCCACGGCATGCAGGTTTTCGAGGTGATGAATTATACGCTCCCGGCCGGGGCGAATACGCTGGAAATCGCCAAGCGGGAAGACGGTGTGTTCCTTGACGCTATACTGATTACCAACGACGTTGATTGAGTTCAATAAGAGAAAAGCCATCCTCATCCCGATAAACTACAATCGGGACGAGGATGGCCCAATAGAAGAAAGAAAGGGCGGCAGCCTCAAAGCTGGAGGCTTTGGGGATGGTTAATATCACGCTGAAAGTCAGATAAAGAGAGTAGCACTATGGGAAAATCAAAAGGATTTACGCTCATCGAGCTTTTAGTGGTGATCTCGGTCATCGCTTTATTGTTGTCGATCCTGTTGCCGGCTATGCAAAAAGTCAAGCAACATGCCCGAGGCGTGGCCTGTCTGTCGAACCTGAAGCAATGGGGTCTCTATTTCTCGATCTACACCGACGACAATAACGGCAATTTCCACGAAGGCTGGTGGTCGGGAAAGGATTACCAGGATACATGGGTCGCCCTGCTTCGGCCCTTCTATAAAGGTAGCGAAGAAGTCCTCTGTTGTCCGAGCGCGATGAAACCTCTCACGGAAGAGGGGATGCACCCCTTCGCCGCCTGGGGTATCTACGGCAGCGAGCGTCCCTCCTTCGAGAATCTTCACGGTAGTTACGGTGTCAATGCCTGGGTGCGCAATCCGCCGATCCAAATGAAAGTGATGCCGGATCGCAACGAACGCCCGACGATGAATAACTGGAGAACGCCTCACGTACGAGGAACGAATAACGTACCGCTCCTCATGGGCGAGCAGTACTACGCCGGTTATCCGCTGCTTTCCGACAATCCGCCCGTCTATGACGGTCAGCCGTACAGCGGCACCTCTGACTATATGACTGCGTTTTCCGTTAACCGGCACAATGGATATGTCAACGGCGTCTTTTTGGATTGGTCCACACGAAAGATCGGGCTCAAGGAATTGTGGCGATTGAAATGGCACCGATACTTCGAGACCAGCGGCCCACAGCCCGTCTGGCCGGACTGGATGAACAACTTCAAAGACTACAACTGAGAGGAATTGACGATTGGAAGGTCTTTTCGACAACATCGATAAAGCGGGATATCGAAATAGTCATTCGTCAATCTTTCTTAAGTGCGGAGCGGATGATCTCGGCTCGGAGGGCGTCTCTATGGGTGGGGTCCAGCGGCTTTCCATAGTTGAGCTGCAAGTGGGCCGGGAGGGTTAGCATGAACAGTCGATTGATGGTCGCGATGGACAACCGGCTCGTCTGATCGGCGTCGGTGCCGGCGCCGCAAAGGGTACGAAGCTTTTCGATCGCGGGCGTTGAAGCGTCCATATACTTGTGCATGTTGATCCCCAGGCGCAGGTGGCTTAAGAGGAACAAGGCTTCCTGTGAACTGATCAGATGGGCGTTCTGCAACAGTGCGATGGCTCGTGAGATTTTATCGTCGAGCAATTCCACCTGATTGGAAAGGAGTTGGGCCCTGGCCGCATGTTCATACTCGATGATCTCGGGGATAATCGAGTTCTCGAATTGCGAGATGATCGCCGATTCCGAGACGCCGAGCGTCACTTGATTGGATAACTGATACAGATCGCTGGCCGCTTCGGTCCCTTCGCCGAAAAGCCCTCGCACCGCCAGGCTCATATCCTTTGCGGCGTTGAAGAATTTTTCGATCTGGCCGGTCATCTTAAGAGCGGGCAAATGCAGCATGACTGAAACTCGTATCCCCGTGCCCAGATTGGTCGGACAGGCTGTGAGGTATCCATAACGGGGGCTGAAGGCAAAATTAACTTTGTCTTCGATCATGTCGTCGATACGATTGATCTGCTCGGCGCACTGTGCGATCTGGCAGCCGCCTTTAAACACCTGAATTCGCAGATGGTCTTCTTCGTTGATCATCGCCGTGAAGAATTCCTTCTCGGCGATCACGACGCCGCGCGGGCCTTTACCGAAGGCAAGATGCCGGCTGATCAAATGCCGTTCGACCAGGAAATGCTTGTTCAAGATCGGCTCTTTATCCACGCTGATATAGAAAACCTTGTCGCCGAGATCCAGCGACATCATGACATCCCTGAGCTTCTCGAGTATCTCATTCTTGTCCTGATTGGAACAGCGACTGAGAAACTTGTGGCCGGCCAGATTCCTGGCCAGACGAATCCGAGATGAGACGACAATATCGGCCATCGGCCCGGAGCCGTTAAACCATTCGTTGATATCATTGCTTATATCGGTCAATTCCATCTTTGCACCGCATCGAATGTAACGAAGTGACCTTCGTTAGTCTTCGTTCTGTTTTATTCTATCGCGTAGTTCAGCCGCCCGTTCGTAATCCTCGCTTCGCACCGCCGCTTCTAATTGCTGACGCAGGTTCAGCAGTTCCATCTGCTTTTTCGTATCGCCGGGCGTTTTCAACGGCACCTTGCCGCAGTGCGCCGTCTTTCCATCGTGGGCTTTTTCGATCAACGGCTCAAGCGATTTCTCGAAGACGTCATAATCGCGGGGACACCCCAAAACGCCTTCCTTTCGGAATTGGGCTAACGTAAAACCGCAGATCGGACATGCGAGATTCTGTTGTGGGACGCCGGAAATTTCTTCATCCGTCGGCTGGACGGCGAGCAGATTACTGAGCAGCTCATTGATCGGAATATGGCTCTTGACGGTGATATCCTGCTCGGCGGCGCATTGTTCGCAAATATGCATTTCCGTACGAACCCCTTCGGTGATCTCCGTCAGGTGAATCGTTGCATCGTTCTTGTTACAAATCTGACAACGCATAAGGAATCCGATCCTCTGTTGGTTTCAAGAATTTATCTTATGTTTATTATACCAAGGAAAACGTTTTCTGCAATGATTCTAAAAAGGATAAATCCAGATTTCCACCTGAATCGATAAAATTTATTGGACCTCACGCCGTCGATCTCTATTCGCTAAACGTCGCCGAACAGCCGGGTTCTTCCACCACTCTGACGCTTCGAAGTCTGACACCTTCAGGCAGCTTATTCTGGAGTCTTTCATAGATACATTTGGCTACGTTCTCGGCTGAAGAATTGTTCCGCTGGAAATAGTCGATCGTATCCAAAGCGGTATGATTGAAATCGCTCACCGTTTCATCCAGGATGGCTCGAAGCTTTTGGAAGCTTATCACAAGACCCATTTGATCAAGCTCGCGGCGACTCGCGTCCGCCGTAACGAGCCAATCATGTTCATGCGCCGGCTCGATGGAGCCGTCCGGCAACGTCAGCCGATGGGATGCTTGAAAATGCGTTTCAACACGGATTGTGAACATCGTAGGATTTATTTCTTGTTGAGTCGTTGCTTCAAACGTTCTTGAACACTCTTAGGTATCAAATTCGACAGATCGCCGCCCAGCGAAGCAATTTCCCGGATGAGCGTCGAGCTGGTAAAACCATATTGCTCACTCGTCATAATGAAAATGGTCTCAATCCCCGCCACGGCCCGGTTCGTCATGGCGAGTTGGAACTCATATTGGACATCGGTCAAGCTCCGCAAGCCGCGCAGGATGACATCGGCTTTCTTACCAGCGGCGTACTCCACCGTCAATCCTTCAAATGCTTCTACTGAGACACCCGGCAATTCATGAACGAGTTCCGAGATCATCTCAACACGTTCTTCGGGTGTGAAGAGTTGGTTTTTAACCGGACTGCGCCCGACCGCGACCACAAGCTCATCAAAGAGCTTCATGCCGCGATGGATCACATCCAAGTGCCCATTGGTGATCGGATCGAAAGAACCCGGAAAAATCGCCCTGACAAACTTCTTAGCCATTCATCTTATCCAAAATACTGCGTTGCGCCCTTCATCGTTATTCAACTCCGACGCTCATTTTGTTAAGATAGTAAACGATTCCCCCACTAAAATCAACCTGCTTTATGGAAAACCGTTTGGCTGGTTATTCGGACAAGATCAGGTCGATTTCATAGCGAATCAGATAAGGGCAGGGTCCGGCAGGCTCTTTCATACACATCCCCCATGCAATACCCCGGCCGAACGCGACCGGCTTGGTCAAGTCCGGGCGAAAACACCCCGGCGCGATCGGCCTGGGTTCGGCCAAAGCACGAATCGAATTCGTCGTGAAGTCAATGCCGTCGGGTGCGAATTCGAGCGTCCGACTCTTGGATGCATAAGCGGCGACGCCGGCCCGGTGGGACCAGATCACCACTTCGTGGCTATCGAAGAGAATCGGCCGGCCGGAATGAATCCGGACATATGGGCCTTGCGGTTCGTCGGCGATAGCCAAGCCCATCTGTGTCTTTCCCGGGCCGGAACGACCGTGGTCGATATTACGCCCTTTGTAGTATAGCCAGATGTCCAAATCGCCATCGCTGTCATAGTCGCGCACGAGCAACGCCGCATCGTCGATGCGATAACTGTCGAAAGTCGACGACTTTGAGGTATTTGCAGACTTCGCTGGAGGCGAGAGGATAGGTTCGTTCGTCACGCGCTGAAAAGGCCCATGCGGACTGTCAGCACCGGCGACACCTATCATGGCAAAATCATTCGTCGAATTGTTTTCAAAGACGTCTTTTCCCGGGGTCCGTTTAACGCCGGTATAATAGAGCCAATAGCGTTTGTCGAACTTGACGATATTCGGTGTAAAAACAGCCCATGAATCAAATGCGTCCTTCGGGCCTTTTCCGAGCGCCTCACCCCGTTCGATCCAGGTATGCCCCTCGTCCTCCGATACGGCGTACCCTATCGTGCCAACGTAACCCGATGCCCGTAAGCGCTTGAAACGAGCGGGCAACTTGTCTTGGTCCACGTACGTGTACCAGACAAAGTATGTGTCACCGACCTTGATGACGTCACTGGGGTCCCGGCGGGTAACGCCTTCAGTCCTTCCCAGCCCCTTTGCCGGCTGAAAACGAAAACTCTTATTCGCAAAGTCGGCCTTGACGACTGAAATATCCGTACTCGCTCCGGGATTTCCAGCCAATGCCTTCATCTCAAAGATCATACCCGATACAACAACACCTACCGCAACCGCAATAACGTGTATAGTTCTCATCCAGAACCTCTGCCAAAACAAACCCAATTTCCTCCGATACATAGATCTCTTACTTTAGCCATTGGTCGAGCCAGGCGATAACCGTCTCGTGCCAGAGGATGGAATTATGAGGTTTGAGGACCCAGTGATTTTCGTCGGGGAAGTAAAGCAATTTGCTCGGAATCCCGCGCCGCTGGAGGGCGTTAAATGTCCCCAGGCCTTGCGTATAAGCTACGCGATAATCCAGCGCCCCGTGAATCACCAGCATTGGCGTCTTCCAGTTTTTAACGAAATTGACCGGATTCTGTTTTTCATAATGGTCCGGATTATCCCAGGGTGTGCCCATATGGTCCCATTCGGGAAACCACAGCTCCTCCGTATCGTAATAGGCCATTCGCTCGCAAAGGTTGCCGTCGTGATTAACCATGCAGCGAAAACGATCCGGCCAATTGCCGGCGATCCAGTTAATCATATAACCGCCGAACGAAGCCCCCAGCGCCCCGACTCTATCGCCGTCCATCCAGGGATAACGCTCCAGCGCAGCCGCCAGACCCTTTTGCAAATCCACAAAAGGCTTACCGCCCCAGTCGCCACGGATCGAATCGGTGAAGGCCTGTCCGTAGCCGGTGGAACCGTGGAAATCCACCATGACGGCGGCATAGCCGGCTCCCGCATAAGCTTGCGGATTCCAGCGATAATGAAACATATTTCCGAAGGAACCCTGTGGCCCTCCGTGAATAAGGAAGGCGACCGGATATTTCTTTTGGGAATCGAAATCAACCGGCTTGACCACATAGCAATAGACAGTTTCATTATTCCAGCCGGAGAAGGTGAATTGCTCGCATTCGCCCGTACGGACAGCGGCGAGTTTTTCAGAGTTTATCCGTGTGATCTTACGTATGTCGGCCCCGTTGGGTTTGACAGAATGAAGTTCCGTAGGGCTCTGCAGATTATTCATGCCGTAAATAATCCGTTCGCCTGCGACATCGGGCGAGCTTATATTGCCTTCCTTAACGACGCTTTTGACCGCGCCGGTATGAACATCAATCGAGAATAATGACCTTTGTCCCAGATGGGTCGCCGTGGCGTAAATAGTTTTTCCGTCCGCTGAGAAGCAAATGGACGATGGGCTGCGATCCCAATCTTCCGTGAGAATTCGCTCTCTTCCATTGGGCCACCCACGAAGAATAATCCTGAGACGGTCGGACTCGTAACCCGGCCGGACCATCGCTAAATAGGCCAGGGTTTTACCATCCGGCGAGAAAACCGGATTCGTATCCCATGCTTCGTTTTTTTCGGTCAAACATTTCGGCGGCTCGGAACCATCCACCGGCGCCAAATAAAGATCGAAATCCGTTGACCAGGGCTCTTCAGCACCTACATCGCGGGCAGAAAAGACAATGCCTTTACTATCCGGCGTGAACGTAATTTCTTCCGGCCCCCCGAAAGGTTTTGAGGGTGTATCTGCATCCATACCACGCATCACATCCACAACGTCACCTCCCGCCGTCGGCATCACAAACAGATGCGAACGCCGGCCGTCCTTCCAGGTATCCCAGTGTCGAACGAATATATGCTCATAGATCCGTCCGCTCGCTTTTTTCTTTTCGATCTGATCGAGCCGCTCCTTTGTTTCACTCGGAGTACGACAATCCGTGAACACATCCATCGTAAAACCGATGCGGCTTCCATCAGGCGAAACAACGAGATTGCCCGCATCCAGCGGTTCATCCGTGACTTGCTCGGCTTCTCCGCCGTCCGTGCGAATACGCCATACCTGCGATGAGCCGGAACGGGTAGATAAGAACAAGATCGACTTGCCGTCCGGCACCCAACGGGGATTGAAGTCCCCCTCCGGGTGAGATGTCAAACGGCGGAGGTTCTTTCCGTTCGATCTAACAAGCCAGAGATCGGTCCGCCCCTTATTGGCCTCAAGATCGGTCTTGCGCAGAACAAAAACAATCCGCTTGCCGTCCGGCGACACCTGGGGATCGGAAAGTCGGTCCATCGCCAGCATATCATGGACGGAAAACGAATGAGCCTGGGCCCTGCTGGTCATGATATCGAAACTTATCAATACAAAAACACCCAAGAACAAACGTGCTAATCGCATGATTCTCTCCTGACTACACATCCATTTCTTCTGATCTCTCTTCAGGCAATGTAACCGGTATATCGAGCCAAAACCTCGAACCTTCGCTCCGGCCCAGGGGCGGACTTTCCATGCCGATGCTCCCGGCGAGCATCACCGCCAACTCCGTACTAATCGCCAATCCCAATCCGCTGCCGGTCGTTTCCCGGGTGATGGAACCGTCGGCCTGTCGAAATTTTTCAAATATCTTTTCCTTATCGGCATCGGCCACTCCACAGCCTGTATCCGTCACGGAAAATCGAATCGTCCAGGAATCCCGATCCGCATCCTGAGAAGCTGGCGAAGGATATTGCGCCTGAATTTCAATTCTGCCGCGGGCCGGTGTAAATTTGATCGCGTTACTAAGAAAATTATAGAGTACCTGCTGAACCTTACCGACGTCCGTTTGAAGAGTAGGCAGATCCGGATCGAGCAGCAGGGACACTTTGATTCTCTTCCTTTTCGTTAGAAGAGAAAACTGAGAGGCAAGCGCTTCCAGCAAATCAGCGACAGAAGCTTCTCCAACGTGCAGCTCCATCTTCCCGGCCTGGGTCTTCACCAGGTCGAGCAAGTCGTTGATCATTTGCAGAAGATTGTTGCCGCTGGTGATAATATTCTCCGCATACCTTTGGGCCTTTTCCTTTTTCAGCAAGAGGGGTTTGTCCCGAAGAACCTGGGCAAAGCCCAGAATGGCGTTCAGCGGGGTCCTGAACTCGTGAGAGATATTGGCCAGGAACTCGCTCTTAACCTTGTTGGCCTTGAACAGCTCGATATTCCGCTCGGAAAGCTCGGCGATTTTGGCGTCAAGCTGCCTGTTCGCCTGGCGCAGTTTTTCCTGCGTGCCTTCAAGCCGGTCAAGCATGTGGTTAAACGCCCGGGCCAGCTTCTCATATTCGTCCCGCGTCGCAATGGCACTTCGTATTTCGAGGTTCCCTTCGGCCACATTATTAGCCAGCGCCCGCAGTTGTCGAATCGGTCGAAGAATCAGGCGCTGCGTTATCATATAGAAAGTAACGATGGCGCCCGTGCCGCCAATCAGACCGGCCACCGCAATCCAGATACGGTTCATAAAGACGGTTTTGCTGATTTCCCCGGCAAGATCCCGCGATTGAATAACGGCTACACCGATCGGCTCATTGAGCACGAAGGGACTCGCGGTCCCCTGAGCGTTATGACAACTAAGACAACGGTCCGTCGCTTTGAAGATTCGCACAAATTGACTTTCCCCACGCCCGCGGCGTTTCGATATAATGATGCCCTCATCCCTGTCCGGATCATTTCTCAGCGTCTCGATCGTTTCTTGAAGCTCTGGACTCAATTCCGACAATGCCGCCTGCCCCTCGTTGGTGAAGCGAAACCAGGCTATTTCCGAATCGTTGGGATCGCGCGCCTGCCCCGTCGTATCCAACGACACACGAGTCTGCGTGGAATCCTTTAGTTGGAAATGGCGATCGAGCAACACTTTCGACCTGGCCCGTCCGGTGTCGAACAAATCCTTCTTGATCAACTGCCCCATCCAGATATACAAGATCGACAGTGCCAACGCCAGAACGAGAATCACCGCCGCACCGAAGGTGACTTGCACCTTCCGTGCCAACGACAGAGGCCAGAACTTCAGCAGTCTCTTACGCCTGCGCCATATCCGCTTTAAATTAATTCGCATATACCCAGCGCGATCATCTAACAGTCGTTTTCAGTGGGTCCAATTCCGCTCTAAGCCTCGGAAGGGCCTGCGGATATTTCGTCTTGATGAAATCGAGCAGCTTTTCTCTGACATGGCAACGAAGGTTCCACGCCGCGGAAGCATCCGCGGCGCTCATCAGCGCCCTGACTTCCATCGTATGCTCGGACGTGTTTGTGACTTGCAGCCCACATACTTTGCCGTCCCAACACTCCGATTCTTTCAAAAGGCGTTGCAGCTCTTCCCTGACGGCATTAAGGTCAACCGTGTAGTCCACATAGAGAAATACCGTACCCAGAATATCCGCCGTGACACGCGTCCAGTTTTGAAAGGGCTTTTCAATAAAATACGTAATAGGAACAATCAGACGTCTCAAGTCCCAAATCTTAACGACCACATACGTTAAGGTGATCTCCTCGATTCGGCCCCATTCGTTTTCCACGATCACAACGTCGTCCACACGAATCGGCTGGGTGAAAGCGATTTGCAGCCCGGCGATAAACGCCCCGATGGTCCGCTGAGCGGCCATCCCGACAACGATACCGATGATCCCCGCCGAAGCTAAGATCGCCGTACCAAGCTGTCGGACCTTGGGAAAGGTCATCAACATGGAAGCCAGGGCAACGACCGCCACCGTGATCGTGATGATACGCTTGAGCACGCGTAATTGCGTATGGATTTTTCGCGCTTGAAGATTGTCTTTGACATCCATTTGAAACCGGCCGACAACATATTCCTCGAGCACGATGACGATCTTGATCAACAGCCACGAGACAACGCCGATAAGGACAATACTGAGGATTTGATTCAGGCCGGTCGGCGTTTCCTCCTCGGAAAGAGCCGTCGCAAAAGCCAAACGGATAGCAAAAACCACAACGGTCCATTGGAACGGCTTGTAGCAATGTTTGACAATCGAGTCGTCAAGCTCGCCGCCAATGCGACTGGCGATTTTTCGCACGATCTTGAAAACCACCAGGTGACCGATCACCCCTAAAAGGACCGGTACTCCCACAATCCCAACAATCAACCTCCATTGTTCTATAAGCACCTGCATGTCAGTCCTCCGAACAATTTATTGACTTCGGGAATTCAGATTCAATCTACTTCGCCGTCGCCGAGTTTATTGTTGCGACTCGTCGGTTTTCTGCTCGGTAACGTGCGAGTGCCTTTGCGTTCGCAGGTTCAGTTCATCAAGTTGCTTAGCATCCACTTCACTCGGCGCATCGGTTAAGAGGCACTGGCCTCGTTGCGTTTTCGGGAAAGCAATCACGTCTCGTATATTCTCGGTACCGGTCAACAGCATGACCATCCGATCGAGACCAAAGGCAATCCCTCCGTGCGGCGGAGCGCCATACTCCAGAGCCTTCAGGAAGAATCCAAACCTTTGTTGTGCTTGTTCCCTTGTGATGTTGAGCAGATCAAAGACTTTCTGCTGCACCTGGGGATTATGGATACGAACACTGCCTCCACCGATCTCAGAACCGTTGACGACAATATCGTACGCCTGCGAGCGAATATTACCCGGATCCGTTTCAAGCTTACCCATATCCTCTTGGACCGGAGAGGTAAACGGATGATGCAACGAGTCATAGCGCTTCTCTTCCTCGTTCCATTCAAACAGCGGAAAATCCACAATCCACACAAACTCGAATCGCGCCGGATCGTAAAGCTCCAACTCACGACCCAGCTTACATCGCAGCGGCGCCAGGGCCTTGTTGACGGCGGCTTCGGTATCCGCAACAAATAAGAGAAGGTCGCCGTCCTTTGCCTCGAAACGTTCTAAAAGCTGCTTCTGTAAATCATCGCTGAAGAACTTCGCCGAGCCGCCGAGCAGCGAAAGCTCGCCCTCTTCCGTTTTGACCCTGGCCCAGGCCAAGCCTTTGGCGCCATAGTCGCCCACGAAACTCGTGAGCGTTTTTTCGATATCGCTCCGGGAATATTTTTCACCGCTCGGGGCACATAAACCTTTGACGATACCACCGTTCTCCACCGTCGAGGTAAAAACCTTAAACGTGGTTTGCCTGGCGAGGTCGGAAATATCTTTAAGCTTCATGTCGAAGCGCAGGTCCGGACGATCCACCCCGTAATCCGCCATCGCGTCCTGGTACGTCATCCGCCGGATCGGCATGGGCACGTCGAAATCCAGGATATTTTTCCAGACTCGCGCGACTAAACCACTATGGACGTCGATCACGTCGTCGCTGTTAACGAAGCTCATCTCAACATCGATCTGGGTGAATTCGGCCTGACGGTCGGCGCGCGGGTCTTCATCGCGAAAACATCGCACGATCTGGAAGTACTTATCGACGCCGCTCATCATGAGAATCTGCTTGAAGAGTTGCGGCGATTGCGGCAACGCATAAAAACAGTTCATCATCAGCCGGCTGGGCACGAGAAAATCTCTAGCCCCTTCCGGCGTGCTCTTGGCCAGCATCGGCGTCTCGATCTCCCAAAAACCCATTTCGTCGAAATAGTCCCGCGTAATCTTCGTCACCTGATGGCGCGTTCGCAGCTTGCTCTGCATCTCGGGTCGGCGTAAATCGATATAGCGATGGGTCAATCGAAGCTCCTCGCCCGTTTTCTCGGCGCTGTCGATCTCGAACGGGGGGGTCTTGGCCGTATTGAGAATCTCCAATCGCTCGGCCAGAACCTCGATCTCGCCGGTCGCCAGCTTCGGATTGGCCATCCCCTCGCTTCTCGGTCGAACGAATCCCTCCACCGCCACGACCCACTCGCACCGAAGCGTCCGGGCCAGCTTATGCATCTCCGCCTGTTTTTCCGGATCGAAAACGATCTGTGTGAGCCCGTCCCGATCCCGCAAGTCGATAAAAACCAAATTGCCGTGGTCGCGATAGGAATGCACCCATCCCGACAACGCCGCTTTTTTGCCCGCATCGTCCAGCCGAAGCTGACCACAATTATGCGTCCTCTTAAGCATCACAAAAACCTTAATATCAAATTAGAAAGACGATTTATTAAACAGTAAAAACAATTGTTCCTTATTATGGAGTTATTATAGATGGCACATGTTTATCTCACTATGTTTAACTCAAAATTCATTTCAATTCTCATGCTTAACTTGCAGATCGAACTCGAAATTCTCAATTCTGTAACCTATCAATTTCAGTCCTAATTTCATTAATAACATCCACGTTGTCTATTCTTGGTGTCTTGTTTACCTTTCGAGAATAGATAAAAAACACCCTTCCGCCGTATTTATTCTTAAATTTCTGATGATTAGTTTCGTGCATGGTCTCCCACCGATAATGGTCTAATGCCAATCCGCTAACCGATTTAATTTGTAAACCTACATACTTGTCGTTGATTTGAATAAAGAAATCTACGTTATAAGCTCTGTCCCACTCGTCAGGGGCCGCCTGAATCTTAAGCCCTAGAATCGACTCTAACTGCCCATATACAGTAGTAACCTCAGTTCGATAGCCCTCGTAGGATCTGTTAAGAACAAGATTGTATGCATAATCAATACATTCGTCCTCTTCTATGGATTCCAATTCATTCTGAACAACTTCTGTTAGCTTGATATAAAGTCTCCGCCCTAATTCCGTGATATATTCCCTTGTGATTTTATTCCCCTTTTTTTTCTTTTGTACGGCATTATCAAAGTAATATGACTCCCACTCTTGAAACGATTTTGGAGAACATTTTCTTATTAGTTCTGACGTCGGGCCTACACTCTGCGCTTTATTCAAACCCCACCGATTCATTCCATAGTTGAGCAAAGTCTCTCTTTTAAATTTAAGGTTTTCACCTTCCGTACCTATTATCCAGTCTTTTGGCATTGTTTTCCTGCCGGAATTTTAGATTCTCGTTAATATCTTCTAAACATTCTCTTCAATTCTTCGGCTTCGTACAGACCGCCCATAAACGGCACTTTTCCTTTTGGTTCCGGTAAAGTAAGAAGGTCGAACTTCAACTGAAACTGAAGACACTCTCTGACAGACAATCCCCAAGCCTTCGTGGCTTCACAGTTTATACAATCCTGGTTACATTTCTCAACAGTGGCATAAAGTTCATCTGCACATTCATAACAAACCATTTCATAAGGTTCGAATGAATTGAGCTTTCCATCTTCTGGGGATGGTATCTCCTCTGCAAGCGAAACCCATCCTTCGCCCATTTCTAAATCAGATTCTTTCAAACATCTATCACAAGTCCATTTAGTTGTTTCCATTTGACTTGCTCCTCTTGTATTCTAAAAATTTCGATTTTTTCTTGTAGCTGTATGCCGTATCAACATCGACCAAACCTGTTTTTATTATGTGGGCATTAACAAATGTTTTATTTCTCAGGTATAAATAACAAAGTAAATTATTCTGCTCATCGTGCTTTATTTCATCAAATCTCAAAAATACTTTTTGTCCTTTGGTCAAGTTCATAAGGAAGTCAACGGCATCCCTACTTCCTCTGCCGTTTTTCTTTACTCCTAAAAGATGTATTCTGATCCCTGTATCCAGGGCTAACTCAGAAGGAGAAATAACTTTTTCGACTGTATAGTATCTTTCTTTTGACTTTTCATTTCCATCAATTCGCGATTCAAACCTCAGAAGTTTCGGATCCACTTTACGCTCGAAAGTTACATAGTCCTCAAAGACGTATGGAAGGCTTTCGATTTCTTTTTGAAAGTTCTCCTTTTCTAATCTCTGCTTAATGATTGAGACTTGAGAATCCTTCTCGAAAACGCTGACATTTTCCTGTAGCCGCTTCTTTATTGTTTCCTGATATTCGGGGTTAATTTCATACCCTATGGAATTTCGTGAGAGGTTCAAGGCCGCTAAACATGTCGTTCCGCTTCCTAAGAACGGATCGAGAATCGTATCTCCAACAAAGCTGAACATTTTAGTCAATCTCTTGGGCAATTCCTCCGGAAATGGAGCTAAATGTTGGTTCTGTTTCTCGCCGGAAAAGTTCCAGTGTCCGTAGAAATACTGGTTCCACTCCTCCTTGGAGAGCTTTGATTCTTCTTTTATCTGTTTTGAAACCTTCAGGGGCTTTCCCAGTTTCTTGAAGATCAAGATGAACTCATAATCCAGCTTGACGATCCCATTTCTGGGATAGGGGAACGAACCCATAATCGTCGCCCCGCCGGTCGTGTTACACGTCGTGACCTTCTGCCAGATAATCGCCCCCATATAGTCGAAGCCAATCGTTTCGCAAAACTTGATGATCTCCGTTCGGATGGGGATAATTTTGTATCTGCCGTAATAGACGCTTCGGGCAAACTGATCGCCAATATTGACGCAAAGCCGGCATCCCTTATGAAGGACGCGATAACACTCGTTCCAAACCAAATTCAGATTGTTGATGTAGTCTTGATAGCTATCGTTGTAGCCAATCTGCTGTTTTGAACCATAATCCTTCAACTGCCAATAGGGCGGAGACGTAACGATCAGATGCACGGATTCGTCATCCACTGCGTCCATCTTTCTTGAATCGCCTATGATTATTGTATGGCTGCTCATAAGTCATCCAGGCCGTTAAGTTGCGTTCCATCAATAGTTTAGTCCGTGTCCGGTAGTACCGTAACCAACAAATTTAGACCGAAACCATAGGATAGCCGAACAGTGATGATTCGTCAATAACGGCTTGCACGAATTAATTGAAAGTCATCATGCGAGCGTAGCCCACCATGAATATACGACCTATTCCTAAGGTAATTCCCGGCTTTTTGTGAGCAGGCCGGCTTTGGCGGAGTCGACGGTGATGGTGAATTCGCCTTTGCCCTCGATGACAAACTGGACGCGGACGGCTCTCATGCCGGCTATCGCATCCAGTTCTACTCGCTCCGGGCGATGCTTGACCGCCGTAACGCGCTTGAAGTACGGATCCGTGACGCGTCCACCGGAGAGAACGCGAATGTTGCCGCCCTCAATGGACACCACGTCCGGCGGGCTGATATGGTGAGCTACGTCCTGGCTCGTTCGCGTCGGAATTAAGCGTTTGTTCTCGATCGTTACCCAAACCTTGAACAATCCCTCGGCGAGGCTCTCGACTTCCACATCGCTGATCTCCAGCATCGGCATCATATCCGCGTGAAACAGCGTAAAGGCCATGTTGCGGTGAAGCTCCTCTTCCAACAGGAACGAAGGCGGCACGCGACCCCACTCTTTCTTCCGGCCGCCAATTTCAATCGTGCCATAGGTCGGATGCTCGTACTCTTCCCACGGAACAAGTCCATCGTCCATGAGTACATACTTGATAAATTCCGCCTGCTGCTCATCCGTGGGCGAACTCGGCGTCCTGTACAAATTCTTGGACGTCCATAGCTCGTTGGCAAACGAGAGGATGCCCCGGCCGCCATAGAACCAGTCCAACTCGCTCCCCCAGGTCGTGTAAAGGTCTCTCCAGAGAAGCAGCGAACGGTAGAAGGGCAAAATCTTCTCGCCCCGCTCTGCAATGAGGCTAAGTACGCTCTCGTCCCGGCTATGCACCGGGCCGCTCTCGAAACCCGGGGTACGAAGGATCATGCCGCCGGTGTTGTGATACGACTGAGCCGCGGCGATATTCGTATGGGCGAGGACGAATTTGGCCACTGCTCGCGTCTCAGGCTGTGAGAATGGATAATCCTGCGCTCCATACTGAATGTAATTCGGCTGCCAGCCAAAGCCCCAGTTGCGATTCATATCATAGCCGCCCGGGCCGTCTTCGTTGATTCGGCCGTCCCCGTCGTTGTCGATCCCCTCCGAGCCGAGCACATCATAATCGCCCGTCTCGCCCGGCCGGGTGCGGACCATCAAATACTCGGGATAATCGGGATGCAATTTGAACCGGCCGTACGGGTCTTTGATACGCATCATTGTAATCATGCCGTCGCCGTTAAGGTCTTCGACGCCGTCTTCATCGGCTAAGCCGTCACGGTCATTATCCAGCGGTTCCTGGCCCGACCGCGCCCGGCCGCCCTGATGGAGCCAGAAATCCCGCCCGTCGGGGTTAATGCTGGGCAGCAGATAGAAAACTCGTTCGTCGAGCAGTGAGGTTATTTTGTCGAGCTGGCCGTATTGATGGCAAAGATACCAGGCGGTATAAGCCACGGTTTCGCCGGCCTGGACTTCGTTGCCGTGAATATTCCCGTCGATATACATCCCCGGCTTGCGATCGGGATCCCCGACGTTACGCGCCGTTACCTCCAGGCACCAGATATGCCGGCCCTGGGTCGATTTGCCGATGGAATGGAGCTTCGTCAGCTCGGGAAAGGCCCTGTGAAGCCGGGCCAGGATCGCCGTCAAGCCGGCGTGATCGTAAAACCGATTCCACGCCACGGGAACCTTACGCTCGGCGGACATTCCTAACGTGGGGAACGCATGCTTGGCGGGATTACCCGCCCCTGGCCTGCGCGAACGAACCTGGGCATAACCCGATGCAACAAATACGAGAAGAACGCATAAGAAAAAAAAAGTGACGATAGAGATTCTTGATTTGATTTGGTGTTTCATAAGAAAGACCTCTGATATCATGACATGTTTCTCAGGTGCCGATTCATTCCGCTTTCGGCAGATCGACGGTTCCTTCAAGCCGTCCGGCTAACATCGAAACCACTTCAAAGTCAATCTTTTCTTGGCCCGGAGCTCGAATAACAAATCGCTGTTCGACCATCCCTCCGCTGCCCCGGATCGTTGGAAGTGTCGTGATTCGCCTTCCGGAAAGCAAGCAGTTATCCTCCAGCTTTATGATCAACCGGGTCGGATGGACTTCCCGCGTTCTTTGTCCGTGCGACAAGACTGTCGGTAAGAATCCGGTATTCTCGATTTGAATCTCAATCTCATAAACGGAACGGCCCAGATGCCGGGCCTCGGTTTTCCGTACGCCGATACGCGGAAGCCGCTGGGCCGCGATGGTCAGAAAATCAGCTTGTTTGGCGGCGATCTGCTCGACCATTTGCGTCGGAGGATTCGACAGAGCAAAAGGCCGGTATCCGCCGACCTCGACACGTTGCTTCGGGAAATCCGGATGCTCGACCGGCTGCCATTCAATAAAAGCGTCCGGCCAATGCTCGTCAAACCACTTCAGTTCTTTTCGCTCTTGTTCGTTTCGTTTGTCCCCATCATCTTTGCCGCTTTTAGGAGTTCGCTTCTCATCTTTTTCTCGTTCAGGCTCCGAAGATGGTTCCGCCCCCTCGTCCGCCTTCTCTTCAATCTCCTTGCTATCTTTTTCTGCCGTCTCTGACATTGCCACAGCCATTTCGGGACTCCATGCTCTGGCCGCAAGTGACAACCGGCCCCGGTGGTAATACATCCAATCACTAAATGTCCCAGGCTCGGAGGCGCCTTCAAGCTCTTTGTCTATGCCCAGCGTCTCGCGATAAAGCTCGCCCATCAACTTATAGTAACCTCCGTCGTCCTCATCAATCGCCGTTAAGGGATTTCGACGCCCCGGAGGACGGGCGCTTTTAGGCGCTTTCAAGAGATTGTCGGCGGCGCCGTAGGTCACAATAAGCCCGATATTGGGATGTTCGACGATAAAATCGGCCAGCGCCCGCGTCTCAGCCTCACTGACCGGGTGAACTCCGGCATCGCAAGCGAAGAACTTATGGTCGTAGGGGAAATTACGATTGAAATTAACGCCGCCCGGACCGTCTTCATTCCAACGCTCGTCGCGATCATTATCGACTCCTTCGATTAGATAACGCCATGCCCCGACTTCGCCCTTGAGATGATCCGCCTTCAAGAGCAGCCGATTGTCCTTGGGATCGAGAATGTACTTCCCCTCCGGGTCTTCGATCCGCATCCAGGTAATGAGCCCGTCGTCGTTCAGATCCTCAGGGCCGTCTTCATCGACGAATCCATCGTGGTCGTCATCCACAGGTTGGTCATTTAATGACGTCTCCCGTTTCGGCCGGGCAAAAAAGTGTTCCGCGGCATCGGGATTGAGCCTTGGGATAATATAGATCGTGGCCGTCTCTAACAACTCGGTAATTTCGTCATCGTCTCCATACGTCTCGATCAACCGTTGGAGCCACGCAGCCGCTACAGAAGATCCGATCTGATCGTTGCCTTCAATCCCCGCGACGACGAGCATCGCCGGGCGCGTTTGGCGATCCGGTTCGTCTCCTTTTCCGATTTCAACGAGCCACACCTTGCGCTTACCCAACGAACGAACCATGTCCGTGACGCGCAAAAGATCAGGATTCTGCTCGGCCAGAGACACCAAATGCCTCCCTAACGCCCTGTTGTCCCGATACTCTTTGGCACGAGTCGTCGTAATACTCATCATCAGCATGACGACCAACAAACAACTCGGCCGAATTCCCCGTCGGAAAACGTTCCACAACATCCGATGAGCTCCTAATAAAAGAATACAAGGTGGATTTTAGCCCACTGGTTCAATCACGGTGGAGCAAATCCCCCTACATAATACTTGTATCAAACAAATCAGTAAATAGCTCTTTTTCCATCGAAAATAACTTCTCTCCAATTTGAAGGAAATCCCATTTTCGAGATATCGACTCTGGAGAAGTCACTCAGCAAAAGCAATAGCTTGCCGCTCCATTCGTCCCATTTACCCTGATATTGTATCATCTTTTTTATCAATAGAATGACAGCAAAAATCTTACTATTAATGACACCATGCCAGTTGGTATCTTTTTTGTTCAATAAAGGACGAATAGCTAACTGGCGATTCCATATTCGGCTATGATGAGCACATATATTGCGGATATACACAATCGTATGTAGCCATGAACACATGAGCTTTTGGTCTACCTGAAAATATCCCCTTGCAATATCCTGTCGATCTTGTTTTCTCAACCCTCTATACAGGTGTGAAACATCTCCAAAAGACATCAACTCCACAGCGATCCATATAGGCAAATCTGTTTCAGAATGATATTTCTGAAAGAAATGTCTCTTAAAACTCTCATGGGAACGAGCAATATTTTGCCTGACTTTACTGAGCCATTCCTCATGAGTGATGTGTACCTGTGGTCGTTTGAAATCGAAATTACTGTCATTGATATAACCAAAAGCGCCATATTTCAAAGCTATATAATGTGCTATTCGTGTTTTGGATGATACCTCGATCCTCGCCAATCCTTCAACCAACAGATTTCTTAGCGCTCCGTCAAACTCGTAAAGATAAAGAATATCGTCAAGGCGTGTTCCATCGTCGAAAGTGTCTTTTTGGGATTGAAACGGCAGAAAATAACCACTTAATCTGTAGTAATTGATATGCTCAAGAACATGAAGCGCATGCTTATCGCTACTAATCTTCAAGCCTCTTTCTTTGAGAAGATGCAACTGTTTCTCAAATGATAAAGGAGGCTTTTTATATTTCATCTTAGCCTCCAGAGGACACAAAAAAAGCCCGCCAGAGATACGCATTGCCAAAGGCAAGAGGCTTGGCAGGCATGTTATCTATAGTATAGCATAAATATCGGCCTTGTCCAAACATATCTTTATTTTTTCTAATTCCTTTTCCCATAAAACGTTAACTTTATATCAACTATATGATAACTCCTAAATCAGGATACATTATAGCGTTTCAGTAGCTCAGGTTGTAGCTTAAACGAATCAATTTCTTCTCTATACGAGAAATAGCCTGAGATTACTTTGAGGCATTCTCCTTCAGCATATTGCGAAGGTAGATATGCTCGTCGCCGCTCCAGGGCTTGGTGCAGATATCGATGTCGCCGTCACCGTCCACGTCGGCGGCCTTGGCCTCGTGACATCGTTTTCCTTTCAGGATCAGATGCTCGATCCATCGGCCGGCCCGTCCGTCGGCGTTCTCCCAGATGAAACATTTGTGAACCTTATCTTCTGAAAGCGGTCCCCCGCCTGAGAAGACGTCGAGATCACCGTCATGATCGAAATCCGCCACAGCCAGTGAGTGAAAGTCCTGCTTCGTATGGTCGGCGGAGATCAGCCGGCACACCCAGCTTTTGCCCTTACCCTGATTCTGGAACCAGAAGACTCGCCCATCCACCGCGTCCGCCTCAGCCTCGACGATGTCGGGATCGCCGTCCTGATCCAGGTCGCAAATCCATACCTTGATCGCCAGGCCGTAGCGGTCGGGCCGGTTGCCGCCGGGCGGAGTCAGGCCTTCATGCTCGGTCCACTGCAAGCCTTTACCGCCAACATTCTCGAACCACACGTCGCCGCGAACGACGTCGTTATCCCCATCGCTGTCGATGTCGCCGACGCCCTTCGGGCCGGCGCCACCGTGGATACCGGCGCCGATCTTGTGTCCGATCCATTTATCGCGGGGATTAGCGGGGCTTTCAAACCAGATCGTAAAGGGATGGTTCTTATGGTCGCTGACAGCGACAACGTCGAGCTTACCGTCGCCGTTAATATCAGCCGCGACATCGTCATGACAAATGATGGCGCCGATATCGAACGGTTCAAAAGACTCCGTGCGGGGCCTGCCGGTATTGCGATACCATCCGATTCCGGTAAATTGATCGATCCACCCGTCACCGTCGATGTCGAAGGCCGTGCCGCCCACGTCGGTCCGGATGCCCTGACCCAAGTCATGCCGAATCCACTTCGTCGGACCGACGTACTCGAACCACCAGGTCCGGGTCCGCTCCCCGACGACCCAGTCGAGATCGCCGTCCTTGTCGATATCGACCAGCGAGGTCTGGCCCATACTTCGCCCTATTTTGGCGATCTGGCAACACTCGAACGTCGGAAAATCCGCCATCGCCAAAGTGCAACACACACATATCAACGCAAGAATGGAAGAGAAACGTAAAATATCTTTATCGTAATAGCAAAACATCATCATTCCTTTCATTAATTATTAACCTTAATCTCCACCAGCTTTTTGACATGTTCGACATCGGCGGCTTTCTTAATATCGATCCGCAAGCCTCTTCCTTCGGCGTATTTTCTGGCGTTCTTTAACTCTGTAATAAGTTCTTTCGGCAGATCGCTCTTTTCCACAGCCGCCACGGCCTTATCGCCAAAAACGAAAGAGATCTGAAAAGAACTTTTAAGAGGGATCAGGAAAAATAAATTACGTTTCTTTCGCAACGTCTTGAGTATCCAGCCGGACTTTTGCCCATAGAATTTCCATTCTTCGATCAATTCACCATACTCAGCCGACAAATGCGTTTTGACTTCATTCCATAATCGATTTGATTTACCCAACGCCTTGCCCAGCATTTCATCATCAGGCATCGTGGCTTTATCTTCGAAAATACTTGCCGCCATTTATCATCACTCCTTATTTCAACGCCCCGAATAATCTATCACTCTTTAGCCCCTTGTTTCAACAATAACACGACGATTTCCGTATGGCCTCCGGTTTTCGCCAAATCCAACGGGCTTCGGCCTTCGTTATCTTTTACCGCCACATCGGCGTCATGGACAAGAAGAATCTCCACGAAATCTTTCTTGCCCAACCGGGCCGCACTATGCAATGGCGATACGCCATAGTCGTCCGTGGCGTTAACATCAGCTCCGTAGGCGATCAATCGTTCGGCCATTGACTGACTCTCCTTGACGATGGCCCAAAAAAGGGGCGTCTGACCTCGATGGCTTTTTGCATTGACATCCGCCCCATGGGCAATAAGTACCTCAACGACATCGCTATGACCTTCCTTGACGGCCGTGTGTAGAGGTGTCATTCCGAAGCTGTCTCCGGCGTTGACATCGGCGCCATCGGCAATGAGTCGTTCGGCAACGTGTCCGTTCGGCGCCAAGTGCAAAAGTGTCTGATTGAGCGCCTCGCCTCGTTCTTTCGATGATTTGACTCTGACTTTTTCCGATGCGGAATTATTCGTACCGCACCCTAATCCACTGAAAATCAAAAACAAAGCCAAACATCCTAATACCTCATAACATGCAAATTTGTGTATTGTCCCAAAAAGAGTGAAGGGTGGCAGCCTCAAGCGAAGCTTGGGGATGGTTTCCCACCCCACCATCCCCAAAGCCTTCGGCTTTGAGGCTGCCACCCGGTCGCAAATATAGAACCTACAAATTCGTATGTTACGGTGTACTAATCGTCTCAATCTCATGACCCTTCGATCCCATTCATTTATCCGACGAGGACTCGCCAAGCAACTCGGCAACTTCTTGATGCCCATGCTTGCTTGCCACAGCTAACGGCGCAAGGCCGTTTTTGTCAACCGCTTCAGCGTCGGCCCCTCTGGCTAAAAACAGTTCGACCAGATCCTTGCAGCCGCGAAAGGCCGCGTCATGCATAGGCGTATTCCCATTCTTATCCTTTGCGTTGACGTTTGCCCCGTGTTCCAACAGAAGTTCAGCGGGTTCCCGATGCCCCCTGGCGGCATAGTGCAATGCTGTACGACCCTTATTGTCCTTCATATGCACATCCGCCCCGGCTTCAATGAGCAATGTCGTCATATCGATGGCGCCGCTTCGAGCCGCTTTATGGAGAGGTGTATTGCCGCGTTCATCCTTAACATCTACTTGAGCCCCATGCTCCAAAAAGAGCCTGGCCAAAGGCATGTACTTCGGTCCTCCATGAACCGTTCTGTGTAATGGCGTCGAGCCTTGTTTACTCTTGGCATTCACATCGGCGCCATGAGCGATCAAAACCTCGGCCACATTCGGATCCGCGAAAAACAAAGGCGTCACAAGGCTCCAGTACCCCTTTGCATTAACGTCGGCGCCGCCGGCCAGAAGCCGTTTCGTCATATCTTCGAAACCACACGAAGCCGCCAGATGCAAAGCGGTTGTATTGTTGTCGGCCTTTGCATCGACCTCAGCTCCCTCTGTGATAAGAAGTTCGACAATCTCAGTATGTCCCGCAATAGCCGCCTTATGAAGAGGCGTCCGACCGAGATACCCTTTCTCATTGACTTTCGCACCCTTGTCGATCAACCATTTCACAACATCTCGGTGGCCCTTAAAAGCTGCCTGTTGTAGAGGAGTCCACCTCTCCAGGTCCTTTGCATTAACACCGGCGCCGCTCTCGACGAGGGATTGGATTCGTTCGAGATCGCCGTCCTCGACAGCCTGAAGCAAAACCTCCGGCTTTACAGGAGGTTCTTTCTTGCACCCACCCACAATCATCGTTAGCGCCCAAACCAAATAGAACACGTTCCTCGATTTCATTGTCGTTCCATCCCCGATCACTTTTCGCCCCCCTGTCCCCGAAGTAACTCGACAACATCCTTATATCCGCGTTGAGCCGCCTTAGCCAAAGGCGTCTGCCCTTTTCTGTTCACCATTGTAACATCGGCCCCGTTTTCCAGGAAGAGTCTCACCAAATCCTCCCGGCCGCGAAAGGCCGCATCATGCAAAGGCGTATCGCCATCCTTATCCTTTATATTGACATTCGCTCCATTGCTCAAGAGCAGTTCGGCCAGATCTTGATGACCACGAGCGACAAAATGCAACGGTGTGCGACCCGCCGGGTCTTGGACGTTAATATCCGCTCCTTTCGAGATAACAAGCTCAGCCAAGTCTATATTGCCCTCAAGAGCCGCATAGTGCAACGACGTTCTCCTCTTAATATCTCTTGTGTTGACATCTGCACCTGCGGACACAAGTGATGCTGCCAAACTTATATGCTGGTGTTGTAACGCAAGGAAAATCGGTGTTTCGCCTGAATTATTTCGTACATTAGCTTTAGCACCTTTGGTAATAAGAAGCGCTGCTATTTCCGTGTCACGAGAATTACATGCAAATAAAAGCGGCGTATTGCCTACCGCGTTCTTCACGTTAATATCAGCACCTCGATCAACGAGCAATTTCGCAATTTCCTTATTGTAATAATAGTCGATCGCACATAATAATGGCGTTCTACCATCATTATCCTTCACATTAATCCAAGCTCCTCTATCGATAAGCGTTGTAACCGTATGTTTAGATCCATTCGGGCGTTCGGCAGCCCAGTGCAGGGGCGTTTTACCCTTCTCATCTGTTTCATTAATAGATGCACCTTTATCAATGAGCCACTCAACCATCTTCACCGAATCTTCCTCTGACTTGGCCACGGCAAAATGTAGCGCGGTGGCACCTGAATTAGTCTTTGCGTTAACGTCTGCGCCTTTCGCAATAAGATATCCCGCAAAATCCACACTGCCTTGAATCCATTTCTGGAATATAACCACTTCATGCAAAGGCATGCGACCAACTTTATCCTTTATATTCACATTGGCTCCGACGTTAATGAGCAATTCTGCTATTTCTGTGGAAGACTGTCTTATTGAAGATGCCATCGCATGTAGAGGCGTGTCACCTTCGTTATCTTGGACATTTACCTCGGCTCCATAAGCCACAAGCATCTTGGCCCTATCCTTTTCACCCCAAACACTTACCCAATGCAAAGCAGTCCTTCCGTACTTGCTTTCCGCATTGACATCAGCGCCGTGGGCAATCAAAAATTTAGCCATATTTACATCTGCATGGAATAAGGCCGTTTCGCCATTCCAGTTACCTCTCGCATCGATATCGGCACCTTTAGCCAATAGTAATTCTATGATACTTTTATGCCCACTCGAAACCGCATAATGCAACGGTGTTGTGCCATCTTCAAGGTGCGCGTTGACGTCAGCTCCGTGGGTGATGAGTTGTTCTACAATGGTTTTGTTACCGACACTCGCTGCTCGATGGAGAGGCGTCCTCCCACGACGCCCTTTTGCATTGACATCGGCGCCGTTGGCCAGAAGGATTTCCACAATATCAATATGCCCCCGAGGCGCTGCGAAATGCAGAGGTGTATCTCCGTCTTTATCTCCTATGTTAACGTCCGCGCCACGAGTGATGAGTAACTTCGCGACTTCCGTTTGGCCTTGACGAGCCGCCCAGTGCAAAGGTGTCCATTGGTTCAGGTCTTTGGCGTTGATATCGACGCCGCTGTTGATGAGGGATTGGGCCCATTCGAGGTTGCCGGCCTCGACGGCGCGGTGTAAGGCTTCCGGATTTAAGGGTGGTTTCCTCCTGCATCCCCCGATCGCAAACAACAGTACAATCATCAAACAGGAAAGCCTGTAAGGTTTCATCTTATGTTCCCTATTTATCATAAGGCATTACAGGCGGATCGAGTAACAACATCCATTCAAAAAAGTTCCCATGCCATTGAGCCGCTTTTTACTCAATTCTCTTAATTTTAAGTCTCTGATTGCTGCCGGATTGATTTTTTTATGCCTTATTATGGCCGATTTTGGCCCAAAAACGAAAGGAAATCCGAAAAAACACACTTTTTTCAAAAGTCAAGTCGCATTTTTTTTAGACGGGTGAACTTTGTTGAACAGAGGACGTATGAACTAATACAAAGCCACGGGCTGAGGTACTAAACTTCACTCCTCTCCTCCTGACCTCAGCCCCTTTTTTCTTTTTTTACACTCCACATAATCAATATTTCACCCAAACATTTTCAGTTTAGGGTTGGCCTCGATCGCAAAGAGGGTTTTGAATACCGCTTGAGTGGCGAGGAAAAATCTACCTAACTGGAATAATCCTAACCGAGTGAACTTTTAATTCGGGGTAAGCGTAGTATATTATAATGGATTCTGGGCTGAGGTTTTTTCGACCCTCCTTTCCTCCTTACCTCAGCCCATTTTTTTTTGCGCTGAGAATCAGAAGGCTTCTGCAAAATCAGAGCAACGCCGTGCTGAAGTACCGTTCCGCCCGGTCCGGCAGCACGGTGGTGATATTGCCGTCGATTTTCTCCGCTAATCGGCGGGCGGCCCATACATTGGCGCCCGAGCTGATGCCGACGAGCAATCCGAAATCCGTGCCCAGTTGACGGGTCGTTTCAATGGCATCCTCGTCGGAAACTTCCACAACGTCATCGACCAGCGAAACGTCGAGTATCGCGGGAATAAAACCGTCGCCGATGCCCTGGATCTGGTGCAGGCCCGGCTCGTGGCCTAATAGAGCCGCGCGGTTTTCAGGCTCTACGGCGATGATTTTTACATTTTTTTTATGCTCTCTCAGGAAGGTTCCGACCCCCTGGAGTGTTCCTCCGCTGCCCACGCCGGCCACGAAGCAGTCGATCTTTCCGCCCATCTGTCGCCACAGCTCGCGGGCGGTTTGCTCGTAATGAACGC
>Ga0272442_10000547_pt1 | contig 59023 bp, 52 predicted proteins | sample SSMForm2O_FD_200262 | JGI IMG/M metagenome (GOLD analysis project Ga0272442, IMG submission 200262) | Marine sediment archaeal communities from Little Sippewissett salt marsh, Falmouth, MA, United States - SSM-Form-2O | ecosystem: Environmental > Aquatic > Marine > Wetlands > Sediment ...
TGGGCGAGGTAGACGAGTCCGCCGAAGGCAAAGATGAGCAGGATCTGATAAAACTTGATCGGTCCCATTGATCTTCCTTGTAGAAATAGAATTATTCCCGACCTCTTATAATGCAGGTAAAAAAGGATATAGGCCCTTTAAGTATTCCACAATATTTTAAAAAGATAATCCCCGCATGATCTTGATCCGGAAAATTGAGATAATAAATCCCAGTAATTTGTTAGTTAAGTTTACCAAATGTTCTTGACATTGTATAGCATTTTCTATAGCATGTACAATGTCAAATGCCTGGTTTCTACAATACATATATCCTTTTTACCGACCGGTTCGGTTTTGTAGACTTGGATTTCATACAGGCTGTTGTAGAACGCGGTCAGTGTGAGAAAGTCGTGGTATTTTCGAAGATCCCTCCTCACAAGAACCTCTCCAAGAAACTCGAGTCCGCGGTTTATTTGGACATCAGGCAGTCCGAAACCCCGAAGAAGGCGGCGAAACAATTCAGGAAAGATCTGGACGAGGACGGCACGGGAAAAACGTCGGTGGTCTTCCCCCTTGAGGTCATAGCTGACAGGTCTCTGTTCCACGATGTATGCTGAAAAGTAAAAAGGAGGTGATCAAAGCGAGGGGACCAGTGTATATCGGAGGGAGGGGGAAGGAACGCACCGGCTCGTATACAATTTTCGTATCGGATAGTGGGCTGTGAAAAAAATCTTACAAGGAGGAATGAATGAACGGTTTGGTGCTTGCTATCATTGCTTTTGCTATCTTCTTCATCGGGTACAAAACCTACGGATCTTTTCTCTCCAAGAAGGTGTTCGATCTCGATCCCAAAGCCCAGGTGCCTTCAAAAGAATTTGAGGACGGCGTTGATTTCGTACCCACGAAGAAGGAGGTGATCTTCGGTCACCACTATACCTCTATAGCGGGGACCGGTCCGATCGTCGGACCTGCGATCGGTATCATCTGGGGCTGGCTGCCCGCGATGATCTGGATCGTGGCGGGCACGGTCATCTGCGGGGCGGTTCATGATTTCGGCGCCCTTGTCATCTCCATGAGAAACAAGGGGAAGACGCTCAGTGAGCTTACGACGGACATAGTGAACCCGCGGGCGCGTACGTTGTTTTTCGTGATCATTTTCTTCGAGCTCTGGATCGTTATCGCCATTTTCGCCATGATCATAGGGATCCTCTTCAACCTCTATCCTCAGGCGGTATTTCCGGTCTGGTTCGAGATCCCGATCGCACTGTGGCTCGGATGGGCGATTTACAAGAAGAAAATGAACATCGGTCTCGGGGCCATCCTGGCAATCGTGCTCATGTACGTAACCATAGTCATCGGGGCATTCATGCCCATCAAGATGCCCGGGTTTCTCGGTATGTCGCCGCTTACAATCTGGGTCATCATTTTAATGATTTACGCGTATATCGCATCGACCCTGCCGGTTACAACGCTGCTCCAACCGAGAGACTGGATCAACGCACATGAGCTCTTCATAGCCATGGGACTGCTCATTCTGGGGGCGATATTCGGAGCGGGCAAACTCAAAATCGTCGCACCTGCGCTGCAGATGCATCCGGAGGGCGCACCGCCGTTATGGCCTATGCTTTTCGTAACCATAGCCTGCGGCGCCATATCGGGTTTCCATTCGCTTGTGTCGTCGGGCACGACCTCGAAGCAGATATCCTCCGAAGCGGATGCAAAGTTCGTGGGATACGGTTCCATGATATTCGAGGGAGCGCTTGCCACACTGGTGGTCGTCGCGTGCGCCGCGGGCCTCGGGTTGAAGTATGTATCGGACGGCAACATGCTCACGGGTCTTGCAGCATGGAAGGCGCACTACGCGAGCTGGCAGGCCGCCGCGGGGCTGGGGAGTAAGGTTACGGCGTTTATCGAAGGCTCGGCGAATATGATGGAAGCCATTAAAATACCACATGTGATCGGAGTCACCATCATGGGCGTGTTCGTCGTTTCCTTTGCCGGGACCACGCTCGATACCGCAACGAGAATACAGAGGTACGTCATCGGCGAGTTCTTTACTTCCTTAAAGCTTCCAAAGCTCGGCAACCGTTTCATCGCCACCGGTATCGCGGTTGTCACGGCCGGCGTCCTGGCTTTCCTGCAGAAAGACGGTATGGGAGCGCTTATTCTGTGGCCCCTGTTCGGCGCGGTGAACCAGTTGCTTGCCGCGCTTGCTCTTCTGATCGCCACGGTCTACCTCGCCAAGAAGGCGAAACCGATATGGATGACCTCACTGCCGTTCCTGTTCATGCTCGTTATAACGGGATGGGCCATGATACACAACATCTCGAGCTTCGCTAAAGGCGGCACGGTGCATCTGCTCATCATCGACGTGATCATTATTGTACTTGAAGTCTGGCTCATCATAGAGGCGGTGGTTGTACTGAGTCGAACGAGGAAGGGTGCGGCAGCACCTGCCTAGTAAGATCATTCATGAAAGTAAAGAGGGCTGCCTTCCGGCAGCCCTCTTTTTTTTATCGATCGTTTTACAGCCGATTTCATGTTCCAACTCAGTGACAAGGAGTTTACCGACTTGAGATCACAAATTGTGAGGTCAAGTTGAGGAGGACTACATGACCTGACGCAGAGGCTACGAGATGTGTGGGGTGGTTCCTGCGCTGGTTATTCACGCATTCGACGATTGAAGAAAAAACAAAGGATTATTCGGCCCAGTTTTCAGTCTTGAGGGATAGGACACGGCTGAACTCGCGTTCGTTGTTGGTGACCAGGGTGCAGCCTACGGACAGCGCATGTGCCGCGATGAGCATGTCCATGGGCCCGATCGGGTTTCCACTTCTTTCCAGATTCGCTCGAATTTTCCCGTACTCCCGGGTAGCCATGTCGTCATAAGGCAGTATTTCGAGGGGAGCGAGGAATTCGGCCAGCCCAATTTTGTTTCGATCGGGTCGTGAGCTCTTTTCCGCTCCGTATGCAAGTTCGCTGAGTGTAATTGAAGAAACCCCGATATCGGAAACTCGCGTTTTCTTCAGCCTTCCGATTACCTTCTCCGGCCTCTGTTTAATGATATAGATGCATATGTTGGTGTCGAGCATGAACCGGATCACAATGCTTCCCTTGGCTGCTGTTCCGGCTGTTCACGAGTGGTCATAAAGTCATCGGAGAAATGGTCGAGGCTGCTGACGAGCGAGGCCCACGGATCGTCCTTTGGAATGAGCATAACCACTCCATGTAGCTTTTTGATATAGACGTCGGTTCCTGAAAACCGGTACTCCTTGGGCAGGCGAACCGCCTGACTGCGGCCGTTGGTAAAAAGGCGTGCTGTTTTCATGTTCACCTCCATCATCTAATTAACCGTTATTATGATATATACCGTGGTATCTACCACATGTCAATGAAAAAATATGTTTTATTATCATCTACTATTTAATCAGGATAAAGAGACAGGATGGTACCGGGCAGGATTTGATAGATAGTTGACTAGTCGCCGCCCGAAAGCAGGACCTCGTCCGTTGCGAACGATTTGTGCCTGATCTCGTGGAACTTCGTGACGAGCTTGTCAACGGTGAGGTTTTTCTTCTCCTCCCCCTGCACGTCGAGTATGATTTCTCCGCTGTCCATCATGAGGAGGCGGTTGCCGTACTCTATGGCCTGGCCCATGTTGTGGGTGATCATTATGGTCGTAAGGCCGTACTCCTCGATAAAACGGGTGGTCAGGTCGAGCACGAGCTGGGCGTTTTTCGGATCCAGGGCCGCGGTATGCTCGTCAAGGAGTATGAGCTCCGGCTTGGAGATCACCATCATGAGCAGGGTCAGGGCCTGCCTCTGGCCGCCCGAGAGGAGCATGACGTTGTCCTTCATACGCTTATCCAGCCCCATGTCGAGCTGCGTCAACTGGTCCCCGAAATATTTCCGCATCCCGCGGTTGAGGCTTATCTTCAACCCCTTGAATCCCTTCTTGAAGCATATCATCATGTTGTGCTCGATCGACATCTTCGAGGCGGTTCCGAGGAGGGGGTCCTGGAAGATGCGGCCTATGTATTTCGCGCGCTTGAACTCGGGATGCCGGGTTACGTTCTGGTCGCGGACGAATATCCTCCCCTGCGTCGGCGGGTAGGTCCCGGCTATGAGGTTGAAGAGCGTGGTCTTGCCCGCCCCGTTGCTCCCGATGATGGTGATGAAATCGCCCTCGCGCACCGTGAGGTCGACGTTCCTGATGGCCACGACCTCGTCCGGCGTGTTGGGATTGAATACCTTGGTCAGGTTCTCGAGCCGAATCATGATACTATCCGCTTCTTCGATTTTAGATTGCCGAACTTGGTTAGTACGAGCGAGAGTATGATCAGTATGCCGGTAATGAGCTTCAGGTCGTTGGGCGTCAGCTTGATGTAGTATCCGTAGTAGCGGCCCGCATACATGATCCCCTTGAACAGGATGGAGCCGAGAACGGCCCTTATAGCGAGGAGGCATATCCTGTTTGTTCTTATAAGAAACTCCCCGATCATGACCGAGGCGAGTCCCGAGATGATGATCCCGATTCCGAGGCCCACGTCAGCGAATCCTTGGTACATGGCCGTGAAAGCGCCGGAGAGGGAAACGAGGCCGTTCGCCACGCCCACTCCGATGAGCTTGAGGAGCTTGGGATTGATTCCCTGGGTGATCACCATCTGTTCATTGCACCCCATGGCCCCGAGCGCCAGTCCGAGGTCCGTATGGAAGAAGAGGACGAACAGCCCCACGATGACGATCATGACGATGACGAAAAATAAAAGAACGGCGTACTCGGACGACATGAACCCTTCCGACATCGAGACCACTTTCGTCAGTATGGTTTCCTGCTTCAGGAGGGGGAGGTTGGCCTTGTTGCCGAGCACGCGGATATTGACGGAGTAGAGCATGGTCATGGTGAGTATGCCGGCAAGCAGGCTCGGGACTTTCAGCTCGTTGTGAATGAGGGCGGTGACGAGGCCCGCAGCGATGCCTCCGCCGATGGATATGAACAGGGCGAGCCACATGTTCGTGCCATTCGTTATGAGTATCGCCACGATCGCGGCGCCGAGGGGGAAGGATCCGTCAACCGTGAGGTCCGGGAAGTCGAGTATTCGGAAGGTGATGAATACCCCGAGCACCATGATGCCGTAGATGAGTCCCTCGACGATAATGCCCTCTATCATGACCGCACCTTCTTCTCGCCGGTTTACGTCCGTGGACGAAAGGCCGATACAGAAAGATATTCAGAACGGCAGGGGAGAGCAATATTTTTCCTGCCCGGGAGCGCAAATGAACGGAGGGCGGCAAACTGCCGCCCTCCCGAGGCTTTACTATTGAGGAAAAGGGGCTACTTTTGCTTGAGCTCGCCGTTCTCGACGACTTTACTCGCGTTGTCCAGGATATCCTGCGGAATGGCAAGACCGAGCTTATCGGCAACATCGAGGTTTATGAGAAGGTCGATGTCCGAGGGTTCGGTCATGAAACGTGTGGGAATGTCCGCCGGATCGGCGCCCTCGAGGAGCTCGGCGATGAGCTTGCCCGTGGCGCGCCCCATCTTGTAGTAATCGAATCCCCACGCGGCGAGCACGTCGAATTGCTCGGCCGAGCTCGGATCGGCAGACATGACCGGGACACCGTTCTCCACCGCCACTTCGGTAAGGGCGCTCAGGGCGGATACCACGGTGTTGTCCGTGCTCACGTAAATGCCGTCGACCCGCTTGACGATGGTCTGTGTCGCCTGTTTCACCTCTGCCGAGTTCGTTACGGTGGTCTCCACGAACTCGATGCCGAGATCCTCGCAGGCCTTTCGCGCCATGTCGGCGAGGATTACGGCGTTCGCCTCGCTGCTCGAATAGACGTGTCCGAGGCTGTTCAGCTTCCGTATGCGGTCCAGCATCATGATCTGCTCGCGCACGGGCGTCATGTCCGATATACCCGTCACGTTCGGTCCGCCTCTGTCGAACGAATCCACGAGGCCCGCTCCCACCGGGTCGGTGACGAGGGTATAAACCACGATGATTTCGTCCATCGCGTTGACGAGCGCCTGGGCCGTGGGAGTCGCGATACCGACCGCGATATCCACCTTTTCGTTCTTGAACTTGTTCGCGATCGAGGCTGCGGTGCTCGCCTCGCCGTTCGCGTTCTGCAGATCGAACTCGGCGTCGTACCCGAGGGCCGCGAGCTCGTCCTGTATCCCCTGTTCGGCGGCGTCGAGCGCCGGGTGCGAGACGATCTTGGATATACCGATCCGAACCTTGTCCACCTCCTGTTTTTCGCTTGCCAGGAGGCCGACGGCCGTACATGCCGTGAAAGCAATCAATGTTAGGATAAATATGGCTTTTTTCATGGTTCTCTCCTTATTGTTAAGATTTACAACCCCTTTACGGTTCGGTAACAATACAAATAATTTTATTTAACGTCAATCCCTTTACCGGCGGTTACCGGAAACCGGTCGTTGACCGGAGACCGGCGCGGTCTTATTGTCATGTATAAAATCCGCAGGGGAGGGATATGAAAAAGCGCGTTCTCTTTATATGCACTCACAACTCGGCCCGGTCGCAAATGGCGGAGGGACTCATGAATCACCTCATGTCCGATACCCACGAAGCATCGAGCGCCGGGACGGAGGTAACAAAGGTCAATCCTTATGCTGTTCGGGCCATGGCCGGGATCGGCATTGATATATCACATCACTACTCGAAATCCGTAGAGGATTTCAGATCGGACAGCTTCGATTACGTGGTTACCGTGTGCGACAGTGCACGGGAGACATGTCCCTTTTTCCCCGGAAAGAACGTGATGCACAATACTTTCGGAGACCCCTCCGATGCCCGGGGAACCGATGAAGAGGTCCTCCGGGCATTTTGTTCGGCACGGGACCGGATCAGGGAGTGGATCCTGCGGACCTTCGACGGAAAATAGTCCCGGCGGTTTACAACGCTTTCTCGTATATGGAAACAACGTCGTCAATCGTCATCTCAACGGGCGTTACGTCGAAAAGCCCGCCCATGGTATAGAAGGCGTTTTCCGCGAGTTTTTTCAAATCACCCGAGGTTATGCCGTAATCCGACAGTTTTTCCGAGCTGACATTCGCGCCCTTAATGAGCTTCTCGAGCGCCGTGATGAACGCGAAGGGGCGGTCCGCTTCGGGAAGTTTTTCCACGTCCTCACCCATGACGCGCGCCATGTCGATGAAGCGTTCCCTGTACTCGGGTGCGGCCTTCTCGGCCACGAAGCTGAAATAGGAAACCGAGAGCATGGTGAGACCCGCACCGTGCGCCACATCGGGAAAGTGGGCGCTTACCGCGTGTTCGAGTGAGTGATGAGAGATGCACGATGAGATCGATTCGCATATGCCGGCCTCGGTGTTGGCCCATGCCAGCCTGGTGCGCGCGTCGATATCCGAGCCGTTCCTGACGGCCTCGGGAAGCGCGCGTGCGATAAGACCGATCGCCTCGAGTGCGAGCCGGTCGCTCACCGGTTGATTGACCGTTGCGATGTAGCATTCAGTCGAATGGAAGAAGGCGTCCATTCCCGTATATGCCGTTGTTCCGGGCGGGACGCTCGTCATGAGCTCGGGGTCGACGATCGAGAGTGCGGGGTAGGTGAGATCGTTCCCCCAGCCGATCTTCTCGTTCGTGTCCGATTTGGTTATTACGGTCCACGGGTCCGCTTCGGTTCCCGTGCCCGCGGTCGTGGTTACGGCAACGATGGGCAGTGCGCCGCCTTCGGGAAACTTGTCTCCGCCGCTGCCGCCCCCGATGTAATCCCAGTATTTGCCCGGATTTTTCGCCATCACCGCTATGGATTTCGACGAGTCTATGGTGGAGCCCCCGCCGAGCCCGAGCACGTAGTCGCATCCCTTTTCCCGCGCCACGGCCGCACCCTCGTCCACATGCTCGGAGACAGGGTTCGGCAGAATTTTATCGAATACAACGGGCTCCGAACCGTTCTGTTTCAAATAACCGAGAACGCGGTCGAGATAACCGTGCTTTCTCATAGCACCCGTATGGCCGATGACCACGAGCGGTTTTTTACCCGGAAGGTATTCCGTTTTTGCCAGCTCCTGAAGTTTTCCGGCACCGAATAAAATCCTCGTTGGCATATAGTAGTTGAAGTTCGTATTCATAGTTCCCTCCTGATGAGATTTTTCATAGACTGAGAGATTGAACAGCAAGTCCCCGGTTTATAATTTTACGGACTCGGTGAATAGGTATAACCATAAACCCTGGAGCGGACTTTGTGAAGGTAAACATGGTACACGCAGGCGGGACCGTTCGTAAAATCCCGGGCCCGGCTGCCTGGTCCGGCGGGAGATTGGAAGCACGCGCGTCATTCTGACGCCCGTCATCCTGACGCCCTCAGGCACGCACAAACTCGTTGTGTTTTTTCTCTTCTCCGATGAGCGTGTCATCGCCGTGTCCCGTGTACACCCTGACGGTGTCCGGGAGGGTATAGAGCTTTGTAATAATGCTCGATCGAAGCTCGTCAATCGATCCGGTCGGAAGATCGGTCCTGCCCACGGAGCGGAAGAAGAGGGTGTCTCCCGCAAAGAGCTCATCTCCGGTCAGGATACATACGCTGCCCCTCGTGTGCCCGGGGGTATGGATTATTTTAAATTGCGTTTCAGCGAACCGGAAGATGTCTCCCCCATGAAGGATGATGTCGGGGCCGGCCGAGACATAGGGTTCTCCCACCATTTCCGACAGGTTGAGTATGGGATTCGCGATCATGCCGGCATCTGCCTCGTGTACCGCGATCGGGGCGGAGAAGCGTTCCTTGAGCTCGTTTCCTGCTGCAATGTGGTCGTAGTGACCGTGCGTAAAAAGGATGCGGGCGAGGTTTCTCGGCCCGATTTCCGACACGATTATTTCGGTGTCTCCTCCCGGATCTATAACCATGGCCTCATTTTCGGTTCTTAAAATATAGCAGTTCGCCGCGAGCAAACCGACGGGGTGTACGACCGTTTCCATTGCATACTCCGATTTTGACTGAACGGATCCGGTGGGATCAGCTCTTTTGTGCGCGTGAATTGAGGATCAGGGTGACGGGTCCGCTGTTCGTGAGTTTGACCTCCATCATGGCGCCGAACCGTCCTTGCTGCACCGGAATTCCTGTCGATCTCATCTCTTTGATGAAACGGGTGTACAGCTTTTCAGCGACCGCAGGCGGGGCCGCGGCGGTAAAGGAAGGACGCCTGCCCTTTCGCGTATTTCCGAGCAAGGTAAACTGGGACACGACGAGAACTTCGCCGCCCACGTCGCGGATGGAGAGGTTGAGGTTTCCCCCGGCGTCGCTGAAGATCCGCAGATCAGCCGTTTTCCTGGCTATATAACCGATGTCTTCCGGGCCGTCGTCGGTCCCGATGCCGAGCAGGAGCAGGAGCCCCTTTTCAATCCCGGCGATTCGCTCTTCACCGATGAAAACCTCGGCCCGGCAGACCCTCTGAAGTAAACCGATCATAACCCGGCCTTTGCTACTCCGCCTCTTCCCGTCTTCTCTCTGTTGCCGCTACCACGTCCTCGGCAATCTTGCCGCTTATGGGTTCGTAATGGGAAAATTCCATCTCGAATGAGCCCGTTCCGGAAGTTATTGACCTGAGCTCGATCGAGTACTTGAGCAGTTCGGCCTGGGGAACCTTCGCCCTGATGAGCTGTATGCCTCCGCCGATATTGTCCATGCCGAGTACCCTGCCCCGCTTACCGTTCAGGTCGCTCATGATATCCCCCGTATACTGATCGTTGACGTATACGTTGAGGTTGATGACGGGTTCCAGTAATGTCGGCCTGCTTGCCTCCATTGCGAGCTTGAAAGCCTGGCGTCCCGCGATCTTGAATGAGAGCTCCGAGGAGTCGACATCGTGGTAGGACCCGAATACGAGCTTCGCACGTACATCGACAACGGGATAGCCGGCGACGGAGCCGTTTACCATGGCTTCCTTAACGCCTTTCTCGACACCCGGTATATACCCCTTCGGGATGACTCCGCCGACGATCTTGTCCACGAACTCGAATCCCGTACCCCGTTCGAGGGGTTCGAGCTCGAGGTGCACCTCTCCGTACTGCCCGTGGCCTCCCGATTGTTTCTTATGCTTGTAATTGCCCTTACCCGGAACGGTAATCGTTTCCCGGTAAGCGATCAGGGGAGTGGACGTTTCGAACTCCAGGGACTGCTTCTCCTTAATACGGGAGAGTATGATATTGAACTGCAGCTCTCCCATTCCCGATATGACGGTCTGTTTCGTTTCCTTATTGAACTCGACATTGAAGGAGATGTCCTCTTCGGTAGCACGCTGCAGCGCGGCGCTCAGCTTATCCTCGACCTTTTTCTCCTTTGCCTTGATCGCAACGGAATAAACGGGGCTCGGAAGCTCCATTTTCGGGAGCTTTACCTGCCTGGCAATGGAGCAGAGGGTGTGCCCGGTTTCCGTGTTCGGCAGTTTTGTCAGAACGACTATGTCTCCCTCTTCCGCGTCTCTGCCCAGCGCACTTTGATTCTTCCCGAGCGGTACACCCAGTTTGGACATCTTTTCTTTACGGTCCAGGGTGGTGTTGAAAACCTCCTCCTCCGATTTGAGGGTGCCGGAGAGCACCCTGAGGAAGTTGATCTTGCCGGCGAATTGATCCACGACCGTTTTGAAAATTATACCGGTGAAGTCGGCGTCGTTACTGCGTGGTATCTCGATCTCTTTTGTTTCGTCCGCCGCGTCAAAGGCTTTCACGGGTGCTCCGTCGCACGAGGAGGGTGCGAGCATGGTGATCATGTCGAGAGCTTCCGTCACACCCCTGTTCATTCCGCTGGAGCAAAAAAGAACCGGGACGGCCGATCGCTGAGCGATCATTTCCCTCAGGCCCGTCATAATCTCTTCCTCGGTGAGCGTTTCACCTTCGAGATACTTCTCCGTGAGCTCGTCGGTCGATTCGGCTGCGGTTTCAATGATTTCGTTCCGCATGTTCTCGGCCGTATCCTTCAAATCGGCCGGTATGTCTTGCTCCTTGCCCTTTTTGGCGTTTCCGTCGTAGAGAAAGGATTTCATGCGGACAAGATCGACAACTCCGCTGTAATCGTTTTCCTGTCCCACCGGGATCTGAACAGGTATAAAGGTGGCGTCCAGGTTTTCCTTTATATTCTGCAGGGTGGATTCATAGTCGGCCCGTTCCTTATCCATCTTGTTGACGAGCACCAGGACGGGGAGGTTCATTTTCAGGGCCCTGTTCCATATCTTGGTGGTTTCGATCTCCACGCCGCTTACGGCATCCACGAGCAGGACAACGAAGTCGATTCCGTAAAAAGCTGATACGACCTCTCCGACAAAATCCGAGGAACCGGGTGTATCGACAATAGTAACGGTACAATCATTATACGGTGTACTGAATACAGTTGATTTTATGGATATTTTTCTTTTTATCTCTTCTTCATCATAATCGCTCAGGGATTTGCCCTCATCGACCTTGCCAAGAGAATCAGCAGCGCCGACGTCGAACAGAAGAGTGTCGATAAAGGATGTCTTCCCAACAGAAGTATGACCGGCGAGAGCAAAGTTATACTTTTTCATACATACCTCCACAGGGGTGAAAAGAGTATGCTCACTATACTTCTGTATCAGCGACAGCGTCAAGCCTTTTAGCCCCTCGCCCGAACCGGCCGGTTTGAACCGGTTGCATTTTCATAATACGGGTGTTATGTTAACGATGAATATCGGATTGGAAGAGGGTACGCGTGCGGTTGCTCACGATTCTTATCAGCCTGTGTCTCATTTTTTTAATTTCCTGTATCTCCATAGCACCCCGGGAAGAAGTCGAGGTCAAGAATGTCGATACAAAGGTGATAGAGGAGTTCCACGAGCATGTTCGAAACGGGGATTTCTACGGCGCGGGCGGGAGCTTCATCGAGTACCTCAACTGCTGCGGCGACGGCAGGGAAGAGGAGTTCAGGGGTGATCTGACGGGGCTGTATGAAGATAAAATCGAGGGATTTACACGGGAAAACGACGGCCTTTCCTCCATAGAATACACTTTTTCATATATCAACCTCATGCGGGGAGGATTGGAAGGGGAGGACCTGGCGGAGTTGGGCAGGAAGCTCGATGGATATATTATTGACTATATCGATACGAACCTTGAAGGCATGGGCGGGCTCAGAAACGCCTCCTGGCTCATCTATTTTTCCAGGCTTTCCGGCTCGCCGCAGATAAGAAGGAAGCTCACGGAGTTTTTTATCTCGAGAGGGAACGGCGTGCTCGCATCCAGGTACCTGGATGATGATGAGGAGGAACTGCGTGAGCAGGTCCTCAGAATCACGGCGGAATCGAAGGGAAGAGACCGCGGCGAGCTTATAGAAAGTATCATCAAGAGCAGCGTGAAAATCATGGTCGACCGCGGAATTAAGACGGAGGGAGGAGTCGGGCTCCCTGACCAGGCTATCGGTACCGGTATCGTCATCGACAGCGAGGGATATATTATCACGAATTACCACATCATCGAGTCGAGCGTGGATCCCGCCTACGAGGGCTACTCGCGTATTTACGTTATACCCGGAAAGGACGACAGTGTCAGGTTCGTGGCGCGTGTTGTGGGCTATGACCAGGTTTTCGATCTGGCTCTCCTTAAAATAGAAAAGCAGATGGAAACGTATATTAAGGTCGGTGATTCCGAAAGGTTGAAGCAGGGGCAGTCCGTTGTGGCGATCGGCAATCCCGCGGGCCTCACCAATACGGTGACGTCCGGAGTGGTCAGCTCGGTGGAGAGGCCGTTTTTTCAGATCGGCGACATCATTCAGATCGACGCGGCCCTCAATCCCGGGAACAGCGGAGGGGCCCTCATCGACGAGCAGGGCTTCCTCGTAGGTATCGCGTTTGCCGGTCTGGAAAACTTCGAAAACCTCAACTTCGCCATTCCATCGCTTCACATGCTTTCGATTATGAACAGGCTGTTCGAGGGGGGAGAGGTCGCCAGGAGCTGGATCGGGTGCTCTCTCAGCGAAGAGGGAGGCGATCTCATCGTTGAGTACATCGTACCGGAAGGGCCGGCCCGGGTGGTGGGCCTGGAGAAGGGGGACATCATCAGGGAGGTAAACGGCATACATCCCGGAACCTCCTTTGACGTTCAAAACGCGCTCTCCTATCTTTCAGCGGGTATGATCGGCACGATCGTTATCGAAAGAGACGGGAATGAAATTGAAAAGAAGGTATATGTGACGGAGCGGCCCGTATATCCGTCTCTCTCAATATATGAAAGGGACGCCTACGAGAACATCATCACCCCTCTTTTCGGCATGGTGCTCACACAGATCGAAGGGGCGAAGAAAAAGGATTACGTCGTTGCCAGAACGCTCTACAACTCGATTGCGAGCGGTGCCGGGATAGCTGAAGGAGACACCATACGGCTCAAGGAAATCGAGTATGAGAAGGAGGGCGGATATTTCTACCTTGTTCTGGATTTGAAATCCAAGCGGTTCGGATATTTAAACAAGAGTATGGTTCTTTACCGTTACGTTGAGGTCAACACCTTCATTTAATCATATATACGAGCGTCATTCTATTCAGATCCGCCGTTTATTTTTTCGAGACAGCGGTCAGTCCACGCGTCGGCCATCTCCCCGAATGCGTCATCTTCCTTGCTGAGAATAAAGTATTTCACCGCTCTGTCGTACTGTTTGAGATAGAAGAAGCACTGGGCCATTGAGAAGTGTACGAGCGCCCTTTCATTCGATGTGAGCTGCATCGTCTTCAGATGATTTTCAAAGACATTCAGGGCGTTTTTATATTTTCCCCTGTAGAAGTTGTTCCTGAGGTTGTACTCGATGATCTCCCGGTTCGTCTTTTTACGAACGGGCGGCTTCTTCGCTTTCTTTTTGGGACGTACGATGATGAGAGGGGAGGAGCTGGTGTTGCGACCGACGTTTAGAGAGCGGTTTTCAGCACCGAGCCTGTTCACGGATGTAACCGCGAAATAATAGGGACGGTCCGTTTCGACCTTTATAATGAATTCCCCTTTCTTCTTTTTTCCGTCCCCGTCCTTAATGCCCTCGAGTGTTTTTACGGGTAGTAATCCATTCAGATCGGCTCTCGGCTCTCTGCTCGTATAGAGGTTGTAGGCAAGGCCCTCCTCCGGATAGTCGAAGCGTATGGATACGGCGGGTTCTTGAGCCGCCGGTTCTTGAGCCGCGTGGTCGTCGATCGGTACGATCGTGATGGATTGAACGGGTTGCGGCAGGGGGGAGAACCGGACCGGTTTGAGCGTCGTATTCTGATAGGGAATGAGATTGACGACCTCATTCCCTCCGGTCACGGCCGTGACCGCGTAGTAATACCTCCCGTCCTCCGCCGGATTGTCAGTCAGGGGGAGCCGGTCGGCCGTGATCTCGGCGACGACTGAAACGGCTTGCAGGTCCGCTTTGGTGATCATGGGTTCCGTCGAGCGGTAAACTCTGTACCGGACATCCGTCCCCGGCACGGGTTCGAAGGTGAGTAAAATTATTCCGTTTTCATATTTCGGGCTGATACGAAGCGGGCTCATGCCGGCGGACGGGTTTTCCTGCGCGTATGAATTCCCCGAGGCCGACAGGACAAAAAGAGCGGTAAAAAAGAAACACAACCGGACAGGGTGCGATTTTGAAGTTTTCATGGTATCCCGACCCTCCCCTTTTTATATCGTCACCTTTATCTCCGAAATTGATTCACGGAGGAAACGTTAAGGGCGGGAAACAGGAGCCTACTTGATCGCCTTTTTGATTGCGTCAATCATGTCGGTTTTTTCCCATGAAAACTCAGGCCTTCCGAAGTGGCCGTACGCGGCCGTCTTCTTGAAAATGGGTTTTCGCAGATCGAGTGTTTCGATAATCCCGTGCGGCGTGAGGTTGAAGGCCTTTTTAACGGCCCGGACAATGGATTCGTCGTCGACCTGGCCTGTACCGTGCGTGTCGATGTTGATCGATACGGGTTCGGAAACTCCGATCGCGTACGCGAACTGGATTTCGCACTCCTCCGCGAGCCCGGAAGCAACGATGTTCTTGGCAACATACCGCGCCATGTATGCGGCGCTTCTGTCCACCTTTGTCGGGTCCTTGCCTGAAAAACATCCGCCTCCATGGCTTCCGAATCCGCCGTAGGTGTCGACCATGATCTTTCGACCGGTAAGGCCCGTGTCACCGTGGGGTCCGCCGATGACGAAACGTCCGGTGGGATTGATATGGTAGGTGATATTGTCCCCGTCGATATACCTGGGGGGTATGACCTTTTTAATTACTTCTTCAATCATATCGTTGTAGATGTCGTTATACGAAACGTCGGCCGAGTGCTGGGTGGAAATGACAACGGTATCCACCCTCACCGGTTTTCCGTCATCATACTCCACCGTAACCTGTGATTTTCCATCCGGCTTGAGATAGGGTATTTTACCGGATTTTCTCAAATCGGAGAGACGTATGAGGAGCTGATGGGCGAGCTGAATGGTGAGCGGCATCAACTCATCGGTTTGGTTTACGGCATACCCGAACATCATACCCTGATCGCCCGCTCCTTCTTCCTTGTGCAGGCCTTCTCCCGCAGTGACGCCCTGAGAAATGTCCTGGGACTGCTCGTCTATGCTCGTTATGACCGCGCAGGTTTCCCAGTCGAATGCGAGATCGGGTTCCGTATACCCGATTGATTTGATTGTTCCTCTTATCACTTTTGGAATATCCACATAGGCCTGGGTGGTCATTTCGCCGGCCACGAATGCGAGGCCCGTTGTAACGAGTGTTTCACAGGCAACCCTTCCCATTGAGTCTTTCTCGAGAACCGCATCGAGAACGGCGTCGGATATCTGATCCGCTACCTTGTCCGGATGTCCCTCTGTAACCGATTCGGAGGTAAAGAGATGGCGGGATTTGTTCATTTGAATCCTCTTGTACGATAAGTTTTAAGAGTTTTTAACATCGTAAAATATTTTTCCATTGTCAAGGCTTAAATCCATTGGGCTTGACCCGTTCATGGGCTGATAGTACTTTCTTGTCGCCGGAGGGAATATATGGCGAAAAAACCGATCGGAGTGTTCGACTCGGGTGTCGGGGGGCTGACCGTAGTCGCGGCGATCAGGAAACGGCTGCCCGCTGAGGATATAATATATCTGGGCGATCTCCTCCACCTCCCTTATGGTTCCAAGTCGAGCAGGGCGGTACTCGATTTTACCCGGGCGGCGGTCGGATACCTGCTGCGTAAAAATATAAAACTGCTCGTAATGGCCTGCAACACCGCCACTTCCATTGCCGGTGATATTATTGCCGGTGAGATCGATATTCCGGTCGTCGGTGTCATAAAACCCGGAGCACGTGCGGCGTGCCGGGTATCCGGAACCGGACGGATCGGCGTTATGGGTACCGAAAGAACGGTTCGGAGCGGAGCGTATGCCGATGCGATTCACGAAATCGATTCTCAAGCCGTTGTCATACAAAAGGCGACCCCTCTTCTCGTACCGTTGATAGAGGAGGGGTGGATAGCACATCCCGTTATGAACCTCGTTCTCGAAGAGTATGCGAGGGATTTTACGGAAGGGGAAGTCGATACCGTGGTCCTGGGGTGTACACACTATCCCCTCATTCTCCGGCAGGTGGAGGCGTGTGTCCGGGATGTGAACGTCGTCGATTCGGCGGAAACGACGGCGGAAGTCGTTGAACGAGCACTTGCCGCCAGCGGCGACCTCTCCCGCGGATCGGGAAAATTCGGGCTGTTTCTTACCGATCTCACCGACGTTTTCAGAAGTCTCGGGGAACATATACTGGAACAGGAACTGGATGATTTAACCGTGCTCACGCTCGGTTATTCGAAAGGCCGCATGGTATATTCATAGAGTGCGATTCGAAATACTGCAAAATGTTAAATAACCTTATCCGGTGTGCGGCACCGGTGTGCGGCACTGTGGTGCGGAAATAATGTGCTACAATAATGTAGAGACGCACCCGGAAACAGTGAGGTAAACCCTATGTGTAACAAGATATTACGAACGTCATTATTCTTAATACTGCTCTCTCCCGTTATCGGTCCGGTTTCGAACGGATTTGCCGAGGTTATTAACGGTATTGCCTGCAAGGTGGGTTCCGATATCATCACGATCAATGAATTCAACAGGGAATACGAGCGTGCGGCCCAGCGCGCGGGCATCGTGGGTGTGGACAAGCCTTCGAAAAAAGAAATCATGGAATTGCTTGTCAACAATCTTCTCATCATGAACGAAGCTGAGAAACGCGGCATCGTTGTTATGGAGGAAGAGATAGACGCCATTATCGAGGATATCAAGAAACAGGAAGATATGAGTGAAGAGGAATTCATGGAACAGCTCGAGCTCGAAAAGCTTACGCTGGCCGAGCTCCGCGATCAGTATACACGCGAGCTTATAAGGACCCGGTTTATCAACTCCCTCATTTCCACGAGAATAAATATAGTGGATGAGGCGGAGATAGTTCGTTTCTATGATGATCCTGCCAATAAAAAACACTTCGTCATACCCGCTATCGTGAAACTTACCCAGATCTATATTCAGGTACCCGAGGGAGTATCGTACCAGGAAGCCGTTACCGTCAAGAACAGGGCCCGGGAAGTGTATGAAGAAGCAAAGAGCGGAAAAAGTTTCGAGGAGCTCGTGATGATCCACTCCGAAGCCGAAAGCAAGGAGGAGAACAGGGGCTTTTTGGGTTCCTTTACGAAGGAGCAGCTCGCGAGTTTCATGAAGGGGGACGACATCAACATGATCTTCTCTCTTGAAAAGGGTGATATTGTGCCTCCCCTCCGGTTTCAGGACGGTTACTACATTCTCAAGATAGAAGATAAAACCGAACAGAGCGTGATGGACTTCGAGGAAGCCCGTGAGAATATCAGGGGTTTCCTTTTACGGCAGAGGGGCGAGGAGGAATTCAAATCCTGGATTTCCGAAGCCCGGGCCGCAACCAAGATCCTGTATATGATCGCGATGGAGTAAGAGTTGGGTTTACGAAGGAACGCACGAATACTCGTGCTCCAGGCTCTTTACCAGATCGATATTCACCCGAGGACGGTCGATGAGGTCCTCTCCTTCGACTGGCTCGATGTTGACTATAACGATGAGACCTATGATTTCGCCAGAACGCTCGTGACCGGAACCCTAAAATACTGCGATCTTATTGACGAACGTATCAAGAATCAGCTGGAACACTGGGACCTTGACAGGCTCTCATACGTCGACCGGGCGATACTCAGGTTTTCGACCTATTCCCTCCTCTATCAGGAAGACGTGCCCGATACCGTTATCATTAACGAGGCGATCGATATCGCCAAGATATACGGGTCCGATGATTCCTACCGTTTTGTGAACGGAGTGCTCGATGGAATCCGAAAAGAAAAACAGAAGAAGGGAAAGGGCGCGGAATAAAATCTTCGCTTTTTTTCGAACATACGGGAAAACGGCCGGTATCATACTTGTCTGCGTACTCCTGGCCGCAAGCCTGTCCCTCTATATCATTCTGCAGAAAAGGGACGGTTCTCCCGCGTCCCGTAAAACCGGAAAATCCGGAAGCAGCGACAGGTTGCTTCAGGAGGCTATTTATCACTACCGGCTCGAGCAGGACGATCGCGCGCTTCTCATTTTTGAGAACATCCTTCAGAACACGAATAATAAAAAAATCGCGAGCCTTTCGGCACTCTATTGCGGAAATATCCACTTCCGCAGAGCGGATTATCTATCCGCACTTTCCTGCTACGATCGGGCGTCCGAACTGAGGAGGAAGAATATTCATGCTCTTCATAACGCGGCGGTTTCATCACTGAAAACCGGGGACTGGCGCAGGGCCGTTGATCTTTCGTATGATGCTCTCGATATCGACGGGAATTTCAAACCGACCCTTCTCCTGCTCGGTAATATTCGTTACGGAACCGGAAACTTTGACGAGGCGGAAAAGCTTTACGCTGCATGCGGTGAAGACGGCCTGGCCCGGTACAACCATGCGCAGCTCTCCGCGCGTATGGGGGGGACCGAAGCCGGCGAACTGTTCTCCTCGTTATCCCGTGACAGGGGCGGCGATGCACTCGGCGGTATAGCGTTCTATCAGCTCGGCATGCTCGGGGAGGCCGAGCGTCCCTTGGAATATCACCTGAAATCCCTGGACTATTTCCCCGGTTCTCTCTCTCTCCGCATGAATGCCGCGGTACTCCTTTTAAGGGAGGGCGCGTATATACGGGCCGCCGATATTCTCAATACGGTTCATCCGCCCTTCGGCGAAGAAGACCGGTATGGTCTCATCCTTTCATTTGCACTCTACAGGTCGGGCCGTTTTCATGAATTGCTGCAGCTTGCTCAGCGGTACTCGAAACGACCCGGCAGCTCCCGTTTTATCGGTATTTTGGGTGACACGTATCTCAAAATAGGCGACAATGCACGGGCTGAAACCGCCTATCTCGAGGTGATCGAGCGGACAACGGAGCCTTATGGAGTCCAGTCGGTTTATGAAAATTTGACAAAAATCTATATGGAGCGGGGCGACCTGCTCCGGGCCGCTGAGATATGTGGTAGGTATGAGGAAGCGTACCCGGGCGATCTCGGGCCCCTGCTGTGCCGGGCGGAGATGGATTTTCGTACCGGTAATACTGAAGGAGGGAGGGAAGCCCTTGTGATCGCCGGGAAGGAAGCGGCTGAAACCCGGGATATCATTCGAATAGCGCGGCTGTACAGAAACCACGGAATGCATAACAATGCCCTTGCCCTCTACCACTCCCGCCTCGATTCCGTTCCAGGCGATTCCGCTATTCAGTACGGCATCGCCTCGCTCTACATGGAAACGGGTCACAAGGAACGGGCGTGCGGTATCCTCCGGCGAGTCAGGGACGATGCGGGCGACCTTTCTCTCTACTATGACGCATCGCTCCTCCTCGCACTCAATGAAAACGAAGCCGAAGCACAGGCGCTGTACCACGCACTTATAAATGATTTTCCGTACCGCTATGAAGCTTTTTATAACCTGGCCCTTTCCCTCATGCGCGCCGGCCGGTTTGATGCTGCACTGGAGGTTGTGCTCCAGTGCTTTGAGGAGGTTCCCCGGCTTCCGGACGATGTCCGCTCCGTGCTCTATACGGCAGAGGGTATATGCCGTTTCAGGCTCGGTGACGGCCCCGGGGCGGTGGGCTCATTCAGAGCGGCGCTCGATTCCAATCCGGAAAATACACCTGCTCGGCTGAACTTCGAAATCGTTCGCAGTTATCTAGAAACGTCTTGAGCCGTTTACTATATTCATGCTTTGATGTTGTACGGGTTTTTTATATCTGGTATATTTATGGAGACCGGTATACATGGCTTAGACAACCCCCCGACAGTGTCGATACACTAGTAAAGGTGGATGCGTAAAGGAAAAACACAGGCAGGTGATTATATTTTCGTAAAAAGCCTGTTATAACGGTAAAGCACACCATTAAATGAAGAAAACCATAATAAATACCGTATCCCGTTCATGAAAGTTAATACGACAAAAAAAATCAACCTGGTCGCGGAGAGCAAGAACCTTATAAAGGTGCGCAACTTCGTCGTGAAGTGGTGCCGGAAGATGGGCCTCTTCCCCAAGCAGGTGAGCGAAGTCAAACTCGCGGTCGACGAGGCGTGTTCGAACATCATCAGACATGCCTATGAGGGCCGCAGGGGAAATTTCCAGATCGTCATAACCAAGCTTGAAAGCTCTGTTCAGCTTGAGATCATCGACCAGGGTATCGAGTTCGACTGGTACTCGGTACTGGAGCCCGACCTCTACCAGTACGTGGAAACGAGGCGGAAGGGTGGTCTCGGCATATGGCTTATCAAGAAGCTGATCGACGAGGTCGAGTACCACCGGGTGGACGACTCCAATGTACTCACCATGAAGGCGTACCTCACGGAGGGAATCGCCCCGGTCAAGGGCGCTGCCGGAAAATTTTCGATACGTTTCAGGTTTGCCGTTTATGCGATCGTGTTCATATCCGTGCTCATCCTTGTCGTATTCAATGTCGGTACCCGGTACCAGGCGAGAACGGTCCGTGAGAAATTCATCGATCGATACCAGTCGGTCTCTCTGCAGCTCGCGGCCGCCTCAGCCGATATGATACTTCGCGGTGACAATCTGGCACTCGTCAACCTGATTTCATCCGTTATGGAGAGCTCTTCTCCGCTCGAGTATGCGCTCGTCATCGATGCGGACGGAATGGTGCTTGCCCATTCGGATACAAAGAACATTTTTTCGAAATATACGAGACCGAGAGGAGTACGACAGCTCGGAGCGAGGGATGACGTCGCCCAATTTACCTACAGGGGAAGGGGCGGCAGGGAGTTCAACGATTTTACCGCGGTGATCAAGTACAACAAATCCAAACTGGGTGAGGTGCATATCGGAATTCCGGAGGACAAATTTGTCGAGGTGAACGACCTCGTCACACAGCGCCTTCGGGTTGCGTTCATTGCGCTCTTTTTCTGGAGTACGACTATTATAGGCGTTTTCCTGCTGGGCTCCACCTTCATATCCCCGATACGAAAGCTCGCCGACGAAATCGCCACGATCAGCGTCGCAGGGCAGGCGCGCGAGCTCCGCCTGTCCACAAAAAATCCCGAGGTGGGCAGAATCGGTGAAGCTTTCAACGAGATCATGCGCAACCTCCGTATTACCCAGGGTCAGCTTACCGACCAGACGAGACTGAGGCGCGAGCTCCAGCTCGCCCAGGAGATACAGAACGCCCTTCTGCCGAAGCAGGTCCCGAAACTCGCGGGATTCGATATCGACGCCGCTTACCGTGCGGCGCTGGAGGTCGGAGGCGATTACTATGATTTTTTTGATGTGGATGCGCACTCGATCGGAATCGTTGTTGCGGACGTTTCGGGCAAGGGCATCGGATCTTCAATGGTCATGACCATGATCAGGACCTCCATGAGGCTCGAAGCGCGCGGCAACAAGCGGGCCTCTTACGTTCTGCACAAGGTAAACAAGGTTGCGATGGGGGATATCAAGAAGGGCATGTACGTGACCATGTTCTACGTGATACTCGACGCGAAGAAACGGCAGGTAAACTACTCGAGCGCGGGCCATAATCCGATGATCATATACAGGGCGGAATCGGACTCCGTCAGCTTTCTCAACCCCGGAGGTATCGCGGTCGGTATAGACCTCGGAGATCCCGAGGAGTTCAAGAAGCGCATTACATCGGAGAAGCTCAGGCTCCGCAAGGGAGACCTTCTCTTTATATATACCGACGGTATTACCGAGGCCATGAACGAGAAGCGGGAGCAGTACGGCGAGAGCAGGCTCATCGATTTCATAAAGAAGTACTGCCACCTCACGGCCTCGCAATTCAAATCGAAGCTGAATGACGATGTCGAGACATTTACAAAGGGGTATCCGCAGAACGACGATATCACCTTCGTGGTTATCAAGCTCGAGATGAGCCAGGCGGAGATAGAGTACTCGAGGAGAATGCACCTCTTCCAGATGCTCGACGACGGCGTGGAGCTCAAGGAAGCGCTCAAGGAGACGGGATTTGAGGAGGAGGAATATCTCGAGCTGAGGGCGAAGCGGGATGCGGAGGGCGACGACGGCCTCAAGGTCGAGGACTCCGAAGCTCTAAGTGAAATTGTATTGAAGCACGCAACCCATGAGCAGGTGAAAATGCTCGTGCAGATCGTCCGTCAGAACCCCGAGTACGGCGTAACGAGGCTCACCGGCTTGCTGAACAGCGAGGAGTATGGATCGCAGCAGACCAAGGAGAGTGTTGTCAAGAGGGAACTCATTCGAATGAAGCTGGATACGCGGGAAAAGCGGGAGGCGTTCTCGCGTCGTGAAATGCCGACTTGGGCTTCCTACCGATAATACATTAATAATTACAATTTCTTCATTGTTTTTGATGTCACTTGACATTAATTTAATTGTTTGAAATAATTGAGCCTCCGGTTTCAGTTTCGACACGCTGAAGCCGATTCTAAAAACTAGAACCGGGGCCACATACATGAAAAAAGTGACGTGCCTGTTGCCACAGGAGGGTTAAATGCCGGACATTCAGGTCGATGTTACCTATTCGGGAAAAAATGATGAAATCGCCGTCATTGAAGCAAGCGGTTTTATCGATACCACGACCGCTCCCGATCTCGAAAAGAAGCTCGAGGAACAGCTCGCACTCAACAAGTACAAGATCGTCGTTGATCTGAAGAATATCGACTATGTAAGCAGTGCGGGGTGGGGTGTTTTCGTGAGCGAGATACGTGAAATACGGGAGAACAGCGGTGATCTCGTACTCTCCAACATGTCCCCCGACGTGTACGACGTTTATGAGCTGATGGAGTTTTCATCCATACTGAAATCCTTTGACAGCCTCGAGGAGGCCGTGGCCGGTTTTACGGGAGAACAGGTTCAGAAGGAAGCGGCCGGAGCGCCCAGAGCGATTCCCGAAAGTCCGAAACCACCCGCGGGTCCGGCCGAAGCCCCGGCACAGGCGGCCGAAACGCCTCCGTCCCCCGGAACCCCGGAATCGACGGTCGAAGATCCCTTCAGCAGGGCCGGTACCGATCTCGGCAGAAGAATCATACAGATTATCATCGATAACCCCTACTACGAGGTCAAGGAAATCATCAAGGCCCTCAAGCTTCCCCAGTACGGCGGCCGGAAAGCAAAGGGAAAGCTGGTGAAGACGGAGCTTAAAACAATGAATCTCATGGACAAGCAGGTCAGATTCGAGCTCGCAATAAAGGGAAGGCAGTAGTACGGAGCAGAACGTATTCAAGTCTCCATCCCCATTAATAGTGATAAAATCCGTCCCAAACCTTATCCCGGTAAACGATATTTTCTATTTTTTCGGTCCGGCGTATGACAGACAGACCCCGCCCGCCATATTATTATGGTAATAATGGGAGTTTGAGTATACATTGTAATAAATATAGCGAATGCCGGGTTCGAGTTTCTTCAATGAATATATATGAAGAGCTTTCACATACATAAGACACACTAGTGCCGGTTCCGGAGGACTTCAGTTATTTATGGAATAAAATAGAGATGATTATCATGTTTAATAACCGTTTCATGGAATAAAAGAAAAACTTAAAGCTCACGAGGCCCTAATTCGTGAAAACGGGTGAATTATATGGAAAAAACCGCGAATTATCTCTCGGCAGTGGAACGGACACTGAAGGAGCTCGTGCAAGTCGATTCTCCGAACAAGATTCCGCAGCTCGTAGCCTCCTGTGTTTCCTCCACCCTTGATGATCAGATCCAATACGCCTTTGTGGACCGTAAGAACAATAAGATATTCGAATCGGCTCATATCAACAGCAATGTCAAGAACCTGCTTCCGTTTTTTCTGGACGACCGGTTCGCCGAAGAGCTCAAGAAACTCGACTGGAGTGTTATCGACCCGCGCGGCGTTCGGTTTCTATTCAAGGAGGCATTCGGACAGGATGCGGATATTGACGCATCGTTTATCATCATACCCCGGAAAATAGGTGACTATATTTCGCACTTCTCCGTGCTCTGGGGGGGCAAGGCGCTCGAGCACGTGGAAAAGGAGGAGATAGATTTTATCTCATCTATCTGCAGTACGGCCGAGATGCGGTTCCTGTCCGTGACAGCATCAGGGGAAGGAGGGGACAGGGGCTCGCGTGAACTGAGAAGGAAAGCTTTCGAGCTGAAGGAGATCGCGGGGATGGGGGTGGATCTCACGTCCCTCGGCAAGGAGGACTTCTTCGGTTCATTCCTTCTCAACGTCATGGGACGGGCCATGAGCAAGACGGTGGTGCTTTTTCTTTCCACCAATGAGAACAACACGGCCTATTCTCCGACCGCTTCGAGAGGCGTGCTCAAGAAGTACATAGAGAAGATCAGCTTCACGAACAAGATGGGCTTCATACAGGATCTTCAGCGCACGAAGGCTCCGCTAGCGATATCCGAAATTCAGAATAAAATTACCGAAGAGGAAATGAACAACCTGCTGAAGATAGAGGCATCGGTTCTGCTCCCACTCATTTCAAAAAACGGCGTCATCGGTATACTGACGCTGGGAGAGCGGATAAACCTGCAACCCTACACGGAGAAGCACTTCGATTCAATCAAGATTTTAAGCAATCAGATGGCCATGGCTGTGGAAAACTCCAAGATGTCCAACCTCAGGCACGCCTTCTCGCGGTATGTTTCCCACCAGCTTGTGGATGGAATTCTTTCGGACCCCGATGAGATCAAGCTCGGCGGGGAGAAGAGGAAAGTCACCACCCTCTTTGCCGACATTCGCGGGTTTACCACCATGTCCGAGAAGATGAAGCCCGAGGAGGTCGTGGACCTGCTCAACACCTACCTGTCGGGACTGACTGAAGTTGTTTTCAGGTTTGAGGGGACACTCGACAAGTACATCGGCGACTGCGTCATGGCCGTATTCGGAGCTCCGATTTCCCACTACAACGACGCGGAACGTGCAACCGTCGCCGCGATAGATATGATGAAATATGTCGACGATATTAATCTGGATAGGGCGCAGTCGGGTCTTCCGGAGGTGAAGATCGGGATCGGCATCAATACCGGGTACGCGATCTCGGGCAACATGGGTTCCATCGACAGAATGGATTATACGGTGATCGGGGACGTGGTGAATACCGCCTCACGGCTCGAGAGTATAGCGAGCAAGGGCCAGATACTGATCACACGGGAGGTGTATGAGGAGGTTAAATACGTCGTTGAGGCTGATTTCATCGATTCACTCATTGTAAAGGGCAAGGAAAAACCCGTGGATGTGTTCGAGGTAAAGGATCTCATAGCCGGAAAGTATATCAGGGTCATGGAGCGGGTCGAACCCTACAAGGTAGGCCATTATCTCAGCATAGCGCGTGACGCCGAGATTATCGGCGAACGACTCGGTTTTTCCGGAGAGGAGCTCGTTAAGCTGAGATCGGCAATCATGCTTGTCGATATCGGCAGAATCGGCCTGAGCGAGGAAATATTCAACAAGCAGGGTAAGCTGACCGAAGAGGAGTTCGGAATCGTGAAGAGCCATGTACTGAGAGGCGAGGAGTATGTAACCGTCAAGATAGGTCTCTTCAAGGAGGGGGTAGAGCTCGTCAAGCACCACCACGAACGTTTTGACGGCGCCGGTTATCCGGACGGTCTCAAAGGTGAGAACATTCCGCTCTGGGCCAGAATTGTCAGGCTCGTGGATTCCTATAACGCGATGGTTTCCATACGTCCCTATCGCGCTCCCATGAAACAGGAGCGCGCCATGGTGATACTCGAGGAGCAAAAAGGGAAAGAGTTCGATCCCGAGATCGTTGACCTGTACCTGGAGATACTGCGGGAAAGGATAAGGGAAAAGGAGGAAAAACTTCGGGCATGAGCGATCTATCGAAGAAAATGACGGTTTCGAGCGACCTGGAAAAGAACATTATCTTTCAAAACCTCCAGAAATCCGGGCAAACCGTCAACATGGCGATCGCCGGAATCGAGTATCCCTGCACGGTCCAGAAGTATGACGGCAATGCGCTTACGGTCTTTGTGGAATCACCCGTAATCGGGGGCGGCGGAGAGTGCAGGACGAATTTCGTATTCAACAATAATTATCATTATTTCGACAGCATGATTGCTCCAAAGGATGAGTCGCACTTCATCATTTCCATCCCGGAAGTGATTTACAAGAATATACAGAGAAAACACGAACGCATGAACGTGCTGGGTTCCGTGTTTATGAAGTTCAAGATCATGATACAGTCGGAGAAACAGGAGTTTGAACACTCCTCGCTCCTCGATGAACGGGTCATCTTCCAGGAGGTGAAGAAACCGCGGCCTTCGGTCGAGAAGATTTTGACGGGTATAAAAAACCTGGTATCCGAATATTCACAAAAGTTCCAGGTCAAGGTATTCAAACCCAATGAAAAAACGATCTTCGAGGAGAAGCTCGTTCAGGAAACAAAAAAAATATTCCTCATCTATGATTCCTACGAGGACAGCATCGAGGAGCGCCGGTTTTACGAAGAGCAGATCCTCACCCTCGGCGGTGCGTACGAACACCTCATATCCCAGGGGAAACCGCGCCAGGCCGCCGAATCCATGCTCCTCGACCTCCTTCAGCAAAAGAGAAACGCGCGGATATACTCGGAGTGCATTATTCCGCTCATGCTCGAGGGCGAGGTGGTCGGTTACCTGCGTCTCATCAACGATACCGATTATCACAGGCCCATTAAACCTTCTCTCGCATACAGAACCGCTAAATACGCCGGTATTCTCGTTGAAGCTCTCGTGAAATATGATTATTTTACACTCGAAAGCGGAAAGACGTTTGATATCGAGGTTGTCGACATCGGCGTAGGCGGCCTGCTCTTCAAACTCGAGAAACCGCGGCTTATTCAGTATCTCATTCAGCAGACGATTCTGCAGATGTCCATCAAGTATCCCTCTCGGGTGGTCGAGACGAGAGGCCTTATAATGAGAATCGACAGGAACAAGGGTGAATACGGAGTCAAATTCCAGGAGATAAATGAAGCGGATATGAAATTCATCGCGGAATCGGTTGAGACCAAAACAGTTCGGTGATGACTTCAGCCGGGATACAGGAGGTTTGGCTCTATGGCAGCCAAGAATGGTGCGGGAATGAACAGCGTGGTCGGCGAAGGATCGATATTCGAGGGGAGTTTTTATATCAACGGTTCGCTTCAGATCGACGGAAAGTTCGAAGGTGACGTGCGGACTGAAGACGAACTCGTGGTTGGAGCCACGGGCAAGGTAAAAACCGACATTTACGCCAAACGCGTGGTTGTCGGGGGGACCGTCATAGGCAACATACAGGCGGTGGAAGAGGTAATGCTCCTTTCCACGGGCAGGGTGCTGGGGAATATTTCGGCGCCCAGGGTGGACGTGGAAGAGGGGGTTGTCGTTCATGGAGAGATTTCAATAAGCTCGGGTCAGAAAAAGGATATAAAGAGTATTATTGAAGAGTCATTCAATTCCGGACCGAAACTCGGAGAAGTACTGAGGGAAAACGGGACAGGAGAGGATAAAAAGGTTCGAACGAAGGATGTGTGAGGTCAAGAACGCTACTGAAATCGAATATATAAGACAGGCCTGCAGAATAGTCGGAGAGCTGCTCCAGTATATTCGGGAATTCATCAAACCGGGGATTCAAACTTCCGAGCTCGATCAGAAGGCCGAGGAATTTATCAGAAGGCACGGTGCGGAACCCGCCTTTAAGAACTACAACGGATTTCCATCCTCCATCTGTGCGTCCGTTAATGAAGAGGTCATTCACGGAATTCCCGGTCCCAGGAAGCTTCTCGAGGGCGATGTGCTGAGCGTGGATGTAGGGGTACTTCGAGCGGGATACTACGGTGACGCGGCGGTCACCGTACCGGTCGGGCAGATATCAGCGGAAATACAGGAGCTCCTGGCTGCGACTGAGGCCTCGCTCTATGAGGGTATTGAAAAGGCCGTAGGCGGCAACCACGTTTCCGATATTTCACAGGCGGTTCAGGATCACGTGGAAAGCCGGGGTTTCTCGGTTGTGAGAGACTTCGTCGGACACGGTGTCGGGAAGAAGCTCCACGAGGAACCGCCTATTCCGAATTACAAGACGCCGGGGCGGGGCCCTCTTCTGAGATCGGGGATGACTCTCGCCATCGAACCGATGGTCAATATGGGCGGTTATGAGGTCGATATACAGGACGACAACTGGACCGTGGTTACCAGGGATGGAAAGCCCTCCGCCCATTTCGAACACACAATACTCGTCCTTGATGGAGAGCCCGATATCCTTACACTCGCGTGATACGGAAGTGCACCATTCGATCCCCCGTTTTTCGTTAAACCGTTTTACTGCATCTATAAACCCTCATTAATACCGGGAGGAGAATGAAATCATGGGTACCAGGGAAATCAGCATAGTCGAGGCGCCCGGCCACGTTGGCGAATGTGTCGCTGTCAAGGGCTGGATCAGGCATATTCGGTCGAGCGGTTCCATATATTTCATCGATGTGCGGGACGGAACCGGCGTTATCCAGGGAGTGGTGGTGCAGAGTGAAGTGGCGCCCGAGGTCGCTGAGGCCTGTTCACAATTGAAGATTGAATCCTCGCTCATGGTCGTCGGTACGCTCAAGGAGGAACGGAGGGCACCGAACGGTTGTGAGCTCACGGTTCATGATATCCAGGTCGTACAAATCCCTCCGGATGAGTATCCTCTCTCGAAAAAGGCGCACGGTACCGATTTCCTCATGGAAAACCGGCATCTCTGGATTCGGTCAAGCAGACAGCTTGATATTCTCAGGGTACGAAGCGAGCTTATCAGGCAGTTGAGGGCATATTTTTATGATAACGGTTATGTCCTCATCGATACGCCGATACTGACCGGTTCCATAGGTGAAGACGCGGGGAACCTCTTCAGTACCCGTTACTTCGACCTGGAGGATGCGTATCTCGCGCAGACGGGACAGCTCTACCTCGAGGCGGCTGCAAGCGCCTTCGGCAGGGTATTCAATCTCGGCCCCACTTTCAGGGCGGAAAAATCCAAGACACGCAGGCACCTTACCGAGTTCTGGATGCTCGAGGCGGAAGTCGCCTATTTCGACACGAACGACAACATGGGTCTTCAGGAGGACCTTGTCTCCACGGTGGTGGGAAATGTGGTCCGTACGTGTGAGGGGGAATTGGCGGCCCTGGGCAGGGATACCGCTCCGCTCCTCAAGGTGGAACCGCCCTTTCCCCGTATCTCCTACGATGAAGCGGTCGAAATGCTCAAGGAAAAGGGGCACCCGATTTCCTGGGGTGACGATATCGGAGGAGACGAGGAAACAGAGCTCTCTACGAGCTTTGAAAAACCCGTATTCATCTATAATTATCCGACCCGGGTAAAACCCTTTTATATGAAACCGAACGATGACGGGAGAACGGTACTCAACGACGATCTTCTTGCTCCCGAGGGATATGGGGAGATAATCGGCGGCTCACAGAGAAATGAAGACTACGGGTCGCTCCTTCAAAGAATTGAGGAAGACGGTCTCAATCCCGAGAATTACCAGTGGTATCTCGATATCCGGAAGTTTGGAAGCGTTGTTCACTCCGGATTCGGCCTCGGCGTGGAAAGACTGCTGAGCTGGATCTGCCTGCTGCCCCATGTACGTGAGGCGATACCTTTTCCCAGGCTCATAAACCGGCTCTATCCATGAAGCCGAATATATCCCTGACGCCGTCATAGAGGCATTTTCCTTTATGCGATACCTGCTCCTGCTTTTTCTTCTTATCATACCCGTAAGGGTCTTCTCAGCGGATTACACGGTACAACACCGGGAGGGCAGGGTATTATTCGAGAGAAGCGGAGTGCTTTACGAGCCGAGAAATCGGGAGAGGGTTGAGGAGGGGGCGATTGTCAGGACCTATGCGTCCAGCGGGATCGTACTCAGGAAACAGGATTATTTTTACAGCATCCACCCCTCCAGCAGGGTGGAGCTCCATGCGGAGCCCCTCCTTTCTTTCGGAAAGGTCTCGGCGTCGCCGACCGGTGATTTCATCAATGTCCGTTTTTACGTTTCACCGCATCCGGCGCAGGGAACCACCATGGAGGTCGTGGTCCGTCCCGGTGAAAAATGCAGCGTCCGGTCCCGCCTCATCGATCCGTTCGGGAATACCCGGGAAATAAAAATGTATCCCCTCGAAGGAGTGAAGTATAGGGCGCTCGCCGGGTTCGACGTGGAGGCCAGACCGGACAGGTACCGGCTCCATATTGATATATACAGGGACAACGGGGGCTGGACGCATATAGTCCACCCCCTCTATCTGAAGAAAACCTCCTTTGAAACGGGCCGTGTCAACCTGAACGTGAAAACGGGCAAACTTCTCGAACCGTCTGAGGAGAAGAAAAGGGAAAGGGAAGAGCTCTGGGAAATACTCACCCGCCCCAGTGATGCACAGTTCTGGGATGGGGCTTTTATGACCCCGCTCCCCGATCCCGTTATTGTCTCGGGTTTCGGAAGGCAGAGGGCGTATTATATTGACGGGGATTTTGCCTTTGTCAGGCATCACCGGGGAGTGGATTACAGGGCGGGAAAGGGGCAGGTCGTGGTTGCGCCGGGCCGCGGTACCGTTGCCTTTTCGGGAAAGAGGATTACAACCGGCAATACCGTTGTGCTCGACCACGGGCAGGGGGTTTTTTCACTCTTTTTTCATCTTGATTCAATGGAAGTCAGGGCCGGAGAATTCGTAAAGAGAGGTGAGCTCCTCGGAGGAGCGGGAAATACGGGTATATCCGCGGGCGTACATCTGCACTGGAGTGTTGTTGTAAACGGGGTATACGTGGACCCTGAAGACTGGCTGAGGTATTCATTCTGAGAAAGGAGACCGCCGGGATGAACGATGCAGGATACCAATTACCCCGGAAGGATGGGGAGGATTACGATAATCGGGTAGACGCCGCATCGGCGTTTCTGAAGGATAAGATCGGTTCGGCGGAAGTGGGGCTCATCCTCGGTTCGGGACTCGGAGAGATCGCAGGGGATATGGACGGGGAAAAGCGAATTGCATATCGGGATATTCCGGGATTCCCGCGTTCCACCATTCCGGGGCACAGGGGCGAGCTGATCGCCGGGGAGAAATGCGGAAAGCGAACCATTATCATGAGCGGAAGGTTCCACTACTATCAGGGGTATTCCCTGAGGGAAACGACCCTGCCTGTAAGAGTGCTGAGACGCCTCGGTGTAGAGTCGCTGATCATAACCAATTCGAGCGGCGGTATCAACGAGCGTTTTAAAAACGGTGATATCATGCTTATATCCGACCATATCAACCTGATACCCGATAACCCGCTCAGGGGTCCGGTTACAGGCGGAGGCTCTCCCTTCGTCGAGCTGTCAGATGCGTATGACGGGCTGCTCAGGGATAGAATCAAGCGGATCGCCCGGGAGAATCCCTCCATCGGTGAGCTTCGCGAGGGAGTGTATATTGCGGTTCCCGGCCCGAGCTATGAGACCGCGGCGGAGATTAAGTTTTACCGGACGGCCGGGGCCGATGCCGTGGGAATGTCCACGGTACCTGAAGTAATCGTCGCGAAACAGGAGGGTATGCACGTAATCGGCATCAGCGCCATTTCAAATCTGGCAACGGGAATTCGAAAAAACGATCTTACCCATGACGAGGTATTAAAGAGTACGCGCGCGATGAGCGGGAGGCTCATTCTGCTCATCGAGGAGATACTCGGGAATGTCCTTTAGCGAACAAGACGGGCAGCGCGAGAATCCCGGGCTATCCGGAGAAAAAAGCCTTCCCCTTACCGATCAGGTACGCAGGCGCATACAGGAGGAAATTCGCCGGGCAGGGGGTAATGAGGTCCTGTTTTTCGGCTGGACGGACGGGGGAGCCGTCAGCCGGATTCAGGTCGTTGCCCGCGGGAACGAAGAGAGCGTGGGGCTGCCGCTTGCCAGAAGCTACGGGCCCGATGTCGTCATACATAACCATCCGGACGGTGTCTTAATCCCTTCGAACCAGGATGTGCGCATATCTTCCATGATCGCGGACTGGGGAGTCGGATTTTTTATCGTCAATAACGATGTTTCGGAATCGTACACCGTAGTCGAGCCGGTCGGAAGGAAGATACGGCCGCTCGATTCGTTTGAAATGATGAAGCTCGTGTCCGCAGGTTCGGCACTGAGCGAAACCGTGTCAGGGTTCGAGGAAAGGGAAGAGCAGCGCCAGATGGTTGCATACGTCTGCGACGCGCTGAACGACGGCTCCGTTGCCCTCATCGAAGCCGGAACCGGCATTGGAAAGTCGCTCGCCTATCTCATACCGGCGGTGCACTGGGCCGTTTTAAACGGCGGCAAGGTGGTCGTTTCAACCCGGACGATAAACCTGCAGGAGCAGCTCCTCTTCAAGGATATTCCCCTTTTGAAACAGGCGCTCGGTCTCGATTTTTCATACACGCTCATGAAGGGGCGGGGCAATTATATCTGTCTTACCAGGCTCTACGAGGCGGGCGAGGACCTGTTTTCCATCATCGACGATGACGAGCGGGAACAGTACGAGGCACTGGTTAAATGGGTCGATACCGCCGAGGAGGCGAGTTATTCGGAGCTCCCGTTCCTGCCGAAACCCTCTCTCTGGGAGAAGATCAATTCCCAGGCTGCGGCCTGTCTCGGTTCGGCATGCACCTACTTCAGTCGCTGTCCCGTGGGCAGGGCGCGGAGAGCGGCGGCCGGAGCGAACCTCATTGTTACGAACCATCACTACCTGCTCGCCGATGCGCAGCTCGCGTTATCAGGAGGAGCGCTGATTCCTCCCTACAAGAGGGTAATATTCGACGAGGCCCACAATCTCGAGGACTCCGCCACGTCATTCTTTACCCGGAACGTCACACTCTCATCCGTTTTGCGGCTTCTCAATCGGCTGTACAGCGGAAACGGGAAGAAAGGATATCTCGTTTACCTTATTAAAAAGCGGCTGCCGGGAGCGGAAAACGCGGTCTCGAAGGTCAGGAAGACCCTGCAGTCCCTCAGGAGCGCGGCATACGATTTTTTCAAGATGCTCGAGCACATTCTCGATTCCGCGGAGGGCTCCCGTGACTCCCAGGTGAGGGTACTCGAGCTGAACGAAGAGATGAAGGAGATGCCGCTCTGGAAGAGTACGGTTTCCGGCAGCATGCGGTCTTTTTACGGCCGCTGTTCGTCCGCGGCGAATGAGCTTCAGCAGGTACGGGAAAGGTACGGCGAAGCGGGTGATGAGCGGACCGTGAGGCAGGTGGACGGATTTATAAACCAGTTTCTCGAAATTACCAGGACAATCGATATCTTACTCGGCGAAGACGATGCCTACGTGCGATGGATACAGAGGAAGAGAGAGGCGGGCATTTTTACAGCCCTGATAGAGGTCGGGGACCTGCTCAAGGAACGGGTTTTCAACAGGATGGAAACCTGTGTGCTGACGAGCGCGACGCTCACCGTGCAGAACAGCTTTCATTTTATTAAATCGAGGCTCGGTCTCTCCGACCCGGCCATCGAGGCGCACCTGGACTCTCCCTTCGATTACGACGCGCAGATGATGACACTCATACCCGCCGATATACCGCAACCCGATCATCCGGAATTTCCACTGTGTGCGGCACGGATCATGGACAGAGTGCTCGACAAGACAGGGGGGCGGGCGTTTATTCTCTTCACGTCCTATAAAACACTGAACGAGGTGCACGGGAAACTGCGGGAGAAGCTGGACGGAAGGTTCCTGCTGCTGAAACAGGGCGATGAATCGCGCCGAAACCTGCTGGAAACCTTTAAAACCGATGTGCACTCCGTTCTTTTCGGAACCGAGAGCTTCTGGGAGGGAGTGGACGCGCCGGGCAGCACGCTCGAGTGCGTGGTGATTACAAAACTGCCCTTCAAGGTGCCCTCGGAGCCCATAATACGCGCGCGCCTCGAACGAATACAGGCGAGGGGAGAGAACCCCTTCCTGGAGTACTACGTGCCGCTTGCCGCGATCAAGATGAAGCAGGGTGTCGGACGTCTTATCCGGAACAGGACGGACCGCGGAATCGTGCTGATACTTGATAAACGAATTATTCTGAAGAGCTATGGCAGGATCTTCCTCGATACCATGCCGACCGGGAACGTTTTTCAGGGTCCGATGGATGAGATCGTGGATCGGATAGAAGCATTCCTGGCTATTACTCCTTGACAATTAAGGGAATATTCATATTATAGAACCTATGGTTTATTGTACGGTATTTCTTGATAATAATCACCTCTATTCACTCACAACCCGTGGCAGTAGTGATACGATTATTTAAAAACCATTAGACAAGTGTTTTTTATCTGTTAAGATTGATAAGTCACGTGTCTATTTTTCCTGGAGAGGTTTTTTACGGTGGGTAAATTCTACATCACGACCCCGATATATTACGTGAACGGCGAGCCGCATATCGGTCATGCTTATTCCACAATCCTTGCCGACGTACTCTCGCGATATCACCGGCTTTTCGGTGACGACGTATTCTTTTCCACCGGCACGGACGAACATGGCCTCAAGGTCAAGGAGGCGGCTGAAAAGAGAGGGGTCCCTCCAAAGAAACACTGCGACGAGATGGTTGTTCGCTTTATTGACCTGTGGAAAAAGCTCGGTATCAGCTATTCCCGGTTCATCCGGACCACGGAACGGCGGCATCAGTTCGTAGTAAAGAGCCTTCTCACCTACCTCTACGAACGCGGAGACATCTACTTCGATACGTATACGGGATGGTACTGCGTTCCTGAGGAGCGTTTCTGGACGGAGAAAGACCTGGTGGAAGGCAAGTGTCCCTCGTGCGGACGGGAAGTTATCACTATAGAGGAGAAGAACTACTTTTTCAAGCTGTCGAAGTACAGGGACTGGCTTACGGAATACATAAGGAATCATCCCGATTTTATCAAACCGCGATCAAGAAAAAACGAGATACTGGGATTTCTGAAAAAGCCGGTCAACGATCTCTGTATCTCCAGGCCCAAGGCCAGGCTGGGCTGGGGAATCGAAATTCCATTCGACAAGCGATTCGTCACCTATGTGTGGTTCGACGCCCTTATAAACTACATCAGCACCATCGGCGTATACAGGGACAACATATCATTCCAGAAATGGTGGCCCGCGGACGTACATCTCGTGGGTAAGGATATTATTACGACCCATGCGGTATACTGGCCCATCATGCTCAAATCCGCCGGTTTCGAACTGCCCCGGACCATATACGGACACGGCTGGTGGCTTGTTGAAGACGAGAAAATGAGCAAGTCGGTGGGTAATGTGGTTAATCCCCTCGATTTTATTGATAAATACGGCCACGAGTGTTTCCGATTCGTACTCATGCGTAATATGGCGCTCGGACAGGATGCCAATTTCTCGGAAAGAATCATGCTCGACACCATCAATTCGGACCTTGCAAATGATTACGGCAACCTGCTTTCGCGCATCGTCAAGATGCTACAGAATTATTACAACGGCGTCGTACCCGAGCCGGCCAGGGTCGAAGAGCGGATGCGGAAGAAAGCCGAAGGCCTGCAGGAAAAGATAAGCGGCGTGATCGGGAAGATGGAGCTTACAAAGGCAATCGACGAGATCATGGGATTTGTCCACTACATTAACAAGTATATTGACGACAAAGCCCCGTGGACCCTGCATAAGAACGGTAAGCTCCCGGAGCTCGGGACCGCGCTCTATACGGCCTGTGAGGCTTTTCGTATCGCTTCGGTTTATCTCGCGCCGATTATCGTGGATAAGGCGGAGAAAGCGCTGTCGGTATTCGGACTGCGCATTATGCGGAAAACGGAAGAGCGCAATGTGGATATGAGTATACTGGAATGGGGAAAGCTCGAGCCCGGCGTAAAAGTAAAACCGACAGAGAACCTCTTCCCCAGGATAAAAAAGGATAAACCCATAAAAGGGGTGGAAAAAGAAGAGATGGACACGAAAATTGATATTGAGCTCCTCAAGAAGGTCGATCTCAGGGTCGGCAGGATTATAAGTGCCGAAAAGGTCGAAGGATCCAATAAACTATTAAGGCTCAGTGTTGACCTGGGTAAGGAAAAGCGGACAATCATCGCAGGCATTTCCCAGTCGTATACGACGGAAGAACTCGAGAATAGATATATAATCGTGGTTGCCAACCTGAAGCCTGCGGTCATAATGGGCGAGGAGTCAAACGGGATGCTCCTCGCAGCTTCAAAGGGGAAGAAGCTTTCCCTATTGACCGTGGACCGTGAGATGGAGCCCGGCTCAGGGATAAGCTGATCTTTTTTTTCTTGACACTGAATTTGAGGGTGTGTATATAAGTATATCTGTCTAAACAGGTGTACAGGTCTGTGATCCTGTGTGCGGCTCACAACTCTGATCATATTTCACAGATTTTTTAAATCGGTTGAAATCTAACGATCAGAAGGAGATAGCAATGGAAGAATTAAGATACAGTCAGGGGAAAGAGAACCTTACCCATAAGAAGCTGGAAAAGGTAGACCTCTCCGACGAGTACATAGCCGATATGGCACTGAAGATCGTGGAGTCTGCGAACAAGCGGGATTTGCTGGTACGGCTCCTTGGAGCCGCCGCCTTTCTCTATCACTGCCCGAAGCACGGAGATATGTATAAAACACTCAATAGAAGGCTCACCGATGTGGATGTCGTAACGTACTCGAGATTCAAATCCACAGAGGTCGAAAAGGCCATGGGCGATGTCGGACTGAAGAAGCAGCGGCATTACGTGTGGCATGCCGAATCACGGGAGATATACTCCAACGAAGAGGGACTCTTTGTCGATGTCTTTCGCGATACCCTCGACTTCAGCCATGTAGTCAATTTCAAGGGAAGGCTCGAGCTTGACAATCCCACGATAACGGTAGAGGACCTCCTCCTTGAAAAACTCCAGATACACGATATAACGGAAAAGGATTTCAAGGATGTCGTCGTCCTACTGCTGGAACATGATTTCGGCGGCGCGGACAGTACCGAGGAGATCGACGCCGCTTATATAGCAGGTGTTCTCTCCGATGATTGGGGCTTCTACTACGATGCAGTAAATAATTTACAAAAGATCAGCGATTTTGCCGACGGACTCGACCTCCTGAACCGGGAACAAAAACAGGAATCAAAGAAGCGCATTGCCCGGATGCAGTCAATCATAGAAGAAGCCCCCAAATCCGGAAAGTGGAATAGAAGAGCAAAGAAGGGCACGAAGAAACCGTGGTATAAGGAAGTTGGTGAAATACAGCAGGGTGTACAGTAGAGAGGTGCCTGGCGGCATACTGCATTCGTGCTTTTAAAGCGGTTTTTGTTCAACAGATCATTATCTCTTTCACGAATTCAAACCTCTCCACACAACTGTATATCCCGATTCACGGAAGGAAGATATCCTTCCTCTTCATCATCAGTCGTATAAGGAGGCGGTTTTGTTCGGGAAGAAGAAGGATAAAGGGGAAAAGAAAAGCAAGCATAAGTACGATTACACACGCGTTTTTTTTGCCACGGACGTGCATGGATCCTCCAGAACGTTCAGGAAGTTCGTCAATGCGGGTTCGATCTACGGTGCCAACACCCTGATACTCGGCGGCGACGTTACCGGAAAGCTCCTCGTTCCCATAATTCAGGACACCGCTACAACCTATCATGCCACTGTCAGCGGCGTAAGAAGGAACGTAAGCTCCGAGGAAGAGCTTAAAAACCTTCAGACCATGATCGCCGATCTCGGTTTCTACCATGAGATAATGAAGATAGAGACCTATCAGGAGCTGAAGGACGACTGTGATTCCGTGGAGGATATTTTCAAGAGGAAGGCACGCGAACGGCTGCTGGACTGGATCAGGATCGCGGATGAAAAACTGCAGGACAAGCAGTACAAGCTTTACATGACCGGGGGAAACGACGACGACCAGTGGGTGGTGCACGCCATAGAGGAGAACCAGACCGAGAAAGTCATTAATCCCGAGGGGCACGCGGTCATGGTAAGCGATATTCATTCGATGGTCAGCTTCGGCTACAGCAATCCGACACCCTGGGACACACCGCGTGAGGAGGGGGAAGACAAGCTCCATGAGCTCATCGAAGGGGTCGTGGAGGGAATTGAGGATTTCACGAACGTAATCTTTAATTTCCACGCTCCACCCAGGGACTGCACGCTCGACCTCGCGCCGCTTCTCAATACTTCCACCGACCCGCCGACACCCGTGGTTCGGGCGGGACAGTCCGTCATGGTCGGAGTCGGAAGCTCAGCGGTCAGGGAGGCGGTTGAAAAGTATCAGCCCCTGCTCGTGCTCTGCGGCCATATACACGAATCACGCGGGGTTGCAAAAATCGGGAGGACCACGGTCGTCAATCCCGGAAGCGAGTACGGGGAGGGAATACTTCGCGGCGCCATTATCAATATCCAGGACGGGAACGTTTTGAGCTATCAGATGACCTCGGGATGAGGCGGGCGGTCTATTGTCGATAGTATTCATGATTCGGGTCATGGTAAAAAAACTTGAAAAAACATACTATACCTGAATAATGATATGATTATCGGATATCTTCCAATCCGTTTAGAAAATGCAGAATGGAATCCCGGAATCTGATAAAAAGAATATTAAATATTTATAATATATAAAAAGTGCTTTTTAAGACTGAGATAATCAATCTCGTTTCATCGTAGTTTCAGTATGCTTAACTGAATCATCAGGGAGGAGGTGAAGATTCGCAGAGCATCATGTATGATATGCTTTAATCGGTAAAATTTTTCAAAGGAGGCATTAATGGCAACGCAGGAAGTTTTTACTCGCAAGTCGTCCGGACTGATCAGGGTCATGTCGCCCTTCTCGGCGTTCGTTTACAACGTGCTGACAATGGGCCTCATATTTCCCTGGGTCTTTGCCCATGCACCCGGTGGATTTCCGGGCAGCAGCCTGTGGCTGGGTATCCTGATCTGTACTTTTTTTCAGACGTTCGTGTCGTTTTCCATTGTGTTTCTTGCATCGGCCATGCCGAGAAGCGGCGGAGATTATATCTTTCAGAGCCGCATACTCGGCGGTGCATTCGGTTATACGTCCGTAATGAGCGGTTTCGTCATCTGGATCCTCCAGTGGGTCGCTCTTTCCGGATGGCTCTTTTCCGCACTCGGCCTTGCCCCGATGTTCTACACACTCGGCGTCAAACTCAATTCCATGGCGCTTCTTAAATTCGGTCTCTTCTGCAACTCCGCATGGGGGACGATCATCATCTCGATCCTGCTGGCGGCTTTCACCGCTGTATTCCTCGTATCGGGATTTAAGAATTATGTCGTTGTCCAGTGGTTCCTTTTCGGCGCGGTGCTCCTTGCTTTCGTTATCGTGCTGATCGTGCTGGCGGTAATGAAGACTGAGGCTTTTGCAGCCAAATTCAACCAGTTCATGACACAGTTCGGGGCCATGCAGGGAGAAACTGCGGCGGCCGACACCTATCAGGCGGTTATCGATGAGGTGAAGGCCACGGGCTTCAATACGATGCCCAAATTCAGTTTCTGGGCCACGCTGGCAGTGGCGCCCATCGCGTGGATGAGCATACAGTGGGCGACCTATTCCGTGGAGCAGGGTTCCGAGATAAAGGGAGGCGACTCCTTCAAGAACCAGTTCTGGATTCTCGTGGGTGCTCTCTGGTTCGTCGGAATATTGCTCATGCTCCAGGGTGCCTTCTTTCAGAAAGCGGTCGGTAAGGAGTGGCTTACGGCCATGAGTGCCGAGTTTTACGCCTTTGTGGAACCGGAGACTTATTCACTCGGTGTTATTCAGTCCTATCCGAGCGTGCTCGTCATGACGGTCTCGAATCCGATTATAATCATCCTGATCGGTATCGGCTATATGGCGAACTCCTTCCAGGTGACCTGTAACTGCTATATTGGAATGACGAGAGACATGGTCGCCATGGCGCTCGACAGGACGCTTCCGGAGTGGATCTCCAGGGTGCATCCGAGGCTCCACACACCGGTGAACGCGCATCTCGCTTACTTCATTGGAGCGTTTTTCTGGATATTCGCGTACAATCTCGTTCCGGTATGGGGTACCTGGACACTGGGTGTATCGTTCGCCTGCGGGTACGTGTTCGTTTTCTCAGCGTTGTCCGCGGCGCTTTTCCCATACAGGGCTCCATCCATATTCCAGGCTTCACCGGGATCCAAGTACGGGAAACTGGTAGTGCTGACCGGTATTATCGGGTTCCTGTTCTGCGGTGTTATGGTCATGGCATTTATTTTCGTCCCGAACCTCGGGCTCAGTTTCATTGCTCCCGGAGGCTGGAAACCGGCGCTGCTCATAATACTCGTGATACTTGCCTCTCTCTTCTGGTACCTCGGTTCAAAGAGCTACCACGCAAAGCGGGGTATCGATATCAAACTCGCGTTCAAGGAAATCCCGCCTGAGTAAGATTGCTGTATATTCGAAATTAAAGGCCCCGCTTTCTAAGCGGGGCCTTTTTATCAGGGCCCAACGGTAAGCCCCGTCGGGCGTCCTTTCGGGCGCAGTCTCAGACCATAATTTTCTTACCTGATTTCTATACAGGAGTTTAAAAAAGATTGACAAACCATTTACATTTATTAGTCTAACTGTATCCGCTGCGGGAGTTGCTGATGGCTTTTCTCGATGAAGAAAACGAGTTCGATTTATATGACGATGTCGAGGATGATGATCATGAGGAGGAGAGCTATATCAACAAGACATTCGTGTGCGAAGACTGTGATTTTCGCTGGCAGGAGAAGATCTATCCCGACAGAAACGACTACCCCGATTATGAGGACGAGCTTGGCGGAGCTCATGTCTGCCCGATGTGCGGATCGATGAATGTTTCATTCTACTAATTGAGGCCGCCTTTGTAATGTCGCCTTCCGTCTTTTATCCGGCTGAACCGTCTTTATACGTACCATTTCTATCTCCGGCAGAAAGCATGCTTTCTTTCCGAATAATATCAACCGGCACCTTCCGCGAGGAAGGAGGATCGGCTCCGCTGGAACTTGCGCTTCGCTTTTAATCCCCAATCAGGTATGTGCGTATTAACTTAGGGCGAATCATTTTATTCCGTTGGGCAGTTATTAAACATGGTAATTATCTTTATATTGTTATATTAATTACTGAAGGAAGAGGATGAGGGAGGCACTATCTCGAAACAATCCGCGGCTTAGCCATTTCAATTTGCAGAGCATTTTATACTTCATCTTCACCGGAAATAGAGTGTCTCGTTTTTATAAAAGTTCATCATAATATATTATTTCTTGAAACTCGAACCAAGCATTCGCTCAACTTAAAGGAGGGTGAATGTGGAATCCCGGGGAATCCGGACGGTTCGGGGCGGCGGCTGAATGGATCAGAAGAAGACTTTTTACATCGAAACCTACGGCTGTGAGATGAACAAGTCCGATTCAATCGATATCCGTCTCTCATTCGAGCGTGCCGGGTACCTCTGTTCCACTTCCTCCGCCGGGGCCGATGTCATTGTCATCAATACATGCTCGGTACGTGAAAATGCCGAAGAGCGCGTCAGGGGACGCCTCGGATATTTCAGGTCGCTTGTTCGTGAAAGGCCCGCGGTCATCGTATTCGCGGGGTGCATGGCGCAGGAGCATGGGGAAGGAATAATGAAATTTTTCCCTGAGATCAAGGTGGTCGCCGGAACCTGCCATTTCATGGATATTCCCGGTATGGTGGAGGAGTACGGCCTGACGGGCGAACCTGTGGTGGATGTTTCCCGGGACAACTACCGTTTTTCGTCTTTCAGGGGGAAGAGAGCGGAAGATTACAGGGCCTGGGTGACCATAATCAAGGGATGTACCAATTACTGCTCCTACTGTATCGTTCCCTACCTGCGGGGTCCGGAGAAGAGCAAACCTTCTGAAGAGATAAAGTACGAAATAGAGGAACTCGTCTCCAGAGGCGTAGTCGAGATTACCCTGCTTGGACAGAACGTCAATGCCTATGGAAAAGACAGCGGTGATATAAAATTCATAGACCTGCTCGAGCTTATTAACGATATTAACGGGCTCAGGTGGATCCGGTTCCTCACGTCGCATCCGCGCGATTTCGATGTCGAGACCATCAGGAGGATGAGCGCGCTCGGGAAGGTCTGCAAACACTATCACGTGCCGGTTCAGAGCGGTTCGGACAGAATACTGGAGCTCATGAATCGGGGTTATACGGTAAAACATTATCTCGAACTCATAGATGCGATACGGCAGTACATACCCGGCGCATCCATAACTACCGACATCATCGTGGGCTATCCCTCCGAGACTGAGGAGGACTTTGCTCAGACGCTCGACATAGTAGAGAAAATCGGTTATGATGATGCATTCACCTACCGGTACTCAACAAGACCATACACCAGGTCGGCGGAAATGGACTCGGACCCGGAGGTCGGAAGCAGGAGGCTTTCAACCCTCATCGAGGTGCAGCGGCGGATCAGTCACGCGAAAAACCTTGAATGGATCGGACGGGAAATAGAAGTCCTCGTCGAGCGGAAGAGCAGGAAGAATCCGGCCGAATATCTCTGCAGAACGAGCACGAACCGGATGGTGGTTGTCCCGACCCGAAAGACTCCGGGTAAATTCCTGACCGTGCGGGTTGAGGGGATTTCCGGAAATACGCTCAGGGCGGCGGAGTGCGTAGGCAGCGGACACAGGATCAAAGGATGAGGTGCATTCAGCGCGGTATCGGTTACCTGGCGGCGATTTTCCTTATTTTCGTTGTCGGCGCGACCGTTCTCAACAGTGAAGATGATGTTCGGACAATACGCGAAGATTCGCGGCGAGATACATCTCGGCGCGACGAGTCGCGGAGTGATGATACATCACGGACATCGTACTTTCTTCTCCCCTATGCACTCTATTCAAGCTTTTTTCCCATGTCTGAAGAGTATCAAATCCCGGAAGAGAAAAAGGTGGAGGGTCTTATCAGGAGGGCGGAGGGGTATGAGAGGGAGAAAAATTACGAACAGGCCGTGAAATATTACTTCCTCGCAGCAAAAAGAGCGACAGGGTCGGCCGCTTCTCCGTATATCAGGTACAAGGGCTGTGCGCTCGAGGCGAATGGACCGTCCGCGATACTGTGTCTCACGCAGCTTATACAGGAGTACCCCGATTTTCCCCTGATAAACGGTGTGCGGTACGAGCTCGCCCGCCGCGCCTTTATGATGGGAGACTTCGATACGGCCCTGCCGGTGCTTGCGGAGATCGTCGAGAGTGAGGCCGATGAAATAATTTTTACTCCCTACGTTTATACCTTTATGGGGATCATTCACCACCGGAAAGGCGAGGAGGAAGAGGCACTCCGGAATTTCGAGCGTTCGATCGGGCTGCACAGGTCCGTTGACGGCGGAAGCGGAGAACGGTTCATGCAGAATTATATTGAAACGGCAAAATCCCTTATCGCTATGGAGGAATACGCGCAGGCGGAGTATCTGCTTGTACGGATATACGGGACGGCCGCATCCGCCGATTTTCAGTCGGAGTCTCTTTTCCTTCTCGCCCGTCTGTACGGGTTAAACGGCAGCGGCGCCCTCTCCGCATCGGCGCTCTATACAATTGTTCAGGATTATCCCTTCTCCCCGTTCGCTCCGGCCGCGAGGAACGAACTCGGAGATATAGAGAAGGCCGATGTTTTACGGGTCTCCCCGGTGAACGATCCGTCGCTTCTGAATGGAAGCTACGTGTACGTATCCGAAACCCCGGTCCTCGAGGGCTTTGGAGTGCAGGTCGGATCTTTTTCATCCGGGAAGAATGCGGACGGACTCGTTCAAAAATTGAAGAATGAAGGACTTCCCGCCCTCTCCGTCCAGTCCTCCCATGAGGATAAAAATATATTCAGGGTTTACATCGGTTTCTTTCCCTCCCGCAGTGAAGCCGATGACATGAAGAAGAAGCTCAAGTCCATCGGATACGACGGATTCGTTGTACACGTTGATTGAAAGGGTGAGCTTCGAGCATTTATTGAATACCATGTAGCAGTTATTAAACATGATTATCATTATATATTTTATTCCATGGATTATTGAAGTCCACCGGAACCGGCAATGGTGTGCCTTAAGTAACTGAAAGCTCACTAATATTGATTTATTAAAACTAACAGTTCGCTCTAAAATGGCAAAAACATCCCCGATGATGAAGCAGTATTACCGAATAAAGGAGAGGAACAAGGACGCTGTTCTTCTCTTTCGGCTCGGCGACTTTTACGAGATGTTCGAAGGCGACGCGCTCGAGGCAAGCCGTATACTCGGTATAACCCTTACAAAACGGAACGGAATCCCGATGTGCGGCTTTCCTCACCATGCCGCGCACAATTACATATCGAAATTCCTTGAGAACGGCCGCAAAATCGCCGTTTGCGAACAGACCTCAGACCCCGCACGGACAAAAGGTATTGTAAGCCGAGAGGTTGTGGAGGTCATCTCTCCCGGTATCATAACGAATCCGGAATTTCTCCATAAGGACTCGAACGCTATTGCATCCATTGCGGGGCATTCCGGAGATGAACCCGGTTTTGCGTGTGCCTGCCTCGATATCTCCACAGGTGAATTCGTATCGCGGTATTTTAAAAACGGGGACGCGGCCGACCATCTTATCGGTGAGTTCGACGACAACGGAGTACGGGAAGTACTCTATCCCTCATCCTGGAGGGAAGAGGGTTGCGCGTTTCAAATCGTGATCGGCAAGATCGGGGAGATACGGCCCGATATAGTCATGCGGAGCTTCGAAGACCGCTTTTTTGATATCGATACCGCCGGAGAGGCGCTGAAGGAGATTTTTTCGCTAGAGAGTCTTTCCGCGTTTGAGTTCGGAAATCCGTTGGAAGCGGGTGCGTGCGGCGCGCTTCTCTCCTACCTGCGTGAAAACACACACGACCTTTCGCATGTTAAATGGCCCAGGGAGAAGAGGGGGGAGGATGCGCTCTTTATCGACAGCGCCACCAAGAGACACCTGGAATTGACTGAGAATACCGAGGGAGGCCGGAACGCGACCCTCCTGGCGGTTCTGGATCAAACGAAAACCGCCATGGGAGCCCGCCTGCTGCGAAAATTTATAGGCAGCCCGTCAGTAAAGCGGGAAGAGATACAGGGGAGGCTCGACAAGGTCGAATGTCTGCTGGAAAATTCGACCCTTCACGGCACTGTACAGCAGCATCTTGGCGCGGTCCCGGATATGGAGCGAATCATAACGAAGCTCTCGGTGGGTAAGGGAAATGCCCGCGACCTGCTCGGTCTGAAGACATCCCTCGTGTCAGCCGGCTGCATAGCGGCCGATCTTACCCGGGTGGAGCTGTTCAGTGAGGATGCCGGTTCCATAAACCCGCTTCCTGATATTGTGGAGCTCATCGAACGGGCATTCGTGGAAGACCCTCCGCCCTCGGTACGGGAGGGGAAGATCATCAGGTCGGGCTACAGCGAGAAGCTCGATGAGTACAGGAGGGTCAACCGGGAGAACCGGGAATGGATCAACGGCTATCAATTGAAGCTGCAGGAGGATCTCGGCGTATCCTCACTCAAGGTGAAGTACAACAGGATCATAGGTTATTACATTGATGTGACCAAGCCGAACCTCCATCTTGTTCCCGGGAATTTCATCAGGAAGCAGACCCTGGTCGGATCGGAGCGTTTTACCACGGAAAAGCTGCAGGAGCACGAGACCCTGCTGGCCGAGGCCCGGCAGAACGGTGACGAGCTGGAGTTTGAAATTTTCGAGGATGTCAGGAAGCGCGTGCTCGAGAAAATGCGTGAGCTGTATATAAACGCCGAAATCCTTGCACGCATCGACGTGATCTGTTCGTTCTCCTCGGCGGCCGTGGAGAACGGGTATGTTAAGCCGGTGATGCTGGATGAGAGCCTCATCGATATCAGGGATGGGAGGCACCCCGTGGTCGAACGTTTCGGTGATGAAGAATTCATCGGGAACGACCTTTTCCTAGACGGTGAGTCCAGCCGCGTCATGATACTGACGGGACCGAATATGGCGGGAAAATCCACCTATTTGCGGCAGGTCGCGATCATAATCATAATGGCCCATATAGGTTCATTCGTTCCCGCCGCTGACGCGCGTATCGGCATAGTAGACAGGGTCTTTTCGAGAATCGGGGCTTCAGACCGTCTCGTCAGGGGAGAATCGACCTTTCTCGTCGAGATGATCGAGACGGCGCGCATACTCAGGTACGCCGGCAGGAGAAGCTTCATCATAATGGACGAGATCGGCAGGGGTACGTCGACATACGACGGGCTCGCCATTGCATGGGCCGTGCTCGAATTCCTCCTCGAGGGCAAGACGGGCGCGAAGGTCCTCTTCGCCACGCACTACCACGAGCTCACGGCTCTCAGGGACAGACCCGGTGTCGTCAACTGCAATGTTACGGTAAAGGAGTGGAACAACAGTGTCATCTTTTTACGAAAGGTGGTTCCGGGAAGCGCGTCGAGGAGTTACGGCATCGAGGTGGCAAAGATGGCGGGTATACCCGAGCGGGTCGTTCAACGGGCGAAATCGATACTCGCTGCGCTGGAGACGAAATACGGATCCATGAGGCTGCTGATGGAGGAGGCTGAGACGGAAGACGAAGCGAAAGAAGATACAACGGAACCGTCGGATACGGATACGACCCTGCGAGAATCATCCCAGTATGAACTCTTTCCATCCCCGTTCGAGTTGATGGAAGAGCTGAAAAACCTAGAAATCGAGAACCTCACCCCGCTTCAGGCGCTCAATATTCTGGACAGGCTGAAAAAGAGCATATCCACCTGAGCCGTTTCAGGATATATTTTTGCCGGGCGGTCGTTTGTCCAGCCCTATTTCACGGCCCGCGTGAGTACCCTGATAAAATCGTTCTTCTGATAGAGTTCCAATATGCGGCCCTGGCTGAAACTCACCGCCTCTTCAGAGAATTCCGAGCTCGTATAGCAGATGCCGAGACGTGCGTTTCGTTCCTTTATGGTTTCATAAAACTCCCGCAATGCGAGGGCGCCGACGCTTCCGGACCCTCTGAAGAACTTGAAGATAGCCGTCATGCTCGTACCGCCGCGCTCGACCTGGGCCGCGATCTCCACCGTACCGTCGCCCCTGCGTTCCTCGCGGAGCAGGGATATTGTTCCGGTATACCGTTTGGCGATTTTCCTGCACATGGTTATAAAATCCTCCGGGGAGGACATCATGTATTTTCTGAGCGTCTGGTTCGATTTCGTAAGCTCATACTTTTCGAGTTTCATCCTTACGTCTTTATAATCGGGCACCATCTTAAGAATATGCTCCCACTGGAGGATCGCATTCTGAAAGTCGTTCTGCGAGAGATGGATCTCTCCAAGCGCGTACCTTATACTGAGCATGTGCTCCTTTTGAAGTCCCTTGATTTCCAGGGCCCCTCCGAGCACCTTGACGGCTTCTTCCATGTTGCCCAGCTCCCGAAGGATCTGTCCCGCGCTGTACATGCTCTTTACCGTGAGCTTCGGATCGTAGCGGGCCATGAGGAAGTGTTCGATCGCTTCTTCCGGCTTCTTGAACCGGTACATAAGGTCGCCGAGATAGAAGTGCGCCTCTGTATCGTTACGGTCCGTTTTTTGCACCTTCTTGAATACGGCGAGAGCCTCTTTAAATTTTCTCATTGTGTGGAGCAACCGTCCGAACTCCTTCAGGATCGCGATGTTTTCCGGATCGATTCCTATCGCAGTCTGCATTGCTCTGATCGCGTTGTTTTTTTGTTTCTTTTTTATGTGCACACGTGCGATATCCATGTGAATTTCCACCTGCTGCGGTGAGAGCTTTGCCGCCCTCATGTACGCGCCGAGCGCGTCGTCGAGCTGGCCGAGTTTTTTATATGATTCCGCCAGTTTTATATGGACCTGAGTCTCTTTATCGGGGGGAAGCGGAGCATCTGATGAAAGCGCGCCGTTGAGCTGTACAACGGCCTCGCTGAAGTTATTCATGCTGAAGAGGAGGTCGGCGGCCTGTAGCCTGTACTTGATGTTGAAGGGTTCCTTGATGATGAGGTCCAGCAGGCTGCGCAGGGTCTTGTCATTGGCACCCGATTCCATATTGCGTTTGAGGTCGGCGTTCAGCCGTACCCTCTTCAGGTAGGAGATTGTAAAGAGACCGCCCCCGAACAGGAGCAGGAAGAGTACGGTAATGGCAATGATGAATCCCATAATATGACCTCTCCGTCATTGTATCGAAAGGGTCATGGCTTGTCAAAATCTTTAAAACGTGTAAGACCCGTGCCCGGTGCGTACGTTCGGCACGGTGTCATTCATTCTTGCTCCCGGGCCGCTTTCCCTGTATTATGCAATTACGCCATTTTTAGTAACACGGAATACGAGCATGGATTTTTTCTACGGCAATCCCGATCTTATGTTCAAGTGGTTCGATCTCGCGCTCGGGGTCGGTATATACGGGCTGTCCGTGGTACTTTTTCTCAGGCACACAAAGGATTACATGGCTCCCATACTCTTTTTAGGCCTGATAATTTTTCCCCTCCAGTTCAGTATCTGGTTTCTTCAGCGCAAGTTCAACTTCACCTTTCCGTCACAGATCAACATACTGGAAATATTTTATCTGCTCTTTATAAAAGTCTGTATACTGATGACCCTGCTGCTTTCCAGGCGCTATTGATCGAAGTGGATTTGGTTGACTTTGACATGTAATTTCTATATTTTTATGTCAAATCTCGGGGGAAGGTATGTATTCGATCGTTGAGCTCAACAACAAGCAGTACAGAATAGAAGAGGGAAAACCGGTTCTCGTCGATCTGCTGGGAATGTCCCCTGACGAGAATATAAAAATAGACAAAGTACTCCTCTTTCATGACGATAAGGACGTCGAAGTGGGGACTCCCTATATCAAGGGAATGTCCCTCACCGCGAAGGTACTTGACCAGGCCAAGGGAAGAAAAATCCGGGTTTACAAGTACAAGAAAAGAAAGGATTACAGGCGAACCATAGGATCGCGACCCCGGTATACCCGCATAGTCGTGGAAAAACTCTCAAAAGGTGCGTAAACATGGCTCACAAAAAGGGCGGCGGAAGCACAAGGAACAGCAAGGACAGCCACTCCAAGAGGCTCGGTGTAAAGAGGTTTGCGGGTGAAAAGGTGAGCGGAGGAACCATACTCGTCAGGCAGAGGGGAACGAGAATACATCCGGGGAAGAACGTGGGCCGCGGAAAGGACGATACCCTCTTTGCAAAAAGCGACGGAGTCGTTCAATATGAAAACAATGCCTGGGGTAAGAGAAAAGTATCCGTATACAGCGAGTAAGCCCGGGATCATCCGTTTCTGCTTCCCGTTTCACAATACTGCATAATTATCCATCCAGATTACCAGTGCAATAGAGCCTTCATTCCGCCGGATAGCGTATGGCACGATTCATCGATGAGGTAGAGCTGACCCTGGTCTCGGGGAGAGGAGGGGACGGCGCCGTATCCTTCAGACGGGAGAAGTACGCACCGAAGGGAGGACCGGACGGCGGCGACGGCGGCCGGGGGGGCGATGTCGTTTTCGCGGTTAAGAAAGGGCTCAGAACACTCCACGACCTCAAAACCAGAAACGTCGTGAAGGCACGCAACGGAAAACCGGGGGAAAAAAAGGAGAGGAAGGGGGCCGACGGTGAAGGTGTTGTCGTATCCGTTCCGCCTGGTACCGTAATCATTGATCCGGTATCGGGAGCCCTGCTCGCGGATCTCGTGACTGCGGACGACGTCTACACCGCCGTCCGGGGAGGCAGGGGCGGGTTTGGAAATACGCATTTTAAAACATCGACGAACCAGGCACCGCGGTATTCACAGAAGGGCGGGCCGCCGGAGAACCTGCGGCTTCGGCTGCAGCTCAAGGTGATCGCCGACATCGGCATTGTCGGGCTTCCGAATGCGGGAAAATCCACACTCCTCTCCGTACTCACGAGTGCGAAACCGAAAATCGCGGGATACCCCTTTACCACACTCTCGCCGAACCTCGGTGTGATGAGATTCGGGAACGAGAGCGAGTATGTAATAGCGGATATCCCCGGCCTCATTGAAGGCGCGAGTACGGGGCAGGGTCTCGGTATACAATTCCTCCGTCACGTGGAAAGAACAAAGGCGATCGTTTATCTTCTTGACCTCCTGGGCGATCCCGAGCAGGATTATAAAACACTCTTGAGAGAGATGGAAAATTACTCCGGGAAACTCCTCGAAAAACCCCGGCTCATTGTGGGAAGTAAACGTGATGCTGTCGGGGACGGGGACGAGGAGGCATTTTTAAAGGGACCGCCCCCGGGGAAACTCACCGTATCGGCCGTGACCGGCAGGGGGGTGGGGGCCCTTAAGCGGGAGATCGTCCATCTCATGGAGAACAGGGAAGATGACAAGTAGAAGAATAGGATTGTTCGGAGGTACCTTCAATCCCATACATATCGGTCATCTCCGTCTGGCGGAAGACGTAAGAGAGAGATTCGATCTTCGGGAGATCCTGTTCATACCCGTCAATATACCGCCCCATAAGCGCATCGATGACACCGCCGGTCCCGAGCACAGGCTTCGTATGGTCCGTGCCGCGCTGCGGGGGAATGACGGCTTCCTGTGCGATGACGTCGAGATCAGGAGGGGAGGGGAATCATACACGATTGACACGGTCCGTTCCGTTTACAGCCGGTACCGGTTCGAGGGCAGACCGAGCCTTATCATCGGATCCGATCTTTTAAGGGAGCTCCACACCTGGCGTAATATTGAGGAGCTCTGCACCCTCGTTCATTTCATCGTGATGCGAAGATATCCCCAATCGTCCGGGGAGTCCATACCGGCCGATATTCCCGGCCTTTCCTGGGAAACGTTCAGCGGACGCAGGATCGATATCACTTCATCCGAAATACGGGAAAGACTGCGGAGCGGCGGGAGTGTGAGGTACCTTGTTCCGGATGGAGTATACGATTACATAATTCGCAACAAGCTCTACGGACCGGCGCATGAACCTTGAGGAGAAGCTGCGGTCTTACCTGTCGGAAAGGCGCCTGACGCACTCGCGCGGGACAATGGAGGCGGCGGTCAGGCTCGCGGAGTATTACGGGAGCGAAGTCGAAAAGGCGCGGCTCGCCGGACTGCTCCACGATGTGGCAAGGGATATGGAGCTCAGCCGGCTGGAGAGGGTGCTCGGCCGCGGTATTGAAGGAATAGGCGAGTCCTTCAGAACCGTGAGCCTCCTGCACGCGCCTGCCGGAAGCATGGTGGCGCGCTCCGACTTCGGTGTCGAGGAGCCGGATGTTCTCAGAAGCATCGAGGTCCATACAACGGGTCATCCCTCCATGACGCTCCTGAATAAGATCATTTTCGTAGCTGATTTCATTGAGCCCGGCAGGAGTTTCAGGGGAGTTCAAACAGCGAGGCGGCTTGCATTTCGGAACCTTGACCGAACCGTGGCGTACATACTGGGCTTTACGCTCCGCTCTCTTCTGATGCGGAACCTTCCAATACTCGAGGTCACGTGCCGCGCCTACAACGCTTATTCGGTGCGTGCTAATAATGAATGAGGCGGCGGTGTCTTTTTCGGATGAAGCGCCGTTCACGGGAGGAGTGAAAACGATTCGCCGGTTGTATGTGAGACGAATCCTGTGTATACTATGAACACCGGCAGTACAGGTCACGGGAAAGGATGAATAACCACCCCATGGGAATCAACATCGCTGATCTCAAGTACCAGTCCGATCATAAGAAAAAGCCGGATTTTGACTGGGTTTCAATGCTTCTCATCCTGCTTGCAATCGTCATTGTCGTAGGCGCGATCTATTTCATTTTCTACTTCAGAGAGAGCTCTATGGAGGAGCTGCTCCAGAGCGAAACGATACTCGGGATGATTCTCGTACAGAAGAACGGCGAAGAAACCGAGTCCATTCTGTTGAGTTTCTATAACCCGAAAACGGTCAAGCAGGCATTTATCCTCCTGCCGGGAAACACAAGGATGAAGGTCGATTACGAGGATAAGCCGATTTATGATTCCATCAGGAATATCCATAATCGCGGCGGCATGAGTATCGTGAGGAAGACCGTCGAACAGCTTACGGGGTTGACGTTCGAGCACTACGTGGTTTACGATTTAAAGGATGTGGAGAAGCTCGTGGACCTGCTCGAGGGGGTCGAGATCACGAGCCCGGAGGCCATGAATTACACCGACCCGGACCGGGGTGTTTTCATTAACATCCCCAAGGGGGAGCACGTCCTCGACGGGGCCAAGGTCAAACAGCTCCTCATGTACCGCTACGGAGAAAACGGTCTGGGAGACACGGTTGAGAACAGCCGTCTTCTTGTCGAGGCGCTTATAGACAGAGGCCGGGATATCGAATCGTTTTTCGAAAGCCCCCGGATCGCGGGTATACTCATGGATGATGTGGAAACCAGCTTCAACCGAAAAGATCTCCGTATACTCGCACGGGAGATGCAGAAGCTGGGGTCTTCCAGGCTTCTTTTCTACAAGATGTACGGCAAGAACGTGACCGTTGAAGACGAGGACTATATCACACCCGTGGAGAACGGCCGGTGGCTCAGGGAGAGGATCGAAACGGTAAGGAATTTCATCAGTGACGACGGTCCGGCGCCGATCGGGGACGAGATCAAGATCGAGATACTGAACGGTTCCGGGAACCCGGGGCAGGCACAGAGTCTTCGGAATTATTTCCTCGAGTACGGTTTTAATGTTGTGCATTTCGGAAACGCCCTGAGAAACGATTATGAACAGACACTTGTGATCGACAGGATAGGCAGGCCCTCGCTCGCACGAAGAATAGCGGATATCCTCAATTGCAGGGAGGTTTATACGAGAATAGACAAGACCCTGCTTGTGGACGTTACGGTCATACTCGGTAACGACTTCGAGGGGAAATACGTCAGATGAGCGAAAGTAAAGCCGCACGTGCGAGTGATACCGTAAAAATGGAACGTATCGGTGAATTCCTCAGGGAGAGCAGGGCCCGGGATATATGCATACTCGATGTTCGGGAGATGACGAGCATAACCGATTATTTTATTATATGCACGGTGAGCTCCGCGGTGCAGGCACGGGCAATCGTTCGCGACTTCAGGGAGATGATGAGCGAAGAGGGTCGGAAGCCGCTTTCACGGGAGAATGTATTCGAGTCCCCCTGGGTACTTCTCGATTACAGCGATTTCGTGATGCACATTTTCAATCAGGAAGGCCGCGAGTACTACAGGCTGGAAAAACTGTGGTCCGAAGCCCCGGTCGTCTACACGCATGAGGGTGGAGGATCATGATCAGGGGGATTGTTTACTGGTTCTGCGGCAGTCTCCTTACCTTCTTTTTCTTCATTTTCTTAATCATCGTTACCCCCTTTCTCAGGAACCGCCGGGATTTCTACCGGAACGTCATTCGAATCTGGGCGAAGATACTCCTCAGGGTTTTCTGCTCCGTGAAAACCGAGACAAGGGGAATGGAAAACCTTCTGGAAAACGCTCCCTGTGTCATCGTATCTAATCACAGGAGCTTCATGGATATTATTGTCGGGCTGGCCGTAGTCCCGGTACAGTTCCGGTGGTTCGCCAAACGGTCACTTTTCAGAATTCCCGTTATCGGCACCGCAATGCGCATGGCCGGTTATGTATCCGTGGAGCGCGGTAAGTCCAGGTCGGCCTCGAAAAGCCTTCTCGAAGCTGAACGGGCGCTTGCCCAGGGTGACTCGCTCTGGGTGTTTCCAGAGGGTACGCGGACCCGCGGAGAGAAACTGGGCCCTTTTAAGAGGGGGGCTTTTCATATCGCGAGGGACACGGGGAGGCCGCTCGTGCCCGTTTCGCTTGCGCATACGGACAAAATATTCGTGAAACCTTTTGTTATCAAGCCCCGGCTTATCCGTGTCGTTGTCGATCGGCCGCTCTATCATGGAATGGAGGGCGATGGGCGGAAGACGGCACGGGAATCCATGCACGCCATTACGGATTCGGTGCGAAGGGTTATTCAGAGGAACTACGATGCCAGCATCTCTCCGGCCCGGTGACGACATCCAGTACCTCAAGGGCGTCGGTCCGCACCTCTCCCAGAGACTGCGCAAGCTCGGTATAGAAACGATACACGACCTCTTTCTCTTCCTGCCCCGTGATTACGAGGACAGGAGAAATCTCCGGCGGCTGGCCCATGCACGAGACGGTGAGAAAGCCACTTTCTTCGTAGAGTCCGTCGATGTATCCTCATTTTACTATCGCGGGAAGCGTCACCCTAAGATCAAGGTGACCGACGGAAGCGGTACCGCCGCTCTTTTCTGTTTCAATCGGAATTTCCTGGCCGGGACCCTTGCGCCGGGTACGCGTTTCTACCTGACCGGTCCACCGTTGGTAAAGCGGGGAGGGGTTTCCTTCAGCCAGTTCGACTATGCGCCGGACGGCAGTGGTAACCTGCGCATACTGCCCGTATACTCCCTCACCGAGGGAGTAAGCCAGAAAAAGTTACGAAGCCTTTCCTCTGCGGCGATCGGTATCTGCAGGGAGATGGAGAGGGAGGACATACCCCGTGTCATAGCAGAGGGGTACGGCTTTGCCCGCAGGGGGGACCTCCTCGCGGAGGTTCATTATCCCGTAGACATGGAGTCCCTGCGCCGTATAAAGGAGACTCTCTCGTACGAGGAGTTCTTCAAGTACCAGCTCGTTGTCGCACTGAACCGGAGCAGGATGGCTCATACGGTGAAGGAACGGCGTCCCTGCGAGGACAAGCTGAAGAAGCGATTTATACAGGACCTCCACTTCGAGCTGACGGGCGCCCAGGCCAGGGTGCTCAGGGATATGGAGCAGGACCTTTCCTCGCCGTCCCCGATGAACAGGCTTATCCAGGGCGATGTGGGGTGCGGCAAGACCGTGGTTGCGCTCATCGGATGTCTCCGTGCGATTGAGACGGGCGGACAGGTCGGTTTCATGGCACCGACAGAGATACTCGCACGCCAGCATCTCAGGACCATAAGCTCTTACCTGCGGCCCATGGATCTGGCCGTTGACTATGTATCGGGAGGTGTGCGCGGAGCGGACCGGACCCGGGTCACGGAGAGACTGAAAAAGGGCACTACGGACATTCTGATCGGAACGCACGCGCTCTTTTCGGATGACATCGTCTTCAAGAACCTCTCACTCGTCGTCATAGACGAGCAGCACCGGTTCGGCGTGCTTCAGCGCGGCAGGCTGAGGGAGAAGGGTGATCATCCGGACTGCATGGTTATGAGCGCAACACCCATACCGAGGACACTCTCCATGACACTCTACGGCGACCTCGACGTATCCGTGATCGACGAGATGCCGAAGGGCCGTGCCGGCGTGGAGACCGTTATTGAAAAACAGGCCGGCCTCGAAAAGGTGTATTCCGCGGTGCGGGCGGAGCTCCAAAAGGGACGGCAGGCGTATTTCGTGTACCCCGTTATCGAGGATTCAGCTGATTCCGACCTGAAGAACGCGGTTGAGGCGCACGCACGGCTGAAGGAGGTTTTTTCCGGATACCGGGTCGGTCTCATGCACGGGCGGCTGAGCGACGATGAGAAGGAGGATGTCATGGGGCGGTTCAGAGACGGGCACTATCACATCCTCGTATCCACCACGGTCGTCGAGGTCGGTATCGACGTACCGAATGCAACGGTCATGGTCATTGAACAGGCCGAGCGTTTCGGACTTTCGAATATACATCAGCTCAGGGGCCGAATCGGGCGCGGTGCCCATCGTTCGTTCTGCTACCTCGTTCCTGACAGGAGTACGGGACGGGATAGTTTTAACAGACTGAGAATCCTGCGGGATACGGACGACGGTTTCAAGATAGCGGAGTGGGACCTGAGGCTGCGCGGTCCGGGCGAGGTCATGGGCAGAAAACAGTCGGGTATTCCCTCATTCCTCATCGATAATATGGACATCAACACAAAGCTCATAGCGCGCGCTCAGAAGGACGCCCGCCGGTATGTGAACGGTAAGATCGGGAGCGAGGAGGAAAGAAAGCGGTACCTGGATGGTTTCACAAAGAGTGATGCCTATAAAAACGCGGTTGTTTTTTACGGCGGATAGGGGAGGGACCGGTGAAGAAGCTGCTGAGGCTTACCGGCGGGAGTTTTGCCGGAAGGCGTCTCTACGTACCGGGTTCCGGGGTTCGTCCGGCCACGAACATGGTCCGTGAGGCCGTTTTTTCCACGCTATTCGGTTTTTTCGAGGAAGGTATGGAGGGCCTTGCCGTACTGGACCTGTTTGCCGGCACCGGATCGCTCGGGCTCGAGGCGATAAGCCGGGGTGCCTCCCGCGTGACCTTTGTGGACCGCATGGGAGAGTCCATCCGATCGATCGGGAGAAACCTCCGGATTCTCGGCTACCGCGCGGAGGTCGTGAGGAGTGACGTTTTGTCCTTTTTGAAGAGACAGGAGGCGCTCGATTATGATATCATATTCATGGATCCGCCCTACAGTTATAAAAAGTGCGGGACCGCGGTGCACCTTATCGTGGAGAGGGTCTCGGACGGCCCGGCGGTGCTCGTTCACGAGCGTGCCTGGGCACCGGAACCTCCTTCCTTCGATACCGGGGCGCGTCTCGATAAGAGGAAGAAGTACGGGCAGACGGAGATCCTCTACTACCGGTTGGGCTGAGAGTGCCCGTTCGTGCGGAGGGAGTCGTGGGAAACAGACATAAACTCGGGATAATATTCACCTATGCGGCCGCGGTTTTCATCATGGCCTCCATTGTCTTCCTCTTCGGCATCGTTCCCTTCAGGTTTCCCTACTCGACCGCGGCCTTCGGTTTTCTCCTCTACGTGTCCGGTGTGTTCCTGACGCGTGAAGGCAGGTTTACCCCCTACAAGTTCGGGATGATCGGTGTGGCGATCCTGCTCATCGTCCTTTCCATAGTGAGAGAGGTTTTACGTCTGAGATGAAGCTTTTCAAATACCTCAGGCCCGGTGATTATGCGGTTTTTTCAGCGGTCGGGTGCGCGGTGATATTTCTTTTCGTATTCTACTTCGGCCGCGATATCGAAGGCCGCATCGAGGTGACGGGCGAGGGTTACAGGGAGGTGTTCGATCCCGCTGTTTCACGAACAGTGTACGTAGAGGGGCCGCTCGGCACGAATAAGGTCGTTATCGAAAACGGCGCGGCATGGATAGAGGAGGCCCCGTGCAGGGACAAGGTCTGCATAAAGATGGGGAAGGTGAAGCGCATCGGGGACCAGGCGGTGTGCCTTCCGAACAGGGTTATTGTGGAAATGACGGGATCGAAGCCCGATGTGGACGGCGTTTCGAGATAGCGGAGATGACGTGCATTACGATTTGCGACGTTACGGCCGGGGTGCGGGGACCTTAATTCCCGAACCGGGGAGATAAACATGTCGAACGGCTCCGCGCAGGAGGCCGGGGAGCGGATCTCCGGCAAGATCAGGAGCTCTGAGGGCAACAGGCGGATATTCTATGGGGCGTTTCTCGCGGCCCTTGCCATCTTCCTCGCCATTGCCGAGTCCGTAATCCCGAAGCCCCTTCCATGGATGCGCATAGGGCTCGCCAATGCGATTACGCTCTATGCGTTCACCGTTCTCAAGCCGCGTGAGGTCATGCTTCTCGTTCTTTCGAGGATCATCGCGTCCTCGCTCATGCTCGGGACCTTCCTGTCGTTCACCTTCCTGCTCAGCCTCACGGGCGGGATCGTCTCGTTTTTTGTAATGTACCTGTTCTATGTTCTCCGGGGGCGGTGGCTCGGAATCGTCGGCATCAGCATACTCGGGGCCGTTTCCAGCAACGCGGCCCAGCTTGCGGTCGTCAACGGTCTGTTTGTGAACAGCAGGCTCTCCTACGCCCTTTTCCCCTTTCTTTTTTTCTTTGCGCTGGCCGGAGGGACGATCAGCGGGCTTGCCGCCTGTTTCCTCATCGAAAATATATGAGGATTGCGGCTTCCGATTAAACAGGGGGAATTTTTATGAAGAAGGAAGCGCGCTACTACACGAAAAAAGAGGACGGCGGGATTCGCGGCGGGGTGCGCTGCGGCCTCTGCCCTCACCGCTGCGTAATAGCGAAGGACAAAACGGGTATATGCGGTGTTCGGGTGAACCGGGAGGGAACGCTGTACACGAACATATACGGCGAGGTCTCTTCGATCGCCATGGATCCCATTGAAAAGAAGCCCCTCTATCATTTCTATCCCGGTGCATCCATACTTTCCATAGGCACGGTGGGCTGCTCGTTCAAATGTCAATTCTGCCAGAATTATGGTATTTCCCAGGATCCGGCCCATCCCACGGACTATTACCCGCCCGAAGAGATGGTACGGCTGGCCGCGGGCGGGGATTCGATCGGCATCGCCTACACGTACAGCGAGCCCCTCATCTGGTTCGAGTACGTGCTCGACTGCTGCAAACTCGCGCGGGAGCAGGGTCTGAAGAACGTGTTCGTGACGAACGGATACGTAAATCCCGAACCCCTGGCAGAGCTCCTGGGCTATGCGGACGCGTTCAACATCGACCTCAAGTCGATGAGCGGCGATTTCTATAAAACGATCGTCGGAGGCAGGCTCGATCCAGTGATGCGGACGATACGCGCCGTTTCCGAAAAAGAGGGCGTGACGCTCGAGGTGACCACCCTCATCATACCCGGTTACAATGACTCCGACGAGGAGATGGAGGAAATCGCGGAATTTCTTTCCTCCCTCGGCCGCCCGGTTCCTTATCACCT
>Ga0272442_10000548_pt1 | contig 58977 bp, 38 predicted proteins | sample SSMForm2O_FD_200262 | JGI IMG/M metagenome (GOLD analysis project Ga0272442, IMG submission 200262) | Marine sediment archaeal communities from Little Sippewissett salt marsh, Falmouth, MA, United States - SSM-Form-2O | ecosystem: Environmental > Aquatic > Marine > Wetlands > Sediment ...
TCCTTCCTCCGTGCAATCCTGTCGCTCTCCGCGCAATCAGTGGCATCGGTAGGGGTGGGATTCGAACCCACGGGACCCTCGCGGGCCCACCGGTTTTCAAGACCGGCGCCTTCAACCACTCGGCCACCCTACCTTGGGGTCCTTGCGACCCCCATTTTCCGGTGTCTTCCTTCGGCATTCCAGCGTGTTTCGCATCAGGCGCCGGAGGCGACTCCTGTCCGGCGAAGTCCACCGAAATCCCCTCAGAAGCGCCCTGCATGCGCCGAGCAAAGCGCCAAGCGCGCCGCGTCGATCTTCGCGTCGCGCGCCTCGTCACCCCCGTCTCGGCCGGGCCGTCCACGAGGCGGCTGCGGTGGCGGCCGTGGGTCGTCGTCCTCCTCGACGGCGCGGCCGTCGGTGCCCGTGGCCCTCGCCGCCGCCTTGGCCGGGGCGCCCAGGTCCGGCATCGCGGCCACGGCGTCGGCCTCCTGCCCGGCGAAGACGTGCGAGCAAGACAAACACGATGTTCGGTCGCTCGCTGCTCACTTCGCTCTGTAACTGCGCGTTTCGCCGACTGAGGGCACAAACCGGCCGGTCCCACGGGGCCGCGGTCTACCATCGATACGGATGCGGGCCCCAGTCGGAGTTCAGGGGCGGCTCCCGCCCGGCGTCGTTGTAGGGCACGACCGCCTGCCTCGGGCGCGCCACGGCGTCTACGCGCGCGCGGTCTTCGTCGGTGATCTCCACGTCCAGCGCGCCGAGGTTCTCACGGAGCTGCTCGCTGGTGCGGTAGCCGACGATGGGGCAGGTGATGCCCGGTTGCGCCAGATCCCACGCCAGGACGAATTGCGCCGGCGTGCAGCCCTTATCCCGCGCGATCGCGACCAGTTCCTCGACCACGTCGAAGGCGCGATCCACCATGCGGGCGTTCTCGACCTCGCCGGCCTGCAGCATCCGCCAGAACGGCAGCTTCTCCGCACCGCGATCATACTTGCCGGTCAGGAACCCGCTCGCCATCGGCGACCAGAGAATGACCGCCAGCCCGTAGGTCAGCGCGAACGGCAGCAGTTCGCGCTCGGCCGTCCGGTCGAGAGGGTGATAGCTCGTCTGCTCGCAGACGAAGCGGTTGAGCCCCAGCTCGCGCGACACCCACATCGACTCCATGAGCTGCCATGCCGCGAAGTGGCTTGTGCCGACGTAGCGGACCTTGCCCGCCCGGATGAGATCGTCGAGCGCCCGCAGCGGCTCATCGACGGGAACGTCGTGTCCGTGCGAGCAGTGGAGCTGGTACAGATCGATCCAGTCCGTCTGCAGTCGGCGAAGCGATGCTTCGCACTGCTCGATGATGTGGCGGCGGCTGAACCCCCGGGCGTTGGGGTCCGTCTCGTGCATCGGCCCCGAGAATTTCGTCGCCACGACGACCTTGTCGCGACAGCCGAGGTCTTTGAGGGCAAGGCCGATCATCTGCTCATCGCGGCCCTTGCCGCCGTAAATGTTGGCCGTGTCGAGGAAATTCAGGCCAGCGTCGATCGATTCTCCCAGCAGCTTCGTGAAGCCCTCCTGCTCGAGGCGCGTGAACGACCCCGCCCCGATGCACAGGGGGCTGACCTTCACACCCGTCCGTCCCAGATTCCGGTACTGCATGTTTCCCTCTCCATGGCGTCGGCCGGGGCCGAGGCCGCGCGGAGCCGCTTGCCCCCAAGGCGCGCTAGCGCCCGACTTCGATTACCAGTCGCGGCGGCGCGAGGCCTTCCTTGTTGTCTCGGGACGCGAACTTCGCCAGCGGACCGTCAACGTGCGGCCCGGGCGGCGCCAGGCTGTCGATCAGGATCGACAGCGTCGCGTCGGTCTCCTTCGCGACGACGGGCGTGATATCCAGGACGAACATCCCGTCCTGGAGTTCGCCGTGGCCGACGGGAAACTTCTCCTTCGGGTCAGGCATGCTGAACCAGGTGACGCCTGTTTCTGTCCAGTTGTCGGCGAGCCGCACCACGGCCAGCGGCAGCTTGTCCGTGCCCAGTTCCCCTGTATGGCTGATGACCGCCAGGTGCAGCCGGGCCGACACGACCTTGCCCTTGACGCCGCTCAGGTCGAACTTCAGGAGCGACTTGCGGGTATACGCCCCCCTGTTGCGGACGTTCTTGACCTCGAGCTTCGGCCAGGTGGCCCATCGGCTGGGCTCGGTGGAACGAGGCGGGCTGCCGGGGAGCAAAGGCCTGCTGGCCAGTTGCGGATGCCCATCGTTTACCTTTAGCGCCTTCTTCCCGCGGACGATCGTGTCCGCCAGCAGCGGGGCCTCGATGGTGCCCCGCTCGCCCGTACCGGTCGGGGCCGGCTCGGACACGGGGGGGGGGTGGGGGGGCCTGAACAGTCACGCCCACAGGCACTTCCGGGTCCGCCGCCTGCGGGCCTTCGGCCGGTCCTTCTGCCGGTTCGCAACCAGCCAGCACACAGGCAATCAGGAAGCACATCAGGGCAGCAGGTGTCTTCAACATATCGATTCTCCTTGCCGGCAAAGCGTTTCGGTTCTCACATCGCTTCCAAGGGCGAATTCCGCCGATAAATCACCCTCTATGCATCCCGTATTCCTGTTCTGCCCAGGCCAGCTCTTCCATGATCTTCAGGCCCTGGGTGCATTTCTTCTCGCATTCCCCGCAGCGGGTACAATCGGCGGCCGTGCCGTTTTTGATGCTGCGGTATGCGGCGCGAGCCGTGTCGTGGAAGCCGAGGTAGCGGTCCCGGTAGATCAGTCCCATGATGCGCTGAATCTTCACGCCGTTCGGACAGGGCATGCAATACCCGCACCCCGTGCAGAAGCCCACGCTCTCGGGGGACCGCTCCTTCACGAAGGCTTGGATCGCCTCCATCTGCTCAGTGCTGAACGCCCCGCGGTTCGCCGAAGCCACGGTATCGTCGATGTCGGAAGGCTTGTTCACGCCGCACAGGATTGTGTCCACGTTCGGGTTCGACAGGACGAACCGGACGGCCAGGTCCGGCAAAGAGACGGCGCCCACCCGCTCCGCCAGGTCGTCGAAGACCGGGCTCTTGTGTGTCAAACTCCCACCCCCGACTGGGTTCATCACGACCGTGCCGATGCCCTTGCGCCGGGCGGCTTCCAGAACCGGCGCGTAGTCCTGCCGCAGAAGATGGTAGCCGACCGTGACGGCCTCGGCCCAGTCCGCCTCTTCGACGTACTGCACGACATGTTCGGGCTTGTCGTGGGTGGTGAAGCCGGTGTGGCCGACGAGACCGTCTTCGATGGCCTTCCGGATGCCGTCGACCATGCCCCCGGACATGGTCGCCGTCTCCCAGGTCTCAGGACTGTTCACGCACCAGACCTGGTAGAAGTCGAGGTAGTCCACGTCGATTCGCAGAAGCGACTCCTCGATCCGCCGGCGGACTGACCTTGCCGAACCGTCATCGTCGTCACGCAGCTTCGTATCGATCCACGGGCACCACTTGGTCGAGAGCGCGACGCGCTCTCGGTAGCCGCCCCTCAGGGCCCGCCCAAGCGCCAGTTCGGACTCCTTGTACCGACGACCCGCAGCAACATAGCCGACCCCCGTGTCAATGGCGTGGCGAGCGAGCGGAACGGATTGGAGGAAATCCGCCGGAAACCGCATCGTGCCGATGCTGACCGGCGGCACCGTCAGGCCGCTTCGCTCGCCAAAGGGTCGGTTGTTCACGGGCCAGTTTCCTTTCGTGACTCAACGCTCGGACGAAGGGGCGGCGATCGACCCGCCCTCGTGCAACGTCGGAGGGATTGTTTTCGCCGGCAGGTGCGCCGATCCACCGTCGATTCGCGCCATCAGCATCTTGACGCCGGCGCGCCCGACGGCCGTGAACGGTACCACCACCGTCGTCAGCCCTGGTCCCGTTCCGGACACCACGTCATCGGAGACGGCGACGATCGACAAGTCGCGCGGAACCTGCAGGCTGGCGGCTCGCGCCGCGGCATAAACGTTCTCGGCGTCGTCTCCCGAATACGTGACGACGGCTGAAGGCCGGTCTTGGTGCTGCATGAGGCTGACCAGATACGCCTCTCGCCCGGCCGCGCTGGAGCCGAGTTTGTCACGCATGAGCAGCTCGGGCTCGAGTCCTGCACTGCGCATGGCCTCTTCGTATCCGTCGCGACGGTCCTGCACGCTGTAGTGCGCCCAGGGCCCGGGCTGGCGTTTCATCGCTCCGCATACGTACGTGATCGTCATGTGTCCGGCCTCGAGCAGGTGTTCCGTGGCCATGCGCCCGGCGGCAAGATCATCCGGGTACACGCAGTCCGCCGGGCGCTTCGCGTTGAGCCAGACGCACGGGACATTCTGCCCCTCAATGAGTTCGACGATCTCGGGTGCGATGTGCGTCGTGTAGTTGATCAGCATGCCGTCGCAGCACCACTCGCGGAGGATCCGGGGCACCGCGCCTCGCTCGGCGCCCTCCGCGTCCGGCAGACGCCCGATGATCAATTGGATGTCACGGTCTATGAGAGCATCGTGGACCCCGAAGAGGAGCTGGCTGGGCAGGTGGCTCCGGCCTAGCTCCGTGCTGACGACCAGCGAGACACTGCCGAACCGCCCGCTCACCGTCGCCCGGGCGGCCGCGTTCGGGCGGTAGCCCAGCCGCCGCGCGATGCGACGAATCCGGCCGGCACGGCGGGCCGTCGACGGCCAGGTCTCCTTTGTCTTCCCGTTCAGGACGCGCGAGACGGTCACCCGGGAAACCCCGGCCAGCTTGGCGATTGCTTCCAGCGTGGGCGGCTCAGAAGCCAACGTCGTCTCCACCAGATTACCGCAGAAACACCGAAAAACCGCTTTTGTTATCGTTTTCTAATTGAAAACGTGAACAGATTACGCTATGATCCGGCGCGTGTCAAAGGGATTTTGCCAATCCGTACCAGGTTTTCGTGCCCGACCTCAACGAACCCACGCTATGGCCGCTGAAGAACAGCGGCACGCATTCAAAGTGGCGGACCTCCTACGACGAGAACGCCGGCGCGGAGTCGCCCTATGCGCTGGGAGCACGGTGAGCGGGTGTCGGGCGCGGCCGACCATGCGCCGCGCCGCAGCGAAGCCGCAAGGCAATCGTGAAGGAGAGGACAGCGAGATGATCCGGAAAGGCGCCGTGGTCGGCGCTGCCGTAACCTGTGGCCTCCTGTTGTGCGGTTGTTCCGGACTCTGGCACGCGGTCTCCCCTCCTGCGCGGAAACCCGGCAAACCACGCTACCCCATCCACACGCCGGACTACCCGGAGCGCGTGATCCTGACGTGGGACGGGGATCCGACGTCGTCGCAGGCCGTCAACTGGCACACCCGCAGGAATACCGGGACACCCATGGCGGAGATTGCCCTGGCCGACGCGTCGCCGCATTTCGCCAAGTATGCCGTCTGCCACGCGGCCCGGACCCAGACGGCGGAAGGCGTCGAGGACGGAGGGTTCTTCCACTCGGTGACGTTTGCCGGTTTGGAGCCGGACACGTTGTACGCCTACCGGGTCGGCAACGGGGAGGTCTGGAGCGCGTGGTTCCACTTCCGCACCGCAAGCACAGAAGCCGAGCAGTTCACATTCATCTATCTCGGGGACCTGCAGAACAAGGTCCTCTCGCTCTGTTCCCGCACCGTCCGCGCGGCCTTTGCCGCTGCCCCCGACGCCCGGTTCATCGTCCATGCCGGCGACCTGGTGAACCGCGGCGCGCAACAGGAATACTGGGTCGAATGGTTCGAGGCGGGGGGATGGATCTACGCCACGGTTCCCTCCATCGCCACGCCGGGCAATCACGAGTGCCTGAGGCGCAATGACACGTGGTACCTGAGCAGTCTCTGGCGATCGCATTTCTCCTTCCCCGATCACGGGCCCAAGGGCCTGGAGGAGACCGTTTACTACACGGATTACCAAGGGGTGCGCATCATCTCGCTGGACTCGATGAGAGGTCCGGACCGCCAGGCCGACTGGCTTGAGGACGTGCTGCGCGACAATCCGAATCGATGGACACTCGTGACGTGCCATTTCCCCATGTACACGACGAAGAGAGGCACCGTGAACACGGCATTGGCCCGTGCATGGAAGCCGCTGTTCGATCGTTACGGCGTGGACATGGTCCTTCAGGGACATGACCACGCGTACGGACGATGCCACGACTGTCCGCTCGGCAACCACCAACGCGACGGGGGAACCGGGCCCGTGTACGTGGTTTCGGTCGGCGGCGCAAAGATGTATCGCGCCGCGCTGGCTACGCCGCAGTTTGACAGAATGGCGGAAAACACACAGCTCTATCAGATCATTCGCATCGACGGCGACAGGCTCGACTACCGCGCCATGACCGTGACGGGTGATCTATACGACGCCTTCTGCCTGGTCAAGTCGACCGACGGCAGTCCCAATCGGCTGATCGAAGACCCGCGCCCCAGAATGCCTCGGCGCACGTTTGAGAACACGCTGACGGACCCACAGCGACCCTATGTCCGTCCACAACGGACCCCATCGTCCCCAGGGGCTCAACCCTGTTGGTCGACGGCAGGAAGACCGACCCGGACAACCCCGAACTGGGAAACAAACAGGAGAACTGGAATGATCTGGAAGAGGATCTGCTGTCGGGACTCCGTGGCCTCGCGATGGGCGTGCCGGATTCTGGCGGGAACCGTTCTTCTCCGCGTTTTCGGCTCGATCGCGGCGGCCGCCGGGGATACGTCCCCCGAGAGGATGGCTGCCCTCACACGTGCGTTTGCCGAGGTCGTTGAGGCGCAGCGCGAGCTGCTGGCCCGGACCGACGGGGTCGACAAGAGCGTCCGCAACGACGCCGTCCGGACCGTCGCAGGCGTGCGCCTGGAAGTCCGCAAGCTGAAGCTCAACCACAGGGCCTGCCGCGGGAAGATCCGTCAGGTGATCGGCGAGTCCGGCGACGCCAAGGCGCTCCAGGAGAAACTGGTCCACAGCACCAATCTCACCAAGACCAAGGGTGTCGTCAAGGTCGACGCGCTTGCCAGCGACAAAGAGCTCGCGACCGCCCTGAAGCCGCGCGGCGTCGATCCCGCCCGGTTCCAGACGGCCGCGATCAACATGCGGCAGGCACACGCCGGCGTGGAACAGGCCGCCGCGCTGCTGGGCGAGGGCAACGCCGCCGGCGCACTCGAGGCGGCAGAGAGAGGCGTGCAGGCCCTCGCGGCAACGGACGTCGCTCTGACTGGGATCATCGAGACGGCCGCGAACGGGACCCGGTGCGGCGACTTGGCTCGACAGCAGCGCGCCCTCGCCGATCGCGCCGAGGCCGTGGGCGCCGCCCTTGCCGAGGCACTGCGCGAGCGGGGGGTGCCCGCGGAGTTCATCGACCTGACCGGCCTGGCGAAGACGATGCGCAGGACGGCAGGCGGACGCCTTGCCGCCCAGAACACGTGGCGCGCGGCGTTGGCGCAGCGTCCCCTCCTGGAGGCCCTGGAGAACAAGGCGAAGGCGCTGCGGGCTTTGCCGGCGGAAGGTGCGACCAAGCAGGAGGCCCTCGTGAACGAGCAGGAACATCCCGGCCGAACCTACGTGATCGATCAGAAGCACCCCCGTGCCTCCGACGAGAACCCCGGCACAGCCGACGAGCCATTCAGGACCATCGCCCCCGCGGCCTCGAAGGCGCAGCCGGGCGACACGGTCCTCGTCCACGCCGGCACCTACCGGGAGCGTGTGGCCCCGGCGCGCGGTGGGCGGAAGGGCAAGCCGATCATCTACATGGCCGCCCCGGGCGAAGAGGTCTATCTCAAGGGCTCGGACGTCTGGGAGCCGCAGTGGCAGCGGGTCGAGGGCAAGGGCAACGTCTACAGGGCCAAGCCCGATCCGGACATGTTCAAGGTGCGCAACGCCCCGGAGGACGCGCGCGCTGTGTTCAACCCTTACAAGCTGCGTTACCTGGGTCGAAAGGAATTGACCCGCGGGCAGGTGTTCGTCGACGGCAAGCGCATGGTCGAGAAGCCGGCCGTCGACCAAGTCGCCGGCGCCCCCGACAGCTGGGCCTACGACGCCGAGACCGAGTCCGTTCACCTGCACCTGGCGAAGGGCCGTCCGTCCGAGCGCCTCGTGGAGCTAAGCGTTCGAGAGCGGATCTTCGCGCCGTACTGGAAGGGTCTGGGCCACGTCCACGTCAAGGGCTTCACCATGGAGCACGCGGCGAACAACTTCCCGGGCGGCTTCTACTCCAAGCGGGCCACGAGCGCCCAGTCCGGAGCACTGGGCTGCCGCAGCGGGCACCACTGGGTGGTGGAGAACAACACCATCCGTTGGGCGAAGGGGCTCGGCGTCGATTTCGGCACCGAAGGCACGCAGGACCTGGACGGACTCAATCAGCCGCAGCAGATGACGGCCGGGGACCACCTCTTCCGCGGCAACGTCATCAGCGATAACGGGTGCGGCGGCATGGCCGGCATCCGCAGCATGCGCACCCGGATCACAGGGAACGTCTTCGAGCGGAACAACTACCTCACCGCCCGCGGCCCGGAGATCGGGGCCATCAAGACGCACTTCTTCGTCGGCGGGCAGATCGAGGGCAACCTCTTCCGCGACAACAACTGCTTCGGCATCTGGCTGGACAACGTCTACGCCCACGCCCGCGTGACGCGCAATGTCTTCCTCTCGAACCGCGCGACGGCGATCTTCTGCGAGATGGGCGGCGGCCCCGTCCTGATCGACAACAACGTCATCGCCTTCAGCAACTCCGGCTACCATCAGGGCGGCATCTACTCACACGACGCCGGCGGGATCATCGCCGTGCACAATCTCTTCTTCCGCAACGCGCGGTACACCGTGCGCGCCCACCGGGTGAGCGGGCGGCGGCACTGCGTCTATGCGACGGTGCCCGATCGGTGGGAATCGGCGAGCTTCGGGCGCCGCCCCTGTTGGGCGGCCAATATCAGGATCCTCAACAACCTTTGCCTGGAGAACCAATTCGGCGGCCTCGACATCCCGATCCGCAATATGGCCGACTCGAACGTCTACACCGCGCCCCCCCAGGGGGCGATGCGCATCCCCGCGTGGGGGGAGACCGCCGGGAAGGGATCGCCCGTCGGATACTTCGAGGCGGAGCTTGAGACCGATGGAACGCTGGCGTTCATCGGCAAGGTCGAGGGCCCGGGGTCGTCAGCCAAGAAGTACGACCCGGCGACGCTGCTGAAGGTGTTCGAAACGGATCTGGAGAAGGACTTCGTCGCGGAAGACAAGAGGGCCGTTCCGGTGCCCGACGAAAAGGGACGGCTTCCGCTATTCCTCTGGCACTGGCAGTTCCTCGGCATGGACCGGCTGAGCCTGGAGGGCGGCGTGACTGACGTCCGACTGGACCCGAGAACACTCAAATTGTCAATGACGGTGTCAGAAGAGGTGCTGCGAATGCGGTGCAAGCCCGTTGAGCGGGTGGGCGCCGACTTCTTCGGTCGGCCGCTCCGCAACGGCCATCCTCTGCCGGGACCGTTCCAGGACCTGAAGGCCGGCAGGAATGAGTTCATCCTCTGGCCGATTCGCCACAGCGCGGCAGTAGACCCGCGAAGGGAGAACACAGAATGATGGCGAGGCACACGATTCCTGCGTTCGTTGTGGTGCTGGCCCTGACGTGCGCGGCGGCAGGGGAGTCCCCGTGGGAGTCCGAGAACAAGGAAGCTTACCGTTTTCCCCCGAGCATGAAGGTCGTGGACGTCAAGAAGGCCTTTGGGGCGGTGGGGGACGGCAAGCACGACGACACGGCCGCCCTGAAGAAGGCGTTCGACCAGCGGGCGAAGTTTGTGTACCTCCCCAACGGGACGTATCTGGTGCGCGAGCAGGTTCAGTACACGTCCGGCCCGGCCACAGGGCCGACTATCGTGGGCGAGAGCCGAGCCGGGGTAGTGATCAAGCTTGCCGACGACGCGAAGGGCTTCGACGACCCGAGCAGCCCCCGGGCCGTCGTGCGGCTGATCCGAGACGGACGCGTCTCGGCCGACTACTTCAAGATCCGCATCCGGAACCTGACCATCAACACCGGCGCGCACAAGGGTGCCACGGGCCTGATGTTCTACGCCAACAACAACGGAACTTGCCGCAACGTTCGCATCGTGGGGCACGGGGCCGTCGGCCTGGACCTCTCGCACATTCACAATGGCCCGCTTCTGGTCAGCAACGTCGAGATTCGGGGCTTCGACGTCGGCATCAAGGCCGGCACGGGCCCTTACAACTCGCAGACCCTTGAGCATATCCTCCTGAGGGGGCAGAAGGACTACGGGATCGACAATGACGGGGAGGCCCTGTTCGTGCGCGACCTGCAGAGCAACAACGCGTGCCCGGCCGTCCGGTCTCGCGGCAACATGGTGCTGATCGACTCTGTCCTGATGGGCGGCTGGCCCGATAACGATGCGATCGAGTGTGCCGGTCAGTTCTTCGCGCGTAACGTACAGACGTACGGCTATGCCCAAGCCATCCGGCAGTATACCTTCCGCTACGGGAAGGGCTTCGTTTCCGAAGTCGGCGAACCCGTGGTGGGCGGGGTCGTGTCGGAATGGACTAGCCATCCGCCGGTCCGCGTCGGCGGCGGAGGGGCCCGCTCCCTGAACCTGCCCATCGAGGAGGCGCCGTATGTTCCCCTGCCGAAGGATTTCAGTGCCTGGGTTTGTGTAAACGACTTCGGCGCGGACGGCACCGACAAGGATGACGACACCGCCGCGATCCAGAAAGCCTTCGACGCCGCTGCGGAGAAGGGGGCGACGGTCGTCTGCTTCCCGGCAGACGGGCGATACAATGTCTCCGGCGAGTTGACGGTCGACGGAAGTATCGAGCGCATCCAGGGCGCCGCATCCTACCTGCAGACCGGCCGCGGAAAGTCACTTCGAATCACGATCAAAGACGGCGGGCCTGACGTCGTGTTCTTCGACCTGCTGGATCGCCCGCTTGGGGGACACAAGATCATCTTCGACAATGCCTCGTCGCGCACGCTGGTCGTCCGGGATTTCCGAGGTCATCTGATCCCCACGGGCCCCGGCAAGACGTTCCTTGAGGATAGCTGCAGTGCGATCCACATCAGGAACAGCCAGGCACGCGTCTGGGTCCGCCAACTCAACAGCGAGAACGGCACCAGCCTGAACAACTCCAACGCCGGCGGGACGCTCTGGGTGCTGGGCCTAAAGACGGAGCGCGACCAAACGCTCATCGCCACGACCGGCGGGGGGAAGACCGAGGTCTTGGGCGCCTGGGTGTTCCAGACCCAAACCAAGCCGGTCGTTCCGATGTTCACCGTCGTGGACTCGCAGGGCAGCTTCGCCGGTGTGACGCAGTACCATTGGAAGGGAGCGGTGTATTCGGATCTCGTTGAGCAGACGTGTGCCGGTGTCACGCAGAAGTTCACAAGGAAAGACAACGGCGGGCGGAACTCGTTTTCCCTGGTCGTTGCGGAGTGATCGCACCAATTCAGGCAACGGGCTCTGTCGCATGGATCGCCTGGCCCGAAGCCTTGTCCGGAAGGAGAATCTCGATGGCGCGAGACAGGACTCATTGCCGGGATGCCCGTCGGCTGGGAAGGGCATGCCGCGGCGCGCTGCTGCCGGCGCTCGTCGGCCTGCTTGCCATCGTGGCGGTCGCCGCGGCCGAGGCCGACAGCGCAGCGCCTGAAAGCGTTACATTGAGGCTGCCACTGGGCCCGACGGAACAGATCGGCCCGGGCGAGGCGCCGGCGAAGACAGGCATCTTCACGCTCGGCGGCAAGGGCGGCGCCGCGGCCGTGTTGGACCTGAACGTTCCGCTGATCCGGCGGCTCGTCCTTGAGCCCGACGATATCCGGGCGGCGAAGCTCGAGCTTCACGTGGCCGAGATGAAGGGAGAGCCGGGCGACGCTCGAGTGAACGTGTACCGGGCGCCGCAGGTGTCGGGAGCGAAGAGTCCGGAGCCCGGCACCGACCACGAGAGCCGCCCGATACTGTCGATGCCGCTGGCCGATGCCCTCGTCGACGGCTGGCTGGAGCTGCCCGGTCTCGCGCGGCTGGCGCAGCGTTGCCTGAAGGGCGGCACCGAGGGCCCGCAGGTCGTCGTGCGGATTGAAGGGCGGCCCGGGCAAGCCGCACCCGAACTGAAACTGACGGCGTGGACGCCGTGGCCGATTCGTGAGTACCTTCGCGCGGGCGATTTCCGGGTTCGCAACCTGCCGCGGATGCGGATCACGGTGCGCGGCTATCCGAAGGCCCGGCTCTTCGACTGGGACATCAAGCCGCAGGACGGCGTCTATTGCCGTATGCGGGACGGGAAGCTCTATTATGGCGACAAACGCCTGAGGCTCTGGGGTGTCTGCCGGCACTGGTCACGCAACCCCGAGCGGCAGGCCGAGCGGGTTAAAAAAATGGGGTTCAATGCCGTCCGTTGCTGGGGGCCGACAACCGATGCGTACACCGCCGAATCGATGAAGCGCGGCGAGTTCGCACCGGGCGGGATGGACGGCTACGACCGGTACTACGCGGCGCTGAAGAAGCGCGGCGTCTTCGTGATGTCCCCGTCGATCATGTACCGCAAGGCCGGATCGGGTGACCTGTGGAAGGTGCTGCTGGAAGACGACTCCTGGCTCGCCGGCGGCGACGACTGGGAGGAGTGGAAGGAGGCCATGCGCGAAACCGGCTTCAACCAGAAGGTCCACTGGTACATCGACGAGCGCGCCCGCCGTGTCTTCAAGCGCCACGCCCGCAACTTCCTCACGCACCGGAATCCCTACACCGGCAAGACGTACGCGGAGGAGGAAGGCATCTTCATGCACGAGCTGGCCAACGAGACCGGCTGGGTCAAGGCCGCCCTCAACGGCTGGATCACAAGGCGGAACTCGTATTTCCAGAAGAAGATGAAGCGGAAGTGGAACGAGTGGTTGCGGGAGAGGTACAAGGACGACACCGCGCTGCGGGAGGCATGGGGGAAGCTGGAGGACGGCGAGTCGCTGACGGCCGGAAGCGTGGAGATGGCTCCCTTCGCGAAGGAGCGCGAAGCCTACCCCGAGCGGCGCGGCCGCGACCACGCGGAGTTCTGGGTGGGCGTGGCGGACGGAGCGAACCAGGAAATCCGTTCCTACTGCCGCTCGCTCGCTCCCAAGGGCGTGGGCGTCAACGTGGTCCCCTTTTCGTTCGACACGCAGCACCACGGCAGCGTCCAGTGGAATTACTGCAACGCCCAGGGCGACGTGATCTGCCTGACCAAGTACGTCGGCCGCTACTACCCCCGCGTTGCCCTCCCGCCGGAGTGGAACACGCTGACGTACAACACGGTCCAGGGACGGGCGACCGTGCTCTACGAGGTCAACGCCTGCCGCCCGAACCCGTATCGTACCGAGTTTCCCATGCAGATCGCCGCTCTGGCGAGCTGGCAGGACTGGGACGGCGTCTTCTGGCACTACATGCAGGAGCCCGGGGCGGACTGGGCCCAGGCCAATGCCGACGAACACTACCTCATCGAAGAACTGGCCCTGCGGTCCGCCCCCCAGTTCGAGCACCTGTGGTTCGACGCCGACCCCGTCATGTGCAGCGCGCTGGCCCTGGCGGGACAGGCGTTCCGCGGCTTCGCCATCGATCCGGCACCGAAGCCGCTCGTATACAAGGTTGGGGGCAAGGCCGTATGGAGCCTCGAGCACAACCGGGCGCTCGCCATCATCTCGCAGACCTACGAGCGGGGCGCCCGCATCGCCTACGACCCCGAGGGCGACTACGCCATCATCGCCCCCAAGGGATACCCCCTCAGCGACGAACGGCCGGAGAAGGCAGTCAAGCACCACCAGATCCACTGGGACCGGCCCAACGGACGACTGATCGTCGATACGCCGACCTTCAAGGCCTACACGGGTAGGCCCGTCAAGCGCCACACCTTCGCTGGCGGAATCGTCCTCAGCGGAATCAACACCGACTTCGTCACCTTCGCCATGGCCAGCGCCGACGGGAAGCCCCTGACCGGCCGGAACGCCTCCGAGCGGATCTACGTTACGGCCGTGTTCCACGCGAAGAATACCAGCTTCGAGATGGACATCGAGGGCATCGGCACGGCGCGGATTCCGACGGGGCAGTATCTCACGCGAATCAAGGACAAGGGCCGGGCGCCGGCCGTCGTCGATCGCGTGACCTACCGGCTGGAGTTCCCCGGGAATCTCGACTACCGGTTCGAAGGTTACGACTTCGCCCTGCGGAAGTGCGTCGAGAAGGAATCACGTGACACAAACACCTGGGAGCACGACGGACGCGAACTGTACATGGGCGTATTGAAGGTGCGCCGTTGACTTGGCTCGACTCTTGAGACTGCAGGAAAAGGTGGAACGCGGACGCCGTCCACGATGAAGCGGATCCGTGCCCACGAACTGGAAGAAAGGGAATGTGACATGAACGCGAAGCATGGCATTGTGACTCTGGCGATGGTTCTGTCTCTGGCTGCGCCGCTGCTTTCCGCCGGGCCGGGGGCTGACGATCCCGCGGACCTCAGGAACGTCGTCTATCCCAAGGCCGCCAACGTCATCGACGTCACGCAGCCGCCCTATGGTGTGGACAACACGGGCAAGGCCGACGTCACGGAGACACTCAACAAGATCCTCAAGACGGAGACCGGTCACCTGCGCGTGATCTACCTGCCCAACGGGACGTATCGCGTGTCGGGGACGGTGAAGATGCCCGAGCGCATGTTCACGACGATCATCGGGCAAAGCCGCGACGGCGTCGTGATCAAGCTCGACGACAACAACAAGGCGTTCCAGGATGCGTCCAAACTGAACTGGCTGATGGACGTCACCATCGGGGGGCAGGCGAGCTTCGCCATCAACCTGATCAACTTCACGCTGGACACCGGCAAGGGCAACCCCGGCGCCAGCGGCCTGCACTTCCACGTGAACAACCAGGGCACGCTGCGCAACGTCGTCATCCGCACCGGCGACGGGGCTGGCGTGATCGGCATGCGCGAGCACGGCGGGCCGATGATGCTCGAGGACATCACCATCGACGGCTTCGACACCGGCGTGCACTTCATCAAGGCCAACATCATCACCATCGAGGGGATGACGCTGCGCAACCAGAACAAACTGGGCATCCACGTGACGCGCCCGGCCGTGGCCATCCGGCACCTGCTCAGCGAGAACTCGGTGCCGGTCATCCGCGTGGAGCAGAATCCGGACCGGAAGAACGAGGCTCAGGCCAAGCTTTCGCCCCTCTACGGCGTGGCGTCGATCATCGACAGCAGGTTCGTGGGCACCGGCGGTGCAGGCAAACTGGCTGCCATCCCGCACGCCGACGTGCTGTTCCTGCGGAACGTGGACGTGCAGGGCTACAAGCTGGCCGTGGGTACGACGCGGGGGCCGGGCAAGGACCTGCCTGCTGGGCACATCAAGGAATGGACCAGCCACGCGCCGATTACCGCCTTCGACACCGAGCCGCGTTCGCTCAACCTGCCCATCGAGGAGATTCCCGACGTCCCTTGGGAGCAGGACATGAGCAAGTGGGCGAACGTGCTGGACTTCCGGCAGGAAGGCGATGGCGAGGATGATGGGCCCGCCTTCCAGCGGGCGATCGATTCCGGGGCGACGACCGTGTACTTCCCCTATGCCGAAGTCGAATCGCTCAAGAAGGCGGGCAAGTTCGCTCGGCGGAACTTCCGCATCGACAGCCCGGTCAAGGTCCGCGGCAAGGTGCAGCGGGTCCTCTCGGCGGGCGGGTACATCGCCATGAAGGAGTATCTCGTCGAGGTTGTGGACGGCGACTCGCCGGTGGTGATGTTCCAGCAGATCCGCGGCGGCTTTACCAACAGCAACATGCGCATGGTGCACAACAGCGATCGGACGCTCGTGATGCGGCAGATGAGCGGGGTCGCGCTGCACTCGAAGCGGGGCAAGGTCTTCGGCACGGACTGTGTCGGCAAGCAGTGGGTGCTCGAGGGCGGCACGATGTACCTGCGCCAGTATAACTGCGAGCGGGGCGAGCCCAAGTTCCACAACCAGGGCGGCACGGCGTGGATTCTGGCGCTGAAGACCGAGAACGCCGGCCACATCCTGACCTCCGAGCCCGGGACGACCAGCGAGGTCGTCGGCACGCTGATCTTCGCCGGCACGAACGTCTTCAAGGTGGTCAACAACCAGGCCGACGTGAGCGTGACGGGGCTCGCGGAGCAGATCCCCCCCACGTGGTTCGGCAAGCGGTTCACGGACCCGCGCGTGGCGGTCGAGGAGACCCGCGGCGACGAGACGCGGACGGTGAAGAACGACCACAAGGGCTTCCAGCAGCGCGGCGCGGGCAAGGCCTACAGCCTCTACGTCGGCCGGTCGGGCCCGGACTGAGCTTCCGGTGGCCCGCTGGCGAAGTTTGCGTCACGGGACAACAAGGACGGACTCGCGCAGCGGCGTCTGGTGTTGTCCGTTGAGTCCGACGAGAAAGAAGGTGAGTAGCGGGAGTGCGTTCCGACAGGTTCATTGCCGCCGGGCTCAGCGCCCGGGCAAGCTCCGCGGGCTGCACGAGCGGATGAGGAAATTGGGCAAAGACACCAACGCGGCCCCACCGGCCGAGCCGAACCCCGGCTACGCGCCGACGGGCTGGAACGGGTACTGACCAACGAGTGGAGAGGATGATCCCATGAACGTTTCGAGATTCGCCTGTGTGACGGTTTTCGCCGCGGCCCTGGCGTGCCAGGCCTTCTGCGAGGAAGGTGTTTGCCGATCTCGCGACCGGCAGTAGAATCGCCACCAAGGCCGACGACCGTCGTCGGCAACACACCGGCTTGGATGGCCCGGAGACCAACGATGCGCGAATTGCTGTTCCTGGTTCTTTTGACTGTGACCTTCGTGTGTGCTTCGCGGGGCCTCGCGGCCGCGGCCGGGAAAGACGAACTGCCCTCCGACGCTGCCTATGTCCAGGCCAACAAGAAGGGCGAGTTGATTCTGGGCGGCGAACGTGTTCGGTACTGGGGCATGACCGGCAGCTTCCCGAACTACCCGGATCTCGAGGACAGCGACACGCCTGCCCAGCGCAAGGAAAAGATCCAGCGTGCCTGCGCCGACTGCGACGCGCTGATTGATCGCTACGAACAGCTTGGCTTCAACCTCGTCCGGGCGTACCACGGCTTCGCCGAGCCGGTCGAGTACACCAAGGGAGACGGCTCCAGAGCGGACATCACGGACTACTTCTACGCTCAGCTCTACAAGCGCGGGATGCGCGTCTGGTGTTCGGCTTTCAACTCAACGGGCATCGTTACGGCCGACGATGCGGACGTGATCGACGATCCGGTCACGGCGGAGGCCTGGAAGGCGGCCGTACGAGGCCATACGGCTCGCTACCGTTACAGGAATTACGAGCACGCCATGGCGCTGCGGCGGAACCCGGCCATCGCCTGGGACCCTCGCCTGGAGGCGCTGCTCATCCAGCGGATGAAGAACATCGTCAACCACGTCAACCAGTACACCGGCTACCGCTGGGCCGATGACCCGGTGTTCATCGTCTGGGAGCAGTGTAACGAGGAGTGGTGGATCCGTCGGATGCTGGGCGGCTGGTACCAGGGCCTCCCGAAGTTCTTCCAGAACGAACTGTTCGCCAAATGGGACGGGTTCCTTGCGGACAAGTACGGCACTCAGGAGAAGCTCATTGCGGCGTGGGGCTCCTTGCTGCCCGGCGAGGAGCTGGGCAAAGGCACGATCCTCCTGGCGCCGCTGAACGGCGAGTTCGAGCCCGGCAAGCTCAACGACGCCAATCCGAACATCCAGGAGGAGGGCCTCGAGCAGACCTATGGCCGAGACGACTTCCATCCGCAGCGCGCGTCGGACGTGCTGCAGTTTCTCACCGAGATGAGCATCGCCCACAAGCAGCGCGTGGCCAGGGCGATCAAACCGGAAGGCAAGAGCACGCGACTGAGCCCGATGATCTTCGACACGGGCATCGGCTACCGGATCCAGACGCAGTACATGCTGCAGCACGGCGACGCCATCGCCCACGACTCGTACATCAACGGGAGAGCCCGTCACCGGACGGATGATCGTTGGCCCTGGGACTCCGGGCTGGATGAGCAGCCGAGGATCAACCAGGGCGTGCCGTGGCTTGAGCAGAATTCGTATCCCGGGAAGCCCTTCTTCGTCTACGAGACGCAGATCCAGCAGCCGGCCAAGTACCGCGCGGAGTTCCCCTACCGCATCGCAGCGCTCGGTTCGATCCAGGACTGGGACATTATCTGCTGGCATTACTTCGGTCCCGTGCAGGACATCACCACGAGCGACAAGCCGTTCGACAAGGCGATGGACGTGACCACCGGCGGGCATCCGCAGGGCTACCATTACACCTATGACGAGGTCCAGAACTCAGCCATGCGCGCCGCCGCGATGATGTGGCGGAACTTCCATCTCGCCCCGGCTCCGAAGCCGACGCGCTTCATCTACGGCCGCAAGGCGCTCTACGACCCGGCCTCATTCCCCTATGGTGGCTCCTACGGGCCGAAGGGGCTGGACATGAACCACACGACGTACCAGTACGGCGTGCGGCTGATCATCGATCCCACGATCGATGACAACCCCGAACACGCGTGCTTCCACGGCGAGGACGGCAAGCCCGATCCGCGAATGCACAGAGCTTTCCAGCGGGACGGTTGCGTGATCGACGGCCCCGTCGTGAACCTGAACAACGACGCCCAGCCCAGCCCCTTCAAGCCGACGGACGAGATCGCCTACCACTGGCGGCACGGTTCCTTGCTGCTGGACTCGCCGGGTGTCGTGGGCTATGCCGGCTTCCTCGCCGGCTGGCACCGGCCGGTGAAGTTCTCCAACGGCGTCGAGTTGACGGACGTGGAGATCGACAACCCCGAGAACATGCCCTTCCCCGTGGCCGAGGATGAGCTGTATGTGAACTTCTCCCTCACTTCGTGCACAGAGCTGCCGCTGGGCAAGACGGACAAGGCGATGATCTCCCTGGTCAGCACGAGCTTCAATTCTGGCTGGAAGATGAAGGGCGTGACCGGCGAGAAGAACGTGAAGGGCACACTGCCCGTCCTCGTGGCCCGCGTAGCCGGCACTGTGCACGGGCCGACGCTGGCGGGCTTTCGATACACCTTCCGCGACTGGCACCACAACGCCATCGGCTCGGGGGAAGTTGGGGCCGACGGGATACTCCGGATCCCCAACGACAAGCCCATCTGTTACGTGGAGTTGGTGAGGTAGCGCTGCGGGCCCGGGCGTGAACTGAGTCCGGATATGGGACGTTGGCAAACGGAGGGGTGCCACACGGCCCTTCCGTGTGGCCTTGCATCCGCCTTGGCCGCTGTTTTCGTCCTCCTCCGCGTTCAGCCCGGTCTCCGCGGTGCGCTCCCCGCGAACGCCGGAGCCGGCCCTCAGGAGGCGGACGCCCGCGCGAACAGATCGCTGAACACGCCGTCGCGGTTCACGTGTTGGGCCACGCGGGTTGGGTGGCGGCGGGCATCGCGGCTCCAGGTCAGCCCCTCGGTCAGGATCGGGCTGGGCTCCAGCGTCGTCGCGACCCAGTCCTGATTCACGAGCCACGCCAGGGCGGCCAGATCCCAGATGACCTTCGAGACGCCGACCCCGCGAAGCGCCCCGCCGCGAAATTCGCCAAAGATCCTCGCGAGGTAGTCGCCGACGGGGGATTTGCCGGCCAGGTGCGCATCGATCTCCGCCTGCGTCGTCAACAGCATCTCGGCCACCCGCCGGCACGGGAAACGCACCAGCGGCACCCCGCTGTCCAGCAGGACTCGGGAAGCTGGCGGATCCTGCTTGAGGTTGAACTCGCCGGCCGTGTGCCAGTCAACGGGATGCCCGCCGAGCCAGAGCACCACGACCTTCTCGCGGATGTGCGGGGCGGCCAGAATCGCCGAGGCGACGTTGGTCGGGGCGCCGATCGCGACAACGTAGAGCGGCGACGTGTCGGGGCGTCTTTCGGCGCGTTTCACCAGGTCGTCCCGCGCCGCGGAGGGAACGGAAGTGCCGGAATCGGACAGCCACGCTTCCGACCCGCGAAACACGAAACCGTCACTCGCGCGGCCGAGGGCGTCGAGCACACGGAGGATCTCCTCGTAGCTCTTGACCATCCCGTCGCCCGGGCCGCTGGAGCGGTCGTTGTGGAACGGCGCGGCGTACACCGCCTGCAGGTGGAGCCGTTCCGCCGACAGGATCGCGTACACCAGCGCGAACTGGTCGTCGATCTCATTGTACGTGTCGGTGTCCAGAACAAGATCGACGCGCTCGGTCGGCCATCGCAGCCGTCGGATCAGGAAGTCGGATTCGAGCGGTGTCATCGTCTGCATGCCGTCTCTCCGTCTGGCAGGCTATCGGGGTGTAGCTCGCGAAGATGCCGCAGAGGATACCCGCAAGCCGCCCCGCAACGCCACAGTGGGCGGGGCCGTCGGCGATCCGCCGCGGCTCCCCGCCCCCCGACCGGCCTGGTCGGGCTGGGGAAACTCGCCCGAGATTGCCGACTCAGGTAGGGGACATCGGGCGCGGAACTGCCCGTGATGGCGGCGGTTCCGAGCGGCCGGGCGCTTGTTTTTCCTTTGACAGGCGGCGGCGCGCGCGTGAGAATTCGCGCGGTCGTATGCTACTGTTTGGTTCTTGCGCAGAGCGGTCTGCTTCGTCCGCGCGGGTCAATGTGTTCCCGACGGGCATCGGTGGGCCACGACCGGCACGAGAATGGGCACAACCGTCAGGGAGTCTCCGAATGTCAGTTCCTCCTCGGGAAGATGCGGCAAAGGCATGTCATCCTCTGCATGAAGCGTTGGAGCCGCGGCTGCTCCTGACGACGCTGCACGGGGGCGAGACGTTCTTCTACCACAACAGCCAGGATCAGATCGTCCGCGTCGATCTGGTCGGCGACTTGACCGATTCCGTCGAGCTGTTTGCCTACGACGACCGGTTCGGCGGCGTGGTGGACCTCGTCGGGACGTACGGGTACGGCCTGCCGCCGGTGGAGTGGCCCAGCGGGTACGGCTTCGGCACGGAGATCATCGACGGCAACAAGTGGGTGGAATACGCCGCCGGCGGGGACGATTCCGACCCCGTCCGCGGCAGCCGGACGGAGCTTTTCGCCGCTTATGTCGCCAACGCCACCGAAGACACGCGGCTGGTCCTGTCCACGCTGGACGCCAAGCAACCCAGCGGCAACAACTGGATGTCGAACCTGACGCAATTCGACTCCACGCCGTTCGCGAACGTGTGGATCAACAACAACGGGAACTACCAGCCCGCGCCCGCCGGCTCCGGCGGCGTGATCGTCGGGGCCGTCGCCAGCCCCACGACGGGGGAAAACGCCGACCCCATCCGCCACGTCGCCGTGCAGGACACGGAGTACGGGGTCGAGTTCGTCCCCGCGATGGGCGTGTACCCCGGCTACGACCTCGCCGGGGCGCTCAACGCCGGCATCACCGTGGCGTCGGGGCTGATGTTCAACATGATCACGAGCCTCGGCCAGGGCGGGCTGGGCACCAACGTCCACGCCGTGGCCTCCTTCTTCGACGACGCCTACGTGGTCGATGACGCCGCGTTCCTCGCGCAGCTCATCGGCAACGGCTCCGTGAACCTGGGCATCGACGTCGCGGGCCTGGCCGCCGACTCCGCCGGCGACGCGTACACCGTCAACAACGGCGGGGAATCAATCCTCTACCCCGACATCCTGGGCGACGACGTCCGCGCCCTCGCCAGCGACGGCGCCGGCACCTTCTACGCCGTCGATGAGGCGACCCATAGCCTCATCCGCCCGCAACTGACGGCCGCACCGGAGGTCCGCGGCGAGTTGCTGGATACCACGGTGAACACGTGGCGGTACGAAGGCGTGCAGTGCATGGACTTTGACCCCATCTCGGGGGTGTTGTACGCCATCTCGACGACGCTGACGGACACGGGCGACCCGCCGAACCCGCCGGACGACACGGGCCCCTACCTGATTACGGTCAACACCACCAACGGGGCGTGCACGCAGGTGGCCCTGCTCGAGGCCGATGGCATCGTCAATCCGCAGACGCAGTTTTCCGCCATGGCGTTCGCCCCGGACGGGACGCTCTACGCGGTCATCGCGCAGACGAATCGCCTGGTCAGCATCGATACGGGCACCGGCGCGGTGACGGAGATCGGCCCGCTCGGCGTGGACGGGATCGAGGGCATCGACTTCATCTACGATACGGGCGACACGACGGGGACGCTCTACGGCGTGACCTCGACCAGCCTGTACACGATCGACACGGGCTCGGGCGCGGCGACCTATTCCCTCGGCTATGCCGGGCTGTCCGGGATGGGCTCGTTGACCTACGAGGCGGACCATCCGGGCCTGCTGTTCACAACGGTCCAAACCGACGCCGGCTACGTGTTGGCCAAGATCACCCTCGGGGCCTCGCTTAAGAGCGCCGATTACGCCACCAGCGCCGGCACGTGGATCGCCCACCTCGTCGATCCCGCCGAGCCGACGTTCGTCTATGACAACGTCACCGCCCTCGATTTCGATTCGGGCGACACGCTCTACGCCGTCGGCGAGGTCCTCGACCTCAACCCCGGCGACGCCCCCGCCGCGCCGGCCGGCCGGCAACTGCTGACGATCGACACCACGACCGGCGAAGTCACCCGCGCGGCGCTTTCGGGCGTGGCCGACCTTTCGAGCATCGCGTTCGACGCCGGCGACGGGCTGTATGGCGTGTACAGCGGCGACAGCAACCTGTACACGGTGAACGCCGGTACGGGGGCGGCCACGGTGGTCGGCGCGCTGCCGACGGACGGTTTCGTGGGGATCGACTTCGCGCAGATCGACGGCGGCGAGGCGATGTACGGCGTCACGTCGAGCGACCTGTACACGATCGACAAGACAACCCCCGGCGATTCGCTGCTGCTGGGCGACACCGGCCGGACGGACCTGACGAGCCTGACGTTCGACGCCGCCCAGCCCGGGCAACTCTACTCGACCGGCGTGGACGGCGCGTACCAGCTCGTGCGTGTCCCGTTGACGAGCTGGCTGGTGTATTCGACCTCCGGCGGCGACGTGACGCGCCTGGCGCCGGTGATGGACAGCACCGATCCCGCCATCGGCTACACGGGCATTCACGCCCTGACGTTCGACGCCCTGGGCCAGCTCTGGGGCGTGGCGACTGCCTTCAGCGTGGATCCGCTGAACACGCCGGACCCGGCGCCGGCGGGCCCGTTCCTCGTGACGATCGACACGTTCACCGGGCTGGCGACGCAGGTGACGCCCGGCACGACGCTCGACGTTGCCGACCTGTCCACGATCGCGTTCGACTTCGACGATGTCCTGTGGGGCGTCGATCCGGCGACGAACGACCTCGTCACCGTCGATCCCGCCACGGGCGTGACCACGGTCGTGGTGACGCTCGACACGCCGGGCATCGTCGGCCTCGACTTCGACGTGTGGACCGGCGAGATGTACGGCGTGGACGGCGCGGCGCTGTACTCCATCGATCCGTCCACCGGCGTGTGCACGCTGATGAGCGACACCGGCCTCACCACGATGACCGGCCTGTCGGCCGTACTCGCCTTCGACAACTGGCTCTACGCCACGGCCCTGCTCGACGGCGAGTATCACCTGATCTCGCTGGAGCTCGACGGCACGGGCGACAACGACATGGGGCGGGTGATCATCGGCGGGACGCTGGCGGGCACGCTGCAAAACCCGGGCGGCAGCATCGGCGTGGTGGAGACGGGCTGGCTGTGGGGCAAGGTGGACGTGCGCGACAACCTGGGCACCTTCATCACCCGCCAGGGCGGCGGCGCCATGGAGGAGGGCCTCACGACGCACTCGCCGTACCACTGGGTGGAGGACGAGTTCGGCATCCCTCTGGGCACGGAGACGGATTCGTGGATCCGCGCCGGCGGCAGCATCGGCATGATCGACTCCCGCGCCGGCGACTTCTACGCCATGGTCGAGGCCCTCAACAACCCCGACGTGCCGATGCCGGAGTTGGTCATCGAGGAGTTGGAGGCCTATGCCGATAGCGCCGCCGCCTACGACTACAATTGGAGCCAAGGCGAACTGGTGGACTACACCAACGACGAGATGGTGGACGCCCAGTTCCTTTCCCACCCCAGCGGGTCGTTCACGTTCATTGGGGCCACGAGCACCAGTGGCGACGCCGACTGGTATGCCCTGCCCTTGATGGCCGGGCAGACCGTCACGATCGACGGGTTCACAGATTACGCCTACTTCTATGACTCCGACGGGCGCATGCTCGAGACGTACGGCTTCGACGTGATGCCTATGTGGGACGGCACCCTCATATATCGTCCCATCGAGTTCACCGCCCCGGCCGCCGACATCTATTACCTCGAACTCCACGGCATCTACGCACTGGACGTTGCCAACGGCACGGCCGCGGCGCTGGGCGGCATGACCGTTCAGGGCAACTATAAGGGCGAACTGGTATGGGACCTGCTGGACTACTGGACGACGGCCCCTTACGACCTGCCGGCCATCGGCGTGTACAACGGCGGTAACCTGGGCGCCGTGCGCGTCACCGACGGCAACTACTGGACGGTTGCCCGGACGTTCGGCGAGGCGACGAGCGGCGGCGACATCATCACGTACGTCGCCGACACCGTCGGGCCGCCGGTCACCGGCGGCTATGCCACCAACCACGTCGTCTCCGACGGCAACGTGGGCCTCGTGAGGTCCCTGACGGGCGGGCTCAATGCGGAAGTCCACACCGGGTGGCAGCCGTACGAGTACAACACGAACGCCTATATCCAGAACGTCTGGACCGCGGGCGACCTCACGGCCGGGACGTACCTGTGGGCGACGGGCAGCATCGGCGTCGTCGAGGTCCTCGGCAACGTGCTGATGGTGGACTTCCGCGTGAACACGGACGGGCTGGGCCCGGCGGGCAAGCTCGACCTGATTGACGTGGGCGGCAATTGGGGATCGCTGAATCCGCTGGAGGGGATCCCGGTGATTGCCCACGGCCCCGGCGGCGACGTGGGGTTCATCCACGTCGGCGGCACGGTGTACGGGCTGGGGCCGGGCGGGTACGCGGCGCTCGACCCGGTGCCTTACACGGGTACGTACAAGCTGTACGACGACAGCGGCGGTGTGCTGTCGATCAACGCCGCCGAGCAGACATACATGGAGGGGGAAGAGATGCAGGTCTTCACGCCGACGCTGACGTACCTGATGATCGGCGTGGAGGACACGGCCTATCCCAGCAGCGGCGGCGCCGGCGGCGTGCTGGTGAGCCTGACCACCGATGGCATCACCACGTTCCAAGCCGACGGTACGGTGCAGATCAGCGACCTGGCGTTCACGGCAGGCAGCGGTCAGGTTGCGCCGCCGGAGATTCGCCTCACGGGCGGCCTCGTGGACGTGTATTACGCCCACGGCGACGGGATCAACCTGTTCCAGAACACCACGGCCGGGAACCTCGTTTCGGGCGACTTCACGAGCCCCAGCGGCCAGGCGATGCCGGAAATCCCCGGCGTCCTCCCCGGCGAGGAGCAGACGCTGACGATCGGCCTGAAGGGCAGCCTGGGCGCGCAGACCGGCTCGACGGGCGCGTGGCTGCCCGGCCACGACGACGCCCCCACGTCCGCGGGCACGGCGGCCGAGCCGCAGTACGGCTGGTTCCACGGCACGCTGAACGGCATCAACGTCGCCGGCACGCTGGACGTGCTGCGGGTCGGCGGGTCGCTGGGCGACGTGCGCGTCTCGGGCGGCGCGCTGCGCGACGTGCACGTGAATTCCGACGGCGTGACGCCGGTCGGCGCCTGGCACGGCGTCCGCGGCGTGGTCTGGTCGGACGACCGGATCGGCGTGATTCGCGTCGGCGACGGGCTGAAGTATCACGGCATGTCCGATCTCCCGCAGGCGGCGATTCTCTGCTCGGAATCCATCGGGCAGGTGCTCATCAGCGGTCCGTACCGGCGCCTCAACGGGAATGAGTACGGCCTGCTCGAGGGCGCCATCATCGGGCACGCCAACGACACCCTCGAGGAAGAGGACGCCAACGGCGAGATCATCCAGACGCCCGTGGACGGGATCACGCTGATCCGCGGCACCAACGGCGCCCGGCTTGAGTCCGCCTGGATCGGCGGGACCAACCTCGACGACTGGATTGTCTTCGATAGCGCGGTCGTGGAAACCGCCGGCGTGAATACGGTGGACTTCTCGGGCGCCGGCGCGATCATCTACTTCTCGGACATCAGCGGCCTGTACATCCGCAACGTGATCACCAGCGCCAATTCGGAAGGCATTGATCTGGTGACGATGTTCGGTAACGCCCCCCCGGCGAACACGCACGTGATCGGCCAGGTGGTGGCGGGCGGGCCCGGCCTGCGCCACAGCACCATTGACGGCCGAAACGGCACCATCGGCACGATCCGCGGCGAAGGCGGGCAGGCGGACATCTGGCTGAACTCGATCCTCGGCTCCGCCGGGATCAACACGATCTCCGCCCGGAACATTTTCGATAACGACGAGTACTTCGGCTACGGATACGGCTTCCACACGACCGGGTTGATCGGCTCGATCACGGCCACCAACTGCTTCTTCAGCAACACGGTCTATGCCGGGGCCGTCGGACCGGTCAACGTCGGCAGCCACTTCCGCACCAACACCTTCACGGTCGGCGGCGAGATCCGCTCGATCACCGTCGGCGGCGACTTCGATCGGTCGGTGCTGGTCCTGACCGGCCCCGCGACGGCCGACCTGCGGTCGCTGACGGTTACGGGCGATATCAGCGGCATCATCACGTCGGCCGCCAGGATCGGGCAGATTGTCTCCCGTCAGGGCGCCATCTCCGCGGACATCTCCACGCTGGCGGATGCCCCGGACGGCAACGTGAATCTGATCCAGGCCGCCAACGGCATCACCGGCTCGATCGACATCCACGGCAGCCTGAGTCGGCTGATTTCCGGGACCCACCTCGGGGACAACCCCGAGGAGAACAACGGCCTGACGCAGCAGTTCGACATCCTCGGCGATCTGGGCCTGCTGCAGGCCGGGTCGCGGAACCAAGTCGGGCACCTGTACGCCTCGGTGAGCGTGGGCGGCGCCCTGCAGACGATCAACATCTCCGGCACGGTGTATGGCAACGTCAGTGTCGGGCGCGACGTCAACCAGTTGACCGCCTCGGGCGGGCTGGGGGGCTTTCTCACCGTCAACGGCGTCCCCGAGCAGTACGGGAACGTGGAGATCCTGGGCGACCTGCAACGGTTCTCCATCCCCGATGACCGCGACATTATCGCCAACCTGAGCATCGGCGGGTCGATCAGCAACATCAGCCTCCGCGGCGGCTCGATCCTCGGGAACATCGAAAGCCGCTACGGCTACATCGGGACGATTACCCTCACCAATGGTGATATCCTGGGCGATGTCACCGCCAATTACTTCAGCCGCGTGCAGGTGACCGGCGGCCAGGTGGTCGGCGACATCACCGCCCGCAACGGCGGCGTCCAGACGCTGACCCTCAGCAACACCGTGCTGCGGGGCGGCGTCTGGGCCCTCAACGGCACGCTCGGGCGCGTGAACCTCACGGCGCCGACGGCTGGCTTCTGGGCTGGAATCGCCGTGGCCGACACCGCCACGCTGTTCGCCAGCGCGGGCATCGACAACCTCACCGTCAACAGCGAGTTCGCCGGCGAGATGATCTCCCGTCGCGACGCCGGGACCGTCAGAATCAACGGCGAACTCACCGGCAATGTCTGGGTCGAAACCGACTTCCGCAGCCTGACGGCAAACACGATTGACAACGCGACGGTCCGCGTCGGCGGGGAGTTGGGCACGCTTTCGGCGAGCCTGAACAGCGCGATCGTCTCGGCCGCGCACGGCATCAATCGCGCGACGGTCGGGAACATGACGGACTCGTTCGTCCTCGCCGGGCTCGACGTGGGGCCCGACTACGCCATCGGCGGGCTCGACGATGTGTTGCACGCCGCGGATGTGGGCAACTTCACCATTCAGCGGAACGGCAACATGAGCGGCTCCGTGCTGGCCGCGGGCATCCAGGCGGCATCGGCGGCGGACTATCTGAACGCCGCCGGCCCCAAGACCCAGGCCGACGGGACGAGCTCCATCAACCGGCTGTCCGCGACATCGGACGGGACGAACTTCTTCTACGCTGATACGGCCATCGACGCGCGGTTCACCCCCGCGCCGGGCGATCACGTGGAAGTGTTCGCTCCGGCTCCGGCCATCGTGCCCGGCCCGAACACGTTCGGACCGCTGTCCGGCAACCAGAGCCTGGTGGTGGGCAACCTGACGCTGACGCTGTCGGGCGCAGGGATTGCCGAGTACACGGGGCCCAATCTGATCGAGTTCGAGCAGACGACCAACCGCAGTACGCTGACCATTGCCTACACGGGCGGGGCGCCGATCGTCCTCAACGTCGTCGGCGCCGACGACGCGCCGCTCAGCCGGCTGCAGATCAACGGGAACGTCCAACTGGGCGACAGCGTTTTCGACGGGCTGGTCAGCACGTTCAACGTCGGGAACCCTCAACTGGGCGCGACGTGGGACCTGCCCGGCGGCGTGAGCACCGCCACCATGGACGACGCCGTGTCGCTGACCGTGAATGCCGGCGACATCGGCCGCACGTGGACCGTCAACGGGAACTACACCGCGGGCGCGTTCAACGCCGACGAAGTGGGCACACTTCGCGTCAACGGCAACTTCGGCGCGACGGCGGGGTTCTGGTCGGCCGGCACGCTGAACGTGCAGGGCAACTACACGGGCCTGGCGCAGTCGCTCGCTGGTGTGAACTCCGTGACGGTCAACGGGCTGTTCGCCGGGATGCTCCAGGTGTTCAGCGGCGACCTGCGAACGTTCCGGTCCGGCCCGATGACGGGCATCGTCAACCTCGACCGTCAGACCCTGGAGCCCGGCGGCCCGCTGTACGGCGGCGGGTCGGTCAACTCGGCGAACATCGGCGGCAACTTCGGATCCTCGCCGCTGACGAGCTTCCGGGCGGCCCTGGGCATCAGCAGCTTCACGGTCACCGGTGACTTCACCGGGCTGCTGGCCAGCGGGCTCGACATGAGGACCCTTCGCGTCAACGGCGAGTTCAGCGGCAGGGCCTGGTCGGGCGAGGATATCTCCAATACCTCGCTGGGCAGCATGGATGAAGGCTTCCTGGCGGCGTCGCTCGATCTGCGAACCGTCAATATCAACGGCACTATGACCGATAGCTGGATCTTCGCCGGGTTCGATCCGGGTGATGCCGGCTACGACGCGGCCCACGGCGGCGAGGACGCTAACCTCTGGGTCGACGCCTGGACGCCCCCGGTCTGGAACACGCCCGAGAATGAAGATTCCGTCGGCGGCGGGACGATCAACTCGGTCCGCATCCGCGGCGACATGACGCGCTCCACGATCTCCGGGGCGGTCGGACCGGGCGCCGACGGGTTCGTCGGCACCAACGACGACGGCGTTTTGGGTACCGGATACGTCAACCGGGTCACGGTCACCGGGGCCATCAACGGCTCCGTGCTGGACTTCATCGGCACCCCCGTGCCGGGCGAGTCATACGGCGTGTTCGCCGCCAGCGATGAGCCGAACGTCCGCGTATTCAATCGCCAGCCGTTCGCGGGCAACGGCAACGCGACGGCGGGGAGCATGGATGCCGCCGCGGGCCTGCTCAAGGTGGCGGACGTCGAGGTCGGCGAGAGCACGATCGGCATCGAACTGAACCACCCGGCGGATGTCTCCACGATCGGCGCCGCCTCGGCGGAATTGCTCGTCTCGCCGAACAGCGATTTCACCGACCTGGACCAGACGGTCGTGTTGGTGGCCGTGACCACCAGCACGTCCGGTCAGTTGATTACGCTGACCGCCGCCGATACCTGGGTGAATCTGGGCTACGGCGACTTCTTCTTCCAGGTCACGCTGATGGACACGGTCCTCGACCGTCACGCCAACCCGCTGGACGGCGAGTACTTCTACCGGTTCCCAACGGGCGACGGCTCGTCCGGCGGCGACTTCGTGTTCGCCGGCCTGTTGACCGACGCCGAGAACGACTTCCCCGGTCGCGACCTGGCCCTCGCGACGGACGGTGGAACCCTGGCGCTGGGCACGAGCTTCGAGATGGAAGGCGACATCGACGTCTACCACTTCACGGCCGCCGCCGGCGATTTCCTGGCCGTGCAGTTCGTGGGCCTGCAGCGGGCCAAGGTGGCCGTCTTCCAGCTCGACGACCAAGGGACTGCCCTGGACACGTTCGACGACTTCCGGGAACTGGTCGCGCGGTACGAGTACAAGATGGTGGCTCCGGAGCCGCTGTTCCAGGCGGTGGAGTTGCCGGACACCGGCGACTACTACGTGGTTGTGGACACCAGCACCACGTACGGCGATACGGGGACGTACCAGCTTCTGCTGACGCTGGCAAGCAGCGACACGAATCTGCTGGCGGATCTTGGGGGGTCGCTGCCTGACGACGAGCAGATCGGATACGTCAGCGACGCCGTGGGCGACAACCGAAACGAGCTGGGCGCCAACACGCCCAAGCAACTGGTGTATCTGAACTTCGACGGCGGCATGACCACCGAATACGGCGAGTGCCGAAACACGCTGATCGAGGCGCTGGATCTCGACGACATCGACCCGTGGCTGGGCGCCATGGAGAACGTGCTCATCAACGGCGACGGCGCTACCGTGACCGGCGTTGTTGACAACATCATGAGCATCTACATGAACACGCCGGCCAGCCATCCGCTGGGGCTTCTGAATGTGCAGCGGCTGGACCTGACCGACCCGACTGACTGGGCGGCCTACAACGCCGCGGCGCACGGCCTGTTCTTCACGACGGTGGACCCGGCGCTCGTGGGGCTGGACCCGACGGTCGATTTCACGACCGTGTTCATCGGCACGGCCGACGACCGGTTCTTCGAGGTGGCCCTGCTGGGCATCGCCAGCGACGTGGACCTGACGAACATGAATAAGGCCGACAATGCCATCGTGTTCGCCAACAACTACGCCGCCGTGTCCACGGCGGAGACCCAGGAGGAACGGCTGAACGACTACAGCCGCCTGCTGGCCAACACGGCCGCTCACGAGCTGGGCCACGATCTGGGCTTCAACCACCAGCCGACCGATTACTTCAGCTACTATCTCTGGGACGACGACCCGGACAACAACCCCTCGACGCCCGATGACTCCAACACGGGTGTGGCGCTGATGGGCTACGCGCCACTGGACGTTGCGATCGCTGGGTTGTTCGAACTGGGCACGGCGTACATCACGGCCGGCGAATTCCCGATTGGGGCGATCGACACGGCCGACCTGGTGATGAACTGGCTCGGCGGGCCGGCGATGCCGATCGAGGATCTCGCCGAAGGCAAGACGGCCACGCAGTCGTCCACCGCCTGGGGCGGCGACGCCGATCGGGCGGTCGATGGCGACACGGACGGGGCGTTCGGCAACGGCTCCGTCACCCACACGGCGTCCGAGGCGGAGGCCTGGTGGGAGGTGGACCTGGGCGACGTGGCCTACATCGAGTCCGTCCGCGTCTGGAACCGCGACGTCAACCCGGACCGCCTGGATGATTTCTACGTGTTTGTGTCTGAGACGCCGTTCACCAGCACGGACGTCGCGCTGACCCTGGCCGATCCGGACGTGTCGAGTTACTACGTGGACACGCCGCCATCGCCCGACACGGAGGTCTTCGTTGGCGAGACCGGCCGGTATGTGCGGATCCAGTTGACCGGCACGAATTACCTGAGCCTCGCCGAGGTCGAGGTCTTCGGGCGCAACCTGGCCGAACCGCTGACCGACGTGGCCGAAGGCGCGTTGGCCACGCAGTCGTCCACCGCCTGGGGCGGCGACGCTGACCGCGCCGTGGACGGCAACACCGACGGGGCGTACAGCAACAACTCCGTCACGCATACGGCGATGGAAACCACCCCCTGGTGGCAGGTGGATCTCGGTGATTCCTACTACATCGACACCATCCACGTCTGGAACCGCGATGTCTTCCAAAATCGGCTGGACGACTTCTACGTGTTCGTCTCGAACACGCCGTTCGCGTCGGACGACCTGCTGACCACGCTGCTGAACCCGGCCGTGTCGAGCTACCACGTCACGACCACCCCCACGCCGGATCTTGAGGTGGCGATCGAGACCACCGGGCAGTACGTGCGGATTCAGTTGACGGATACCGAGTACCTGAGCCTGGCGGAAGTCGAAGTCTTTGGCCGTACGCTGTAAGCCGGGCCCAAACGACACGCCCGAGGAACGCTGAGGACGGGTCGCTCCGGCAGAGGGAGCGGCCCGCCGCGGCGTTCGCTTCCCTGCAGCCCGTAACGGAACCTACGTCCGTCGCAGGCGGGGGCATGGCATGCATCGCGCTACTCCGGTGATCGGCCTGGTGGGGGGCATCGGCGCGGGCAAGAGCACCGCCGCCGCGCAGTTCGCCGCGCTGGGTTGCGAAGTCATCGACGCCGATGCCCTCGGCCACGCCCTGCTCGATGACCCGGACGTGCGGGAGGAGGTCCGGCGGCGCTGGGGCCAGCGGGTGTTCGGCCCGGAGGGGCGTGTGAGCCGGCCGGCGTTGTCGGAGGCGGTGTTCGGCGACCCGGCGGAGCTTGCCGTGCTGAACGGCATCCTGCATCCGCGGATGCGGCGCGAGGCGGCGCGGCGGATCATCGCGGCTCGCCAAGACCCGGCGGTGAAGGGGGTGGTGCTCGATGCGGCCGTCCTGTTCGAGGCCGGCTGGGACGACCTGTGCACAACGACCGTTTTCCTCGAGGCGCCGTGGGAGGCGCGGCTCGGGCGCGCCAAGGCGCGTAGGCTGACGGAAGAGGAGTTGATTCGGCGAGAAAAGGTGCAGATTCCACTGGACCGCAAGCGGAAGATCTGCGATTATATCCTGCAGAACAGTTCCACCGTATCCCACCTGCGCGAGCGGGTCCGCACGCTTTTCCACCGGATGGTTCACGCAACGGAAAGCCCTTAGCTGCATTGTCAGGCCGTGTGTGTTCGCGGAGGGGCGCCGGCCGGGACTGTACAGGAACACGCTGACGTGAAGGCGAGCGCTGCCCCAACTCGCCGGGGGGTACACGCCGGGCAAGACGAAGACCGCAAACCACCGCCCCAGCCGGCCTGAGATCGAGGATCCACGTCCAGAGCAGGTCGACGGACGGGCGAAACACCGCGTATGGATGGGAGGCTGAACACAGCCATGGCACGAACGAACAAGAACACGACGAAGCGGCCGCGAGGCCGCAGCAACAAGACGACCAAGCCGGACAGCGAAGACCGCGCGGTGGAGGCCGCGGAGGAGATGTTCGAGGGCGTCCCCGGCGGGGAGAGCGCCGATCAGCCTGTCGAGCCGGAGACAGTGGCACCGGCGGAGAAGGGCGAGGCGCCCGAAAGGTCGCGTGAGCCCTCGGGAGGCAGGTCGTCGCGGCCCGGAGGCGGCCGTGAGGAGACGGGCTTCGACGAGGCGATGCACGCCAAGTACGAGCGCGTGAAGCGCGGCGAGTTGCATATTGTCGCCCTTCAGGACAAGGGCCTGGAAGAACTCCGCACCATCGCGAAGGATGAGGGCCTGGAGGGCTACGAGGAGCTCAACCGCCGGGCGCTGATCTTCCGTATCCTGCAGCGGCGGATCGAGAACGACGGCATGATGTTCGGCGAGGGCGTACTGGAAGTTCTGCCGGATGGGTTCGGTTTCCTGCGCAACCCGGACGCGAGCTATCTGCCGAGCCCCGATGACATCTACGTCTCGCCGAGCCAGATTCGCCGGTTCGGGCTGCAGCCGGGGCACCTGGTGTTCGGGCAGATCCGCCCGCCGAAGGAGTCGGAGAAGTATTTCGCCCTGCTGCGGGTGGAGGCGATCAACTATGAGGCGCCCGACAAGATCAACGAGAAGACGATCTTCGAGGAACTCATCCCCGCGCACCCCGAGCGGCGGTTCATGCTGGAGACCACCGGGCAGGAGATCAACACCCGCGTGGTGGACCTGATCGCGCCCATCGGCTTCGGGCAGCGGATGCTCATCGTGGCCCCGCCACGAACGGGCAAGACCATTCTGCTGCAGAAGATCGCCAACGGCATCAACGCGAATCATCCCGAGGCGCACGTGATCATCCTGCTGATCGATGAGCGCCCCGAGGAAGTCACCGACATGCAGCGCAACACCAAGGCGCAGGTGATCGCCTCGACGTTCGATGAGCCCGCGCCGCGGCACCTGCAGATCTCCGAGATGGTCACCTCGATGACCAAGCGGATGGTCGAGTACGGCACGGACGTGGTGATTATGCTCGACAGCCTGACGCGGCTGGCCCGGGCGTACAACGCGATGGCGCCGAGCAGCGGCAAGATTATGACCGGCGGCGTCGACGCCAGCGCTCTGCAGGCGCCCAAGCGCTTCTTCGGGGCCGCCCGAAGCATCGAGAACGGCGGCTCGCTGACGGTCATCGCGACGGCGCTCATCGACACAGGCAGCCGGGCCGACCAGGTGATCTTCGAGGAGTTCAAAGGCACCGGTAACAGCGAGATCTATCTCGACCGCCGCCTCGTGGACCGCCGCGTCTGGCCGGCGATCGACATCAGCCGCTCCGGCACGCGGAAGGAAGAACTCCTGTTCGACCCCGAGGAGCACAAGCGAATCAGCGCGATGCGGAAGGTGCTCGCCGAGATACAGCCGCCCGAGGCCATGGAACTGCTCATCTCGCGACTCCGCAAGACGCAGTCCAATGCCGAGTTCCTGATGTCCATGGGGCTCGACCGGTAGATTGACGAGTGACGATTGCCAACTGACGATTGCTCAATGCCCACGCACCGCGACGCGTGGGCATCGCTTTGGGAATCCAAGATGACGTACAGAGCAGTCCTGTTTGACCTCGACGGCACGCTGCTCGACACGCTCGAGGACCTCGCGGACGCGATGAACGCCGTCCTGACGGCCGAGGGGCTGCCTACACACCCGACCGACGCCTACCGGCATTTCGTCGGCGACGGCATCGTCAACCTCGTCCGCCGCGCCCTGCCCGCGGACCGGCGCGACGAGACGACGCTGGAGCGGCTGGTGGCGGCCGACCGCGAGGAATACGCCCGCCGCTGGGACCGCAAGACCCGGCCGTACGAGGGCGTGCCGCGATTGCTCGACGGACTCACCGGTCGGGGGCTGGGGCTCGCCATCCTGTCGAACAAGCCGGACGACTCCACACGACTGTGTGTGGAGAAGCTGCTGCCCGGATGGTCGTTCGACGCGGTTCAGGGCGTGGCCGAGGGCGTGCCGCTCAAGCCCGACCCGGCCGGGGCGCTGGGCATCGCGAGGCGGCTCGGCGTGGCGCCCGGGAGCTTCTTGTACGTCGGCGATACGGCCACGGACATGCGCACGGCCGTGGGGGCCGGCATGTTCCCGGTCGGGGCCCTGTGGGGTTTCCGGGACGCCGACGAACTGACCGCGGCGGGGGCGCAATCGCTGCTTGTCCATCCCGCCGAGCTGCTCGACCTGCTATAATCCGCGGCAAGTCGTCGGCAAATCCCGATCCCTCTGGAAAGGACGAATGGCATGAGACAGGCACTCACGTTGATGGCGGCGGCCGCGCTGCTGGTCGCCGGCGGATGCAGCACGGGAATCAAGGAAGGCGTGGGCGTGGTCCGCGGCGCGAAGGGCGTCTACGCCCCGGTGCAGCCGCTCGCCGTAACGCAGGACGCCCGTCCCCTCGGCGAGTACACCCGCTTCGAGATGGAGACCTTTCGCGATGCGTTCGGCGGCAAGGTGCCGTCGCAGTTGATCCGCAACCTGCCGGCCGAGTTCGACAAGCGGATCTCCGCGGCGGGCCTGTCCGACGCCCCCGGCGGGAAGACGCTCGTCGTCCGCGGCGAGATCATCCACTACGAGGATGAGGGACTGGTGGGCATCGTGCTCGGCCCGCTGGAGGAGGCGATCGCCCGAGTCGAACTCGTGGACCAGAGCACCGGGCGCATCCTCGGCACGGCCAACTGCATCGGCCGGACCACCGAACGCGTCAACAAGGGCGTCGGCAAGAAGACCGAGGGCCTTGCCAAGGCCATCGTCGATTGGATTAAGTCGCGCTATCCGGAGGACTAGCGGCGGGTGCTAGCGCAGCGCGTCCACGGCCGCGCGCAGGGTGCGGATGTGGTCGGGCGTCGTGCCGCAGCAGCCGCCGACGAAGTCCGCCCCGGCGTCGAGGAGCCTCGGGGCGAAGGCGGCGAACTCGTCCGGCCCCATGGGGAAGACGGTTCTGCCGCCCGCCACCTGCGGCAGGCCCGCGTTGGGCTTGATCCAGACGGGCAGGTCCGTCGCCGCTCGCAACAGGCCCGCCACCTTGACGTAGTTGTCCGGCCCGCAGCCGCAGTTGGCGCCGACCGCGTCCGCCCCCTCCTCGCGAGCCATCCCGGCCAGATCCTCCGGCGAGTCGCCCATCATCGTCCGCGTCTTGCCCGGGCCCGAGGCGAACGTCATCGACACGATCACCGGCAGCCCGGCCGCCTCCTTCGCCGCGCGAAGCGCGATCCGGGCCTCCGCCAGTTCATTGAAGGTTTCGAGCACGATGGCATCGGCCCCGCCCCAATGCAGGGCCTCGGCCGCCTCGGCGAACGCGGCCGTGAGCTTGTCCTCCGGCACTTCGCCCATCATCACGATCTTCCCGCTGGGGCCGAGACTGGCGAACACCTTTGCCCGGTTTCCCGCCGTATCGCGAGAGATCTGCGCCCCCGCCTCGCACAGGACGGCCGCCCGGTCCCCGGCGTCGTGGCCCTCGAGGACGAAGCGGTTCGCCCCGAACGTGTTGGTAAGGATGACCTCGCTGCCGGCCTCGATGTAGGCGCGCGCGACGGTCCGGACGGCCTCCGGGTGTTCTATGTTCCACAGTTCCGGGCAGCCGCCGGCGGGCAGGCCCTTGGCCTGGAGCTGCGTGCCCCACGCGCCGTCCGTCACGCGCGGCGTTGAGGCGAATTGTCGAAGGTCCAGCGTCATGGCAATCTCCCGGCCACCCAGAAGTCCCGCAATGGGGAAGGCTACTCGCCCTCGGCGTGTTCGTCCAGCAGCGCTTGCAGGTCCGGCTGGTCGGGATCGATCGCCAGCGACTGCCGCAGCGCCTCCAGGGCCTTCGGGCGGAGGTCCGGCGCGCCCGTCGCTTCGTGCATCACCAGCAGCGCCGTGCCGATTCGGGCGAGGATATCGGCCCGCCCCGGGGTGAGCCCCCGGGCCTGCTCCAACGCCATCAGGGCCGTGCCGTATCGGCCCGCCGTCCGTGCCGCACCCGCATAGGCGAGCCACGCGTCCGTCGCCCGTGGGCGCAGCCTGACGGCCTTTGCGTGCGCGGCGAGCGCCCCGGAAGAATCGCGCAGGTCGCCCAGGACCTTGCCGAGCAGGCCGTACGCCGCGCCAAGCTGAGCGTCGGGCAACGCGTTGCCCTGTGCGGTCACGGCTTGGAGATGCGCCTTCGCGTCGGTCAGGCGGCCCTGGGAGCGATAGATCGCAGCCAGATTGAAGCGGGCCCGCGCGTCCGTGGGATCCGCCGATAAGAGCCGCAGCAGTTCGTCTTCGGCTTCGACGAGCTGCTGCAGCCGCAGGAGGGCGACGGCGAGGTTGAACCGCGCGGTCCGCCCGCGCGGCGAGTCCGCGCCGGCCGTGGCGATGATCGCCCGATAGACCGAGACCACGGCCTCGTGGTCGCCGGCTTCCGCCAGGCGCTCGGCCAGCTGCTCGAGCGCGTCAAGGTCCTGTGGGTCGCGCTGGACAGCCTCGTAGAGATCGGCGAGGGTTGGCTCGGGCGGCGCCGTCTGTATGGTCGTCGGCCGCGTCATCGCGGGCCGCGTGGCGGGCCCGACAGGCCGGGCGGGGCGCGTGCCAGGCGTGGTGGTTGGCGTAGGAGTCGGCGGCGTGGGAGCCGTCGCCGTTGGTGGCGTCGGGAGCGTGGGCGCGGGCACCGGCTCAGGCGGTGGGGCGGGCGGCTCGGCGGGCTCGTCCTTGCGACAGCCTGCCATGGGGAAGACGACGGTCAGGCCGACGAGAAGCGCCAAAGCGAGGCTCTGGAGCGTCTTGGGCATACGGGCGATTCTATAGCCCGAAGCGGCCGAGGGGAAGGTGGCGGAGGTCCGGCGGGCGGTTCTTGGAGGGGAAACGCATCCTATCGGCAGGTTGAGGCCCGACCTTTAGGCAAAGAGACGCCTCGATGCGAAAAATTTTCCGGTTTTTGGATTTTCCGGTTGCATGGGCACCGTCTCTGTGTAGATTTACCTTTTATAAAACGTAAAAACTATTCAGGGACCCGTTCGCACATGTCCTCGCATCTTCTGGAACACGTCTTCGGCGTTCGGTTGGCCTATGGCGAAGGCCCGGTGCCCGAACCCGTTGCCCAAGCCTCGCGGGGGGTGTCTCCGTTCCAGGCCCTCAGTCGGCTTTCGGGAATCCCCGAGCACACGGAAGAAGATGCGGGCGGGCGCCAGACGCACCCCGCCCGCTGGGAGCCCACGCAGATGGATCATGCCGCCTTCGCAGACCCCGGCAGGCCCGGGGTGTCGTCGCCGCCGCGCCGCGGCCGCCCCCGCCCCCCGAAACTCTACCGCATCGGCGAGGTCGTCGAATACAGCGGCGTCAGTCGGCAGACGATCCACAATTACACCACGATGGGCCTGCTGTGCGAGGCCCGGCGGACTGAGGGCGGACACCGCCTGTATGACGAGGATGTCTTCGAACGCCTCGATCGAATCGCCGAGATGAAGGCGCGAAACAAGTCGCTCGAGGAGATCCGCGAGCACTTCACGGGCACGGACGCCCCGTAGCACAGGAATACGCACGGCCCAGGTCAAGGAGGACCGGCCGCGATGGCGAACATTCGGGACAGCTTGGCGCGGATCCAGGCGTACGTCGCGGGCCTGTCGAGGCACCGGCTGGCGGTAGCGCTGGGGTTGGTGGGCGTGGCGGTCGGCGGGCTCGTGTGGCTGTCGGCCGTGTCGGTTTCGCCGTCCTGGGCGCCGGCGATGGGCCCCGTCGAGGACGGTGAGGCGCTTTCCCAGGCGGCCGAGACGCTGCGCGGCGGGGGGCTGGATGTCCGCGTCGAAGCCGGTCGCGTGCTCGTCAGGCGCGCCGATCTCGCGCGGGCCCGGGCGATCCTCGCGGCGGACGTCCCGCCGGAAGGCGAGACCGCCGCCCAGCCCTTCGAGCATCTCGCCCGTGAGACGGACATCTGGTCGAGCCAGTCGCAGCAGGTCCGCAAGTGGCAGGCCGCCAAGATGCTCGCGCTCGGGCGGCTGATCGGCGGATTGCCCGGCATCCGCTCGGCGACCGTGCTGTTCGAGCCGGGAGCGCCGGCCCGATTCGGCCGCCAGGCTGTCGAGCCGACGGCGGCCGTTCAGGTAACGCTCGAAGCTGACGGGCCGATGACCCCGCCGCTGGTTTCCGCTATCGCCGATCAGGTATCGGGCAGCGTGCCTGGGCTGCGGCCGGAAAGCGTTCGCATCATCGACAGTGCCGGGCGCAGTTACCGCGCGGACGGGCAACCCGGTCGCGGCGATGCGCTGGCCCGCTTGCGAGAGGCCGAGGCGCACTTCGCCGCGCGTGTCCGCGGCCTCTTGGGCGGGGCTGAGGGGCTGACCGTCGGCATCGACGCCGCAATCGACGACGGCGTCCCTTGTTGCCGAGGCGCCGCCCTGTCGGTTCCGCGAAGCTACCTTCTGGCCAGCTACCGGGCCGCCCAGGGCATCCCCGCGCTCCGCGGCGAGGTCCCGACAGAGCACCTCCGCGAGGAACTGGAGCGGATTCAGCGGTCCGCGGCGGCCGCCCTCGGTGTAGCCGATCCGCAGGCCGTTCAGGTGAGTTGGCACCCCGATCCCGCGCCGCCAGGCGCGGCTTCCGTCCGGACGTTGGCCCAGCCCGGTTGGCTCGCGCGGCATGGGGCCGCGGTGACGTTGGCCGGCATTGCGGCGGGTTTCGCGGTCTTGACGCTGGTTCTTCAGCGTCGGGCGCGACGCGACGAGGCACGCTCCGCTCGCGCGATTGCGGCCTGCGAAGGCGGCCACGAATCGCCCGCGGATCCACCCGCCGCGGAGGTTCCGGCCGACCCGTTCACTATGCTGGCTGAGGCGCCGCCGGCCTCCCTCGCCGCCGCGTTGGCCGAGGAGCATCCGCAGACCGCGGCCATCGCGATGGCCCGTCTTCCGTCGGGGGTCTCGGCCCGCGTGCTGTCGGCCCTTCCCCTCCCCGTGCGAAACCAGGCCGCCCGGCGGATGGAGGCGCTGGAAAACGCGGACGGCGAGGTGGCCCGTGAAATCGTGGCGGCTCTGGCGGCACGGATCCGGAATGCCCCCACCGATGCGGGAGCCACCGCGGCGCCGCGGCCGACAGACCTGCGTCGCAAGGCCAACGTCTCGGCGGAGCAGCCGGCCACGAGCGGCCAGCAGACGTCCACTGACGACCTCGAGAGTGTGCCCGCGGCTTGGGTGGCGGCGGCCGTGATGCGGCTGGAGATGGGCGAGGCGGCACTGGCCCTGCGAGCGGCGGGCGAAGACGTGCAGAAGAGGGTTCTTCGTGTCCTGCCCGCCCGGCGGCGGCGCTGTATTCGGGCCGTGCTGTCCCGGCCGCGACCGGTGCGCGTCCGCGATGTCGAGGCGGCGCAGCGGCGACTCCTCGACGCGGCTCGGGAGTGCCGGCGCGGAACCTATGCCTCGGCGGCGAAGACACAACTCGCCGGATAGGCGGAGCGAACCATGACGCGGATCATCAAGGCAGCTGAACGCCAGGCCGACGTGGTCGCCCTCGACCTCGGCGATCTGACGGCCGAGGCCCGCGAGGAGTTGCTCGCCGCGCGGAAGGAAGCCGCCCGCGTCGCTGCGGAGGCCCACGCCGCGGCCGAGGCCGCCGAACGCCAAGCGAGCGAAAACGGCTACCGCGACGGGTTCGATCGCGGCCGAGCGGAGGGGCTCGCCGAGGGCGAGCGGCTGGGGCGCGAAGAAGCCCATCGCCGGTTCCGCGAGGAATTGGGCGAGTTGGCGGACTTGGCGCGGCGAATCAGCGAGGAGTTGACCGAGGCGCGGGACCGCATGGTCGACGCGGCGCGAGCGGAGATGCTCGAGATGGCCGTCGCCATCGCGGAGAAGATCGTCGGCCGGGTGGCGGTGGTTGATCTCGAGGCTGCCAAGGCGAACCTCCGCAAAGCCCTGGAGCGCGTCCACGGGCCCGGCGAGATCGTCGTGCGGGTGAATCCCGATCAGCTCTACGCCCTCCGCGAGCACGGGGCGAAGCTAGCCACGGCATTCGCGGCCGGCGAGGTCCGGATGGTCGCCGACGAGGCGGTCGCCCCCGGCGGCGTTCGCGTGGCGCTGCGGCAGGGCGAGGTCGACGCGACCGTCGAGACGCAGTTCGCGCGGGTGGTAGCCGAGCTGCTGGGCCCCGGCGGCGAGGCGGGCGAACTTGGCCAATACGTACCGGAGGCGCAGGAGCCGCAACTGCCGTTCGACGGCGAGTGTGCAGCGAGACCCCATGAGCGTGTTTGACCCCTACAAGCAGGTGCTGCAGCGCGTCGAGCCGGTGGGCCTTGCCGGGCGCGTCAGGGGTGTGCGCGGATTGACGGTGACCGTCTCGGACTTCGCTGTCGGCATCGGCGCCGCCTGCCGCATCGATCGGGTCGCCGACCCTGTCGAGGCCCGCGTGATCGGCTTCGCCGGCGAACGGACCGTCGTCATGCCGCTGGGCGCGGCGGAGGGCATCTGCCGCGGCGACCGGGTGGAGCTGGTGCGGGCGGCGGAGACCGTTGGCGTCGGGCCCGACCTGCTCGGGCGCGTCATCGACGGGCGCGGACGCCCCATCGACGGTGCCGGCCGGCTGCGGGTCGAATCGCAGGGCGTGCTGCGCCCCGCGCCGCTCGACCCGATGCGCCGCCCGGCGATCGACGAGCCATTGCCGGTGGGCGTGCGGGCGATCGACGCGATGCTGACGGTGGGGCGCGGGCAGCGGATGGGGGTGTTTTCCGGCCCGGGGGTCGGCAAGAGCCTGCTGCTGGGGATGATCGCCCGCCACGCGGCCGCCGACGTAACCGTCATCGCCCTCATCGGCGAGCGCGGGCGCGAGGTCCGCGAGTTCCTCGACAAGCATCTGGGCGCCGAGGGGCGCCGCCGGGCGGTGGTGGTCGTCTCGACGGGCGACGAGCCGCCGCTGCTTCGTGTGCAGGCGGCGGCCGCGGCGACGTGCGTGGCCGAGTACTTCCGCGACCGCGGGCGGAACGTGCTGCTGCTGATGGATTCGCTGACACGGCTGGCGATGGCGCAGCGGCAGATCGGGCTGGTGGCGGGCGAGCCCCCGGCCACCCGCGGCTACCCGCCCAGCGTCTTCGCCCTGTTGCCGGAGCTGCTGGAGCGGGCGGGGCGAACCGCAGGCGGTTCGATCACCGGCTTCTACACCGTCCTCGTCGAGGGCGACGAATCCGCCGACCCCATCGCCGAGGCGGTGCGGGCCGCCACCGACGGGCACGTCCACCTGTCGGCCGAACTCGCCCAGCGCGGGCACTGGCCCGCCATCGACGTGCTGCGGAGCGTCAGCCGGGCGATGGGCGACGTGGTCGATCCAGGCCACGCGACCGCGGCCGAGGAACTCCGCCGGCTGATCGCCCTGCGCGAAGAGACGGCCGACCTGCTCCGTATCGGGGCCTACAAGCCCGGCGGCGACGCCGAGGTGGATCGTGCCGTTGCGGCGATGCCGAGAATCAGAGAACTACTCACCCAGCGGCCGGAGGAGCGGGCCGAATTTGGGGAGACCGTGCGGGCCCTCAAGGCCTTGCACGCCCAGGCGATGGCCGCGCCCGCCGCAAACCCAGCGCGGGTCGGACCGGGGGTGAGTGATGGTGAGTAAGAACAACGCGTACGACGCGCTGCTGCGCCTTCGGCGGCGTCGCGAGGCGGCGGCCGTGCAGGCGTTCCACCGGGCACAGCAGGCGGCGGATGACTGCCGCCGGACGGCAGATGAGCTTCGGGGCGCCGCGGCCGGCCATGAGGCGGTTGCGCGCGAAGCCGTGTTCGCGGGACGACCGTATCCTGCCGTTCAGCGGGCGTGCCTGGCCGAACTGGCGCGAGCGCGGGCTGCGGAGGCGCCGCGCCGCGCGAACGCGGATACCCGATGCGAGCGGGCGAGAGGCGAACTGCTCGAGGCCATGCGGCAGCGCAAGGCACTTTCGTGCCTGAAGGAGCGGCAGGAGCGGCTGGCGCAACTGGCGGTCGCCCGGCGAGAGGCCGACGAGGCCGACGACCGGTACGCCGCGCATCGGGCGTTTGCCCCGGGCGCGAGCTGACAGAGACGAACGATGCGACGAATACCGAGAGTTCGGATCGAGTTGGGGCGGGCCCGGCTGGCGGCGGCGGAGGTCTCCAAGCTGAAGGTCGGGAGCATCGTGGAACTCGCCGAGGGGGCGTACGACGACGTGGACGTCGCCGCCGACGGGTGCCTTGTCGCCCGCGGCGAGGCGGCGTCGAACGATGGCGAATTCTGCGTGCGGCTCCGGCACGTGGCCGAGAGCACGCTAAGGGAACGGCGGTCATGACGACGCGACGAATGAAGATTGCCGCCCTGGCTGCCGGACTGATCGTCCTGGCGGCCGCGCCATCGCTGTGGGCCGACGCCGGCGACGGGCCGGAGACGCGCCGCGTCACGCGCAACGACGACATGGAAGGCCGGCGCGTGGGTCGCGGCGCGCCGTCCACACTGTGGGACTGGGTTCGTACCGTAGTGGCGTTGGGCGTGGTGGTCGCCTTGATCTTCGCGATCCGCTGGGCGCTTCGCCGGTGGGGCGCGCCCGCGGGGGCGGCCCCCGGCGGTGGACCGCTCGACGTCCTGGCCCGCCGCAGCCTGTCCGCGAAGCATCAGTTGTACCTCGTGCGGATGGGCGACCGCCTGCTGCTGCTCGGCGGCGCGGGCGATGCCCTGCGCACGCTCGCGGAAGTCACGGACGAGGAAGAAGCGGCCGCCCTGCTCGATTCGCTCGAGCGGGCAAAGACAGGACCTCCGGGCGGAGACAGGCAAAGGCCAAAGGAAACGCCGCAAGCGGATGACAAATGACCTCGAAGGCGTTCGCCATGGCGATGTTGGTCGCGGCGCTGGCGCTGCCGGCGGCGGGTCAGTCTGCGCCCCCGGCCGCGACCACGCAGCCCACCGCCGCGGACGTCGGCCTCCAACTGCCCGACCTCGACTCGCCGGACGAGGTCGGCACGGGCGTGCGCTGGCTGGCGCTGGTTACGGCGTTGTCCGTCGCGCCCGCGGTCGCGGTGATGGTGACGAGCTTCACGCGGATCATCGTCGTTCTCGGGCTGCTGCGGCAGGCGCTGGCGACGCAGCAACTGCCGCCCAACCAGGTGCTGTTCGGCTTGGCGCTGCTGATGACGCTGGTGGTCATGTCCCCGGTGTTGCAGGACATGCACCGCGACGCGCTGTCGCCGTATCTCGCCGGGCAGGCGAGCGCGGGCGAGGCCCTGCGGGCGGGCGAGGGGCACATCCGCGGCTTCATGATCCGGCAGATGGAATCGGCGGGCAACGGCGACGAGGTGTATGCCTTCCTGCCCGACGATTTGGCGGCCGGCGACGACCTGACCTGGCGCGACGTGCCGACGCTTTCGATGATTCCGGCGTTCGTCGTCAGCGAGTTGAAGGTCGCGTTCACCCTCGGGTTTCGGATCTTCCTGCCGTTCCTGATCGTCGATTTGCTCGTCGCGTCGATCCTGACGTCGATGGGTATGCTCATGCTGCCGCCGGTGCTGATCTCATTGCCGTTCAAGCTGTTGCTGTTCGTGCTGGCGGACGGCTGGCAGCTCGTCGTCGGGACGCTGATGCGGAGCTTCGGATAGACCATGGACGCGGACTCGGCCATCGACGTGGCGCGACAGGCGGTGACGCTGGCCATCGTCCTGGGGCTGCCCGCGCTGCTGACGGCGCTCATCGTCTCGCTCGTCGTCAGCCTGCTGCAGGCCGTCACGCAGGTGCAGGACTATACGCTGAGCCTCGTGCCGAAGATCATCGCCACGCTGCTCGCCGTGCTCCTGGCGGGCCCGTGGATGATGGGCCGGCTGGTCGAGTTCGGCCGAACGATGTTCGGCACGCTGCCATAGCAGCGAATCGCGAATCGGAGACGTGGTGGATCTGGCGACGTACACAATCTGGCTGCCGACGCTGATGCTGGCCGCGGCGCGGATGCTGGGCTTGTTCCTGGTCGCGCCGGTGTTCGGTCACGCGGCCGTGCCGGTGCGGCTGCGGTATTTCCTGGCGCTCGTGGCGGCGTTGGCGGTGACGGCCGTCGGCGAGCGGTTCGCCGAGCCGGTGGCCCTGCCCGGCAGCGCCTTGGCGGCGGGGCTGGCGATTGCGGGCGAGCTGGCGCTGGGGGCGCTGATCGGCTACACAGTGCGGCTGATCTTCGTCGGCGTGGAACTCGGTGCGATGCACGCCGCCACGCAGATGGGCCTGACGATGGCCGAGCTGTTCAGCCCACAGGGCGCGGGCGAGCAGGGCGGCGTCGTCCGCCGATTGTTCGTCCTCACGGCGATCGTCGTGTTTCTCGCCATTGGCGGGCACCGGCAGGTGCTCGCGGGGTTGGTCGGCACGTTCGACCGCGTGCCGCTGATGAGCTTCCTGCCCGGCCCGGCCGCCCTCGATATGGTCGCCGGCCTGCTGACCGCAACGTTCGCCCTGGCGCTCAAGGTCGCGGCGCCGGTGCTGATCGCGATGCTGCTGACGACGGTGGCGCTGGGGCTGCTCCAGCGAACGGTGCCGCAGTGCAACGTGCTTTCGACCGGCCTGCCGATGCGGGCGCTGCTGGGGCTGGCGGTGCTGGCCCTCGCCCTGGCGGCCCTGCCCGAACTGCTTGAAACCGCCTGGGACGCCACCGCCGGCGCGCTGCCGGCCGGGCTCAAAGGGACCCCATAGACCATGCTGCGGCAACGAGACGAAACCGGCGAGCGAACCTACGAGCCCACGCCGCTACGGCTGGCGGAGGCGCGGCGCGCGGGGAACGTCCCTCGCAGCCGGGACCTCACCGCAGCCGCCGTCCTGCTCGCCGGGCTCGGGCTGCTCGCCCTGCTGGGCGGGCGGCTGCTCGACGAGACCGTCGCCATGACCGCGTCGATGCTCGATGGCGCGGGCGAGAACGCCGCGAACCTCGACGCGACGGCCGGGGCGGCGCGGTCCGCTGTCGGTGGGCTGCTCGGCGTGCTCGCGCCGTTCCTGCTGCTGCTGACGCTCACCGGGGTGCTTGCCGGCGTCGGGCAGGTCGGCCTGGTCGCCGCGCCGCAGCGGATTCACCCCGACCTCTCGCGTGTCTCGCCCGCGGCCGGGCTTCGCCGGCTCTGGTCCCAGCGGACGCTCGTCCGCTTCGCCCTGTCCTTCGTCAAGATTGGCGCGGTGGCGTTCATTGCGGCGCTGACGCTTCAGCCGGCCCTGCCGCGGCTCGCGGCGGCGGGGCGGCTGGCCCCCGGTCAGGCCGCGCAATTTGCCGGGGGGATGGTGCTTACGCTTTCGCTTCGGATCGCGACGGCGCTGTTCATCCTGGCCGTGCTCGACCTGCTGTATGAGCGGTGGAAATGGCAGGAGGACCTCAAGATGACCCGCCGCGAGTGGCTCGATGACCTGAAGCGCATGCAGAGCGCCGGCCGCGGCCGGGGGGGCCGCGCGCTCCGCCGCGCCGACCGCGGCGCACCGCCGGCAATCGCGGAGGTAGCCCGTGCCCAGTAGCCCCGCGACATTCCGCACGATCGCGCGGTTCGCCGAGCGGCGGCGCGGGCTGCTGCTGCCCCTGGCGGCTGCCGCTCTGATCTTCGTTATCCTCGCGCCGCTGCCGCCGATGGCGATGGACTTCCTGCTCGCCGGCAACATCGCCCTCTCGGCCGTCATTTTGCTGACCGCGGTTTGTGTCGCCAGCCCGTTGGAGTTCAGCGCGTTCCCGTCGATCCTGCTGGGGGCGACGCTGATCCGCCTGGTGCTCAACGTCGCGACGACGCGGCTGATCCTTACCGCCGGCGGGGCGGGGCGAACGCTCGGCGAGGCCCAGCTCGCCGCCGGTCGCGTAGTCTGGTCGTTCAGCGATTTCGTCGCGGCCGGGTCGCTCGCCGTCGGCGCCATCGTGTTCGCCATCATCATCGTCGTGCAGTTCGTGGTGGTCACCAAGGGCGCGGGGCGCATCAGTGAGGTCGCCGCCCGCTTCGTGCTCGACGCCATGCCCGGCAAACAGGCGGCTATTGACGCGGACCTCGCGGCCGGGCACATCGACGAGGCTGAGGCCCGTGAGCGCCGGCGCGACATCGTCCGGCAGGCGGACTTCTACGGCGCGATGGACGGGGCGTCGAAGTTCCTCCGCGGCGACGCCGTGGCGGCCGTCATCATTACACTCATCAACCTGCTGGGCGGGCTGTACGTGGGGCTGGTCCAATACGGCTGGTCGTGGGCGGCGACGGTGGACTTGTACTCGCGGCTGACCATCGGCGACGGGCTGGTGACGCAGGTGCCGGCGTTCATCGTGAGCATCTCGGCCGCCCTGGTCGTTACGCGGAGCACGGCCCCGACGGACCTCGGCGAGCAGGTGGTCTCGCAGCTGACGCACCGGCCGGTGGCGCTGGCCGTCGCGGCGGTCTTCCTCGCGGTGCTGGCGGCCACCGGGCTGCCGGCGCTGCCCATGCTGATTTTCTCCGGCGGGTGCGCCGTTTTGGCGTGGACGCTCTTGCGGCGCCGTCCCCGCGACGCCGGGGGGGAGGAGGCCCCGGAGCCTTCGCCATCGCGGTCTGTGACGCGCCTGGCCGAAACGCCGGACAAACTGCTCGGCGTCGAGCCGATTCGCGTCTCGGTCGGCTACGCGCTGATCCCCCTGGCGTCAGGGGCGGGCGCCCGAGCGATGCTCGATTCGATCGGCCGTCTGCGACGGCAACTCGCCGACGAGTTGGGCATGCTGCTGCCGGCCGTCAGGATCGGAGACAACCTGCGGCTCGGTGCGCATGAGTACCGCATCAGTATCCGCGCCCGGCAAGTCGCCGGCGGGCGCGTCTATCCACGGCAGTTGCTCGCCGTCGGCGAGGGCACCCGCGGGCGGCTGTCCGGGCGTGAGGCCGGCGACGAGGCGCTCGGCGCGACGGCCATGTGGATCGCACGGGAGCAGGCCGACGCGGCCCGGCAGATGAACTACACGCTGTTCGGCCCGATTGAGGTGCTGATCCGCCACTTGGCCGCAACGCTTCGCGCCCGAGCGGCTGAACTGCTGTCGCGCGAGCAGGTCGCCGATATCCTCAGCGCATTCGCGGCCGACCATCCGCATCTGGCCGACGAGGCCCGGCGGCGGCTCACCCTCTCCGGCCTGCACAAGGTCCTGCGCGAGCTGCTGCGCGAGGGGGTCTCGATTCGCGACCTGGAGGCGATCCTCGAGGCCGTAACGGACGCGGCCGGCGAGGCGAGCCGCCCGGCGGACCTGGTCGAGGCGGCGCGTGTGGCCCTGGGCGACACGCTGTGCCGAAGCTACGCCGACGAGGCGAACCGCCTGTGGTGCGTGGCCTTGCCGGAATCGCTGGAGGGCGACCTCGCCGGACGGCTCCACGAGTCGGGCGGGGGGGGCATCCTGGCGATCTCGGCGGACCTGGCCGACCGTGTCGGTCAGGCCGTGAATGATGGGCTCGCGGAGCTCAAGCGGCAGGGGCGGCGGCCGGTGGTGGTGTGCTCGCCGACGCTGCGCCCGGCCGTGGGGCGAATCCTCAGCGCGGCCGCCCCCGGTGTGGCGGTGTTGGGATATGACGAAATCCGCGGGGTGGAATTGCAGCCCCCGACGAACGCGGGAAGAGAGACATGAACACGAAGACGTATCGAGCGGACACGATGGCGCAGGCCCTGGCCGACGTGAAGGACGACCTCGGGCGCGACGCGGTAATCCTCCACACGCGCCGGCGTCGCGGGCGGCTGCTGGGCCTGTTGGGCGGCCGCACGAGGTGGGAGGTCACGGCCGCCGCGAACCTGAACGTCGCGCCGCCGTTCGGCGAGTACGTGCCGCACCGGCCCGTGGAGGCCGCGGAGTTCTCGCAGGATTCGCCCCCTCAGGACGTAACGGCCGAGCCACCGGCCGACGATCACATCGCCCGACAGATGCGGGATATCCACCGGATGGTCGAGCGACTCGCGGAGGGGAGGGCCGATTCCGCGCCGGCGAGCCCGCCCGCCCTGTGCGACGTGCGCGAGCGGCTGGTTGAGCAGGAGGTGCATGCGGACGTTGCGGACGAAATGGTTCGGGAACTGGAGCTGGGACTGACCGGGCAGGAGCTTGGCGATGCCGACCGGGTCTGGCAGCGGTTGGGAGAGCGGGTCGCCGAACGAATCCGCACCGCGCCGGAGGCGCCCGGCCCCACGGGACGCCGCGTCGTCGCCCTGATCGGGCCCACCGGCGTGGGAAAGACCACCACCGTCGCCAAGATCGCCGCCGACTGCACGCTGCGGCGCAGGCAGCGCGTGGGATTGGTCACAATCGACACGTACCGGATCGCGGCCGTTGATCAGCTCCGCACCTACGCCGACATCATCGAGGTGCCCCTGCAAACCGCCCTGACGCCCGGAGAGCTGCACCGCTCGGTTCGGGCGATGGCCGACGCGGATGTTGTGCTCATCGACACGGCCGGGCGGAGCCAGAACGACGGGCTGAAGCTGCGCCAGCTTCGCACGTTCCTGGCGGCGGCCGAGGCCGACGAGGTGCACTTGGTGGTTTCGGCGGCGTCGGGGCCGTCGGCGATCGCCAGGACCATCGACCGGTTCGCCCCGCTGGGGGCCAACCGGCTGCTCCTGACCAAGCTCGACGAGGCGGAGGCGTTCGGTGTGGTGCTGAACGCCGGCCGGGCGTGTGAGTTGCCGTTCAGCTACGTGACCACCGGACAGGATGTGCCGGACGACTTCGACCTCGCCGACGCCCAACACCTGGCCGGTCTGCTTGTGGGAGCCGCCCGTGGTTGACGATCAGGCCAGCAAACTTCGCCGCCTCATGCGGGACGTCCGCCGCACGCGGATTCTCGCGGTGGCGTCCGGGAAAGGCGGCGTTGGTAAGAGCAACATCGCGCTGAACCTCGCCATTCTGCTGTCCGCCGGCGGGCAGCGCGTGGCGCTGATCGACGCCGACCTGGCGCTCGCGAACCTCGACGTGCTGCTGGACGTGGGCGCGCCGTTCAACCTCTCGCACGTCATCGCCGGGCGCAAGCGGCTGGGAGAAATCCTCGTCGATCTGCCCAGCGGCGTGCAATTCGTGACCGGGGCCAGCGGGCTGGCACAACTGGCCCACCTGAGTGAGTTCGAACGCACTCGACTGCTCGAGGATCTCACGCAACTGGAAGCCGACAACGACGTGCTCATCGTCGATTGCGGCGCGGGCATCGGCTCGGACGTTCTCGCGCTGACCGGGGCGGCCGACAACGCGATCGTGGTCACGACGCCCGAGCCGCCGGCCATCACCGACGCCTACGCGCTGGTGAAGGTACTCGCCCAGCGCGATTACGCCGGATCGATCAGTCTGCTGGTGAACTTCGCGGCGGACCGGCAGGAGGGGCGTGCGACGCACGGACGGATCGCTGAAGTGGCACGGCAGTTCCTGGGCGTGCAGGTGCTCGACGCGGGGTACGTCTTCGCGGATGCGAAGGTCCGCGAGGCCGTGCGGCGGCGGGAGCCGTTCGTGCTGGCCTTCCCGCGCTGCCCGGCGAGTCGGTGCCTGGCGGCACTGGCGAACAAGCTGACTCCCGGCGGGTCGCTCGTGGCCCGCGAAGAAGGGTTCTTCCGGCGCTTGGCGAACTGGTTCGCCTGAGGCGGGAGGGGAGCAAGTGGACCGGAAATAGACCAAGTGGCCGGTAACCCATGGGTCTCTGCCCAGTGGGGGCAGGTGGCCAAGGCGTGCGCCGGAGTTCCTGTAAGATGTTGGTATGAAAAGGGCTAGCAAGAATCGAGGCGCTGCGGTCTCGCCGGAATCGCCGGGTGGCGGTGAAAAAATAGACAAAAAAAGTTGTTTGAATGGAATAAATAGGATAAACAGTCTAAGGGCTATGGCGAATATAAGCTATGGCCCGACCCCCTCGACGGGGGGCTGCCAAGCGGTCTCGCAGGCCGCCGCGGAGCACACACACGGGGCCGGATGCCGGCCTCGAGTACACGAAGAAGATGACGCCGCGCCGCCCACGAGGGATGGCCGGCGCCCCGGCCAAGGAAGGCCCACGCCCGTAACCGGAAGGAGCACGACGCCATGAACATCGCCCAGATGAAGAAGGCCCCCGCGGAGCAGGTCCAGGTGTGGTGGAAGGACTACCACGCGACGGGCAGCGAGACCGCCCGCAACCGCTTGATGGAGAACTACCTGCCGCTGGTCAAGTACAGCGCGGAGCGGCTGCACACGAAGCTTCCGGATGAGGTGGACGTGGACGACCTGATCTCGGCCGGCATTTTCGGGCTGATGGATGCGGTCAAGGCGTTTGACCCGAAGCGTGGCGTCAAGTTCGAGACCTACTGCGCGCCGCGAATCCGTGGGGCGATCCTGGACGAACTGCGGGCGATGGACTGGGTGCCGCGCCTGGTCCGTGCCCGGGCGCACAAGCTCAATCAGGCGGCGCACGAACTCGAGGCTCAGCTCGGCCGCAAGCCCGAAGAGAGAGAACTCGCCAAAGCCCTTCGCCTTCCGATGCGGGAGTTCCGCAAGCTCCAGCGCGATGCTCGCGCGGTGGGGCTCGTATCGCTGAATCGCAAGTGGTACGAGACCGACTCGAACAAGGACGTCCGCGAAATCGACGTGCTGGAGGATAAGCGCAGTGACGATCCGTTCCGCGCTGCCCAGCGCAAGGACGTCAAGGAACTGGTCACGCGCGGGCTCAGCCGGGCCGAGCGGCTCATCGTCATCCTCTATTACTTCGAGGAGATGACCATGAAGGAGATCGGCGAGACGTTGGACCTCTCCGAGAGCCGCGTCAGCCAAATGCACTCGGCCATCCTCGAACGCCTCAAGACGCAACTCGATCGCCGCATGAAGGAGCTCCAGCCGGTGTGACCGGCGTGGCCGAAGTGGGGGGTCCAAAGTGGGCCGCAAGCCGCCCGGAGTCCTTTGCGGAGCCGGGGGAAGCGCGGGTATCATGTCCGGGCGAAGGGAAGCTGCCATGCGGTTTACGAAGATGCAGGGCGCGGGCAACGATTACATCTACATTGACGGCGCGGCCGAGCGCGTCGCCGAGCCGGAGGGGCTCGCGCGCGCGATGAGTGATCGCCACTTCGGCGTCGGGGGCGACGGACTGGTGCTCATCCTGCCCAGCGACGTTGCCGACGTCCGCATGCGAATGTTCAACGCCGACGGTAGCGAGGCCGAGATGTGCGGCAACGCCATCCGCTGCGTTGCCAAGTACGCCCGCGACCGCGGGCTGTCGGACGCCAACCCGATGTCCATCGAGACGGCCGCCGGCGTGAAGACGCTCGACCTGGCCCTCGGCCCGGACGGCACGGTGACGGCCGCCACCGTCGATATGGGCGAGCCGATCCTCGACCCCGAGCGCGTGCCGGTCAAGATCCCGCAGCAGCACGTTATCGACCTGCCGGTCCGCACCAGCCAGCACGCGTTCAAGATGACATGCGTGTCGATGGGCAACCCGCACGCGGTGATGTACGTCGAGGACGTTTCGGCGGTGCCGCTGGAGCAGGTGGGCCCCGAGTTCGAGCGGCACCCGCTGTTCCCCGAGCGCGTCAACGCGCACTTCGTGCAGGTCGAATCGGACGAGGAAGTCACGATGCGTACGTGGGAGCGCGGCAGCGGGATTACGCTGGCGTGCGGCACGGGCGCCTCGGCCGTCTGCGTGGCGGGCGTGCTCACGAAGCACACCGGCCGGGAGCTGCTTGCGCATCTGCCGGGCGGCGACCTGCGGCTGGAATGGCGCGAGTCGAGCAACCACGTGTACCTGACCGGTCCGGCCGTCGAGGTGTTCAACGGCGACTGGCGCGGGTAGAAAGGGCGGCGCGATGTCCGGACGCGGCATTCTGCCAAGACTGGTGCTGTGCGGCGTCGGGTTCTGCGGTTTGCTCGGGGCTTGCCGCAGCGATGCCGACGTGGTTGCCGACAAGCTGGCCGAAGGCACGAAGGTGTACAAGGACCTGATTGAGATCGGGCAGCGGCTCCAGACCCCGGACGGCATGCGACAGCATTCGGCGGAGTTCATCGAGGGCGCCCGACGGGCGGCGAAGGTCGCCGAGGACCTGGCGGACCTGGTGGACCAGGGCCTCGACGAAACCTACGGGCAGTCCCTGGACCGTTTCGAACGAATGATGGGGCGTTTCGAGAACGTGATGGCGAGGGTCCCGCCGGAGGCGTGGGACGCGATGCCTCCCGGCGATCAGGAAAAGCTCGACGGCATCGCCGCGCGGATTGAGTCGGCCGGAGAGCGAATCGAGCGAGGCGGCCGGGACTGAGCCCGGCGATACGACGGAGGCCGCATGGCCGACTTCCCCCGAACAGAGATCGACGGCGTGTCCGTGCCGCGGATGCTGATCGGCACGAATTGGTTCCTGGGCTTCTCGCATTTCAGCCGGGCGCGCGACGAACACATCAAGCGCGTCCAGTCGCGCGAGACGCTGGCGGACCTTCTGGAGGTGTTCTTCGCGGCCGGCATCGACTGCGTCTATGGTGCGCGGCCGGACGCAACGCATTTGGAGGAGGCCATCCGCGACGCCGAGGACCGCACCGGGCGCGGCTGCATCAAGCTGAGCATCCCCACGCTCGACACGGCGGGCACCCACGAGGCTGACGATGCCAACGCCCGCACGCTCGATGCGTACGCCGCGATCGGCACGCGCATCTGTATGCCCCATCAGAACACGACCGACGTGTTGATTGACCGGCGCGAGCGCACACTGGGTGGCTTGGACCGCATTCTGGCGATGATCCGCGAGCGCCGTATGATCCCCGGCATCTCGACGCACACGCCCGAGGCCGCCGTCTATGCCGACGAGCGCGGCCTCGACGTCCAGTGCTACTGTCAGATCTACAACGCGGCCGGCTTTCTGATGCACGTTGAGATTGATTGGACGCAGCGGACGATCTGGCAGCGTGCCAAGCCTGTCATCGCGATCAAGCCGTTCGCGGCCGGTCGGCTGCACCCGCTGGTGGGCCTGGCGTTCAACTACGCCACCCTCCGCCCGCAGGATATGGTCTGCGTGGGCACGCTGACACCGGATGAGGCCCGCGAGCTGATCGAGATCGCATGGTCGCTGTTCGAGGGGCGCTGTCCGGACTTTGAGTTGCAGAAGACCCGGTCGAAGGCGGCTCTTGCGCCGGAATGACCCCGTCCATTCTGCACCGGGGGGGGCATTTCGGAGGCCGGCACTGGTCAATGGGCTCCGGGCTTGGCACAATGTTGCGCTTCAAGGTGAGCTTACAACGTCTTAAGGAGCACACGATGGCGGAACGACTGGTCTTCACCGGAAAGCAGGCGGTGGAGGTAGAGACCTTCGACGTGGGCGGTCCGGGCAAGGGCGAGGTCCGCGTCCGCACGCTCAAGACGCTCATCAGTATCGGTACCGAGACGATCGTTTACAATCGCCTGTTCGATGAGGGCACACATTACGACACCTGGGTCAAATACCCGTTCTACCCAGGTTACTCCTGCATCGCCGAAGTCGAGGCAGTCGGCGACGACGTGGAAGGTCTGGCCGCGGGTGACCGCGTCGCCTGCCGCAAAGGGCATGCCTCGCACCATGTCGTCCCAGCCGATGAGGCCTATCCCGTGCCCGAAGGTCTGGGCGCCGGCGAGGCGGCATGGTTTGCGCTGGGGAAGATTGCCTTCATGGGCGCCAAAGCGGTCCGCTACGGCCTCGGGGAGCGCGTGCTCGTCATCGGCGCGGGGCCGGTCGGGCAGATGACCGTCCGATGGGCCAACGCCGGCGGCGCCGAGACGGTGATCGTGGCGGATCCGGTCGGCGCTCGACTGGACATGGCTGCCGCCGGGGGCGCTTCCGTGACCATTCCCAAGGGCGCTGACGCGTGCGAAGAAGACGTCCGAGCCGCGAACGGCGGCGAGTTGCCCGACGTGGTGGTTGATACGACGGGCAACCCGGTGGTGTTCGCGGCGGCGCTGGGGCTGGCGCGGCGGTTCGGGCGCGTCCTGTTGCTGGGCGATACGGGCCGCCCGGCCGGGCAGCATCTGACGCCGGATGTGGTCCTCAAGGGGCTGACCATCGTGGGAGCGCACGATCCGCATGTCACGCAGGAGTGGACGGAAGCGCGCATCGTGGGGCTGTATTTCCGTCTGGTGGAGACGGGCCGGTTCCGCATCGCGGGGCTGAACACGCACAAGTTCTCGCCCGACGCCTGCAAGGAGGCGTACGAACTGGTCAGCCAGAAGCGCGGCGAGACGATGGGCGTCGTCTTCGACTGGACATGATCGCGCCGCCTACGCCGGACGGGCGTCGAGGATCGCCGCGATGCGCTCGGGCGTGAGTTGGCGCAGGGAATCGACGACCAGATCGGCGCCGGCGCCTGAGAGTTCCTCGCGCGTGGTCGTGCCCGTCAGCGCCACGCATGCCATCTCCGCGCTCCGCGCCGCTTGCACACCCGGTACGGCGTCCTCGATCACGGTGCAGCGATTCGCCGGCACACCCAGTTTCTCTGCGGCCTTGAGGAAGACCTCCGGGTGCGGCTTGCCGTGCGAGACCTCCCGGCCGTGGACGGTCGCTGCGAAGCGCTCGGAACTCGGCAGGCGCTCCATCACCACCTCGACGTTCTCGGGCGGCCCCGACGAGCCGATGGCCAGCGCGAACCCCGCCGACGCAAGCGCCGCGATCAGTTCCTCCGCACCGTCCATCTCCGGGAAGTCCGCCCGCAGCACGTCGCGATACAGCGACTCCTTCTCGGCGTCCATCGCGGCCACGTTCCCCTCGGCCACCTGGTTCCCCCAGAGTTGCCGGATGATCTCGCGACTGGTCCGGCCGAACGTCGCGGCGAACTGCTCCTCCGTCATCTCCAGCCCGTGGCGGCGCGCAAGCTCTTGCCAAGACTTAAGATGCGGTTGGTAGCTGTCCACCAGCACGCCGTCCATGTCGAAGATCACGCCGTCCATCGTCACGTCTCCGGCCTCGGGCCACTTCGCGGGCGGGGCAGGATAGCGGCCGCCCATTTCGCCCGCAAGGGGTTTACAGCCGCCCGCGGCCGGGTACACTCGCCGGGATACTGCCCCTGGCGGGAGAGGAGTTGGACGTGGCGAAGAAGCGATACGTACAGGTGGGCGTCGGCAGCCGGAGCCGGATGTACCTTCGGGCTCTGACGGAGACGTACTCGGAAGTCGCCGAGCTTGTCGGTCTGTGCGACGTCAACGCGGGCCGGCTGGAGTTGGCGAACCGCGAGTTGAAGGACAAGGGCCTGCCGACGGCGCCGACGTATGCGGCGGCGGACTTTGACCGCATGATCGCCGAGCAGAAGCCGGACGGGGTCATCGTGACCAGCGGCCCGGACGTGACGCACAGCGATTACATCATCCGGGCGATGGAGCTCGGCTGCGACGCGATCACCGAGAAGCCGATGACCATCGACGAATCGCGATGTCGGCGGATTCTCGAGACGGTGGAGCGGACCGGGCGCAGCCTGCGGGTGACGTTCAACTACCGCTACGCCCCACCGCGAAGCCAGGTCAAGGAAATGCTCATGGAGGGGGCGATCGGCAAGGTGCTCAGCGTCGACTTCTGCTGGCTGCTCGACACCCGGCACGGGGCGGACTACTTCCGCCGCTGGCACCGACGGCTGGAGAACTCCGGCTCGTTGCTGATCCACAAGGCCACGCACCACTTCGACCTGGTCAACTGGTGGCTCGACGACGTGCCGGAGGAGGTATTCTGCCACGGGTCGTTGGCTTACTATACGCCCGCGACGGCCGAGCGGATGGGGCTCGCCGAGCACGGCGATCGCTGCCACGGCTGCCCGGTGTCCGGCAAGTGCCCGTTCTTCCTGGATCTGGCGGGCAACGAGGGACTCAAGGCGCTCTACCTCGACTGCGAACAGCACGACGGCTACTACCGCGACCGGTGCGTGTTCGCCGAGGACATCAGCATCTGGGACAGCATGTCCGCGTCGGTGCGTTACCGGGGCGGGGCGATGATGAACTACTTCCTGCACGCGTACTGCCCGTACGAGGGGTACAAGATCGCGTTCAACGGTACGAAGGGCCGGCTGGAGCACGCGGCCTGCGAGGCGACCTACATCAGCGGCGACGGCAACGTGCCCGGCGAACTCGACCGCGGGAACGTGACCATCACGCTGATTCCGGAGTTCTCGGCGCCGCAGCAGATCGAGCCGCGAACGAGCAAGGGTGGCCACGGCGGGGGCGACCCGGAGATCCTCGAAGGCCTGTTCTCGCCCGATCCGCCGCCGGACCCGCTGGGGCGGCGGGCCTCGCAGCGCGACGGGGCGTACTCGGTCCTGATCGGGGTGGCCGGGTATCGCAGCATCGAGCGCGGCCAGCCGGTGAAGATCGCCGACCTGCTCGGCGACGCGCCGATCTGAAACCTGGAACCTTAAACCTCAGATCTGAGATCCAAGATTCGGGATACCAGATCTGAGATTGGCGACTCGCGGCCCGGGACTTTCGACTCGCGATTCACAAGAGATTGATCGGGTCCACATCCGCGGCGATGTCCGCCCCCAGCCCGCGCGTGAGGTCCGCCATCTGCCGCCCCAGCACCGGCTGCACGACGCCGCCGCGCTCCGTCAGCAGCGTCAGCTCCCAACGGAAGTTCCCCCGAATCCGCCGCACCGGCGCGGGCCCGGGCCCGAACAGGCGACAGCGGATCGTCTGGAGCTTCGGGCGCAGCGCCGCCGCCAGCTTCCTCGCGGCCGGCTCGGCCCTATCGGCGTCCGCGTGCGAGACCACGAACCGAATCATCCGCGCGAACGGCGGCAGCCCCGCCTCCTTCCGCAGCGGAAGCTCGTGCGCGGCGAAGCCGTCGTAGTCGTGCCGCGCCGCGAAGCGGATGGCCGGCTCGTCCTCGTGCAGCGTCTGGACGACGACCTCGCCGGCGGTTCCGCCGCGTCCGGCGCGCCCGGCGACCTGGACAACGAGCTGGAATGTCCGCTCGGCCGCCCGGAAGTCATTGATCGCCAGCGACGTGTCGGCCGACGCGACGCCCACCACGGAGATCCGCGGAAAGTCGAGCCCTTTGCCGACCATCTGCGTGCCGAGCAGGATGTCGATGTCGCCGGCGGCGAACGCGTCGAACACCTGCCGGAACTGCTTCGGCGAGGTCATCGTGTCGCTGTCCATGCGGGCGACGTTCGTCTGCGGGAACTTCCGCGACAGTTCGTTCTCGATCCGCTGGATGCCGAAGCCGAACAGCAACAGCTTGCCCCCGCAGGCGGGGCACACCGTCGGCAGCGCCGCCGACTCCTGGCAGTAGTGGCACATCACCAGGTCCGTCGCCTGGTGGAACACCATCGCCCGCGCGCAGTTCGGGCAGCTCATCATCCAGTGACACTTCGGGCAGAAAACGTAGCTGGCGTAGCCGCGGCGGTTCATCAGCAGGATGATCTGCTCGCCGCGGTCGAGGGCGGCCGCCATCCGCAGCGTCAGCGTCCGGCCGAGAAGCTCGAGCACCCCCGGCCCCATGTCCTTGCGAAGGTGCACGATCCGCAGCGTGGGCATCGGCAGGCCTTTGACGCGGTGTGGCAGGCGAAGCAGCGCGTACCGGCCGAGCCGGGCGTTGTGGAAGCTCTCCAGCGAGGGCGTCGCCGAGCCGAGCACGACCGGCACGCCGGCGAGTTGCGCCCGCTTGACGGCCACATCGCGCCCGTGGTAGCGCGGGGCCGTCTCCTGCTTGTAGCTCGACTCGTGCTCCTCATCCACGACGACGAGCCCGAGCTTCCGCGCGGGGGCGAATACCGCGCTCCTCGGCCCGACCACGACGGCCGCGTGACCGTCGCGAATCTGGTCGTAGTAGAACGCCCGCTGCGCGTCGGTCAGCCCCGAGTGCAGCACCGCGACGCGCGGCAGGCGGCCGAGCAGGCGCTGGAGGGTCTGCGTCGCCAGGGCGATCTCGGGCACGAGCAGAATCGCCTGCCGCCCGGCCTCGACGACGCGGCGGATGGCGCGGACGTACACTTCCGTCTTTCCGCTGCCGGTGACGCCGTGCAGCAGCGTCGCCGAGAAGCCGCCCGCC
>Ga0272442_10000549_pt1 | contig 58899 bp, 25 predicted proteins | sample SSMForm2O_FD_200262 | JGI IMG/M metagenome (GOLD analysis project Ga0272442, IMG submission 200262) | Marine sediment archaeal communities from Little Sippewissett salt marsh, Falmouth, MA, United States - SSM-Form-2O | ecosystem: Environmental > Aquatic > Marine > Wetlands > Sediment ...
CGGTTTCATCACGTACATTACCAAATCCTACTTTTCCCTGACGCCTCATAGCATCCAAGCGACCGGTAATGGTAACCAACTTCTGATCTCGAACATAAGCAGTTTGATTCTTAAGAAGTGCTTCGATCTTATGAGACCTTTCCACTCTCTCGGGATAAGGATCTATTCCTAGATCTATAAGTTTCTGCAACTTATCTCTGCGAACTTTAATCAGTTGACTGAAATTGTTCATAAAAAAATCTCCTTTTTTACTCAGATCGAAAATATCTATCCTCAGGAACCGGTCTACTTCAACAGATCCAGTTTGATCCCTACCGGACGATGATCGGTTATATATTTATACCTGTTCTCTTCTCCACCTTCCATGTATCTGTCAATTACGATTACCTTTAACTCAGATGATTTACTGTTCAATTCATCGTATAGCTCATTGCTGATCAGGATATGATCGATGTGACTTCTGTATTTCCAGTAAGGATAAGACCAATCGGCAGTACTGTCTGCAGCAATTTCATAATCAGCGAACCGGTAATTAGCTCTATCGTCCAGAAAATTCATAAATACATTTTCGCTTTCATTATCCGTCAGCAGGTCATTAAGATCACCAAGCACGATCAGATTATCTTTACTTTTGTTTTCATCCAGATATTCTTTCAATCTTTTACTAGCCAGTCTTCTTCTTACCTCATTTTCTTCCCCCGGCATAGCCTTGAAATGATTATTGACCACAGTAAAAGGTGTCTCGGCAAAAGCAAACTCCATCACCAGAGGAAAGCGAGGAAAAGCATATTCATCATCTTCAGTATTGAATATTTCATATATAGATCTTACCTTGATCTGAGAAGATTTGTAAACAAATGCCAGATTCAATTCCCATTCATCACTGTTAGCTCTAAAACCACTCCATTTGGATTGCTTATCCTGCTGGTTGATCCTATTTAATACTGCAAAAAAAGCTGCCTCATCCTCAATTTCCTGTAAAGCATAGAGATCTGCATCTATAGCGATCATAATATCAGAAACATATTCAACTGTCTGGTCTACTTTCGGAAAATTCTGGATATTCCAGGTAACCAACTCCAGGGTTTTTTCTGTACCGAACTTAAGATAATCGTATTTGATTGATGGTAAAATCTCTTCCGGACCACCAGCCCAGATTAGATAAACAGCTAGGATAATGGTAATGATCATCAAAATTCTCATTTTATTATTCCTTTATTCTAGATATAATTTCAGCGCTACCGGACGATGATCCGAAATGTTGGTATCATATTCATTCCAAAGACCTTCCATATATTGATCTACCCTGATAGTCTCTATCACCGAATTCTGATCCTCAAATTCGGAGAAAAGTTCAGCGGTTATAAGGATATGATCCAGGTGACTGGGCCAGGAAGGATAGGACCAGAAGGCAGGATCACCCATGGCGATTTCCATATCTGTAAAGAGATAATTCTCTTCTTCCTGGATAAAATTCCAGAAGACATTATCTTCTTCTGGTTCGGTAATGTCATCGTTGAGATCGCCCAGAACAATAACTTTGTTATCAATAAAATTCGTTTCGATATACTCTTCCAGCAAAATACAGGCCTGTCTTCTACGATTTTCATTTTCCTCACCGTCGGAAGCCTTCAAATGATTATTGATTATTACCAGATCTTCATTTCCAAACTCACATTCCATTACCAAGGGACTCCGGGGAAAGGGATAATTCTCATTCTGGTAGATCTCATATATATTAATTCCTGAAAGGGTATCGTTCCTGAATAGATAGGCAAGATTAAGATCATAAGCAGCACTGTTGGCAAGATAACCTGTCCAGTCATCCAAATTGGAATCAAGGAGTTCAAAATAATAGGAACTTTGAATTTCCTGTAAAGCTATGACATCAATTTGCAGCATGTTTAATACCTGGGTAACATAAGCCACGGTGATCTGATTATTCTTAGGAAAATGTTCCAGATTCCAGGTCATTATGTCGAATCCTTCTTCATCACCAAATCCCATATCCGAAAACACTGATTGGGTAAAAATATAAGCCGTATTGCTCCAGTCAGATTGCTCTTCGTTAAACAATGCAGCAACCCTGTATCGGTAATTGACAGATTCCTGGACTTCCTCGTCGAGATAATCTGCCAGATTAGCAGGATTTGTGTTAATTGTAACAAATTCCTCTTCTTCCCTGGCTCTCTGAACCAAAAAACCTGTTTCACTGGTACTGTTATCGATCCATGATAATTGAACCTGAGTGTCCGAAAGCAGGACCGCTGCAAGACCGGTGGGAGAATACTGCTCGATTGAAGTTGTATTCTGTTCCCCACAAGATGATAAAACAACAAATAATAATACTAAATATCCTAAATTTTTCATTGATCTCTTCCTATCTTTTCGATTAATTTCACCGCTGTCAATAAATTATCTGCTACATAGTTAGGTCGATATTTCCATCTATTTCTATCTTCGAGGAACTCTTTTTTCCCGGAACCTGTAAGGACGAGAATCGTTTTAAGTCCAGCTTTTCTGCCGAATTCGACATCTGTATATTTATCACCGATCATAAGGGATTCATTCACTTGAAAATGGTATTTTTCCAAAGCTTTATTGAACATACCCAATCCTGGCTTTCTATCTTCATGGGATATTGCATATGGAGCAAGTGTCCCTTCCCGATGATAGGGCGAGTAATAAATCTCATCAAGATGAGCATTATCGAGTTCTAATTCACAAATCATTTTAGCATGAATTGCCTCTAGATCTTTTATAGAATAATATTCACGGGCAATACCGGATTGATTTGTTACAATAATGACCAAAAAGCCCATTTTGTTTAGAATCCTGATCGCCTCGGAACTAAAATCGAAAAGCTCAAACTCATCTGGTTTTTTGATATATCCTTCCCGGTCGATATTAACAGTACCATCCCGATCCAGAAAAACAACTTTTTTCTTCCTCACATTAATCCCCAATATCTCCTATCCTTTTAAATGATCATTTTTGTCAACTGACTTCTCAAATAGTGGATCAAGACAGAATTAAATCCTTTTTTATTGACAACTATGATTCTGGTATAAAAATAAGTAAAATATACTATACGTTAATAATTTTTTGCTTCTTTTGGGAGGCCTGATGAATAGATTTTTTATTTTGCTTTTTTTTACATGTTTTTTATTTGCAGGAATTTTTGCAGATAACAATCGATCAATCCCACCAGATACCGAAAATTTACCTGAAGAAGGATCACGTGGAAGAGGTCTTGAAGTTTTCCCTCTGACTGGGCCCACAAACATTGATGATCTTATTTCTACTCTTCTGGGATCAAGTGTATCAGTTTATAATGTTCAGTATACTGGGGCAGAAATTGCTTCAGGTTTATTCGAGGGCGGTATATCTTCCGGAATCGGGATAGACGAAGGTGTGATTTTGAGTTGTGGCCATGCAGCCAATGCCATCGGACCCAATACTTCAACGGGTGCAAGCGCCGAAAACTATCTTCCTGGTGACCCAGATCTGGATTTACTACTACCGGTATACAATACAAATGACGCCTCGATTCTCGAATTTGATTTTGTACCTCAATTCAATGCCATTAATTTCAGTTATGTCTTTGCTTCCGAAGAATATCCGGAATGGGTTGGCAGCTCTTTTAATGATGTTTTTGGATTTTTCTTAGACGGTGTAAATGTTGCTTTGATTCCGGATACTGATGTCCCAGTTTCGATTAACAATGTAAACCAAGATTCATATTCTCAATATTATATTAATAATCACGAACTCTACCCGAATGCAGTTTACGATATTCAGTGTGATGGTTTTACAACTGTTCTGGAAGTCATAGCATATGTAACACCTGGAACTCAGCACCACATTAAGCTGGGAATTGCCGATACAGATGATTGGTCTCTTGATTCATGGGTCTTTCTAGAGGCAGAGAGTTTCTCCAGTGTTGAAATCGAGGAACAGTTTAATGTTACGGTCGAGAATTTTCCAGATCCGGGACTATATACTAACGAAGATGAGTTTCTTGATATATTCGTAACAGTAACCGGCTATAACAACTCGGTTTTCCAATGGCTGATAACTTTGCAACCGTATAATGGTGAAGCTTACTTTTTGGAACCACGCCAGATAGAGTCTACCAGGATTATCCGTTATGTTCCCGATCCTAATGTTTCCAATACTCTTGATGATTTTACCTTTACCGTATCAGATGGTTTGGGACATTCTGAGACTATCTGGTTAGGTGTTTGGGTCAATGCTATAAATGATCCACCTGTAAATGATATACCACCTACTATCTCAGGTGAGCCTTACGTTGGAAACACACTCACCTGTGATCCCGGTGAATGGAATGATGATATCGATAACGAATGGGTAGATCCTGAATTCTACAGCACTATCCAGATCTTCTATCAATGGCAGCGCCAGGAAAACCGTCCAAACGAATGGAATGACATTGAGGGAGAAACTTTACCAAATTACACTTTACAAATGTCCGATCTAAATCTGCAAGTTCGTTGTATGGTAACTGCACAAGATGATGGTATAGGTAACTGGCCCGAAAGTACTAGTTTGCCCACTGCTCCGGTTTTATGTATTCCATTGTCGGATAATGAAGGAAATTTGGTTTCAGCAAAACCTTATTTATCTGTTTGTCCCAATCCCTTTAATCCCTCAACTGAGATAAGTTATCAGATAGCTGAGAATGGTTGGGTTAAAATCTCAATTTATAATATAAAGGGAGAGGTGATCAAAACATTGGTCGACGAAGTTAAAATCAGTGGGCAACATTCAATAATATGGGATGGAAGAAATCAGCAAGAGATAAGATGTTCAAGTGGTTTATATTTTTGTAATCTTCAGACCGATAACACAAATCTTATTGAAAAAATTGTCCTGTTGAAATAAGAATAATTAATCAATCAAATATTTACTTATAAGAGAAAGCAAGTTTGCTTTCTCTTTTTTTAATTAAGGAAGAGGTATTTTTTTTATTTTGTAAAAGAGTTTAGCTTCAGTTAGAGGTGATTCCCAGGAACCGGATCCCGAAAATATTCCACTGTTATCAGTTGTAAAACTTCCATAAGCATCGGGGCTGGATAACACTTCATATCCGTAACCACCTTGCTCCTGCCAAGATAAAACCACGTTATCACCTGAAATTTCGATATTAATCTCTTGAACAAATTCCGAACCAAAAATTACATCTAAAGCAGTGACTTCATCTTCCAGAACTGGTACATCATAATATACCCTATCTTCATATTCCGGATGACAGAATCTGAAGGTATATTCGCCGGGCATGAGTAATCGGTAAAATCTCCCAAAAGTGCTATCACTCCTTACAGGTGCAACTTCCGACATACCCAATACACTGTCAATTTCCACTACATAGACCTCCGCGATCAGTGGATCTCCTGAGATATCAGTTATATTTCCTGTAACCATTGCATAGTTTATTCGATCAAGCATAATTAATGGGGCTTGGAGATTATCCTGACATATCTGCTCGATCTGGCTGGCAGGTGGGTAGAAAGTTGTCGCCAGCTCGATCGTAAAGGAAAAGATCCTTTCTACTCCATATCCCCAGTCACCCATCGTACCAGAACCCAGATAACCTATAGAAGCCTGCTTCGAGCCATAGGTGATTTCTGGATCATCGATCTTAGGAATTGTTGCAGCCATCCTGGTTGCCAGATCATCCATAACCAACTCGTCGTAGGATCCAGCATTGGGATCATGACCCAGAGGCCACAAAACCCACTGTCCATAGGAATGGTATGTTATACCAGCATAAAATTTGTATGACTGTAGAAGATCTCTTAGATAAACAGTTTCAGGTTCCGACCAGGGAGATGGTCCACGATAAGATTGAGATGTATAATTTGAACTTGAATAAGGTCCGTTCCAGTGAAAATCAAAGTTTCGATTTAAATCGACTCCGTCAACAGAGCTGTAGTCAACATTTCCATCCAGATCATTGTCCCTGATATTTTTCCGTTGCATAGTATGTAGTTCTTCAACCGAAAGCTTGTGTCCATCGGGATTGATCAGCGGTATAAACCATATCTGAGTGTTATCTATCCAACAGGCAACGCTATCCTCAACCTGGTAGTTTTCTAAAAGGTAATACAATATATGCATATCAACTTCCAGGCTTATCGGTTCCCTGCCATGGATAGCTGCTCCAAAAAATACGTTCGGTTCATCCTCATTTAATTCCGGATTATCCGAAATTTTCAAACACCATACTTCCTGCTGAAAATCTTCGTAATTATTGTTTCCTTCCTCGTAATATAAATATCCCTGACTTTTACCCAAGGATTGCATACTGGTAATATTTTCATAATCTGGATCTGATGCAATTGCTGAGATTTCTGCATAGAAATCAGGATAAGTTCTATATCCTTCCAGATTTCTGGTGAAATCAGACTCTGTATAGAGAATTTCGTATCTAAGGGTGTCATAATTTAATTCTGAGAGGACTTTTTCATCTTGATATAGTTCAATATAGTTTTCTGCAATATTGTGATAATAATCGATTCTTTCTCGTTGCAGATTTTCCAAGAATTTTGCGGAGGGTTCATGAATGATAAGATAAATATTTTCAGAAAACAGTGAACCCCAGAATATTAGAACCATTGTAATTGTTATTATTTTTTTCATGATGTTTCTTTTTTTATCAAAAAAAAAGGCGGTTAGAAACCGCCTTTTCTATATATATAATCTCATCAATTATCTTCTTCCGGTTCGATAACTTCAACCTCGATCGGCTCTTCTTCTTCGATAACCTCGATTTCCATGGGTTCCTCTGTTTCTTCCAGTTCGATTTCCATGGGTTCGATCTCTTCTGTTTCCTGTTCTTCTTCAGGAACTTTCATCTCAACTCTTCTATTCATAGCTCGACCATCTTCTGTTTCATTAGTAGTAATCGGAACGTCTTCACCAAAACCCTTACTTGTAAGGTTATCAGCCTGAACGCCATTTTCTACCAGATAGTCAACTACCGACTGTGCTCTTCTCTGGGAAAGGTCGTAGTTATATTCTTTAGTGCCGATGTTATCGGTGTGTCCGTTTATTTCAACTTCCAGATCGGGATATTCGGCAAATTTCTGAACCAGATCGTCAAGAATCGGGAATGATTCCGGTAATAGATCAGCTTTGTCGAATTCAAAATTAATATTCTCAATAATAATCGTTTCCCGCATAGCAAGATTTTCATCAATTTCCTGAACTTCCATTACAACAGGTTCAACTTCTTCTACGATCACGATCTCTTCCTGTTCCGCGATATAAAGACGATAAATATCATCATGACCTTTTCCGTCGAATCTGTTCGATACAATATAAGCTTCCGTATCATCGTAAGGTGAGCGATAGAAGTATCTGTCATCTTTAACTGAATTCACGATCAATCCCAGATTTTCAGGTTCACTCCATTCCTGCCAGGATTCTCCGATCTTCTCGGTTTTGAATAGATCCAGACCACCAAGACCGGGATGTCCGTTGGAAGCAAAATAGAGTGTGTTTCCGTCCCAATCTAGAAACGGGGTCTGTTCATATCCTTCTGTGTTGATAACTGAACCAAGATTCTCGGGTTCAGTCCAGCTGCCACCCATATATTCGGACACGTAGATATCAAGCAAGCCATAGCCGCCTTCTCTACTACTACTGAAGAACATTATTTTATCCTCGAATACATATGGTTGAAAATCAATCTTTTCCGTATTAATCCCAGAAAGCAGACTTGGTTTCTCCCAAGTTTTTCCACTTTTTCTGGTCATGTAGATATCACCCATATTTTTATTTGAGAGATAATTACCAAAGAGATAAGCTTTTTCGCCGTCTTCTGTAATACTTCCGAGGGATTCGTTCTTGTTAGTGGATAATTCTTTTACAAGAACGGGTTTTGTCCAATCAAATCCTACTTTTTTGGACATAAAGATATTTTCTTTATCCAAATCTGCATTACGGTAGGAAGTAAAATATAATACTTTTCCTTCTTCGGCCAACACGGGAGCTAAATCAGAGTATTCGCTGTTAACCAGGCCGTAGATCTTACCAAGTGTGTAGATATTATTACCGGATTTAGTAAGGTCTATCTGATTCTCTATTATTTCGAGAACCTTAGTCATTTCCTCGTTGTCTGCACCCAGATTTTTTTCTGCATATAATGATAGATGCTGATATGCAAGTTCATACTCCTGCAGTGCAATATAAGTTTTTCCTAACCAGTAATGATGCTCTGGAGTGATAACGGTTTTCTGCATGGAAAGTTTAAACCAGTGTTCAGCTTTTTCATAATCTCCCTGCAGATAATATTGTTGAGCATCATAGAAAAATCTTTCATTTTCTCCGGCTATTAGAATCGAAATGACAACGAGCATCATTACGATCAGAAATTTCTTTTTCATCATATCTCCTTCTTTAGAAATGTCCGTTTATCAAAATTTAAACAGAAGGGAGATTATCATCTCCCAACTGTCTTAAAATCTCAAAATGAGTGAGAACTGATGAGAATCTTCGAAAATTTCTTCCGGAGGAGTAATAAAGGCATAATTCACTTCCAGCATGCGGAATCTTAATCCAGCACCTGCCGTGAAATTCCCATCATTTACTCCGACTCTAATTCCACCGGAGATATTAGAGAAAATGTTTTCCCACTTTGTTCTTTCTTCAAGATTGATCGCCGTATGACTCGAACCTACTTCTGTATCTTCTCCGAAACCTGTCCAGTATTCTGCTCCAATACTTACCTTTGATTCTTCAGTGTGCTTCTCCATTTTCAGATCTGTTGAGAAAGTCAGTCCATGGATGGGATGAACAGCAACTCCTCCCACGAATTGGGTTGGAATTTCATCATCATTGAGTTCGGAGTAAACGTCTCTGAACATTCCACCTAAACTAAGGTATTCGTTAATGTCCCAGAGAATTCCTATATCGGTTCCGAATCCTTTCTGCGAATCGTCATCGATATCGGAGATGTAGCCTTTCCCAGTCAAACCGATCTTGAATTTTCCTTTACCCAGCGCCAGACTCAAGGCAATGTTATGATCGTTCGCATCGAATGTCCCTTCACTCTGACCTTGAGCGTTGTAGGCATCGATATCCCCAACACTGGCGTTGATCCAGCTTACGGCAACATAACCATACTTGAAGCTTGCTCCCAGGGCTGCAAAATTATGCATCCTGTCCAAACCCATGTCGGTATACATAGCTGCAAACTCAAATCTTTTTACATTCGCCAGGGCTGCCGGGTTCCAATAGGCGGCTGTAATATTGTCCATATACGCCGTACCGGTTCCTCCCATCGCCATACCCTTTGCACCAAGTCCCATGCGCATGTAGGGAGTAGCATAATTGTTTTCGGCAGCGATTGATGAGATCAAGCTTACAAAAACGAGAATCAAAACAACGTTAAGTAACTTTTTATTCATTATATCCTCCATTATGTATAATTGCGGAAGGGGGGAGAACCCCCCTTCCTTGATATTATCCCTTAATCGCTATCTTAACAATCTTTTCAACAACTTTCTTACCGTCGTTGGCAGTTATCTTGGCGAAGTAGATTCCACGAGCAATTTTAGTACCTTTGGCCGTTCTACCATCCCAGGTGATCTGTTCACTTCTTACACTCTTGAGTTTGATTACCTCGTTTCCTGCGAAGTCATAAATCGTAAGACTTATGAGTGAGGATTTTGAGGTATCAACCATGAAGGACATAGTTTCACCTTCTTCGAAATCACACGGGTTAGGATAAGCAAATGCCTCGTTGATTTCAAATGGAGCATTGACGTCTGTAACTTCAAATCTCCAGAGCATTGCCGTTGCATTATGAACATTATCCATTGCTGTAATCTCGATCGTATGGATACCAATTGTATAACCTTCTTCAGGATATGGATAATAAACAGCGCCGTTATTCATTACATATTCTACTTCATGACCATCAACCATAAGGCTTATGCTGTTGATTCCCGATTGACCATCGGTTACATAAGCCCTGATTTCTACTGCTTCATCGATATTAAACACTGCATCTACTTCAGGTGATTCTATTGTTACAACCGGTACAACCATATCGATAGCGTAAACCTGGTTATTTACGGTTGTGAATCCATCAATATTTGTAGCTTCAACTTCCAGGATGAGGTTGGTAAATTCATCCTCGCTGATATTAGCTGTGAAGTCGATCATGTAGGTATCAGCTTCCGATCCTACGATCTGCGGACCCTGCAGAAGTACATGATCCGGCATACCGTAGAAGTAAGCTACGATACCGTTTTCAGCCACCTCACCTTCGACTGTAAATTCGAATGCCTCGTCATACTCAGGTCCCCACCAGTTGTTATATCCGTATTCACTGAAGGTGATCGTGCATTCCTCTATAGGATCACTGTCACCATAGAAGTTGATCGTCACGACAGTAACATTACCAACATTATCGGTAACTTCTGCTACTGCAGTGTACATTCCACCTTCATTTACAACTACCATTGCACTAATGCTCTGAGCTGTTTCATTGATCTCGACTTGCATCATCTCTCCTGAAGGATCATAGATCATCAGTTCAGCATCGGCAATACCGGAGCCAAGATCTCTGTTCTCGCTCATTACATGTTTCTTGGTATTACTATCCCTGGTAGGTTCATCTTCGATAAAGTCAGTGAAGATTGCCAGGACATAAACACCCGAACCAAGTTCGAAGTGAGCATCTGGCGTTGGACTTTCGAAGGTAACAACCGGAGCTTCAGCATCGATTCCGTAGGCCTGGCTGTCTGCTGTAATAAGACCATAAATATTCTCAGCATTTACTTCCAGTATTACACCAGTAGTACCGTTAGGAATACTTGCACCCAGATTTACATGATAGGTATATTCATTATCATTCATCTCATATGGTGTTAATGTTTGCGGTCCTTGCAGTAAATCTCCGCTTGGTGCTGCGAAGAAGTTCACTACTACACCGTCATTTTCAATACCATATTGATCTGTAACAACGAATTCAAACGGCTCATCATTTGTTTCCGGATTGAACCAGTATCCCATTCCATTGAACGGCATAAAGCTGATCGAAGGTCCGTCTTCAGGATCAGCAAAGAAATTAACATTTTTAACTGTAACATTACCTACATTATCGGTAACTTCAGCTACTGCAGTGTACATGCCAATCTCATTTACAACCACAATTGCACTAATGCTCTGAGCTGTTTCATCGACCTCAACTTCCAGTAGATCACCACTCGGATCGTAGATCATCAATTCTGCATCTGCAATACCGGAGCCAAGATCTCTGCTATCATTCATTACAAGTTTCTTGGTATTATCACTCCTGGTAGGTTCACCATCAATGAAGTCGGTGAAGGTTGCCAGGACATAAACACCAGAACCAAGTTCGTAGTGAGCATCTGGCATTGGACTTTCGAAGGTAACAGCAGGAGCCTCAGCATCGATTCCATAGGTCTGGCTACTTACTGTTACACCACCGTACATATTCTCGGCTGTAACTTCGAGCTTAACGCCAGAAGTTCCAGTAGGAATGTTGGCACCCAGATTTACATGATAAGTATATTCAAGGTCATTAACTTCGTAGGGGGTCAAAGTCTGCGGACCCTGTAGCAGTTCATTACTAGGTACTGCATAGAAGTTAACAACAACACCATCGTTTTCGATTCCGTAATCGTCCGTAACAACGAACTCGAACGGTTCTTCGTTGGTTGCGGGATTGAACCAGAATCCAGCTTCTCCGAACGGACTGAAGGCAATTGAAGGATCAACAGGAATTACATGGAAGGTAATGTGATCTTCACCTGCATTTCCTACCATATCCTCTGCTACAACAGTTGCCGTCCAGATACCGGGCATATCAAGCATTACGCTTCTTTCCAGGTAGTTGTTACCACCGGAGTGTTCGATCTCATCTCCGTTGGGTTTAACAACGGTGAGTAATGCCCAGGAAACTCCGGATCCGATCGTTCTATCCATTTCGATTTCATGTTCTCTAATTTCAGCGGATTTTTTACCCACACTTCTCAATAGCTCATCTTCCTGATAATCGAAGTAAGTAGCTATCACAACCGTGGTTTCCCCGATTTCGAATTCTGCTTCATCCTCAGGATTCTCGATAGTTACCGTAGGACCGGTATAATCAATACCGTAGGACTGACTACCTACCGAGCTATCTCCCCAGATGTTGGTCATTTCTACTTCCAGCAGTACTGCTTCGGTACCGGTAGGAATGTTGTAACCAAGATAAATTTCGAAATCGTAATCGTTTTCACCGGCTGGCAAGGTGAGAGTAGTAGGTCCTTGCAGAAGTTCTCCACTTGGCATAGCATAGAAGGAAGCAACTACACCATCCTGAGCCAGGGTGTTGGGTAGCAGGGTATGAACTGTGAATGTGAACGCTCTATCATTATTCCATTCAGGATTATACCACCAGCCAACTTCCTCGTTGTTGTGGATAAACTGATGGAAGGTAATGGAAGGAGCAGGTCCAGTGATCTCAAATTCATAGCTTACCATACCAACATTACCGATCATATCTGGTACACTGGCAATAACAACATAGTGTCCCGGATCAAGTTCGGTACCGGCATCGTATTGCCATACACCGTTATCAGCGAATCCTTCGATTACGTCACCATTAAGAGTAACAACTATTCCCTCCGGATCAACACCGCTGGCACCGCTGTAAACCGTGCAGTCACCGCAGTATTCATCACCAATTACTATCGGCATTGGAATATCTTCATAAGCAACAGAGATCACGATATCCGTACCGTATACCAGAGTATCGGGCCAGAAGTCAATCGGATCTTCATCGATCAATGAAGGTTCTCCAACCCAGTAAGTTCCGGTGGAATCTGATACCCACATACCATCCTGGATACCGTTGTTGTTCCAGTCGTCGAAGTCGAGATCATCGTTGATTCCGTTGATCGGATCTTCATTGAAGAGACCGTCACCGTCGTTATCGATCGGATCACCTACAGGTGATACAGCCCAGACTATCGGAGGTGCAATATCAACCACGTATACTACAACGTTTTCACCAAGGTGGGTAAGCATATCGACATTGTTGGCTCCATGCCATTCGACATAGATCTCATTGATGTCTTCGGTATCACAGAGTACGGTTGCCAGATCATCCAGCGTAAGAGTATAGGATAATTCGAATCCGTATTCAACCTCGGTAACTTCCATGCTACCGTAGTTGATAATCAGATGTTCTTCCGGATTATCTACATCTTCAGGATTATAGAGTCTGGCATGGATCGATTCTTCGATGATCCAGGTTTCCGGGTCGTATATCGTAGCGGACATACTCATCTCATGTCTGATATATCCACCACCGTCATTATCAACAGTGGGAGAGAATATATCAACCCAGAAGGCTTGATTTGCCTCATCCTCGTATCCGTTCTTGTAGACATCAACCTCGAGGTTGTGTTCTGCTTCGTCGGATAGATAATCACAGTTGATCAGAACAACGTGGAAGATACCGGAGACTGGATCTATCTCGATCGGAGCACCGACCCATTCCGGATCTACTTCGCCAGCATCGACGATCTTGACCTCATCCAGATAAACGTCTACAAAGACATCAGGATCTACCTGATAATCCCTTTCATCGTCATCCAGGATGAAGGTCCTGAATTCGAAGTCGATTCCACCATCATAATATGTCTCTGGTCTTTCACCTCCACCACAGCAAGATTCTTCACACTGAGTCCAGAGATTACCATCGGGATCGTACCATTCATGAGATACGGTTACGTATTCAACCTCCAGATCAACATCTGCTATGGTTACGAAAGTATATATACCGGTTCTCAAAGGAGCAGAGAACCAACCTTCTTCATCAGCTGGGAATGTCTGCCATTCCCAGGTACTTGTCCAGAAATTCCAAACATAACGGGCACCGAACAGGTTACCATCGTTCTGAGGATCAGGTTCATAAGCTATGTTGAAATCTGAAGGCATCGTTCCCGGGAATATACCACCCTGGATAGCTACCTGAGGAGCAAGCGGTACCCAGTCGAACGGAAGCGGAATATAATCATTAGGTTCATGCAGAGGTTCGAAGTAGATATGTCCGGTTCCACCATCAAGCGGTACATTAACATGCATACCGAACTCAGGCCCGATCAAGCCGTTGCTTCCATTAGCTTCGGTAATCGGGTAAATTCGTGTTTCGGCATTTTCCAGAGTAACGATCTCGATATTCTCAGCGTAAAGATCACTATACGTGGTCCAGACAGTTATCATATTTCCATGAACTAAGTCAACACCCCATCCAGATATATCGATTGGTGCTGTATACCTGTTAGGATCATCGACTGTCATGATAGGATCAAGCAATTGTACAGTATGGAACTGACCAGTATTGAGAACTTCGTTCATAGCCAAGGCATACGGCTCACTCGGAGCATTGCTTATGTCAACTACATCATCGTAGTAGATCACAACATTCTCGTTGGTCGGGAAGGTGAAGTATCCGTCAGGATACATTTCATCTTCTACGTATTCAACTTCCAGGAAGGCGAATCTTTCTGATGGTTCACCATTTGTCTTAATTGCTCTTGCTCGCAACATTTCGACATCCATACCGTTAGCGTTGAATTCTGCAACCCACAGTCTTACACCATTAATAACCATGCATTGTGAAGATTCAACTAAAGCGAAGGGTACCCAGTCACTGAATTCGTTCTCTTTGTATTCGAACAATACATCTTCCGTGATATTATCTACACAATCTTCGGTTACGGCATAGATGTAATCCAGGTTAGCTATCTCGGCATCGAAGTCGAAACCGGCGATGTAGGCTATCGGATCGATGTTAGATACAATCTTTATAGTCTCATATTCAGATTCAACCATGTTACCGGCTCTATCGTATGCTCTTACGAACAGGTCGTAGAAACCAACTTCCAAACCGGTAGTTGGCCACTGCAGCCAGTACATGTAATGATCATCCTGTTCCTGGATCAATTCACCATCACCAAGATAATAGTTATCTTCATCACCATCAACCGCATAGTATTCAACATAGTCCATGTTGGATACACCCGGATATTCTCCCGGCATCTCAAAGGCGATCGAGTAGATATCTACCATTGTAGCAAGTTCAACTTCAACCGGTTCATCGAACGGGTAGACTGTATCATCGATCTGGCTGATGAAAGCATAAGGTTCTGTGATATCGTACAGTACGCCTTCCTCATAATCAATGTTGTCTTCCAGACCCATGTTGGGTTCGTCGACTGCTACATCATACACTGCCAGTCTGAAGTCGTAGACCTGTCCATCGTCGAAAATATCGATCCTTTCACCATTTTCTTCTGTAAGGTCAAGTGCAAAGAACCAATTGCCGTTAAATCCATAATCAGGCATAATTTCAATCCTGTGCCATGTTTCAGGAATATCCGGTTCATCATATACTTTATATTCGAATCTGGACTTACCATGACTTATGTCTGCTGGTAGGGTAGCATATTCCACTCTCAATTCGTCGCTGATGAACTGCGGAATTGTTACTACCGGTGCCGGCATTACGGGAGGTGTATGATCGATCTCGGTTGTTGCCCACCAGAGCGGTTCTTCGAAGATATTTTCCGGATCGGTTACCGGAACAGCACCGATTTCCACCATACCTTCTACCAGATCGGATACATCCCATTCATCATAGGCTGTGTCATTATTCAGATCAACCGGTACTACCGGATCGTCAGGATTAATCAGCGTCCAGTCACGACCTCTTTGGCCATTCTGATAACGATATTTAAAGGCAATCTGTGTGATCTGATCTGGTACCAGGTTAGCAAGCAGTTCGGCCATTATACCAACAGAGGAACCGTTAATGTGCAGTTCCGGTACGTATGGTACACCGCCGATCTGAGTAATTATGATCTCAGTAATTGTGCTGTCGAATACCAGCTTGGTAACACTTGACTGGTGTTGCAATCCAACCATATCAGTTACTTCGACCGTGAATTCAAGTTCTGCACCATACTGAACTGTTTCATCATCTGGTACAGTGAATTCTACCTGTTCTGCATCACCCTCGATATCGATAGCAGCTCCAGTCGGTTGACCAGGATTGGTTATTGTATAAGTATAAGCATAGCCTGCTATCATATAATCTTCGGCATTTGCAGTTAGGAGATAGGTTTCACCTTTTTCCAGATAATCCACAGGATTACCATCAAGGTCTGTTATAGTAAGGGCACTGGTAGGAGCCGTTACATCGATGTGGAATTCCTGCATAAAGGTTACCAGATTCTCTGCGGTATCCCAGGCTTCCAGCATCAAGGTGTGAGGTCCTTCAGCCAGCATGGAGATATCCCATCCCTCACCATAATTGTTCCAGTTATAGATATAAGGATTCTCATTATCCTCAGTATCAGTATCAACCCAGTAATCGTCGAGTACGTAAAGATCTCTTTCGCTACCATCATCGTAGGTAAGTCTTACTCTCAGCATATCGTTCATATAATCGTAATCTTCCAGAAGTTCATTCCAGATGGCGGGATATTCTGTCATAATAGTACTCTGAATATTATCGATAACTGGTGTTTTATTAGGACTATTATTTACATAGAATCCGAATTCAAGCGGAGTATATTCACGAGCCGTTTCCATGAACTGCATACCGGTTACTTCTGGTGCGGTTACATCAACAACACCAAGTTCCACATACAGCCCAAGGTCAACCAGTTCCTGCTCGGTCATCGGATCATAATAATCTGTTGTGAAAGTAGGCAGAGCAACGACTCTTACGAACAGACCCGGGATCATCTCATGATCGATAAGCCAATCCAGGTATTCGTAAGGTGTCTCATCATCGAAATCGAATCCGATTGAGAACCAGCTGTCGTTAGCCCAGACACCATTTTCATCGCAGTAACGATATTTCCATTCCAGTTCGTCTATCATCGGAGGACAATCGCTGACAGCGGTAAGATCGTACATCTGACCTCTGACAAGATCAAGTGCGGTTTCACCCATGTACCAGACATAAGGTACGGGTAATACTTCTTCAAGTGTGCAGTTTTCGATGTAGACATTTACTACGTATGCTTCGTCTGCCATTTCGAAACCGGCAGCGTCGATCGCGATTGCTCTGACGGGATAAACACCGTTTTCCATCTCGCTTATATCCCACATCTGATAGAAGCCGTCACTGAGTGGATATTCATAAGGCGGATCTACATTAAGATCAGCATCTGCTCTAAGTACGGTTCCGATCACGATCCAGTTCTCACCATCGAAGTATTCGAATCTTACATATTGTGCATCATCCATGGAAACAGGAACGTAGGCTTTGATCTCAGCTTCATCGCCGGTAGCGGTTACGTCCGGAACTTCCTCTTCCTGCCAATCCACCATGTTGCCGTCAACCGTGATTATCCTAGCCTGTGAGGCTTCAGTATCCATCAGGGTGAATGTGGCACAGTCGTGCGGGGTAGCATTGCCATAGTAATCCGTCAGAGTCATGGCAATGTTTATTTCTTCGTAGTTAATGCCTTCATAAATGTGGTCCGCGAGAGCATCAGGTGTCCAGCTGTAGCTGATGTTACCATCTACATCGAAGACACCTTCGACTACGTCTGTTAATTCACCAGCCGTTAGGGTCAGGGTTGCGAACTCAACACCCAGGAAGTAATCGTTTTCGGGTTGTACGTCAGGATCGCTGTAATCTTCAACACTATAGGTAAATTCTATCGGATTTCCATCGGATACATCATACCATGGCATCTGATATTGATTATCCAGAACATGATTAAGGTTCATGCAGATGAACTCAGGTGGAGTAACGTCGATCACGATATCGTAATCTTCGAAGTAAGTATAAGTGAAGCTATTTTCAGCAAAGTCAGTAAGAGTTATCTGAAGTTCATATTCATCGCTGTGAGCAGTTTCACTGAGATCAACTGTGAATTGACCACCGGTAATGCCAGGTTCAGTGTAGGTATCTGTACCCAAGTCATAGGATGTTGGTTGTCTATCAGCAATCGGTACAAGTGAAACCTCTACGTTGCTCACATCATACAGACCGTGATTAGCATCAGCCAGGTATTCCAGGGTTGTGATCACATCATTGTTCAGTACATCCAGTACCTGTGTATCATCAGGACCAAGCGTCAGGAGAGTTTCAAGAACAGGAAGAACTGCCAGATCTGGAACAAGGTTATCGTAGTAGAACATTACTGTATGAGCAGTATCGTTACCCTGAAGATCTTCGATGAAGGCACGTACATAATAGGTCATATCCTCTTCATAAGGCAGGATCCAACCAAGGTTGAGTATTTCTCCTTCTTCTTCTTCTCTTTCTCCACCATCATATGGATATGAAACTATATTGTGCCATACAACACCATCCAGACTGTATTCCAGAGTCACAGTACAGACATCAGGTGGATCCATTAACAAGACATCAACAGTACCATTATAGTTTCCGGCATTGGCGAAGAACATGTCGCCGTCAACCAGCGGACGCCCACCAATACTTGAGATCCAGGCATTTGGTCCTGTCACATCGTTAAGGAAAATAGGTGTCATTACAACTTCTTCAGGATCATTCGTATTATTAACCCGATCATGAGCTACTACATAAAGGACATAATATCCTTCATCCAGCAGACCTCTTGTCGGTTCTCCATCGTCCAGATTCCAGATAGTGGTTGCGTAACCCAGTTCATCAACTTCAACGCCCATTTCGATTACATGTTCGTTCATACGATTATCAAAGAAATCGACATAATAGAAGTCAGCAAGAACGGCACCATCGAAGAAATCTTCCGTGATGTCGCTGGCGATAAGTTCAAGTTCACCATCTTCCGGAATATTTACAACCACATTAGGACCGGCAGGGGCTACACCATCAATATAGGCTATATGCATCCAAGCCTGGCTGTTATCGATGATAATGTCTTCATCAACAGGTGTATAACCATAGTTTCCAAACAGATCCCTTGCCAATGAACGAAGGTAGAACATGCTGTTGAGTTCATCATATTCATCTACATATCCATCACCGTCATTATCGGTATTATCTGTACCAGGATCAACTGTGCTCCAAGCCCATGGATAATCACCTACCTGTTCGGTAGTCCATCCAATATTAGTCCATTGTCTCATTTCAGTATCGGGAGCAGTTCCTGAGTATTGATATAATACCTGAAGTACGTCTGCTTCGTAAATTATTGTATCATCTACATCTGATACTAAATTAACCACATTATTTTGCATGAAACCGAATACCGGCAGATCTTCATCATTACCTTCGATATCTATTGCAACTGTAGGTGGTACGTTATCGATATAGAATCCACGAGGTATAGCACCGCGAGGATCTCCATCAGGTACTGCCCTGAAGTAGTAGATACCTGTATCAGCCCTGGCATCCAGTTCCTCGGTGTTAACAACGGTCATATAAGGTGCAACTTTGTAGTGCATACGGAAATTCGGGTTATTCCATTTGGTATCATTAGGATGATAGAATCTTGGGTTAACCCCAAAGGAATAATCGCCAGTTTCAGCATTTGGATCACCGTCGATCACACCATTGTCATTGAGGTCGGCGATGAAGTAAATTCCGTAATTATCGCCCATTGGAGCCGACGGAATATCAATATAACCATACCAAGCGCCTTCCGGACCGTCATTTTCATCGAAGTTACCGTAAGGCTCTGTTACCGGTATGTTGTTAAAATCACCGATTTCCTGTCCGAATCTATTGAATACATGGATTCCAGGAACAAAAGGCCATTCCTTGAACTTAAACAATTCGTGTTTGTAGATATGCATGAAGTATGGAATAGTATTACCTTCATCAAAGGCAGCTACAGTTTCCAGATCATACCACTCATTCTCGTGACCTGTTGTTGACCACTGGAAAGTTACGGTTTCGGGCATATTTATATCTCTCGAAGGATAGGCTCCCAGATTTACCCATTCACTCATGTAATCAAGAACCGGAGCCTCGATCTCAGTAAATACAGGATCGTCAGCGACAAGATATACCTGCAGATCCCAGGAAGCATTGAATTCTCCTAGAGAAAGTTGACCATTACGTTTAAGTTCAGGATCCAGTTCCAGGTCACCTTCCAGGTTGCCATGAACATCTTTGGCTACGATAGCAAAGTAATGATAGGTATCGGGTTCGAAATACACATCTCTAAGCGGATCTTCTTCCATCAGCAGATCGAAGTGATAATAACCATCTGCATCTGGTTCGTGATCGTAGAGATTCCACTGTGAAAGTGTCTCTCCTCCAAACTCATCACCAACAGCATGGTAGAGTGTGATCGGAGTATCAGGATCAAGGTCACCTTCCGGTTCATTGAAAGGTGGATAGGATGACAGATTCTGGATCTCTGTCTGATGTACTCTCATACGCAGGAAGGCATCTTCTGGTGTCATTTCACTGTTGTAAGCACAGATGATGCTGTTTCCTGTTTCCATCAGTAGAGTACCAAGTTCATGCCATTCGAGATATGGAGAAGGTTCATAATTATCGAAATCACTTGTTCCGCGGTAGGATACCTGGCTGATCGGAGCACTAGGTGCCTGGTTGTCGATGTAGCGCGTCATTGGTTCGGCTTCGTTATAATTACCTCTGCGATCCTGAGTTTCAATAGTTACCCAGACATAGCCTTCGTAATTATATACATCGAGTTCATCGATCATAAAGGTATTCCAGCCCTGGAACTCATAATAAACATTATCTATACCATAGGCTTCTACGATCGGAGCATCTTCCGGGATGAAGTAGTTCCATGATCTGCCACCGTCATAACTCCATTTGTACTTGAGAGCAGGTTCATCGACTGTGATCTCGAAGTCATAACCTTCGGCATATTCATCGGGTGTGTTCTCTGCTTCCGGGAAGTATGCCATTACATTGTTATTAAAGCCCTGCAGTACGGAATCATCAGCTTCAATATAGACCACAGGTGCTACGTAGTCTACTCTGAAGTGCTGATCTACAGAGTTATAAACATCTTCGAAGTACTGGTTGCCGGAATAATCGGTAACCATTATGTACCATCTGTATTGATAATCATTTTCATCGTATCCAGCTGGTGCGTATACATCATCCGGAACAACTATGCTGCAGTAACCCGTACCATCGTCGATCTCAACTTCCCACGGATAAATCATGCTGGCATCAGCGGGCATATCGGGATTGATCACGGTATCATTCGGACATGGATTTGCCTGTGATACGTAACTTTCGGTTACCATATCCCAAACATCATAGAAGAATCCGAAATGCTGAACTTCGTTGATGTTGTAAACAGCACCGTCAAGTCTCAGGTTCAGTATATTTTGGATTGCATTGTTAGGTCCGTATTCTGTCCAGTCGAAGATCTGCTGATCATCATCCCAGTTGGGTTGATCGAAGTTGTACATGGCAACTTCAGAATAAGCACGACCGCGGGTAAATACGTTTACAGTAAGTGAGTTAATGCTCATAGCTTCATTGGATACACGGTCTATACCCATAGCGGTGATCGTGTATATTCCGGGATAATCCAGAGCGATCTGATTCCAATCCCAGAAGGCAAGATATCTGTCACTTCCAATCTCCTGATAGATGTTACCGATTTCAAGCGGAACATCGTAGGCAGGACCATCGATGAAGAAGGTTACATACCAGGCATCAGGCCAGTTATTATCCTGAGACTCAATCACACCATCCATATCGGAATCGTACTTACACCAGGCTCTAATATAACTTGTATTATCGATATTAGGATCATCGAAGTCATATTCCAGGCTGTAATCAGCCAGAATACCATCGTAGGTTACATTAACACCAGTAACGTCTTCCAGCCATGGAGCAGGACCAACGTTATCTCTCACTGGTACCCTGCGAACTGCTTCAGCTACCTGATTGGAGTTACTCCAGGCAGTTACCTTAACGAACCAGTCTCTGAGCTGCAGAGTTCCGTCGTAGTTGTAAACATCGATGTGTTCCTCATATTCAGCGGGATTCAGCCAGTCGAGATACATGATATTCCAGGTTGATTCATAAGGGATTGTATCGTCATTAGGCTCCGGTATATGAGTATATTCGGGATCAACACCATCATCGAAGATGTTGTTTCCGTTCTCATCGAAGTAAAGCTGGAAGCTGACGTCAGTTACCATACCAAATTCATCATCCACAGTTGCACCAAGGTAAGCAAGTTCATCTGTTACCTGCAGTTCTTCACCAGAAGGTACTTCGATAAAGTTATTATCGAATACATGGATCAGGATATCTGCCGGTTGAGCGTTGTAGAAGAAGTCTTTGGTATATTCGGCATAATTACCCAGTTTATCCCAGGTATAAATATATAATGTATAGGTCTCACCGGAAGTAAGATGATCAGAAGCCCAGCCTCTTTCCTCTTCCGGTACTATTTTAACGAAATCTGTTCCGTCTTGCCATTCGGTCATAACAAGTCCGGGAACAGGTACACCCTCGCTGTCTTTAAGGACAACATAGGTGGAATCTTCATCATTGTACTGATCGGATTCAAAGTCGACACCAACACCTTCAAAGAAGTCTCTGTCTTCCCAGTAGATATCCATGTCGGCAAAGTGGACCCTGATATATTCCCAGTCTTCATTGCTGACGATGTAATCGTTCATGGTATAGGAGTCATCACCAAGATCAACAGTAGTCACATAAGGTGCGGATTTATCAACTACGAAATCCACATTATCTGTCAGGTGATGTCCGAAGATGTTATCGGTATTTACCTGGATCGAGTACAACCCTTCTGTGAAGTCTCCGTAAGGAGCATCCAGTTCGAAGATGATAGTACCATCAGGTAAGGTAGTAAGTATATGCGGGAACGGATACCAATTGTTGTTTACATGGCTGTTTACTTCCAGGGTAAGTGGTCCAAAGACCAGACCTTCCTGATGTTCATCGACAGAAATATCGTCATCGTTGTCGATCAGGTCGAAGCCCATCACGGTATGATCGGCAAACATCTGGACAGGTCCGTCCAGTGTGTACCAGGCATCTTCGATCGGATCATAGATGAAGGCATCGGTAGGATAGATCTGGGGATCAAAGGTCCAGTTCTCCTCGAAGACGAAGGTTGTATTAACAGGATGGATGTAGTCAGTATTGTTACCGACATTATCCCAAAGGTCAACCAATACATCACCATTACGGGAGATATCATCTTCCATATCGTAAATATCAGTGTTATAGGGGAATTCAAATAGAGCAGTTACTCGTGGTGAAAGTGGATATTTCTGTATGTCAGCAATTCCATCGAACCACGTCCAATCGGAAAGGATGTATGCCAGCCCGTTGATATCATCATAATCAAGACTAAGATAAGCATATTCATCCCAGGCAGCTCCGAAATAGGGTTCTCCTTCGGGGTAGTAAGGTACGATGGTCTCATTGTCTAGATGATACTCACCATAGGTAAAGGCGCTGTTGAAGATCGGAGCTTGGTTATCAACCAGAACGCCGGCACCGCCGTTGAACTGATCTGTGTTAGTCACAAACCATTCGCTGTAGACGCTGCGGTAATGAATATCGAAGTTGAAGGTTTCGTCCTCACCAGTGTAAACATCCCACCAGTATTCATCAAGATTATCATAAGCTATGTCCCAATATACAACTGCGGTTTCATAGTCGTCATCTCTATCGTAATTAACTGGATATTCAACAAAAGAAGGATAATAGTTATTGTCCGTAGCAAAGACAACATCTACTCCGTCATTCTTAAGGAAGAACCAGCCGGTGAGGTCACCAGGCATCGGCCAATCCTGATCTTCAACTACACCAAGAGCACCGCGCAGATCACCTATGGTAGCTTCTACATGCATCCCGTAGTCAGGATCAATACTCCATTCGATATTCTCAAATCCGGGATGTGCGTTTGTGACCACAGCATCGTCAACCTGAGAATCTTCCCTGTCAACATGCAGTGTAATTTCGAATTCATCAGTAAAGACATCGATGGCTCCGAAGGGATGCCTGATCGTGTTACCTGTAATGATTACATCTTCCCTGGTAGTCAACATGGTGTGATCCATGACGAATTCACCGTAGAATACGTTTCCGCCAAGATTGTAGATGTCAGTCACTGTCTCATGATCTGTGTAGCCGTCAAAGGCTCCAAGTTTAAGCCACATTTCTTCGATATAAACTTCATATTTAGCACGTACATAAATACGTACGGTCACATCTTCTGATAAGGTGTTACCTTCAGCAATCCAGAATTCGGTTCCGGTTACATCGCCCCATCCATTGAGAGGAGCTCCGGGTACGAATTGAGTAAATGGAATTTCCGGATCACCATAGGCTCCTATAAATACTTCGGCACCGGTAATAACCGGAACGATCGGACCCTGATCGGTTACTTCGATGAACTTGGTAGCAGGATCAACATCGTACATATTATTGCCAACAGCATCCAGAACCTGAACTGCAATCTCATACTGAGTCGGCATTACAACTTCCTTGATACCGATACCGCTGAGTTTGGCAGTCCAATAGGTGCCGTCGTTTTCGAATACGATATAATCGGTTACATCTATCCAAGTAATATTATCATTGGGTAGTAACACGTCGAAGGTATAGGGATAAGCCCCAGCGTATGGTGTAAGGTCTTCATCGAAACCGTAAGCATACTGTCCCAGACCTCTAACCAGAACCTGAGGAGTAGCACCCAGTTCGTATTCGTTGATGTTGTCTTCGAAAGTAACCTTGAGGTGTCCGTCACGGTCATCGGGTACTACATATCCTTCTTCTTCATAGGTGAGGGTTTCGGACCAGCCTTCGATACCATATTCAATGATCTCAGGTGCCTCAGCATCAACAATAGCATAGTTAACCATTCTTTCTGGTGACAGCCAGTCAGAAATAAATTCCGATCCGTTGGTGTAGGAGATCTTGAACTGGGTATAGAGCTGTCTGCCCTCTTCGTATGTAGAATCAACTGTGTAACCTACAGTATTATTGAAGTGATAATAATCCCCGTCATAGGAGGACATGCTACGCCATACCGGAAGTTCTGCCTGGGCTTCTGCCAGGTCAAGACAGTAATTCTCAAGCATGTAAGCATTGAAATAAACCTGATAGATACTGGTATCTCTCAGTTCGAAATTATCGATCGGGAGAGACACACCGTAGGCATCTCCCGGTCTTACATAAGGAGCTGCGTCTTCGATAGGCCACATGATACCCGATCCCGGAGGATCTTCGTACCTACCCTGCCAATCGTAGATTACAACATTATCGTAATCACCTTCATCATAATCGGCAATGAAATTAAAGGTAATGGTCGGATTCAATACCTCATCATGGTTACAGAGATCGAGGATCTCACCAAGATCAAGGGTTGCCGTATCTTCGTGGTTCAACGGATTTACAGGGGTAAGTACCCACTGTTGATAGTGAACACCAAATCCGTTTTCTCCAACTGGTTCTGCAGCATATTCCGTAACATCGAAATCAACGGAAGCAGGCATGTAGATCTCGTCTACACCAGCACCACCGATACTGTGATGTTCAGGTGAATCAGTGTAATCGGTTGCATACAACCTGACAATGAACGGATCGGTGAAATCGGGCAGTTCATCATAGGGAAGTTCGACCGTCATCAAAAGATCATCATCTTCCCAATTTACAACAACGCTACCGGGATAATAAGTGCTGAACGGTACAGCCGTACCACCATCATCCACATAAAGTTCTACATCGAATCCATTAGGAACTGCTCTTGCAGCAACACCTTCATAGATATAGAATTCGCTTCCGTTTACAGTCGAGTAAGCCGGGTCATTCTTGTCACACTGGATCCACTTACGGAAATCCCAGGTAGACCAGAAGAGTTCGGTTTCAAAATCGACCGGGATATGGTAACCGTCCCAGATCGGTTCGCCTGTTTCACCAGGATACTGATCAGGGGCTGGTAGGATCAAGCTCCAGATAGACTGAGCATCGGTTATTACTTCCCAGACAAATACATATTCATAGAAAGTAATATCAATAGTTCCATCAGGTTCAATATCAATTTCATGAATTTCTTCAGTAGTCATCAAAGGATCAGGATTAAACCAGGGATCTACGAAGTCACCCAGGTAATCGTAATTAGCCATTATGTCGTCTACCGTCAATGGATATGGAGACCAGAGGTTAAATTCGGAGTGAACATTATGTTCGGGTGCGAACCAACCATCGGGATCCTGACCACTGTAGGAACGACCTTCTATGTCAGTATCACCGTAGAGAGTTTCTCTCGGGTAATCTACTATAACTATATGTTCGGTATAAATATCGGAATGGAAATCGTATATACTTACTGCTTCAAAATCGAATTGAACAACTTCAAATCCGGATTCAGGCGGTTCGAATTCGTAATCGGGAGTGAACCTGAATACGGAAGTTACTACGTCGTATCTTACGGTTACCTCAACCGGGTCTCCGCTGTTGAACGGAATCAGTTCTACCAGAGCACCGTTGTAATTCATGAACAAGCGTTCGGGCAGTTTGTAATCCATGTGATTTTCTGTATGATCAACAGTAACATCAACAGTTACCAGACCTTCATCATTAGGAAGCAGGACATTTGTCGGGTTGCCATCCCAGTAGAACTGAACATCAGTAATAACGGGTTGCTCATCGATCTGTTCGTCTACTGTAACAGCTACGTTACCCAGGTTGTCCTCGGCATTGAGATGAACAAATCCGTCGATATCACTGGGATCGGAAAGGGCATTGAGGAAATCAGTATCCCAGATGAAGTTCCAGGTTGCCGTAGTACCATCCCAGTCATGAGGTGGAGTGTGGAAAGTAGTTACGTAGTTGTGTTCAAAACCATTTACTCCGAACAGATCTATATCGACAGTAGCAGGATTGACACCTGAATTATCACAGATTTCGGGATAATCCGTTACTACTGCTGTGAATGTTACAGCAGCCTGCTCTCCAGGTATGAGTTCCGTGATCGTGTAGGTAAAGTCTGTGATGACCGGGATCATGTTGTCAACGACCAGCCAGCCCACTTGCGAATCCATGGGTGTAGAGCCAGGATTGGCACTGTAGGGATGATCTATGACCACATGAGCAAGTATGTCTCCGCAGTTGTCGATCGTGTTAGTTGTATTGATATTTTCCAGGAGCAGATAGCGATATTCCCAGGTGGGAGTAACGGCTCTGTTTCTTTCTTCTCCTGGCGGGTCAGTGGGTAATGCCAGGAATTCAGCGATCGTAAGATCGAGTACCTGTTCCGGACCGTAGTATTCTCTTACCGGAGGATAGGTGAAGTCGGTATTGAGATTAACGTGAACAGCATCGACTCTTTCCGAATCCCTGATCCCAATATATAAATAGGCACTGTCTTCATTCTTCAAGTAATCGAGTGCCAGAGGATTGATATTGTCGAAGTCGGCAACGTCAAGCAGCGGAACATTGGTAACATCCCAGGTAGCTGTTCCTTCACCCAGATTCAATACATTATCCATACTCTGAGCTGTGAAGTTGAGTATCCTGTTGTCATGATCCTCAGGAATCTTCACCTGATAAGTGATAATCTGGGTATCGCGCACTATACCATTGTTATGAAGTACTACGTTATCTATAGCCCAGAAAAAATCATAATAAGCATTATAATAATGGAATCTGAATTTGAAATTGATATTGGCATAAGCGGAAACATCTAGAGAAACAGGACCAAAATACCAGCCCGGGAAAGTGTATACAGTTACCCATGAAGCACCGTCCCAGACATCAACTTCGGCAACTTCGAAACCTGAATATACCTCGAAATAGGTATCGAATTCCAAAGTCAGATTGTCTTCGCCTACTGTATTGAACTCGGGACTTATCAACTGTTCGTCCATGGAGACAGATCCAGCAAAATCACTGTCGACGATCATGTAATTCGTACCATCGAAAGTGAATGGACCCCACCATTGATATAAGCCATCTGTGTTAAACCATGTGTTACCGTCTGAGTAGCCATCAACAATTGTCCAGTCACTTGGAAGACCGAAATCGAAATCCTGGAAGTATATTAGAGGTTCTGCACCAGGACCTCCAGTGATTTCAATTGCAGGATCATCACAGGTGAAAGTTGTTGTATATTTATTTACTCCGGAATGGTCGTCAGTAACAGTTACTTTCACATCATACATTGTTCCCTCATTGACATCGGTCCTGTATTCAACTGGGTTTTCAGGATCACCAATCGTAACTGTCGGTTCCTGGAAGTCGGCAATGATCTCAATGACCATACTTTCTTCATAGGTATGTCCGGCATCCGGTCCGGTGAAGATCAGAGAGAAGTCTACAGGAATTTCCAGTATATCCCCGGTGGAATAAGTTGACTCCAGATCGGTAAAGGGAACTCCGATCCAGCTGACCCTCCAGTTGTCGTCCTTGATATTGACGATTTCACTGTAGGCAGCTTCATCTCCGGGAGCAAGCCCGAAATCAGAGAAGTCAACATCTACCAGGCTCGTAATATCTCTCTGAACTCCTGTTGGCAGGTACACCAGATTATTGATTTGAACCTTGAAGTCAAAAGTACCGTCATTATTGACATAGGCATTCATGATCGTACCAGAATCGTCTGCAAGTCCCCAGGTATCTTCATGAGCAAACTGCAGACTGTTGAGATGCGGCACTTCCTTCAGGATCATGAACCTGACATAGGCTTCGAAGGAGTCAGCTCGCCAAGCATCACCAGCCGGATTGAGCGGATCCTGAGAATTAGGATACATAGGATCATTGACATGACTAGGGTTGGCTGCTTCGTCGTTTGGACCCACAATAACCAGAACTGAATTGAGGAATTCGGATGAATTCGTAAGACCTGTAATCTCCACTTCCATTGTCCAGTTCAAAAAGTCTACGCCATGGGTCAATCCAATAATATTAACTCCGTAGCCACCCGGTATGATATCTCCATTGTAATCGCAGATCTTGGCATCCCAGTTAGCTTGGTTATCATCTGTGATCGGTTCGGAGGTCTGGAAATTGATCTCCATGGTGTTTTCGGCATAGGATACGGCATATTCATAGTCATAAAGGTGACCTGAATAATAGGGATCGCCAGCCCAGTCGAATAGGGGATCACCGGTTTCGGTGAGGAATTCGGGATTGGTGTTATCGACCACAAGATCGTTAACTACCTTGGATTCGTCCAGTCCCGGAGGATCGGTATAACCATCATCCTCATACCCCTGCGCGATTGCATAAACGGTAACCTTAAGACCTTCGGTAGAATGTTCTTCGACGAGAGGTGGTAAAGTTATATCATTCTGCAAACCATAGAAGTTTATGGTGGGAACCGTATAAACTGTACCAAGTGCTGTGAAGGAACCTGTTCTCGAGAATCGGGCATCGGCAAAGGTAAATCTGGTATGGCTGTCAACTTCATCAGTATCTATTGCCAGGTACCAGTCGAAGTCCTTGGTTGCCGTATCAGGAGTGAAATCGAATTCTATATCTATACCAACCAGATCTTCAGCACCATCTCGAGCCGGGTTATCCTCGGAATCGTAAGTGTGAGAATACCAGCCCGGGGAGAAACGGTCATCGGAAAGACCAACCGTTGTGATACTGCTGGTAGGCCAGACCGGTTCTTCGGGAATGATCAGGTTGTACCAATCTTCCTGAGGTGCACTGCTAAGCGTAGATCCCAGATAAACATCATATACTACAACCTCTAGATTGGGCATTGGTACATTGTGTCCAATATTGTAGGGTACACCCGGATCAAGGGCAGCAAAACCCATACCGATAGCACTTACATCGTAAGTTACGATTAGGTCATTGCCAACGAATTCAGGATCAGTTGGAGTGAAGGTGCGGGTTCCAAAACCGTAACCGACATTATCAAGAATTTCTACATAATCAATATAGGTTATATCATCAAAGGATATAGTTATTTCTATCATATCCTGTGTATCATAATACATATCATTAAGTGGATTACCGCCATAATAGGAATCCACGTAGAAGTTATGGTCTAAGCCTGGACCGTAATCGGGAAGAGCTGGGGTGCCGCTGTGGAAATCGGAGTGGACCGAGGTGATCAGCAGACTATTGATGTTAGGCGGCTGATAGAGATGATCAATGATCTCCACGGTTTCCCTTGTAGCACCCTGTTGTACATTACCGGCGTTATCCCTTATCACTGGATATATATCGTAAAATCCAGCCGGGAAAATACCGTCTGCCAGGGGTCCACCTGTATCATCGGGAATCCAAGAAATAGAGGTAGGAAGACCGGCATATCCATTTACATCGGTACCCAAGAAACTTATCTGATCTTCATCTACATATTCGGTATAGAGAGCATAATCCTGTCCCTGTGGTCCGGTTGCGGGAGTACCGCCACTGTCTTCGTCACCGAACAGGAATCTTTCTACCGTTCCACCATGAGTGGTATTATCAATCATTATCCAGTATCCTATATGCTCCTGGCGCAGCCACTCGGTGTTTTCCGTAAACGCACGAGTTACGCCAAACTGGAAGTAGGCATCGTCAACCGAAAGGAATGTATCACCAGCAGTAACAGTACCACTGTAATCGTTATCCTGAATATATCGATGAATTTCGGTTATTGGTGTAATTTGAACACCTCCAATCTCGAAATTATCAATAGCTACCACATAATCATAGGAAGCGACGTAGTGAATAGCAAACTCAATATCACCTGCCCCAATTAATGCAGATATATCTCCACCAATATTTATCCAATTTGGCGTTGTATCAAAAAGTGGAGCTAAAATATTCCAAGGGCCCCCGTTTATCCTTAATTCTAAAGTTACTACATCACCAATAAAATCATGGTAGAAAAAATCGAAAGATATATATGCACTTGAAAAGCTAGGATCCAAATTGAAAACAGGAGTTATTAAGTAATCATCCTGGCTGTTTCCAGAACCATAATTATCACTATCATCATAAGCATAATCACCATCATGAGGTGGGGGAGCTGAGAAACCTGGTGACTGGCCTACTTGCCAGCCATAGAGGCCGAATTCAGTACCACCGTGTTCCTGGGTCCAGCCAACCGGAAAACCACTTTCAAAATCTTCGCCAACAATTATTGTAGCAGGCGTACCATTAACAACAAGGTCTTCCAGAAATACCGGGGCTGTCTCATCGATCACGGAGTGAACAGCATTCAGCAACGTTACACCACCGGCAGGATTATAGAGCGGATCGGCAGGATCCACAACCTGGCTGACGATTGCTTCATTGGCAGCAGCATCCTGAACCGAGATCAGGGTGAAGCCGTAGATACCTTCGGGCATAGGGGTCACATTATCGTTCGGATCTGTTCCATCCCAAGAAAAGGTTATTAAACCACCAGGAGCTCCTGGATCATTAACTCGTGGATCTCCAACAGTATATGTAATCGTACCAATAATATTTCTAGTATATTCCTGCTCGATTTGTACCGTGAATTGGACTGCACCACCAGCACCTCCCCAGTCGGGCAGGTCAAGTTCCAGAACCAGATTGTCGGGCATATCAGTATAGGGTGCAACGACAGTAGAAACAGGAGAGAATCTCAGGTATCCAGTATCTGTAATGTCACTAACTAATACAGGAGGTTGGGCATCGACATACATCTCGTCACCGGGGTCACCAAAAAAAGTAATAATGGCATGATTTCCTGCTCCATCAAAAAGTTCAGCATCTACCCCAAGACCAGGTCCTGGAGGAAGGTACTGCAAATCTCCCAGCTGAACTGTGTAGTTTGCTCGAAGTTCATTTCCGACAATAACGCCGGGTATAATGTAATTTGCATCATTACCGTATCCACCACCAACCGGGTCGAGTCTCCAGAAATCAACTGTTCCGGAAACAACGCCCATACCGGTAATATCTATAACGGCACTGATGACATCACCAACCGAAGCATAGAGAGCTCTGGTGGGATTCAGTTCGAAATAGGTATCCGTTGGGGTATCAGGAATAACATTATCAACAAAGATGGTTCCATCCGGAGCATTCCAGACATAGTTACCGGCATTGTCAGTTACAATTACATCAGGTGTCCATTCTACATTATTCAAGGTACCCTGAACTACTGTGCGGCTAAGAGTTCCGGGAGAATCAAAATCTCCGGTAAACTCACCAATCCCATCCACATGCCAGGTTATACCATCGCCTGTAGTTTCAGTTCCAACGGTATAGGTTGCATCATCGGCTGCATCATTATTATAATCTGCAATACCGTTGGTTTCATTGGCTGGAAGTTGATCTACTACAGCAAAGGATCCCCAGCCGGTAACATCGGGAGGAATCGTATCCAGCCCGAAAGCGGTGGCGATGTTACAGGTTCCAGAGTAGGTATTGCCAGCATCGTCAACAACTTCAGCGGTTGGATCGTAATTAGCTACGTCGACGCTAAAGGCGCTGTTAGCACACACTCCGGACATCGTATTCCCATCGGGAATACCTGTCACGTCACCGCCGGTTGCTTCTTTCCAATTGATAGCCCAGGCCAAGGCATCTCCGCCGGTAACAACAGCCGTTGATGTATCAAAAAGCAATTCGTCAACATTAGTACCGTCATTCAGGTCAGCGATCGTGTTGCTGTTCTGATCTACATCCAAACTCAGATCCGGTGGACTGCCACTGAAATCGGGTACTTCGTTATCAACAACGAATGATTCGTTATCCGCCTGGGTTGTAAATGTGCTATAACCATTATCGGCAGTTACGCTGACCACGTTATCGGCATCGTCGATCACCGGGGGGGAAACGACGATTTGATAGGAAGCAGCGTAAGTTCCATCACGGGTAACTGTCATGGTCAGGTTCGTAGGTCCACCGAAATCGGAGACGTCGCAGGTAACGGCCGGGCTGCCGCCTTCGCCGGTGACATCAGCCTCGATGTCGATCCAGCTGTCGATCTTAGCAGCACCGCCTGTTCCTTCGGTGCCAGTTCTGACAACAACCCTGATATCATCAATGTCGGCAGGAGGAGCGGGAGGGTCGAGAACGATACTACCAATTATAGTATGATTCGGATTACCAGCACCGTCACCAACAAGGGTATAGGGTAATGTAACTTGCCCTGTTGTTCCTACATCCACCGTAATAAAAGCATTACCGGTGGCTGTTTCACCCGCGAGAACTGGTGGATTGGGTAATACCCTGCTCCAGGTTAGGGTAACTGTATAATCAGCTGTATACGAAGATATAAACAGTTTATGTTCAAAAGGTGGGGTTCCGCCATCTGTAAGATCAGTAGTACCAGCATTTGCATAAACTGGTCCGCTACATTGCAGATATACACTAGTGATGGCCTCTGCGTCAGTACTGGCGTTAACCAGAGAAAGTGGTAAATTCTGGGTAACACCAGGAGTATAGGTAGTAACTGTAGTAGTTAAGGTACTGCCATCAATACTTCTGTCCTGAGCACTTACCAAGGAAATTGAGAACAGAAAAATTGTTAAAGTTACAATCAATAACACTCGCTTTTTCATAAAACACTCCTTTTTAATATTGCTTATTTTTTTATCCTCATTAATAATCATCTCAATTTAAAATATTTTTACGGGTTGATTTAAAACGTCGAACGGAACAGAAAAATCAGTTTACCAAAACAAAAAAAATCAAATAAAAAATACGTCATAGTCACTCCTGTTTGATTTTTTTAATTCTATTATAAATAATGAGTTACGCCTTTGCAGAATTCATACATAACCTAACAGTTACCAAAATTGATTAAAACAAAAACAATAGTCAAGTAATATTTCTCAATTCTTTGCATTTTATCTTAAAGGTTGCGAATTGTGCCTTTCTGCTTTAAGAGATAATCTATAAGGTCTGTAATGAGTTCCATATTGTTTTTTTGCCATTAACAATTTTCATATAACAATATTTATTAATATTAAATTTTACAATCGCTTATCATAAATGTAACCACATTGACTTTAAAACGAATTCCTCTCGTTAGGAAAAAAATTGTGAATAATTTTTTATTTTTTTTCTGAAAAAATGCTTTTTCAATCGATTTTGGCTAAATTTAAAAAAATATTGTCTAAAATCAACAAATTTTTAAAAAGGATTCGGGGGAATAAATTATGGCGGTAAAAATCGCGGTTATTAACCAGAAGGGTGGTGTTGGAAAAACTACCATCGCTTTCAATCTTGCTAAAGGGTTTTCCCAACAGGATCATAAGGTTCTAGCTATCGATAATGATCCCCAGGGTAATCTTAGCAGCGCTTTCCTGGATGATCTGGTCAATCTAAAATCCAACATTTTAGATATTTACAACGAGAGATATACTGAAGTAAAACCAATTGAAATAAGTCCAAACCTAAATTTTATAGGAGCTAATATTCACCTGTCCAAGATTTCGGATCGCGATTTTGAAATTATATTCAAATTGAAAGAAGGATTGAGTAGATTTGAAAATGATTACGACTACATCGTCATAGATTGTCTGCCTTCCTTCGGTTATCTGAATATGGCAGCCTTAAATGCCTGTGATCAGGTCTTGATCCCAACTATTCCCGCCCCTTTTGCCCTTTTGGGTTTAAAAGATTTATTCGAAACGATCGAAAAAACCAGGAATCGACTGAACTCGAAGTTAAAAGTTAACGGCATTTTATTGAATATGGTAGAAGGTCGAAAAACCGTGATCGGTCAAGAGTTGGAATCAGTTTTAAGGGAAGATTATCAGGATTTGGTCTATAACACTGTAATTAATAAATTAATCAAGATAGAGGAAAGCCCCAGTTTTCATCAGTCCATTATGGAATATGCCCCTGATAGCAAGGCTGCTCATCAATTTAATATTTTCCTCAGAGAATTTAGGGATCGTTTATGAAAAAGAAAGGAAAATTCAAAACTAAAGCCAGGGATCTTTTGAGTCATTCCAGACCAGAGAACTTGAGTGATTTTCTCAGCCCAGAAGAGCCAAAATATCAGCCTAACCGGATCTACCAGATTAATATAAATAACATCTCCCCCAATCCCAATCAGCCTCGTAAATATTTTGATCCCAAAGGCATAAAAGAATTAGCAGAATCCATTAAACAGAAAGGAATTATCCAGCCCATTGTTTTAAGGATTGCCAGAGAGGGGCAACTGATACTTGTTGCGGGTGAACGTCGTTTAAAAGCAGCAAAGATCGCAGGATTTAATGTAATCTCAGCTATCTTCACTACCGGTAATCCTCTGGAAATATCTTTGATCGAGAACCTGCAGAGAGAAAACCTTAAACCGCTGGAAGAAGCGGAAGCCCTCCAGAAAATGATCGAGGATCATCATTACACCCAGGAAAAATTAGCCCTTGTGATCGGAAAAGCCCGTTCAACCCTTTCGGAAATTCTCAGTATAAATCGGCTTCCTGCTGAAATCAAACAGGAACTCAGACATAGCGATCTGCCCAAACGGGCTCTGATCGAGCTTGCCAAACAGGATTCAAAATCAAATGTCCTGAAACTTTTTAACAGAATCAGAAAAGAATCCCTGAACAGCGATCAAGTAAGATCGATCACTCGTAAAAAAAGAAGGTTTAATCCTGCTGATCATCTGCTCAATAAGATCAGCGAGTTTAAAATGATCCTGACTAAGCTTGAAACGGAAAAGTTATCCCCAGTTCAAAATGCTCAACTAATCGAAAATCTGAAAGAGATCAACGATTTATTAAATGAATTCTTAAGTTAAGGTCGGCGCGCCGACTTTAATTCCTGCGGTTGTCAGAAGTGCTGAATTTTAGGTCTTCAGGTAAGGCTAAATTGAACAATTTAAAACTGTAACTCCAATAACCTCTTTGCTTTGTATAACGAAAAACTATTTTCCAGCAGTGCAGTTCTCTGGTAAGTTCAATTTCCTGAGAAACCAACTCTTCATCCTTAAGATCAAAATAATTCTTATAGCTTACGTACCAATTCTTGGTTATTCTCGCTTGAGCATTTATCCTGAGATCACTGGTGTAATCGTTGATCTCAAATAACCTTTTATTGGTTCGAAAAGAATGAGAAAAGGAAAGGGACCAATTGGTCTTATTCTGCTCTAAAGTTTCCAGTTCCTCGATCGTCTCCCATTTGTCGGCAGATGATTCTAGCAGGGAATCTGATTGAAAAAAGCGATTGCTGGTCATCCTGTTCTCTGGTTCAGGAAAATAATCCAAATAAACAGCATCTCCAGAAAATTTGAGACTTGAACTCACATTCAAGGACCAGCTCTTAACTCCCATATCCCACTTCTGATAATCAAATCCTTTTAAAGAAATCCCGTATGTGTCCTGAGAAAGATTAAGCTGCGGATCGATAGCAAAACTTAAAATCCCTCTCCTGAAAGTACCCGGATTCATCCTTACTGTATGAGAAATATCGCTGTATCCTCTGTCCTCAGCATCAAAATTGTAGCTGATCGCCGAATTTATCCTAATAAAATCATTCAATTTTCTTACTTTTTCACTTTCGGGTTTACCCAGTTTTAATTGCCACTTGTTCTCCAATCTAAAATTGAGTCTTCTCTGACGATCACTACTTCTTAAACTAATACCTCCAAAACTGTAGAACCTATCATTGTCGGTGAAATCAGGATAATAGGAAAATGAAGCTGAGGGACTAAAAATATGACGAACTGCTCTCAGATAGGGATTGGGGATTTCTCTCAGACCATAAAGGGAATAAGAGAGATTTGAGCTCAAATAAAAATCATTTCCCCGGACAAGTTTATTATTTTCACGATCACGATCGAACCAAGCTTCGTTATAATAAACATTCTGGGAAATATTCAACCAACCCATGGCTTTATAGGTATATGATAAACCCAACCGTTGCTTTATTCCGGCATTGTGCTGAACAACATAATTTCCAGTGCTATCCTTCTTTGTTTGGTATAAAACCTCACTTAAGGTGGGGTCTTCCTTATTTATATCACCCAGGTGGATCGCCTTCAAACTGTAGGAATAAGAGAAATTACTCCACCATTTATCTTCAAGATCCCCATTCTCTTTGGTATTAAAAAATTCGTAAATCGGTTTCGTGGGCAATGAATATGAGATAGAAGGAAGAGTGATATCCTTTTTCTCATTTTTGAAATCATCCACATACTGAGCATTTACATTAAGATAACTTCCCAAAAAAGGCTGCTTATATGCCATCCTGGAGGTTATTTTCTCACTCAACCTCTCATCAATATTTACATTGCCGACCCAGACTCTTTTACTGCTGACAAATTCCAAATTGGAATCGAAAGAACGATCGTTCGAAAAATCGGAATGGTGCCGAGATTTCAAATGCCATTCATATCTTGATTGTTCCGGACCAGTAATGAATTTACGCATACTGGCCAGAAAATCCCCTTTGAATAAATACCTTTTAATATAATCGATTTCAAAATTAGCCTTCCAACCTGTTTTTTCGTAATAATCAAAACTAGCCAGCAGATCGGCATGATCTCTGAAGGCATAGTAATATGCTATGTTCTCAATATACTTACCATCATTCTCGTTGTAACCGGGTGAAGGTACTAAGATTCCTGATTTTCTACCTCTCTTAATGGTAAATGTGCCAAAGGGAAATGCCAGGACAGGAAAGTGATTAACCATGAAAACTATAGGTTTTGCTACGATCTTGTCGTCTTTGTACAACCTTAATTTTCCAGTTTTTATATAAAAATGAGGATAACGGGAATCGCAGGTTGTAAATATTCCTTCGTCTACATCATAGACTTCTTCATCCACTTTCCTAATTTCACGTCCATAGTAAAATCCTTTATCAAAACTGCTTGCACCCTGCTCAATCAATCCCCACTGACTATCAAGATCGTAAAAGATCCGATCACCAATCAAGAAATGTGCTCCATCTTTAAGATAAGACTGACCCAAAGAATATGCTTGTTCATTCTTGATGTCCATTGAAATAGTGTCAGCCTGAATCTCAGAATTGTGATACTCGATTTTAGCATTGCCATTCAGATTAATGATCTCCCTCTCCGCATCATAATAAATACTGTCGGCATAATAATACAGCGAATCATATTGAGTCGTGTCTTCAAAAGTTTCTTCGCTAAATAAAGAATCGGGATCAGAACTGGATTCTACCACTTCTCCCGTTAGGAGAGAAATGAACAGTGAAATCGAGATTAGTATCGCTATAACAAAATACTTTCTGATCCTGACCGGAATATATTTCATGGATCGCATTTTTCCGGTTGAAACAATAATGTCAAGAAAACCCGTATGAGCGTAGGTGTGGCCCAATTATTAGGTTGACATTAAGATAAACCTAAAACCTGATGCCCAATATCTGGTTAAAAAAATTTATTTATTTGGAAAATAATAATGAACTTAGAATTGGTCTTGGGCTCGTTTATTCTGTTCGGAGCCGCCATGCTGCAGGGCTTGTCAGGATTCGGGTTTTCATTGCTGGCTCTTCCGTTCTTAACCCTTTTATTACCCCCCATAATCGTAGTTCCCCTACTGGTAATTTTCTCACTCCTGGTAAACTCGGTAAATTTCATCTCTGTTATGCGCTTCCTGGATATAAAAAGGATATGGTTTTTACTAGTTGGTGGTCTCACTGGAATTCCATTGGGAGCATATTTTCTCAAACACATCGATCAAAAATTTTTAACTTTAGGAATCTCTGCAGCAGTTATTTTTTTCTGCCTGATCCTGATAATTGGTTACAGGAAAAAAATCGGCAATCCCCTGGCTCTTTTCCCAGTCGGTATCATCAGTGGTATCTTCTGCGCTGGTATTTCTCTGTCAGGACCTCCCGTGATCATTTTTCTGGCAAGCAGAAAAGTAACAAAAAACTATTTCAGGGCTAACCTGGCCTTCTATTTCCTAATCCTTAATATTGTAACGGTTTTCGTCTATCTCAATAATCGTATGGTTTCACCTGAGATTATAACCAGGTGTTTAATGTATCTCCCAGCTCTGGTCCTTGGGTTGATCTTGGGAAATATCTTTGCCTGGAAAATCTCGGAGATATTGTTTCGGAAAATAATTCTGAGTATACTTCTTATTACAGGATTGACCTCTCTGTTAATAAATATTCTATAAATATGGAATAATATATTTTACGATAAATAAATTTAATTCCAATTAAAAATTTTTGCAGGTTCCAAGAAAAGTTTACTTTTTCAATTAAGTTCTTAATTTTTTAAACAATTATTTCAAACTTCAATCAACCACCTAATTCTTAGATGGAAATTTTATCTAAGATTAATCAGCTTTTATTTGACAGATATCATCTCATAAAAATCTTATAGCAAAATTTTTTTAAAAAAAAGGAGTAAATGATGCCATTCATTTCGAATACCGATAGTCAACGCAAAGAAATGCTGGCAGCCATTGGGGTTAAAAAATTCGAAGATCTTCTGGATAACATCCCCTCAAAATTTCTTCATCGGGAACTTTGTTGTCTGGAAAAATCCTATTCAGAACTTGAAATTAGTCGCAGAATTAACCAATTGGCTAGTAAAAATATTTCCGGAGAAATGTTTAATTCTTTTCTTGGAGGTGGGATTTACGATCATTTCATTCCCGCTGCTGTCGATCATATCATTCACCGACCGGAATTTCACAGTGCTTACACACCGTATCAGGCTGAGGTCAGTCAGGGAACTCTTCAGTATATTTATGAATATCAAACCATGATCTGCGAACTTACCGGGATGGAGATCTCCAATGCGGGAATGTATGATGGGGCATCTGCTGCAGCCGAAGCAATATTAATGGCTGTTCGCAAAACAAAGAAGACCCGGGCTCTGCTCGCCGGTTCGATCAATCCGCATTATTTGGAAGTAATCACATCCTACACTGATGGAATTGACCTGGAATTAATTAACGTCAAGGTCAAAGACGGCACGGTAGATATCGATTCTTTGGCAAAAAATATCACTGAGGAGACTGCCTGTGTTGTTTTCCAAACCCCTAATTTCCTGGGAAACCTGGAAGAGAGTTGGAAGATAGACGAGCTAACACACAAGTTCAAGAAAACTCTACTCATTTCAATAGTCGACCCTATTTCCCTGGCTTTGTTGAACTCACCTTCCGAATACAATTCCGATATAGTTGTGGGTGAAGGACAAGCTCTTGGTAATCAACCCAATTACGGCGGACCACTGTTCGGTTTTCTGGCTACCAAACTTGATCTTGCCCGAACCATGCCGGGAAGAATCGTGGGAGCAACTGTTGATAGCGACAGTAATACTGCTTATGCTCTGACCCTGCAGGCCCGGGAACAACATATCAGAAGACAGAAAGCAACTTCAAATATCTGTTCTAATCAGGCACTATGCAATTTGGCAGCTACTGTTTACATGGCTTTGATGGGAAAAGCTGGATTAGAGAAAGCAGCAACTCAATCTACAACGAAAGCTCATTATCTGGCTCGGGAAATCGAAAGGATCGAGGGATTCTCCCTGGCTTATCCGAAGCCTTTTTTTAAGGAATTCGTGATCAATACCCCCTTAAAACCTGCTGAAATAATCAAAAAGCTGAAAGCAAAAAATATTTTCCCGGGAATAGATCTCGTTAAGTACGGTCTCGAAAATAAATTAATGATCGCCGTTACTGAGAAAAAAAGGAAAGCAGAAATGGATGAATTAATAGATGCTTTCAGGGGAGTAAAATAATGAGTAACACATTATTCGACAAACATTCACCGGGCAGAAAAGGTTATAACCTTCCTGAGAACGATGTGGATCTCAAGCTCAAAGACTGTTTCCCCAGCAATTACCTTCGAAAAAAAGGACCTAGACTTCCCGAAGTCAGTGAGCTTGACGTAATGCGTCATTACATAGCTTTAAGCCATAAGAATCATTTCATAGAAAAAGGGTTTTATCCTCTGGGTTCCTGTACCATGAAATATAATCCTAAAATCAATGAAACCTTGGCTCGAAATCCTCATTTCAATTATCTTAATCCCCATCAGGATGACGATACTGTTCAGGGAGCTCTCGAAATTCTTTATGAACTACAGAAGGATTTAGCAGAGATCTCCGGATTTGCTGGTGTTACTCTTCAACCAGTAGCCGGTGCTCAGGGAGAATTTACCGGTTTAAAAATTATCAAAGCCTACCACAATTATAAAGGTAACAAACATAAAACAAAGATCATACTGCCTGATTCTGCTCATGGCACAAATCCCGCCAGTGTAGTACTGACTGGCTATGAAGTTGTTGAGATCAAATCAAATCAGGATGGAATGATAGATCTTGAAGCCATGAAAGCAGCTGTAGACGATGAGACAGCAGGATTTATGCTTACAAATCCTAATACACTGGGTTTGTTCGAAAAACAGGTTGAAGAAATCTCTAAAATAATTCACGATGTTGACGGATTGATATATATGGACGGAGCTAATTTCAATGCCCTTTTGGGAATTGTTAAACCCGGTGAAATTGGCTTTGATATAATGCACTATAATCTGCATAAGACATTTTCCACCCCTCATGGGGGCGGAGGACCAGGATCCGGACCCATCGGGGTCAGAGAAGATCTTATTAAATTTCTGCCTGCCCCTTTAGTTAACTGCAAAGATGGTAAATACTTCTGGGATTACAGTAATCAGAAAACTTCTTTTGGTAAAGTACATTCTTTTAACGGTAATTTTTTAGTCAATCTAAGAGCCTTTATCTACATCAAGATGCTTGGACCTCATGGTTTAAAAAGGATTGCCGAGAATGCTATCATTAATGCTAATTATCTCATGAAAAAATTAGAAGAATATTACTTCATCCCTCATAAAGATATCCATTGTATGCACGAATTCGTAGCAAGTGGAAAATGGCAGAAGGATAAGCTGGGTATCAAAACCCTGGATATAGCAAAAAGAATACTCGACAAGGGACATCATGCCCCCACTATCTATTTTCCCCTTATTGTCCCGGAAGCCATGATGATCGAACCAACTGAAACAGAAAGTAAAGAAACACTTGATCAATTCATTAAGTCAATGATAGAGATTGCAAGGGAATGTGAACAGGATCCGGAAATCCTTAAAAACGCCCCGTTAAAGACTCCTGTAAGACGTGTTGATGACACCAAGGCTGTGCGAGACCTGAATGTAAAATACCAATGGTGATAATCAGGAATTATTTCCTGAAGACCTGTTTAAACTTTAACAGGTCTTTTTTTATTGACATCTACCAAATAGCATTATATAAATTAATAAATATGCTATCAGGAGTAAATCATGATTCAATACCTCATGATCTGGATAGTTTTTAATAATCTGAGTACAACAATTGATCTAACTTCGGGCTGGGGTTTCAGTGCCTGGATAGAATCCGATACAACAAGTATCCTTTTTGATACCGGCTCGGATGGTAAGATCCTGTTGGATAACATGAAAAAACTAAAACTTGATCCAGCGGACTTAGAGCTAATCGTGATTTCCCATCCTCATTGGGATCATACGGGTGGATTGGAAGAATTAGCAAAAAACATCAAACCAAGCATACCTGTTTTTGTTCCCGAAACCGCTTTTCCGGAATTAAGCAAAGAATTTCCAACTCTTGATCTGGTTTCGGTTTCAGACAAGATCGAACTAGGGGATAATCTTTATAGCAGCGGGGAAATGAAAGTTCAATACTTCGATCATATCCTACCTGAACAAGCTCTGTTTATTGATACATCAGAGGGATTGATTGTAATTACAGGTTGTGCTCATCCCGGGATCGAAAACATTGTGAGTAGAGCTAAAGAGCTTTTTCCCGATCGTGCAATTCAACTTGTAACTGGGGGATTTCATCTTGGCAGCTCAACTAAATATCAAATAGAAAAATGTATTGAGACCTTACAGAGATTTGGGGTAAAAAAGGTAGCCCCTTCTCATTGCACAGGAAATTTGGCAATTGAAATGTTTAAAACCAGTTGGCAGGATAATTATCTGGATCTCTCTCTCGGTAAAAAGTTCGAATTAAAAAAATAGACCTGATTATTTTGGACCAGGTCTGAAAAATCTTTATCTTCCGAGTCTTATAAATCAGCGAACGGACTGTCGTTAATATCCGAATCTTTTTTATCTCTCCGATATTTTCGCCAGTTGTCAGATCCCCCGGAAACTGATTCAGGAAGATTGGTAGGTTCTAATGAGATCCGCTTGTTCTGTCTATCCACGCTCACGACCCTAACTTTGAAATCTTCACCGATATTTGATTTATCTAACTTAAGACCTGCCAGTTTGATTTTTGAACTGGGCATCAATCCAACAATTCCATCTCCCAGAGTAACAAAAGCACCAAAATTTAAAACGTTCTCAATTACTCCATTTACAATTCCATCTTCTTTGATAATCTGATCAATGGAATCCCAGGGATCGGGCTGAAGAGCTTTGAGTGAAAGTGTTATTTTCTGTTCGTTGGGCTTAATTTTCGTGACCTGAGCTTCGATAAGGTCACCTTCATTCAAAATCTCGGAAGGATGATTTATCCTTTTTCCCAGTGTCAATTCGGATACAGGTATTAATCCTTCTACTCCCGGTTTAACTTCTACAAATGAGCCAAAAGGAAGATTTCTGACAACTCGACACTTTAAAACATCTCCTTCCTTAATATCTTCCGTTACTTTCTGGAACGGATTCATCTGAATAGCTTTCATGCTGAGGGAGATTTTTTCTCCTTCCATAGCGATGATCTTAACCTTGATCTCATCGCCAATATTTAAAACATCAGAGGGTGATTCGATCCTTGACCAGGAGAATTCAGAGATATGGACTAATCCCTCTACTCCTCCGAGATCTACAAAAGCACCAAAATTGGTTAACCTGGTTACCTTACCTAGAACAACATCACCTGTTTCTACTTTAGACAGTGTTTCCTGTTTCTGTTTCTCAAGTTCTTCTTCCAGTAAAACCCTTCTTGACAGAACAATATTTCTCCCTTTCTCGCTGAAATCTATTATCCTGAAATCAAAATTCTGCCCTATATATTGTTGTATATCTTTTACCATCCTTGTATCAATCTGGGACTGGGGGCAAAAAGCCCTAACTCCTGAAACACTTATATTGAAGCCCCCCTTGATAGTTGAGATCACCTTGCCATTAACTGGTATCTTCTCTTCAAAGGCATCTTTAAGAACACTTTTGTTAACCGAGACAAGGCTACGGGCGATCATGATCTCTGTTTCAGTACATTTTACCACATAACCACTGATCTTATCACCCACTTCGAAGGGTAAGTTACCTTCTTTATCGTAATAGTCTACTTTTTCTGCATAAACATCTCTTTTACCACCCAGGGATACAAAAATATAGGAGTCGGTAATGTTGATGATCTCACCTTCTACCTGATCCCCGATCTCGAATTCCTGGATATTGCCAAGTGATTCCTCCAGCATATGTTCAAATTCGGAATTGATCTCATCACTTTGAATATCTTTCAAATCTTCCTGAACAGGTAATTTGTCTTCCGGATCACCTTTCCCAGTGGAAGCTTCCTCAATATCAGCCGGCTTTCCCTCTTCCTTTATATCTTTATCCTTCGAACTAGTTTTCTCTGAAATATTTAACTCTTCAGGAGCTGACTCCTGGGCAGTTTTATTATCTTCTACTTCTAATTTTTCAACTGGTTGCTGATCATTCTCTCCAGTTTCTTTATCCTCAGGCTTTTGTTCCTCTTTCTGCTGAGATCCGATTTCTTCGATCTCTTCCTCTTTTGTTGTTATTTCATCAACTTTTTCCATCCATTTCTCCTGCCGGGATAATTTAGGTGCCAAAAAGAATTCCCTCTGCCGTTTGTCCAGATTTATTTTGTTTAAACGGGTTGATTATAAATCCCGAATAAATTTTTCTTGACCCAGTAACATATAAATGGATTATATTAGATTTTAAGCATTGATATCACAGTATAAAGAAGGACAAGATGACTTTTATTTTTAAAAAGACCAGTATCCTGAAGAGACAGATAGACGAATTCTTAGATGTTGTAAGTGAAAGTTCTCTAATTTTTGAAAAAGCGATAAACTATTATTTGATTGGAGAATTTGCTGAGTTCGAAAAAAGACTTGAGGCTGTAAGTCAGAACGAAAAAAAAGCTGATAACCTGCGTATCAGTATTGAGCAGAATCTTTATGTTAAAACCTTAATCCCGGAATCCAGAGGTGATGTTTTGGGACTGCTGGAAAATACTGACAATGTAATCGATAAAATGAAAGAAACACTGGTTCATTTTTCGATTGAGAAACCCGAAATAGACATTAAATTCAAGAACCTTTTTAATGAGATCGCCAGAGCATCTCGGGAAGCAGTAGACAAAATGAGTTCCGGAATAAGAGCTTTTTTCAACGATATTCAATCTGTAAACGATCATATCCACAAAGTGAATTTTTTCGAGAGGGAAGCAGATGATTTATCCGAGCGTTTGAAACGGGAAATTTTTAATACAGAGTTTGATCTAGCTAAAAAGATCCATATCGGCTTTTTTGTAACCAATGTAGAAAAAGTTTCAGATTACGCCAAGGATGTAAGTGAAAGACTAGCGATTTATACAATTAAGCGACAAATATGACAGTGATATTCATATTTTTAACCAGCGGATTATTTCTAGGCTGGTCTCTCGGAGCTAATGACGCTGCCAATATTTTTGGTGCGGCGGTCAGTACCAAGATGATAAAATTCAGGAAAGCTGCTGTGATTGCATCCTTGTTTGTTATCCTGGGAGCAGTGATGGAAGGATCGGGAACCACCAGAACACTTGGCAAACTAGGTTCGATAAATGCCCTAGGAGGTGCTTTTACAGTTGCATTAGCCACTGCAATTACTGTTACTGGTATGACCAGATTAAGGTTACCTGTTTCAACTTCTCAAGCCATAGTGGGAGCAATTATCGGTTGGAATTTCTTCTCGGGTTCTCTTACCGATTATAGTTCCTTAAGCAATATTGTTTCTACCTGGGTACTATGTCCCATAATCGCAGCTATCTTTGCTATAATCCTTTATCATGTTTTCAAACTCATTCTGAAAAAAGCCAGGATCCACCTACTGGAATTGGATATATATAACAGGATTCTGTTGATCTTAGTTGGTGCTTTCGGAGCTTACAGCTTAGGAGCTAATAATATCGCAAATGTTATGGGAGTGTTCGTTCCCTCTTCCCCATTCAAACCATTATGGTTTGGGGATATAATCTACATAACTAATGCTCAGCAACTCTTCTTTATAGGCGGCATAGCCATCAGTATAGGTATATTTTCCTATTCTTACAAAGTAATGAGAACTGTTGGGAAAGATCTGTTCAAACTTTCACCTTTAACGGGTTTGATTGTAGTACTGGCAGAATCTCTGGTCCTATTTATCTTTGCTTCCAAAGGATTACAGAGATTTCTGGAAACCAATAATCTTCCTGTAATTCCACTCGTACCTGTTTCCAGTTCTCAGGCAGTAATAGGGGCTATTCTAGGAATTGCGATAGCTAAAGGGGGAAGAAACATCAATTTTTCCATCTTAGGTAAAATTTCAACTGCTTGGGTAACAACACCGATCATCGCTGGGATCATAACTTTCTTTTCACTTTTTTTCATGCAGAACGTTTTTGACCAACAGGTTTTTAAACCGGTAGAATACCTCATCCATGAACCTGTTTTAACAAAGTTAAGGTCAATGCAAATCGATGTTAGTGAACTGGATAATATTCAGAAAAGCGATTTCTCTAATTCCCTGAAATTTAAACATAGATTGAAAAGTGAAACAAGCTATCGATCCAATACCTTGAATAAGATCATAGAAACTGCAGAGTTGACTTTTCTAATTATACCGGAGAATTTTGATAATCTGGATGAATCTCTTTTTACACCCGATCAATTCTCGGCCTTGAATACATTAAAGGGGAATAGATTCAGTCATGAATGGCAGTTTTACGATACCCTTATCGCTACTAGTGACTCCTGGCGATACAAAGCACCACCGTCAAAACACATCATCTTCAATGAAACACTCAACAACAAATTTGAATACCTGATTGATCAGTTTACTGTTTCTAGGAAAATATTTGAAACAGATCTATCTTGAGATCAGGTTTTCAATTTTTTCTTTTCTGCTGCCGGAAATAGAATATTGTTAAGAATAAGTCTGTATCCCGGTGAATTCTTATGTAGAGCAAGCACTGTTTCAGGATCACCAATACGATGTTGATAATCCTCTGGATCATGTCCACCATAATAAGTGTAAGTTCCCTTACCAAAATTTCCATGTAAATATTTCACTTCCTCTGCTTCGGGAGTTTCCCCCAGGATTATGGCACTTTTTTTGACATGTTCTTTATGAAAAGAAGTTGTTTGACCGAGAAACCCGTTGACTATATTTTGATGACACTGGGTTAGCATAGTAGGAACCGGGTCATATTTAGCTGAGAAATCAAACAAAGTAAAATAGTCGGCTTCGGCTCCTCTTATTTTGGCATAGTCACTGGCATCAATACTGGAAAATTCATATTCATAAGGATTCATGACCAAGCTGAAATCTTTAAATGCAAAGCAATTAGAATAATCCAGCCTAGCCAAATAATCGGGATCCACCGTATCTCCATCAAACACCTCACGGCAGATGTCCACATTCATTGCAGCAAGAGCAATATCAAACGTATCGGTAGCAGCACACATAGCAAATAAAAACCCACCATTTTTCACATATTCCTTGATCTTAGCTACGACAGCATGTTTCAATTGCCAGACTTTGCTGAAGCCCAATTTCTCAGTCATGTCCAGATTGATCCTAACTTCTTCTTTATACCAGGGAGCATTTCTGAAACTCCCGTAAAACTTACCGAACTGTCCGGTAAAATCTTCATGATGAAGATGCAGCCAGTCATATTCATCAAGTTGCCCCAGTAATACTTCTTCATCCCAAAGAGTATCGTAATCGATCTCAGCATAGGTCAATACCAAGGTAACGGCATCATCCCATGGTTGAGAATTGGGTGGAGTATAAACGGCGATCTTTGGTTCTTTTTCCAAGACGATCGTATCCATATTGGAAGCATCTATTTCCGTTTGAATTTGCACAACTTCAGAAGTATTTATCAATTCATAATATACACCCCTTATATTGCACAAATTTTCGATAGCTTTAATGTTAGGAATGAGATATGATCCACCCCGATAGTTCAACAACCATTTTACCGTAGATTGCATTTTCAAAGCTTCGAATGCAACTCCATAAGCTTTGAGATGATCAGTTTGAACCATATCCATTGGAATTAAAATCTCAGCATTTAAGATAAAAGACATTAATAATAAAATTATAATCAGTCCTGACTTCACTTTCTTACTCCTGTTATTTTTTTTATTTTTAACAATCATATCTTACACTGTCAAATCCTTTTCTTGTTATACTTTATTTATCTTGTCCAGATATAGAAAAAACTCCTTAAAGATCTCATCGGAAACAAAGTAAGCCCCTGCAGTAAGTCTGATTTTTCCTTTATTTATCTCTAAGAATCCATTTACAGATAATTTATCGATAAGTTCACGATACTTCTTACTGAAGTCTTGACCAAAAGTTGTACCGTATATTTTCGGATCAATTCCTTCCGCTTTACGTAGGTTTAAAAAAATGAATTCTTTTTCCCTTTCTTCAGGAGATAACTTCTCACTAGCGGGAAAAATCATTTTTTGTCTGATATTACGTTTATATTTTTCTAGATCGGACGGATTCTTATATCTTTTTCCGGCTATATATCCCGAAGCAGAAGCACCCAAACCCAAATATTCTTTATTATTCCAGTAGGCTGTATTATGTCTGGATTGAAATCCAGGTAAGCAGAAATTTGAGATTTCATACTGTTCGAAACCTGCAGCTAAAAGCATCTTCCTGATCTGATAATACATTGATGAAACTAATTCATCTGAGGGAATTCTACTGCTTATTTTAAAAAGGGGTACATGTTGATCCAGGCTAAGGCAATACACAGAAAAATGCTGGGATCTGTAGGCAAGTAATTGGATTAAAGAATGTTTAACTTCAGCTAACTTTTGATCTGGTAATCCATATATAAGATCAAAAGAGGTATTTTCAAATCCGGTTGTTTGGATCATTCTGATAGAATTTCTTACCTGGTCAGAATCGTGCAATCTACCCAATAGTTGCAACTCTTTATCGATCATGGACTGAACACCCAGACTAAGTCTATTTATCCCACTTCTCTTTAGGGAAGAAAGGTAATTTTCATTAACATTTATTGGATTGATCTCAAGGGTGATCTCAGTGTTTTCTCCTGGAGATAATAAGGTTAGAAGATCGGCTAATTGATCAGGATCGAGCAGCGAGGGTGTTCCACCGCCAAAATAGATCGTTTCCGGTTCTATAACAAATCTGTCATGGTAACAATTATATTCTTCTTTGATTATTTTTAGATATTTTATTGCTTTCTTTTGGTTATAATTTACAGAATAAAAACTGCAATAGGGACATTTTTTAACACAAAAAGGAAAATGGATATAGATATGTTTAATTGGAGCTTGCATTTACTCTGTAGAGAGATCTATTTTTGAATGCTTTTCTTTTGTTCTGAGATCAGTTTCTTGATTGATTTGCGACCTAATTCCAACATTTTATCCAGATCTTGTTTAGTAAATGTAGCGGTTTCGGCAGTACCCTGGATCTCAACTATTTTATCGCTTTCGGTCATCACTATATTGAAGTCAACCTCAGCCTTGGAATCTTCATCATAACATAGATCAACGACTATTTCACCATCGATTATTCCTACGCTTACAGCTGCCATCCATTCTCGGAAAGGATTTTTTGAGATCAATCCACGAGCAAGCATTTGGGAAAAAGCATCATATAAGGCAACACAAGATCCAGTAATAGACGCTGTACGAGTTCCCCCATCCGCCTGGATCACATCACAATCCACATAGATTGTAAAACCGGGAATCTTGGTAAGATCAACAATTGCCCGTAAGCATCTCCCGATCAGGCGTTGGATCTCCGAGGTCCTTCCTCCTACCTTGCTCCGTTCTCGTCTGAACCGTTTATCTGTTGCTCCAGGGAGCATATTGTATTCAGCAGTTAACCAACCCTGTTCGGGAATAATATTCTGAAGAAATGCAGGTAATTTCGCTTCAAAATTTACCGAACAGATAACCTTAGTATTACCGGTCTTTATCAAGACTGAACCGGGAGGATGCATCAGATAATTGCGTGTAATTTTGATATTTCTTTGTGCCATTATAACCTCAATCTCTTTTTGACCAGTTCGGTAATTGCGTCAAATTAATTATTGAATCCTGATATATATCACTTTAGAAAAGAGGGAAAATCTTATTACCCGGGATCTTCTTGATCACACTTTTTATCTGCAGGTTGAGAAGAAGATCTGATAATTCACTTACTTGGAGACCGGTTTTAATTATCAGATTATCAAACTGAATCCCTGATTTATATTCTCTGATCAATTCGAATAGTTTTTTTTCATCTCGAGCAAGTTCCGGTAGAGCTGCTACTTCTTTATCCATTACCAGCTCATATTCTTCCCTGATATCTTCCGCACATAACACTAATTTTGCACCTTGCTGGATCAGGTAGTTAGGTCCTTGAGCCTGATCCCGATTAACATCTCCGGGCAGGGCAAAAACATCTCTGTTTTGATCAACTGCAAATTTAGCTGTTAATAGAGCTCCACTTCTACGATTACCTTCTATAACCAAGCAACCAAGACTCAAACCGCTGATGATTCTGTTTCGTTTGGGAAAATTCCAACGCTCGATCTTCTCACCAGGAATAATTTCACTAATCAGAGCTCCATTCTCGATTATTTTTTCAGACAACCATTTGTTTTGGGTTGGATAGATCTGTTCAACCCCTGTTCCCATTACAGCAAGAGTTTTACCTCCCGCTTCCAGTGCAGATTTATGTGCTATCGAATCTATTCCGTAAGCTAATCCGGAAACAATGGTAAAACCTTTCTTAGCTAAATTCGCACAAATATCTGCAGACATGATCTTTCCATAATTCGATGGTTTACGGGTTCCGACAACAGCAATTGCTCTCAGTAAAAATTCCAGTTTAATTCTCCCTCGGTAGAACAAAAAAGGTGGTGGGTCAAAAATGTTTTTTAAAACTGCAGGATAATCATCATCCAAAATAGAGATAAAACCGATCTTGTATTCCTCGATAAGATCTGAAATTTTTCTCCATTCCAGAGGAGATTTTCCATCAAGAAGAAAATCTCTGGTTCGATTGGAAATAAGGTCCAAATCTTTTATCTTATTAGGATTATGATAAATAAATGTTGTCGGTTCTCCCAGCATTCTGGCGAGTTTCACAGCCAACGCATTTCCGATCTCAGGTGCAGAAAGTAGTTTAATCCAGGCTTTTATTTTATTTTCCATATTCTTTTATTTAAAAAATAGTTATGCTAAAAATATAAAATGTTTTCTTAATTATTTTTGAATTTAATTTGGAATATTGTTCCCTGAGGTTGATTATCCTCAACAGATATCTCAGCTCCATAACGTTCCAGATTTTTTTTAACGATGTAGAGCCCTATCCCGGTTTTACCACTTTTCCCATAACTGAATCTTTTTTCAAAAATTTTGGATTTTATCTCTTCGCAAATACCTTTACCTTTATCAGCAATTCTAACAATTGTGTAATCATTTTCTTTCTCAATCCTGATACTTATTGAGTCGGTTTCTGCGTGAAAAATCACATTTTGGATGATATTATCTAAAACCGAGATCACAGCTTTATCTGCTTTGATCTCAGCATTACCTTTGATTTTATAATCAAGTTCAGGATAGTTTTTCAGAATATGGGTAAAAGTGCTTTCAAGATCGTATTCTTCCTCTTCTTTTTCTTTTGAAAGGGTTTTTTCCAACTCATTCATTCTCTGGATAAGATTTTTACTTTTCCTGATACTGGTTTCGATCTCAGATAGATATTTATTTTCTTCTGTTCTTGAATAAAGTCTCAAAGCACTTAAAATCACTGTAAGATCATTTGTAAGATCATGACGGAGGATCGTATTTATTAGCTTAAGTGTTTCCCTGTTTTCTTCCAGTTCCTCAGCGATTAACTTAGCATCAGTTATATCCCGGGTTATCCCGATTAATCTAAACTCTTCATGGGTTTCATCTCTAACTAGATAGAATTTTTCGTTAACCCATTTTATTTTTTTATTTACTACTATCCGATATTCGATTTCAGATTTTTCGTCTTTCGCTTCGTAAGACTGTTTTACTTTCTCAAGGTCTTCGGAGTGAATAAAATCTTCAATTAAGTCAGGATCTTGAACAATCTTGTCAGGATCAACTTCATAGATATTTTTAAATGCCTTGTTGGTAAAAATAAACTTTTTGGTCTTATAATCTCTTATCCAGAATGCATCGGTAATCGTGTTAGATATCTCGCTAAAATTACGTCGACTGATTTTTAATTCTTCGTTAGCCCGTTTTCTTTCTATGGCCAAGGCTATATTATCTGAAACATATTCCAGTAAATTAAGGTCTCTTTCGGTAAACGCTGAATCACTTACATAGCTTTGAAGGCAGACAACGCCAATAATCTCACTTTTAATCTTAAGGGGAACTCCCATCCAAATTTTACTAATAGTTCCAATTGTTTCTACTTCTCCTTTTGATACCAATTCATCTATTTTTTTCCTAGTTGCGAGCAAAGATTTTCCTGTCTTAATAACATAAGATGTTAAGGTTTTTCCGGCTGGGAAAGACTTGAACTTATCATACTCATCTACAATATAGGGCAAAGTTATCGTATTATTCTCTCTTTGATAAAGGGCGATATAGAAATTCTTTGTGTCAAGTATCCTGGAAAGGATCTGCTTGATCAATCCGAATATCTCGGTTAGATCTTTGCTGGTGTTAACCGTTTCAGCAATCTCATAGATGATATTCTGCAGATTTAATGATCTTTTGTACTCTGAAATATCACTGCAGGTTACAACCAGACCGCTCATTTCTCCGGAAAGATAAATAGGACTTATATGAGTTGAGAAATACCTTTCTCCCAGATATGCGGAAGCAGTGAACTCGGTGCTTGTTTTTTTCCCGTTGGAAAGAATCTTTTTCAAGATATCTTCGATCTTATTTTTGTCCTCATCCCTAATAAATTCTATAAAATCATGATTAAGAATTTCTTCTTTAGTTTTTCCTGTACAATCACGGTTCAGGACCTTAATTTTTAAATTTCTGTCGAGATAGAACACATAATCAGGAGAATTCTCAAGTAGTGTGCTCAGCGCGATTTCACTCTCCTGAAGTTCTGCTTCTTTTTGTTTCAATTTAGTAAGATCACGGGCAAAACCACATATCCCCACAACATTTTTGTTCTCGTCCATTAAGGGTACTTTTACAATATTATAGGTTTTCGATACCCCTTTGATAGTGAGATTTTCCTCAATTTTTATTGTTGCTCCGTTCAGAACCTGAAGATCTTCCTTTCGAATCTTTTCACCCTTCTCAATCCCGAAAATCTCGATGTCATGCCTACCTTTCATCTCCGAATTCTTCATGCCGAACATCTTTTCCATAGCAGCATTTACTGCTGTATAACGTAATGATTTGTCTTTAATAAAAATGGCATCAGGTATAGTTTCAAATAGGATACGTAATTGCTCCCTCAAGGTAATCTGTTCTTGTTCGAGTTGTTTTTTTGAGGTAATATCTTTAATAAATCCGATGATTTTTAGCGGTTGATCTTTTTCATCCCGATACAACCTGGAATTTATCTGACAATGGAGAATTTCACCATCCTTATTTTTGAAATCTATCTCTAAATTTTCTAATATTTCTTTCTGTTTTATTCTCTCGAGGAAATTTTCCCTTTCTGGCGGGAGAAGATAAAATTCATACACAGATCGCCCCAATAGATCTTCCTGACTGTAATCACTGATTCTGCTTATGGAGGGGCTTATTTCAATGATTATCCCATCTAGACTTAACTCAAAGTATACATCGAGTAGATTTTCGTAGATACCTCTATATTTTTCCTCTCGTTCAAATAATTCCTGCTGCGCTTTTTTTCTCTCACTGACATCACGGCAGATAACTCTCAGTTCTACAGGATTATTTTCCTGGTCATATATAATCTGCATTCTTTCTTGAACCCAGATGATATTTCCGGATTTGGAAATCTTCCTGAATTCCAGTTCTTCTGATTTCTGTTTTCGATGAAAAACCTCCGAGATTCTTTCTTTTACTGATTGAATATCATCATCATAAACCACAGACCAGATGGGCTTACCAATCAGCTCATCCTTGTCATAACCCAGATACTGAGAGCCATAATGGTTAACAGAAGTAATGATTCCATTGGGTTCTATCGTAAAATACATGTCGGGTGCATTGTCATAAAGATCCTGATATCTCTTTTCCGTTTCCCTGATCTTGTATTCCAAATGGGAGCGGCTGAACAAATTCAAGCATGTAATGATCAAATCACGCTCTGTGAAAGGCATCTCTATAACTTCATAAACTCCTTCTAAGCTAAATTGATCTATACTGCTTTTAGGAATTCCAGAAAGGATAAAAAGGAGGGGAAGGTCTTTTTGATCCCAGATGAATTTTGCTTTTTCTATAGCAACTCTTGGATCTTGATTTATATCCATAATGATAAGATCTATATCAGAACCTTTAATTATTTCCATTTTCTTTTCAAGACTATTTAACAACCTGACCTGAAAACCAAAGGAAAGAAGGCTTGTTTTAAGTTTTGATTTAATCTCTTCTGATTCGCTTATTAGTAATAGATTTTCGTTATTATTAAGTTCCATTTTGAACCTCAATTTAAACGCAACTAAAATAACTTTTCAATAATACGGTCAATATTTTTTCATTTTTGTTTACTTTGGCTGATTTTTTCATAGAGATCATAGATCAACTTATTAATGTTCTCCCCTGTCACTGCTGAAATCGTCAAAATCTCTTCATTGGTTTTTTCTGTAAATTCATTTTTTATATTATCAAGCAATTTTTCTCTTTTACCCAGGGGAATTGTGTCAATTTTACTCAAAACAACAATATGGATCTTGCGATCCAGCTTAGGATCGTACATATACAGTTCTTTTTTCAGTATTTGAAAGTCTTTCAAAGGATTTTGGGAATCGACCTCGATTAAAAAAAGGAGTATCCTGGTTCTTTGAATATGCCTAAGGAACTGAATTCCCAAACCCTTACCACTATGAGCCCCTTCGATAATACCCGGGATATCAGCCATCACGAAAGATTTGAAGTCGTCCACTTTAACTACTCCCAGCGCTGGTTCCAGGGTAGTAAACTCATAATCGGCAATTTTCGGTGTTGCAGCAGAAACTTTACTTAGAAGAGTCGATTTACCTGCGTTAGGAAAACCAACAAGACCTACATCCGCCATAAGTTTTAGTACCAGTTCAAATTCCTTATATTCTCCGTCCCCTCCCTCTTTAGCATATCGGGGACTTTGATTTGTAGGAGTCTTGAATCTGACATTTCCGCGTCCACCGTTTCCTCCTTTTGCCAGAATGTATTCCTGTCCATGAAATACAATTTCACAGATCTTATGATGTTCAGTTCCGTAGATCTGGTAGATCTCTGTTCCTAAAGGAATATCAATAACGACATCTTCGCCATCAGCTCCGGTTCGATTTGATCCCTCTCCGGGATGTCCGTTTTTTGCTTTAAATAGTTTAGTATAACGAAAAGCTATAAGGGTATTTATATTTTCATTACCCTTTACCAGGATATTTCCACCCCTTCCTCCATCACCACCATCAGGACCACCTTTAGGCACAAATTTCTCTCTACGGAAACTAACACAACCGTTTCCTCCCTTCCCTGATTGAACCCTAATTTTTGCATAATCTATAAACATTTATTATACCATATTTCAATTTTTTTCCATCATCCTAAGCATGGATCTTACTAAAAAAGATTCATCATTTATCATCTCTAAAAGATAGTCGTTACTGAGTTCTGAGTCTGTGTTTTTTAATCCTCTGGCAACAATTACCCTGGTCTTTTCACTTTCTACAAAACGATATTTCTTAAGTATCTCTACAGCATATTCTGTTTTCATTTTTCCAAGTGCTGATAAGACGTTATTTGAATATTCCCCCCTTTTCAGAAATGAATAAAGAGTATCTATATATGTCGTATCGGAAACCTCTCCTATTATAGAGATAGTATTTTTTACAATCAGGCTATCGGAATTATTCAATAATTCCGACCAGTAAACTCTGAATTCATCGGAAGCGGAAGCATAATTTTCTATAGCCCGATAAACTAAACCATTTTTGGTATTCATTTTGTTTTTTGCTATATATTCTGCCGTTTCCTTATCCCTTTTTAAAAGGAATTCCCCTGCTTTTTTAACTCTTTTCTGAGCGCTTCCGACTCCCCATTCCGAAGCAATTGCGAATAGCGACGATATTTCAGCCAGCGAATCTATCTCCACGGCTTGTTCAACAGCCATTTCCTCCACTTTCTCTCTCTGTTGTACCATAAGGGTATCAATCCCGAATCCAAAAGTACCACTTTTCCAAGCAGAGTCATTTTCACATCTCGAAAGAGGATAAGCATCAATCCCACCAGTGTCGATAAATATCCCTATACTAGCACTGTTTCTAGCTTGATTAGCATGACCATAATTGCTTTCGTATAACCTGGCATAACTGTCATTACCAGTTACATCAATAAAAATACCGACGGAATTTGTGAGTCCAAGACCATTTCCACCTTCAACGGAATAACTATCGTTTCCTTCTCTATCAACCAGATAACCCACAGCATAATCATGAGCAGCACCTTGACCTGGACCGTGCTTGGAATGATAATGATCTTCTCCTTCCTGATCAAAAAGGAAACCACCTGCCAGATGAATCCCGCTGCCCTGAGGATAATAAACTGCGTCGTAAAAATCGTTTCCCTGTTTATCAATGAGTATTCCAAGCGCATACCAATAAGCCACACCCTGAGCATAAACTCCACCATTATAATGATCATTTCCCTTTTGATCATAGAGTATTCCTATACCACCACCCAGATCTGGTCTCACCCCAAATCCAAAACCTTGAGAAAGGCTTCTATAGTCGAGGGGCGCCAACGGGGCATGCAAATATTTACCCCCGGAGATGTAGGTATCATTTCCCTGATAATCAGCTAGAACTGCTGAGGAGAGCGTACCGGCATAACCTTCTCCATATTCCGTGACTGAATATAGGTCATTCCCGTTCAGGTCCATGAGAAGAGAAACACCAAAGGTTGCACTAGCAATAGAGTGTAATCCGGAATGGTAGATGTCATTTCCGGAATAATCACAATGCATCTGAAAACCGAACAAAGAAGAAAAAGAAAAATCATCGGAGTAATATACGTCATCACCCTGTTGATCGCAACTACATCCGCAACCATTAAAAACCGAGAACAAACCCATAATATTGGTATTTTTGTAAAGATCATCTCCGGTTAGATCTATGAACCAGAAAAAATTATTTTTTAAGCTATTGATATTTCCACGGTAGATATCATTACCAACTGGATCGATCAGCAGACAATAATCCTCAGTATATTTATCATCTCCAGCTGTACCTATGCACATCCTGCCCCAGGGAGAATCATAGACAAGCTTCTGGGAATAGTTAAAATCAAGCTTGCAGATATTTTCACGAAGAACATCAAATCCTGTCTGAAATAAATTGAAGGATTTAGCCAAATCACAAAATTTTATCTTTTCCAAGAGAGGAATAACTTCCTCAATTTCCAGGGAATCGAATTGAGTTATCTGATTCTCAGTCAGAAAATTTTCATATTTCAGCGAATCTTCTTCTTCCTGATGAAGCAGCAAAAAGAAATATTCCAGCTTTTCTACCTCGTTCTGGTCAAGCTCCTGCCAGGCGGAGTTATTGAACTCATAGGCAATCTGCCAGACATGGTTAACATAGGAAAAGATATCTTCAGGAACTTTCACATATTCATCGTAATAGTTTGCAAAACGTTTTTTGTTCTTAGAAAATTCTCTTGGAATTTGATAGATGTCTGCTCCCAGTTCAGATAAGATCTGAGTTGGATTTTCCGATTGCAGAATTTGATCTATATCATTAACATACTTCGGAAAACGGAGAGGATTGTTCAAAATATCAACGATCAAGGGAATTTTAAACCTTGTGCCACTAGCCCAATCCTTAATAAAATTAAGGGAATTAAGATCCTCATCATTTTTTTCCAGAAGCTTATCGATCAACTCGATTTCCTCAGTTTTTATAACCTGGCATACTAAGTTAGCAAAAATAAATATTATCCCCATTAATAAAACAAATAGTCTCACATTGTCTCCTTAGGATCTAATTAATTGCTTTAAGGTAAAAAAATTTCTTTTCTCCTACAGGTTCATGTATCCAGAAAGTATCAACAACCGTTGTCAGCAAACTAATGTTATCATCATTAATAAAAGAATATATTTCATAAGCGGTTGCTCCATAACTTGGATACCAGGAAACGGTAAAATACTCTTCCTGGAAACTTATTTGATTTATTACAGGTTTCCATAACAACTGTTCCCAGTCAACAATTATTGAAAAATAAGTTCTATCTTGAGTTACTAGGAACAGATTCCCTCTTTTGAAATCTAGCATTTGGAAGCCGTTAACAGTATCCGGTTCGTTTCCAGTGTAAAATGAGATCTCACCTCCGGTCTCGATAAAACCAAAAAGTGAATCTGCAAAAATATTAAGACAGATATTTGTTCTTTTCTGAGAACGGAAAACAGGAAAACCATTCAAATCGATCATAGTTACGTTTCTGGCAAAAATGAAATCCGGTTCTGAATACTGAGCAGAAGATATAATCAGTGAATTACCATCAAATATTAAATCCTGGTCAAGAAACTGATCTTCTAATTGAAGCTCATTCTGTTTTATGATAGTTTTTATCCTTAATCCTTCATACTCCAGATAATTACTGATGAAATCACCATGATTCTCGGGAATAAAGACA
>Ga0272442_10000550_pt1 | contig 58838 bp, 50 predicted proteins | sample SSMForm2O_FD_200262 | JGI IMG/M metagenome (GOLD analysis project Ga0272442, IMG submission 200262) | Marine sediment archaeal communities from Little Sippewissett salt marsh, Falmouth, MA, United States - SSM-Form-2O | ecosystem: Environmental > Aquatic > Marine > Wetlands > Sediment ...
CTCCTCAAAATCGATTGGGTCTTCGGCAACCGGCGAGTGTGAGAAAAATATCCAGTCCATCAGTAGTCCGTCGATGATAATATCGCCCGTGCTTTCGAGCAAATATGCGCGGCTTTCGGCACCCGATACACCATCCGCAGATATATGATACATCCCTGCGGTTTCCGGGGACATATCTATCGTGATTCCGGTGGTTGTGCGGATAAGGTCAGCAAAAGAACCCAGAATGTATGAGAAATATGCTTCATTCGCGGACATTATTCCACATGTAAAAACCGCACCGTGATATGCCGGCAGTTCATTATAATCGAGCAAAGTCATATATGATTCCTCGGGCAAATCCAGTTCGGGCAATATTGCAATGTCACTCGATGGGAAATCCGGCAATGGCAATGCCGGGTCGCCATGCAAAATAAACTCCAGCACTGTCTCGATATTGCTTGCATCTCCCATATCATTTCGTGTTGTGTATTGCTCGACAGCGTTTTTATACCACTCACCCATTGTCGCCGGGCTAAAAGGTAATTCTTGCGCGAGAAGATAACCCATTTCTGTAATATATTCCTCGGATTCGATTGTAACAATGCCGCCATCGGTAGATGATATTGCCGCTCCGAAAGACGACCTTGTCGTAGCGAACAATGCAATCGGACCGCCGGGGCTTTTTATGGCGGCTTCGGGGAATGTCTCCCCCGAACCGATATCCGGTATTATCTCCTGGTCAAACAACCCACCGAGACAAACACCAGCGAAAATGATAGGAGAAAAATCGCGTTCCGGCAGAATTTCGAGTTGAGCTACCCCCCAGTCCGAATCATCATCGAAATATATGCCATATCCGCTGCCGTGCCCAAGTTCGCAGATAAATCCCCATTCCTCGTCGTAATAAACCTCGAACGAGTCCAAACTGAAAGATTCGCGGGTTGTGTAAAGTTTATGCCATTCAGCATTTGCAACTGCGCCTGTGTTTGCGATATTCATAACGCTATGCTCATCATCGAAAAAAATACCACTGAACGGTTTTCCCCCGGCGAGAAGCATTTTACCGAAATTATCCTCATCTGCTGCTTCATGCCATCGACTAAGTTTATCGATAACATCGAGCGCTTCATCATTAGTGTGCACCGGCAATCTTCCAACACTATACTGCGGTATCCAATCATAGTATGGCGAAGCGTAGAAAAAATCGGTCGGGACAAATGAACCCCAATCGTCTGCCCAATAACCGACATAGTAATAGAAACTCGGTGGTATTTGGTCGGCATCGCCGAGTAAAGTAATAGACTCCAGATTCGGGTGTTCGGTATAGTCTCTTATAAATGAGACAATATCCTGAGCGAGTTCCATATTGTAATCCATAGAAAATTCCGGTGTGGTTTCGGGATATCCGGGTAATAATGGTACAGGTGTAGTGTCATATTCGGCAGAAATCCAGTCTGTCAGAAAGACAGCTGAGCTTGTTCCAAAATCTTCATGCAATGCTGCAAGGCTTTCCGCAGCGGCTGATAGTTCGGGTGGAGCAATAATAATATTTTCATTGATAAGATGTGCAGTTCCGAAAAGCTGTTCCGGCTCAAATTCTCCCGAAACGACAATCGTTCCCATGCGTGGGATTCTCAATATGTTACGGACAGGATTGTATTTTGCCATAACAAGCGCCGATATAATAGTCTGCCCGCCATCGAATCCTTTTGTAACAGGATTGCTTATAGGGAAAAAAACATCAGTAGTATAAATTGCCTCATCGGGAATGAATTGCCGGGATTTACTTCGATTCTCCGGTAATCTTGGAATTATTGTCTCGCCGGGAAGAATAATGATTGAATCATCGAACGCAATTTCCTCCCATCGTGAAACGTAAATCCTGATATCATCGATATTGTATCTGCCTTCAAGCTCGATTCGTATCGGAAAGGCTGGTAGAATGGGTTTACCCGGTCCACCTATCTGTTCCCAATTGTCGATATGAGCGATAGCGAAATTCTCCCTACAGACACGCATGTTAACTGTGCCATTAGCTCGAAACTGTCTGTCGATAAGTGTTGCGCTGTATATCAATCCAAACAGGCAAAATGCTAGTAAAACGAAAAATGTGATGTTCCGCATTAAAAAGTTCCTCATGATTATTAGTTGAATTTCATATAACTCATTGTTTGAGAAAACAATCACTCATTTCCATTCGTTTTCTCTTCAATTTCCTTATCCATTTTAACCATTTTTTTCCTATAAAGTTTATAAAACAAACCAAGAACTCCCACAATCATTAGCACTGTCGAAATATCGATATATGTTTGCGGAAATGAGCGCACAATAGCGATTATCTGAAAAATCGCCAGCGCTACAATAACTATTATCCATGACAACATTGATATTCTCCTTGTTATGAAAGATTATTTCTGATTTCATCGAGTCTTTTCTTGGCATCGGGAACATAGTCCAGAATAGCTTTCAGCTTTTCGCAGGCATAATCGTCGCAATATGCACAATTCTCCAAATTCTTGTCCCGGCAGCATGCCCGTATCTCACATTCGAGGCAATGACCAAAAAGCCGTCCGCTATCCACTAAACAGCCGTCACAATTGATATCTTCAGCTTTAATATCGGCGTGGAATTGACTCGACCATTGTTCCGCTACTTTTTTCCTTTCATCGTCGTCATCCTTTTGAGTTGCGATAAGCGCAGGGCATTCCGTGCAGTTTATGCCGCAATATGCGAGCATCTTGTCCATGAAATTCACCTCCTCGTTGGGTTACTTTATTGAATATACACAATTCGTTTCGTTATGCAATTGCCATCCTCCGTTGTTGCCCTGACCAGATATATTCCCGATGCGATTGTTTGAGCGGGGCGCCAGATAATCCCCCCAACCGATGCTGATACATCGCCTCTGTCCCCCTTATTAAGGGGGACAAATGAGTCCCGACTTTGTCGGGACGAATAGGGGGTTACAACATTCCCACTTATGTCGTATATCTCTATTTCCGCTCCCGCCGGCGCGGTGATGGCGCATGAGGAATTAAATGGATTTGGTGCAACTGAAAATACAATGTCTTGCGGTTTTGTGGTCTCCCATTCAACAATGCCTTCGGGATCAACCTTAACCAAATAAATATCTGTGTTTCCCGCTCCAAAAGACCGTGTAGTAGCCAATAATAAAAAACCACTATCTGCAGTTTGAATAATACAATAACCATGATCATCTTCGCTACCACCATAGGTTTGTGCCCAAAGCGTATCTCCCATCGAATCCAATCGAAGAACCCATGCGTCAAAATCGTGTGTAAAAAAATCTTGGATATGACCAGTAACCAGGAACCCACGATCGTATGTTTGAATAATAGATTTAGCTTTATCATTGTAAAAATATCCATATACTTTTGTCCATAATGTGTCGCCAGCAGAATCCAACCTTAATATCCAGAAATCTTCATTTCCAGCACCAAAGCTTTCTGTATATCCTGCAACTATAAAATCTCCACAAAAAGTCTCCATAATCGAGCATCCCTCATCATCTAAAGTGCCACCGAATGTGCGAGTCCAGAGTGTGTCTCCTTCAGAATTTAATCGCAGAATCCAAACATCACCATAGCCTGAACCAAAAGAGGTAGTATATCCGGTAATAATAAAGCCCCCATCCATTGTTTTATTGATACAATTTCCAACATCATGATATGACCCACCATAAACATGATGCCAAATATCATCTCCCAGAGAATCGAAGGCAACAACTAGGGCATCGGAATCAATTACTCCTGTGGCAACAAATCCTCCATCATCCGTTCCAACATTAGAAAGAAAACCAAGTCTGTTGAAAGGAGTACCACTATCGATACGCGACCATAATGTATCACCAGTCGAGTTTAGTTTCAGTATCCATGAATCGGAATACGAGGAATAATCAGTATCAAATCCAGTCACAACATAACCGCTATCAGGAGTTTGAATGATAGAGAAAAGATAAAAATGGTCGGTTCTGTCATAAACCTGTGACTATAAAGCATCTCCAGAAGAATTAACTTTCAAAATCCACATGGCTGTAATACCCGAACCAAAGGACTGAGATGACCCAGCGATAACATAACAACCATCAAAAGTTTCAATTATAGATGAAGCACCATCAGAAGATGTTCCTCCATAAGTCCTCTCCCAACCGGCGAATGATAAACCAAAAAATAAAAGGCAACAAAGAAGAAAAACTGCGAATGGGCATAGATAATTTAAGAAATATTTTCTCATTTACACCTCCAAATTAATTAAATATAGCCTTGTAATGAGTAAATTCCCAGTATTTTTTATCAAAGAATGAAAATGTTGGAAGAATTGTTTTAAAAGTATAGAAAATAGAGAAATTCTTGCTAATTTATCATTGTTTAATATCTTGCATACATGCCCGATAAACTGAAACACATAAAAGGGACAATAATTCGTGTAACCTTTGCCAGCGATGAAACCAGCTTCGCCGTTCTCCAGGTCGATGTTGAAGGCTCGCTGATGCCGGTTGTAGCGGTCGGGACAATCCCCAATCCCGTGCCCGGACAAGCAATCGAGCTATGGGGCAAATGGAAAAAACATCCCGAATACGGACGCCAGTTTCAAATCGAGGATTTTAAGGCTTCCGCGCCAAAAGAACAGACCGGTATGATAAAATATCTCTCATCCGAGCTTGTGAATGGTATCGGTCCGGTGTATGCCGAGAAAATAGTTCAGCGATTCGGGGCGGAGACAATAAACATAATTCTGAATAATCCCGAGAAATTGCGCAATGTGGCTGGAATCGGTAAAAAGCGCGCAAAAGTGATTGCCGAATCGGTGAAAAAAGCTTATGAGGAGCAGGCATCGCTGCAAAAACTCTCCGCAAATCTTTTCAGTCATGGGTTCGGTATGGGCACTATCCGCAGAATCTGGCGAAGATACGGCGACGCTTCGGTCGAGGTCGTGGATAGCAATCCTTATATACTCGCCGAGGAGGTCTGGGGAATCGGTTTCGCAACCGCTGATAAACTTGCGCAAAGCATGGGTATAGAACAAAACGACCCGCGCAGAATTGCTGCGGGTATTCTTTATACACTCCAGCGCGCCGCCGATGACGGACACTGCTATTTGCCCCGCGAAAATCTTGTCGAAAGCGCAAAGAGTATTTTAAAAGCCGATAATGCCATCGTTTCGGATGTGCTCGAGCAGTCTATTTTAGTGGAAAAAGTTACCGCCGACGACGACAGAATATATCTGCCATATTTTCACAAGGGGGAGAAGGATGTTGCGAAACTTGTTGCAAACCTTCTGGTAACCGAACCGAAGAAGAGAATCCATCACTCGATGGCTGAATCCCATTTCAATCTCGCTCGCCGCGAGCTCGATGTCGGCTATACGGATGAGCAGAAGAAAGCTATTATCGGGGCGCTTTCGAGCAAGATTTTTGTGATAACCGGCGGACCCGGCACCGGAAAAACCACGATTGTTAAAGCGATTCTTTTCGGGGCAAAAGAGATGAAATGGAAAGTCCGACTCGCAGCGCCAACCGGACGAGCCGCAAAAAGACTGGCGGAAACAACGAGTCATAGAGCAACTACTATCCATCGGTTACTCAAATTCAATCCCGGATTAGGTAGATTTGAAATGGGCACGGCAAATAAATTGAAAACAGATATGCTCATTCTGGATGAGGTTTCGATGGTTGACCTCGAGCTTTTCTGGCGAACGCTTCTCGCGTTGCCACCGGAAACAAGGCTTTTGCTCGTCGGTGATGCCGACCAATTGCCATCGGTTGGACCCGGAGCTGTGCTACGGGATATTATTAATTCCGGCAAAATCCCGATGGTTCGACTGAGCAAGATTATGCGGCAGGATGAGCATGGACTTATTGTGCGAAACGCTCACGGTATTATTCGCGGTAGGATGCCGATAGTCAGAAACGATGCGCGCGATGACTTTTTCATGCTCAAGGTAGATGATTCGGAAACTGCGCAGGAAGCCGTTATCGACCTCGTATGCCGCAGAATTCCTGAAAAATATAAAATCGATCCCATTAAAGATATTCAGGTCATCACACCGATGCACAAGGGTCGCTGCGGCGCTAGGGAGCTTAACGGACTGCTGCGCGAAAAATTGAATCCGAACGCATCGAAGACAAAACTGCCATTTGCGCCCGGAGATAAAGTTATGCAGATAGCTAACAATTACGACCTTTTCGTTTTTAATGGCGAAGTCGGAGTTGTGTCTGCGGTTAATGAAAACAAGAGACTGATTGAAGTCAGGTTTGCCGAAGGCAATGTATCTTATGATTCATCATATTGGGCGCAGTTACAGCTTGCGTATGCTATAACGGTTCACAAATCGCAGGGAAGCGAATATCCGGTTGTGGTAATGCCACTTTTAACCGAGCATTATATCATGCTTGTCAGGAATCTTTTCTACACCGGTGTAACCCGCGCTAAAAAGCTTTTTGTGCTTGTCGGCAACGACAAAGCGGTCGGTATCGCCATAAGGAACACCAGACAAATGCAAAGATTCACAGCGTTGGCGAAAAAAATTAAAGCTAAGCTTCAGTGATTCGCTTTCAAATAATTCGATATTGAAAGTCTTTCTGGATGGGATTATAACTACTAAATGACTTGAAGTAAATTCGCAATTAAATCTGTTATATAGTTGTATTTTCATTTTTTTAATCTATATTTCTATTGAGAGGAAAACACGCAAAGGAGATTGAAATGATAAAAAGAAAGTGTATAAGTTGGTTTATTTCACTGTTTCTGCTATCGATCATTTCTGCTGCGGATATTCTAAATACAGATGGAACAATAAATGTAAGAGAACTGAATCTGCAACTGCAAACCAGCGGAGCGAGTTGGATTGCCGTAGAGAATGAATTCACTCGAATGACAACCGAAAGTCGTGGAAACTTTCTTGGGAATACCATTCCCGATAGAGCGCTTCCCGAAGCTGATAAAAGAGAATTTCGCGGTGCAAAGACATTCGACCCGCATCACGATTGGCGCGATATTAGCGGCGATAATTACACTACACCGATTAGAGACCAGAGTGCCTGTGGAAGCTGTTGGGCTTTTGCCGTTTGTGCTGTTGCTGAAGCCGGTATTAACATTGCGGAAAATATGCCCGCTCTCGATATCGACCTCTCAGAGCAGTATCTTGTTTCAACATGCTGCTCGCATGGTGATTGCAACGGCGGCTATCTTTATTATACTTTCCAGTTCCTCGATAGCGATGGCGTTCCGCAGGAAACATGCTATCCATATATTGCCTCAAACTCACCTTGCGGCAATCGCTGCCCCAACTGGCTAAGCGATATGAGAAGTTTCGGTTCGCCGTTCTGGCTTCCGATGAGCGCTTCGGTATATCAAGTTAAAGCTGCCGTTCTCAATGCACCCGTAGCTGCCGGTATGGAGGTTTATGATGATTTCTTCTCATACAGCGAGGGTGTCTACACTCACATCTGGGGCGGTTTAGCCGGTTATCACGGTGTCGTAATTGTCGGCTGGGATGATGCCGATTCGTGCTGGATATGCAAAAATAGCTGGAACACCTGGTGGGGAGAATCCGGCTGGTTCAGGATAAAATGGGGTGAATGCACAATCGAGGACTGGATTTGCGGTATCATTTATGAACCGTTTGCATTCAGCGCCGGTGCAGACACCACAATCGATTTAGGCAATGATGCTATTTTGCAAGGCTCGGCAAGTTTCGGTAGTCCCGACCGGGCAAGCTCCCCCGGATATGATGCATCATGGATTCCACCCGAATCGCTCGATGACCCGTTGTCATTTATAACTGTCGCTCATCCAATTGCGCCTACATATTTCAAACTTACTGCAAGCGATTTGAATGTTTCGAGGGTGGACACAATCGAGGTAATTGTGAGGGTTTCTTTTGGTGTAGAATCTGACTATGGTTCTCCATTCCCTTCCGATGGCGACAAAGGAGTTGTCGGCGAGTTAGTCTCCGCCTATGTGGATTCTTTGATTGAATTTGAACCCGGTAGATATGTGCGCTGTGTCGGATATAACATACAAGGCGCAGACCCACTTTGCGGTGATTCAAATCGAGTGTCTTTTGCGCCCACCGGTTACGACACGATTACATGGCTTTGGGAAGAGGTTTTGTGCATCTCATCAAAAGATGGCAACGATAGTGTATGTCTTATGGCTTCGCCAAATCCATGTAATCCAATGGCGAAAATCACATTTTCATCTGCAATAAATGAACATGTAAGACTCACTATCATAGACCTATCGGGCAAAATTGTGGCAATGCTTCTCGATACCAAACTCGATGCCGGAGTTCACGAGATATACTGGGATGGGTCGGATATGAGCGACCGGAATGCCCCGGCAGGTGCATATTTTGCTGTTTTGCAAATCGGTGAATCGAGACAAAAGGTAAAGCTTTTACTCGTTAGATAAAAAAAATGAAAATAAGCAATCAATATTTATCGATAGACTTCTGCAAAATATGCCAAACAATTTCATTGCGAGGAACGTAGTGACGAATCAATCTCCACAATCTCTTATTACACACAGGAAAGAGATTGCATAGTTTTATTCGCAATGACGAATTTTGTAGGTTTCAATATCCATTTATACACGAGGAGGAAAACATGGGTGTAATTAAAATCCACAATATGGTTTTTTTCGGTTATCACGGAACTACCGCTGCCGAGAAGGAACTTGCCAAAAGGTATTCTGTCGACCTTGAAATCGAGTATGACACTGCAAAAGTAGCGGATAGCGACAAACTGGATAAAAATGTCGTCGATTATGAACTTGTCTATAATGAAATAGCGGAATTTTTCAGCAAGAAACGATTTCACCTGACCGAGACAGTTGCGGAACGACTTGCCGACCTGCTTTTCGATAAACATCCGATGGCTAATAACCTTGCTGTGAAAGTCAGAAAGAATCACCCACCATTTCCGGGTATTATCGAATGGGTCGAGGTCGAGGTGGAGCGAAAAAGATGACAGTGGAGGTTTTCATAGCTCTGGGTGGAAATATCGGTGATGTTGAAAGAACTTTTTGTCAGACAACTGATGAGATTGCACAGTTCTGTGAGATTGTATCGGCATCATCGCTTTATGAAACAAAGCCATGGGGAATGACCAATCAACCGAACTTTCTTAATTGTGTCATCTGTGCAAAATTCAATGGCAATCCTAATGAGCTTTTGATGAGGCTGCAAGAGATAGAGAGCAAATTTGGTAGAGTACGCGGTATAGTCTGGGGTCCAAGGACTATCGATCTCGATATACTTCTCTATGGAAACAAAGCAGTGGATGAACCGGATTTGCAAATCCCTCACAAATATCTTTTATTAAGGGATTTTTTTCTGGTTCCACTTCTTGAAATAGCGCCGGATTTAAAAAATCCCGGCAACGATGTGAAACTCGAGGAATATGCAAAAAGAATCCCTGAGCAAATTAAAACAATTGTGGGCAAAAAAGATTCCAAAGTCTGGCTGAGGAAAAAAGAATCGCTATTAAAACAATTGTAAATTTGACCGATATTCAGAAAAGAGGTTTCCGGTGACAGGATACAACTACTTCGCAATAGAGGGTCCCATTAGCGTGGGTAAAACACATCTTGCGCGTGCGATTGCAAAAAGACTCAACTCCGAGTATATCGAATCAACCGCTGATGAGAATCCTTTTTTGGAGAAATTTTACCGAGATCCTAAGCATTACGCATTCCCGACACAAATATTCTTTCTTTTAACTCGATATAGACTTCTATCTTCACTTTACGAACTCGACCTTTTCCATAAGTCGGTGATTACGGATTTCATTTTTGAGCGGGATGAACTTTATGCAAGACTGCTTCTGAATGATGCTGAATTCAGGCTTTACAGACAGGTGGAACAAAATTTACGTAAGGATTTGCCAAAGCCACAACTGGTGATATTTCTTCAAACTCCCATCGAGATGCTTGTTCGCAAAATTGCTAAAGAGGGAAGACCTTTTGAAAAAAAGTTTCTGACCGAGGAATTTCTCTCAAAACTTTCTGCTGAATATACAGAATTTTTCTTCAAATGGACAAAAACACCGCTGCTTGTCATCGATGTATCTACGGTGAATTTAGATAATCACGAGCAACTCGACCAATTGGTGGATTATATTGTATCAACCCCAATCAATGGACAGCAGTTTTATTCTTCATCGAGGTGGATTTAGCCTGTGTTTCCTCCAAATTTATCGAGCCGAATATAATCGAATAGCATTATTATAAAAAATCCATCACTTGCAGCTATAACAGTCTTGCCATTCCTATGAAAGCGGGAATCCAGATTTATAATACTTTAATCTGAAAATTTTGTGAAACATCCAGTTTAAGCTTCTTTCATTTTGTAGAACCTGTAATTATACCCTAAAGCCTTTAATATCAAGCGAAAACAAATTATGTAAAATTTAGGGTTGACATTGAAGAAATTATCCCTATAATCGAAATTTGTCGAATTGTTATTTAATTCAAACAAGGAGTAAATGTAATCTATGGCAAGGGCTGCACGAAGAGATGTCGATAGGACATTAGACCTTTATCTAAGGGAAATTGGTGAAACCCCCCTTCTGAAATCGAAAGAAGAGGTAAAACTTGCCCGTCGTATTCACAAAGGTGACCCGGAAGCACTTGAATCTCTCACAAAAGCGAATTTACGATTTGTGGTTAGTGTTGCCAAGCAATATCAGAATCAGGGGCTTTCGCTTGCTGACCTAATAAATGAGGGCAATATCGGTCTAATTAAAGCTGCCAAGCGTTTTGATGAGAAGCGCGGGTTCAAGTTTATATCTTATGCCGTCTGGTGGATTCGTCAGTCTATTTTGCAAGCATTAGCTGAGCAGTCGAGGATTGTTCGACTTCCACTCAACCGGGTGGGGACATTGCACAAAATCGGTAGGACAGCATCGGAACTCGAGCAGGAATTCGGTCGAGCACCCAGCACCGATGAAATCGCTGAGGAACTCGATATGACAGTATCTGAAATTCACTCGACTCTGCAAATCTCGAACTCACATCTATCGCTTGACCAGCCTTTCACAGAAGGAGAAACGAACTCGTTGAAGGATGTTCTTGAGGATGAAAAATCTCCATCCCCCGATGAGGATGTTATGAAAGTATCACTCAAGGGAGAAATTGAGCGTGTGCTTGCAACACTGACCGAGCGAGAAGCCGAAGTTATTACATTGTATTTCGGCATAAATCGAGATAAAGCTCTCACTCTCGAGGAAATTGGTGAGCGATTCGGACTTACAAGGGAGCGTGTTAGACAAATAAAAGAAAAGGCTATCAAGCGGCTTAAACATGCTACCCGAAGCAAAAATCTCAAGGCTTATGTAACCTGAGAATTGTTTGCTGGTTTTTGCTTTCAAAGGGAGCGGGTTTATTAACTCGCTCCCTTGCTTTTTTTCTACATTGAAACAGTAAAATTCTTTGGTGTCATGCTTCAACTATTAATCACACCATCTTGAATTCGAGTTCGGGATGGCGAACTACCATGACTGGACACGGCGATTTTCGGACAACTTTTTCTGCAACTCCGCCTAAAAGTGCATGAGCAAGTCCTGATTTACCATGAGTGCCCATAATAATCAGGTCGATACCTTTTTCCCTGGCGAAACGAATGACTTCTACAAAAGGCGTTCCATTTGCAAGATGTGATTCAACCTCGATGCTTTCGGTATCAATGCCATCAAGGAACTGCTCAACAGCGGCATCGAAATCGTTGCGGATACGGATAAAGTATTCCTCTGCTTTTCCCCCGGCTTCAAAAAATATCGGCGCAAAAAGTTCCTCATCGAAAACATGGAGAACAACAAGTTTTGCTCCATATTTTTTGGCAAGGTCAACCGCAAGTGGTAAAGAAACCTTTGAGTAATCGGAAAAATCGGTTGGGACAAGAATTGTCTTGATTGCAATCATTTTATTCTCCCTTTGCTAAACCCATCTTGTATGTTTTGGTTTGCTATTTAGAATCTGATTTTTTGCTCTTTTCCGATGTAGTTCGAATACAAAATAAACATCGTTTTTTTTTACAATCTATTTTATTTTTTTAGTTTTCGATAAAAACTGTATCTTTAGGTTGCGCAAGCATAACGAAAATTTCCTCGAGTTGCAGTAATTTTGCAGCAGGCTCAATCTCGATTTTTTTAAACATCCCGGCAGGTGATTGAGATACCGAAACCACATGTCCCACCAGAAGTCCTTTGGGAAATATTCCACCATAGCCGGAAGTAATAATCCTGTCGCCAATTGCAACATCTTTCCCTGTGGGAACCTGGTCCATAATAAACATTGTTCCACCAAGAGTTGTGGCAATTCCCGAAACCCGGCTCCTCTGGTCGAGAACGGATATTTTTAATGCTGGAGCGCTGAGAATCTGAATAGCGGAAGAATTTACGCCGGTGCTTATAACTTTCCCAACAACGCCATCGGCGGATACAACCGGCATACCATTATGAATCCCGTGCATTTCCCCCCTGTTTATTGTTATACACGATGGGAATCTGTATTCTCCGGAACCTATTACCTCAGCAAGAACAAGCGGATATTCATTTTTTTCCTTAAAATCGAGGAGTGAGCGAAGGCGCTGGTTCTCAATTTTTGTTTCAATTACACTTTGAATTTCGAGTCTCGTTTGAGTCAATTCTCTTTCAAGCCTTATTGTTTTGGAAAGGTTATTTTTCAGAATGCGATATTGAGAATCAATCCAGATAAATGGGGAATACAAACTGAATCGAACAATCGAAGAAACTTCATCCTTGATATTCTGTGGTATTCCATATATCACAAGTGCTAGAAACAGGATAAGAATCCATATCCAAAATCCTCTCGAGCCTTCAGATTTACGGGTCATCTCACCTCACAAATTTCATATCATTCACCATCGAGAAACTCGAGTATTTCCTGAGGAAATTCAGCTTTTATAAGCTGCTCTCTATTCTCTGGCTGCCTTAGCATAAGCGAAAGGCTGGCGAGGACTTGTAAATGTAAATGAACTGAAGTTATTGGCACAAGAATGACAAAAAAAAGATGAACAGGTTGACCATCAAAAGAATCGAAATCGATGCCCTTTGTCGAACGAGCGAATGCTATGGTTAATCCCGTGCAAGTTTTGCTTCTACCATGTGGAACCGCAACGCCAAGACCCATACCGGTGCTTGCAAGACTTTCGCGCTCAACCAAAGCTTCGTAAGCATGTTCAGGAGATTTTACATTGGGGGAGCGGATAATGATTTCCGAAAGCTTTTTAAGAACTTCATCTTTGGAACTAGCATCGATTTCGAGGTTAATAAGGTCGAAACCAGAGAACTGGGAAAGCTTAAGATGCTGTGCCGACATGCGTCCAATTATTCCCTCGTTATCCAATACATCCTCCTTTTCAGTTATCGAGTGGTTTTGCTTCGTCCGGCAACATTACAGGAATGTCATCTTTTACTGGATAAACAAGCCTACATTTCATACAAATTAAAACTTCTTCCGGTTCGGTTTTGTATTCAAGTTTATTCTTGCATTGCGGACAGACAAGTATTTCAAGAAGCTCTTTTTTGACCATTTTTTTAATAAACCTCCATAAATATATAATTATGACTTTATAGATAAGTGTTGTCTTTCTTAATCGCAAGTCATTTTTTCGTGAATTATTAGACAATCTGAAAATGAAATATTAGCCTTTATGTTTCACAAATGAAAATTTAGTAATCTCGCTGCTACGCTCAGCGTTAGAGTTGTTTATTAGGTGTTCAGTACCATCCCACTTCTCGCTGGGTGGGATTGCTTTTCGCTACTAGGTAGAACATCGCAACGAGAAATATTTTCTTCTTCACCCGGTACTTGTTTTAGTGAAGAATCCATTAATTCATGAATTCATTTTCAAATCCCACAGAAATTCTATATTCCCGCTGACTATGTAAGTAATATGGCGGTTCGATAATTTCCTCTGCGGTTAAATTGGCGCTATGCAATCCAAAAGTAAGGGCTTTCCAGCGGAATTTAATACCAGTCGAGATATTAATATAACCCTGTCGCCAGTCATACCAAAATTCCTGCAGATAAAATCCAGACCGACCTTCTCCAGATACCCAGACCTCTATCCAGTCAATTGGCATTACGCTCAGTGTATCGTATAAAGTGTGTTTTGATACTAAGGGCATTGGACTCCCGTTTTCAAGCTTTGTGTAATCTGCAACCAATAGCATCTTATTAATTATCTTAGTGTTTCCGGGATTCAAATTCAATATAAACTCGCCTTTTGCCTGTGCGATTTTTGCAGGATTTGTTACAAGCGAAAACATCGAGTTCTCTCGAACATAGGTATATGGGTGATTCGATGAAAATCCATATACTCCTCCAGCTGAAACCTCCCAGTTTGCCTGTTTTATTGACAGAAATGCCCCTACGGTCTCGACAATCGAGGGCGCTAGATAAGAAGAATAGGCAAATACTGAATTAAGGTCTGCTGGATAAACCAACGCATCGTATAGATGATTACCGGCAGGATTTGTTCTCACTCCCACGCCATAGAAAACCTCGGCTGTATATGGGAATTTCAACCATCGCAAAGCGATTGCCGGTCGGATTTTGTCGCCGTCTTCGGTGTTGGCATAAGCTCCCCCCGCGCGAATCACAAATGGCGCATACATAAAAAAACCACCGATAGCGGCGCTTCGACCGCGCTGGGGTATAAAATCTTCTCCCCGTCGGGAAATAAAATATCCCCCCTCGGCATAAAGACCATAGCGGCTTGAAAGGTATTTGTATCCCCGTAGAAGTGCGCTGCCACAGAACTCCTGATACTTTTCGGGAATTGGTTCCTCTGGAATTACACAGAACAAAGGGAAATCGCGATGGACTAATCCTGATGCATCGCCATAAAAAGCAAGCAGTCCGGTTTCCCATGGATAAAATATTGAACCGAAGATATCGGTTGTGTAGTATCTCGGCAGCCACATTCGAGCGTATGTTGAAGACCAATATTCCCTTTTACCATAATGTCCAAGAAAACCAAGTCGGATAGGGATTTTGTCGATTAGCTTGGTCGCAAAATTTCCTTGTCCAAAAATGCGCTGGCGTTTCCGGGTGAGTGTGTCATACGAACCCCATCCGGAGAGTTCCCCGTAACTGGAACTATAATTCAGTTTGCCGCCTATACCAACCAATCCGCCGTATAAATCACCTGAAATCTCAGCAGATTCGGAATTGTAATTCATAAAATAGTGATAAGGTTCCTCAAAAATTTCCACAAAATCCGATGGTTGCGCTGAATATTCTTCATCGAGTTGAACTTCTATCTGCACAGGCCGCCTTGGTGGTTCGTATCCCTCGACACAAAACACTACGGTTGTGATTCCCAAGATTATTAAAGCCAATATACACATAGATTCTCGCTCTTGTTTGGAAGATATAATTTTATGAATAAATATAGATTTTGCAACTTTTGTTTTATTTTTTTTTCGAAAGTAGTTTTACAAACAATTATTTACAAAACTATTGTAATTTTAAATCAGATAGACAAAGATAGTATCATATCTGAATATGAAAAACAAGGAAAGCCACAAAGAACACAGAGGTTAACTACAACAAACACTGAGTTTGAAATTGACAATCGAAGCATCTAAATTGATAACCGAAGCATCCTGCTTCGGGAAACGCACTCAAAGCAAGATACTTTGTCTATCATCAATTTTTCTTTGTATCCTCTGTGGTTAAAATCTTTAAGCTGTCTGTGGTTTGTTTTCGAGAGTATCAAAAGAATTCAAACGGGATGAATTTATAATAGTTCAGTTATTTATTTAGATAAAAAAGATTGCCTTTTCTCGATTTAACAAGATTTTAATTATTTACAAATAATCGGGAGGATAATATGAAAAGCCATACAGAATATCTTTGGTTTAACACACGCAACAGAAGAGAATTGGTCAATATAACAGGCACCATCGAGCGTCTTGTCAGAACATCGGGTATCAGTGAGGGTATGTGTCTTGTTTCCGCTATGCACATAACAGCGGGGATTTTCGTCAATGATGAAGAACCCGGAATTAAGGAGGACCTGTGGGAGCTTCTGGAAAAACTTGCACCTTATAAAAAGGACTATCGTCATCATCTTACCGGTGAGGATAATGGAGATGCACATCTCAAATCGATTCTCGTGCATCATCAAATCATTCTTCCCATAACCGATGGCAGTCTCGACCTTGGACCATGGCAGCAAGCTTTTTATGCCGAATTTGACGGTCAAAGAAGAAAACGGGTTGTCGTTAAAATTATGGGCGAGTAGAAAATGATATTAGCCTGAATATTTGTGTAGCATTTAGACTGGATTCACTGTGCGTGTTCACGAAGCGGGAAGCTTCGGTAACTTTTTTTTTATTACTTAAAGTGAATATTATATAACTCTCAACTCTGAACCTTTACTATTTCCCTGTCCTGAATATTCCCGAGATATGAAGCCCATATGCGCTTACATCGGAGAAATTAATTTTGATGCGCCCCTCGATATCGATTTTTTCGTTTATTGAATATAGCCCGCCCATATCGATATGAAGCTCGAGTTTGTTATCCTTCTCGTCTGGCTGTTCCCATTCATCCGGCATCTTTTTGGTGTATAGGTTCACTCCCAGACCGCCTCCTAGAAATGGACTGATAGGTTCAAATTCCAACTCATATTTCACGGTGGCATAGATTGCAATATTTGATTTTCTGACAGTTGCTTCATGTTCATTTCTACCTGCATTCCAATATTCGAAACCAGCATCGAGTCCAATTTCTTTAGTAATATTTCCGATATCGGTCCAGAGACCGAAACATGGAGTTATGCCATAATCGCTGGAAAGATAAATAATGGCTCCCTTGCCGGCTATACCCTTAAAACCGAGATTGGGTTTAAAGCCATCTTCCTCATATTGGTCATATTGCCCCCATACGACAATGGCGCTGAATATCAAAATGAAAACAAAAAAACATCGCATATCATACCTCCAATCATTTCAAAATATTTTTGCCGATAGTTTTCTTCTCTATTTTGCCATCCGTTCCGATAAATATAATAACAGAATATTTCTCGATGTCGATATTTTTTTTTAAATTTTCACCAAGAACTATTGCTGCTGTGGAAATGGCATCACAGGTGAGTGCATTATCGCCGATAACTGTTGCTGCAACAGCTTTGCCTGCGGGAAAACCCGTTTTCGGGTCGAAAATATGATGATATCTGATTCCCTTTTCGATGAAAAATCTTTCGTAATCGCCAGCCGAGGCACAAGCAAGTCCCGATTTCAATTCAAAGGTTTCAATAATACTCTCCCCTCGCGGGTTGGCGATGCCTATCACAAAATCACGCTCGCGATGCCAACCTCGTATGTTTCGACCGGCATCGATTAAAAGACCGTTTATCAAAGAATCACCGGTGCATAAGGGTAGGATTTTCTCGTATAGTTTATCCACCGCAAAGCCTTTCGCAAAAGCGCTCAAATTGAGTTTAACAGCACCTTCGACAATCACTGTTGTGTCATCGATAAAAGAAATTCGCGATTCATCGACCAGTTTCATGACAGAATCGATTTCCGCTTCTGTCGGGATATGCTGTGAATCCGAGCTTATCGCCCACAGGTCGATAAGATGCCCGAGTTTGGGTTCAAGCGCATATTCTGTCAACTCCCTGAATTCAAAGCTTTTTCTCAAAAGTTCACCAACACTGCGATTAATGACCAGTGTTCCCACAGGAGAGGAATTTATTATATAAATTGCAGATTTATCGCTGTATGGCGCAAGAAGCGAATCCCAGAAAGTGAATTCACCTCGCGTAAACGCGAAAATCGAATCGAGTTTCGCATTCGAGGGTTCACCAAAAATTTTCAACTCGACAACGGTATCGAAATAAATCCACTGCTGCGAACTAACTTCATTATCCTTTTCACAGCCGATAAAAAGCGAAAGGATAATCAGTAAAACCGGGATATTTCGTATCGAGTTGCACATAATATGAAAAATAGGAATGAGAAAGAAAGCCGCAAAGGTTATTTTTAAGAGGAGAACTATTACACATCCCACACAAAATTTATACTCGATATTTAGGACATTATTTAAGTATATTGCAAATTTAGATGATAATTTACATTAGGGTGGTGATACCGATTAAATTTTGTAGTTTGCTGAAATTTTTAACAACAATAGATGACATAAGCAAAATGAAACGAATCGTCTATTTGAGATAAAACGCAATTAAATGGAGAATAAAACTCCGCGCGAAGATTCATTGCGAAGATTATTTGGAAGTTGAAGCGAAAAAAAATAATAAATGCGAAGAGGAAAGGAAGGCATGTTAATGAGAAACATGATAATAACCATTAACGAAGCGGCAACGAAATAGAACACTGGTAGAGTCAATAGACGGAATAGATGGAGATTGATTTGTAAAAAAAAGCCACAGAGACCGCAGAAAGAATTAATCGCTGCTTTCAATACTATCTTTTCGTCGGGGAAACCACTCAAACTGTTTCAGAATCTGTTCGGCACCGGTTCGATATCGCTCATACTCACTAAATATACATCCGCAGTATTGCTGACGATATAACTTATGCTTTCGAGAAATATCGAGTCCTTTGCCCCAGCCTTCACGAAAATCTCGATATAGAAATTCTATCCCGAACTCCGATGCAAGGCTATCGCCTATTTCCCGAATTTCTTCATGACGCTGATATTTTGAGTATAGAAGTGTTGTGGTGAAAGAATCGAAGCCGTTTTCCAGGGCGTATTTTGCACTTTGGCGAAGACGGATTTCATAGCAAATATCGCATAGAACTGTTCCACCGGAACGATTTAAGATTTTTTGCAAAAAAGACTCGAGTTCGTACCGGTCATTTTCAACGAGTTCACAATCCATCAATCGACAGAATCTTTCCGTCTCATGGTGGCGCTTTTTATACTCGAGAAATGGATGAATATTAGGATTGAACCAGAAACCCGTAACATTGAAATCCTCACTTCGAAGAGCTTCGAGTGTATAAGTCATACACGGGGCACAGCATATATGAAGCAGAATGTTATCCTTCATAAATAGGTCTTGGTGGAAGGTCGCTGTCTTCTTCGGGTCGCAGTTCAGGTCTGGAAGGTTCCTCTGTCGGTTCGTATTCTGAGGTTCCTTCAAGTTTTCCCTGTTCGTCCGATTTCGAGGTTTCGGCAGGTTCGGGGACTTCCTTAGGTTTTGGTTTTTGCTTAGCCTTTGATGTATCGGTGGGAGTCGGAGGTTTTTCTGTCCGGGATGTATCTATCGGCGCTGAACCGCCTGCAAGAGGAATGACAGTAATTCCCTTTTCGCAGTAATTCACCATTGCTCTAGCACGGTTCTCCCAATCGGTTCCGGCATAGCGATTCTCCATTATCCGGGACATCATATAAGCTTTGCCGGCATGCCCGGATGAGGTAAAAACTTTTATCCGGATTATATCGATTTTGGGAACAAGAGATGAGTCAGGCTTCCCAATTTTATCTATCGCCTTTATCGCTTTTTCGACATTGCCATGCTCGATTTGATATTCGATAGACCATAACACATAGTCTAAAGCTTGTGTATCGGTAATTGTATCGCAATCTTCTACAAACTTGAAGAAGCCGTTTGCCACACCGGCGGAATCACCAACAATAAACAGTGAATCGGCTTGAGAAACCAAAACCTTGAGACTTTTACCGGATGAGCTTTTTTTACTCTTTTTCTTTTTACTCTTGCTGGAGGAACTCGTTTTTTTGTCGCTTGTCGATGAGCTTGAACTATCGCTTGTTTTAGATGAACTCGGTGGCCGTTTGCGTCTTGTCTTGGCAGCATAAGCGTCTTGCATACCGACAAGCAAAAACAGCAGGATAAAAATCGTATATGTGGATTTTCGTAATTTCACGGAAATAAATATATTGATATATTTCATATTGTCGAGGAAAAAATTTGAAAAGTTTTTTATACAATCGGGGAAAATAATTCTCGACATTCCTAAGCAAAGAGCTTTATTGATATTAACAAAAAACACTGGAGTATGAAAATTGTTTCACCATAATAAAATATATGCTCGCAATGTTGCTGGAATGACCGACATTCTCGAAAGCAGAATCATCGGCATTGCCGGCTGTGGTGGACTTGGCTCGAATGCCGCTATTGCGCTCGCACGGGCGGGAATAGGCAGGCTTATACTTGCAGATTACGATTATGTCGAGGAGAGCAATCTCAATAGACAGTATTTTTTCAAATTCGATGTCGGTAAAGCAAAGGTCGATGCTCTTGCAGACCACATAAGACATATCAACAGTGATATTATGCTCGAATTGCACAATTTAAAGCTCGAGCCTGATGATATTCCGCGAATATTTGGCGATGCTGATATTTTAATCGAGGCTTTCGACCGCGCTGAAGCTAAATTCGCACTTATCGACCGGTGGTGCAAGGAATTCCCGCAGAAACCGCTTATTGTCGGCAATGGGCTTTCCGGATGCGGACATACGAATGAGCTTAAGGTTGTCAAAGCCGGACAGCTCTATTTCTGTGGCGATGAGAAAACAGATATAGAAATGGGTCTATGCTCCGCTCGAGTAGCGATTGTTGCAAATATGCAAGCGAATGTGGCGATTCAACTGCTTCTCGGTGGCGGCAAGATATGATAATCGTCAATAATCGTGATAAAATTGAATGGCACAAAGGCATAACTGTTAGAGATGTTCTTAATGCTATGGGCTACGATTTTCCTGTCATCGCAATCTCGGTTAATAACGAATATATCTCCCCTGATGATTTCGACTCTTTCACTGTTCCCGATAGCGCGGATTTTAAGGCAATTCACATAATGCACGGAGGTTAATGAGTTGAGAGTGAAGAATTAAGGATTAAGGATTAAGAGTTGAGAGTTCAAAGTTAAGAGTTAAGAGTTAAGAGTTAAATATTAAGAGTTGAGAGTTAAAAATTACCACTCACCACAGATTTCCCGATTACTTTTTTTCTCGCATTTCACAAAAATCTGCAAATTTCCATTTAAAAATCAGTTAGCGGTCCAAAGTCGGTATTTTTTTTAATATTTTCTGAAAAAAAATGAAATTGCACAAAAATTGTGCAATTTTGCTCGATTTCATAAACCCTTGTAATTACAGAAGTTGCATTTTTACTGGGTATTTTTTATACCCATTTTATACCCAACTTTTACCCGTTGACTTACTCATCAGAATCGATATATTTAAGCTCGGAAATCGATATTTCTCGAAATTTTTATGGAGTTTTCAATATGGCAATTCACAGAATCCCTTTCCTCTGCATTGATTCCCGATGGAGCGCAAAATGGAAATGGCTCTGGGACGATTTCGCAGGTCCGAACGAAACTTACACCGGCTACATCGATGCGTGGGACTCAATCCCATGGCAACGCATCCTGTTCGATGACGGGGTCGAGCGGGATTTCAATTTCGCCGCGCAGGCGCAATATATCCCGAAATATGCCGGCGAAATACTCGGCACGGTAGAAGACCTCGCGAGAATACTCAATGATGACGGCATCCTTTACGATGAGATTCTCGCGCAATATTCGCCCGAATCGCCCGCAGGACTTGTCAATCTCAAGCGCATTCTCTACAAGGATTTCGATACGCATTCGCCGGTGTGTTCAGCTGTGTATTCGCGACCGATGAGCTACAAGTTCGGCGGGAGCGGGCATATCGGCGATAACGCACAGCAGATGTTTTTCGTGCGTGCCGGGGAGTGCTGCGATGGCACCGAAGGTCTTCGCGTATCGCTCGCACCCGCTACATGGAAACCCGAATTACGCGCAGATGCAATTCATTTCGCTCGAACAGTGAAACCGGACGAAATCCCCGAAGTCCCTGAAGGCGCAAGGCTTGTGGTATATACAATCGCCGCGGGGTCCGTCCCAAGAATTAAGATTAATAGCATTTGGCACAATGTATCTCCGATTTATAACCCACCCTATGGGAATCCGTACGGCTTCGTGTGGCGGGGACATAAACACTTTGTTGCAAATGTCGAAGATTTAGACTTGACATACGAGGGTGAAAATACTACAATAGTAGAACATATCGCTCCACGACCTGAAAACATAGGCGCGCAGTGCATTTTTGTATTCGAATGGGGCGACGAGCCCGAACCATCACCGGAAATCAAACCAACAAGGAGGAGAAAAATGGCTGAGAAACAAGGTATTCCAACAACGCCGATAGAACACCTCGCGCTGCTGGAACTTTGCAACATGAAGGATGACGACCCCGGCAATCCAGCGGAATACAAATTTTTGGCGCCGGAGAAAACCGCTCTTACCGATGCGCTCACATTGGTAACGACAAAATTCGCGGAATGGCACACGCGCTCCGATGAATTGGGCGAACTCACAGCGCAATGGGAACCGCTCGAAAAGCAGGCGAAAGACCTTATCGGCAGGGCGCGTAACCTGTGGTCTATGCGTTTCGAAGAGGGCAATGTCTATGAGCGCACCGCAGGCATCGACGATACGCCGCGCAAGAAGGAGCGAATATCGAAAGCGCTCGACCGCATCGTAATGGTGTCCAACGACAATGCCGGGACGCTCGCAGAACTGCCGCCCGCGCTGCTCACCGCGCTTCAGGACCTTTACACGCAGACACACGATAACCTCAGGAAAACCGAACTCGCACGCGGTGAAAAAACCGACAGTTATCAGGAACTCAAGAAGGCGATACTCGAACATGGCGCACCCGCTCTGCGCGCGTGCAGAAAATACCTCTATGCCGTCCTGCCCGACGGGCGCAACGATGAACTCCTTATCGAGTGGGGTTTCGAGCCGTTCGACATGCCGGTCCATCACAAGCCCGTTGACCAAAAACTCGTCGAGACCGCTTATGATAAAACAACCGACATCGTGAAAATCCGCCTGCTCGAGGACATCCTTGCAAGCGAATACATCATCGAGTTCGGCAAAACGCAATCGCCTGCGCCGCAGGATTGGAAACCCGCATCGTGGGAAGTCTTCGCCACCGGAGACGAGCCGTTCTTCGAACTCGGTCCACTCGTTGAAGGCAATACTTATGCATTCAGAGGTAGAGCGAGAAACAGCGCAGGATATGGAGGATATTCGGAAATTTGGATTGTCGAAGTAGTATAATCGCATTATATTAAGCCCCGTCGAAAGGCGGGGCTTTCGATTATTTTTCTTGCCAAAAGGTAGGCGGGGATGTAGAATGGGGGAAAGAAACTGGAGGATGAAAATGAAAGAGACATTTCAGGATTTCGAAATAAAATTATGCCCAATATCCGAAAAGGGGATACCCGCAAAGGAATTCCAGGATTTTATTGATGGATTGCGAAAATCATATAAAAAAGCATTGATAGCATATGAAATAGGTAACATAGATGATATAAAGCATGATATGGAAAAGGATGAAAGGGAGCTATATATTAAATTTAGGGAAGGATCCATATTTATTTTCCTGTTCGTTATTGGTGGTTTGGCAGGTGGATTTTTGTGGGCAATAAAATTAAATGATATTGCTCAAAAATTCAAACAAGATAAGGGCTTTGACCCAAACAATATAGAAGAATTACGGGACTATTTTCAGCTTGAAGAAGCAAATGACAAATTTGTAAGGAATATATTAAAACTAGCAGATGATATCAAAGAACCTATAATAAAAGGTTTCAAGGCTATAGGTAAACATGTAAAAACAATAGAAATAAAAACAAAAGATGAAAAACAAATATATATTGATGGCGAATCTGCTGACAAATATTCAAAATTAGTTCCTATAAAGCATGCTACACAGCTAATGGCGGGTAAACTTAGAGCTATTGACTTGGACAAAAATTTTGGAAGAATTCAAATTAATGGCAAAAGAATAAAGTGTTTTTTTGAAAAACCAAAAATAACATGGTTCATGGATAAATTGAATAAGCATATTCAATTTACTGTTCGAAAGGAATTAATAAGCACCTCTGTATTAACGGGAGAAAAAAGAAAAACATCACAATATACTATTATTGAAGCATCTCTTTCAGAGTTACCATTTCCAGAGGATGAATAAAAATAAACCCCCTCACCCACACCAAAATTAAAATGGAACATACGGATTTATTCGGAAATATTATAATACCTAATGGTCAAAAAAAAGTAATCTCTGGCTATCGGATATATGATGCAGAGCAGAAGAGAAGAACCATTAGAAATGACTTGCCGAGTCTGTATCCTGATCTTCCTGAAAAAAAATATGATATTATTTATGCAGACCCTCCTTGGGATTATGGTGGGAAGATGCAATTTGATAGAAGCGGTAGAAAAGACGTCAATGTTAATTGGCAAAATAATATTTTCATTAGTGCAGCAAACTTCAAGTATCCTACATTGAAAACAAAAGAGATGATGAAGATCCCGATTTATGAGATAGCAAAAAACGATTGTTTGCTTTTTATGTGGATAACAAATCCTCATTTGGAACAGGGTATCGAATTAGGAAAAGCGTGGGGCTTTAATTATAGAACTGTTGCTTTTGTATGGGATAAAATGAATCATAATCCAGGACAATATACGCTTTCGTATTGTGAGCTATGTTTAGTCTTTAAAAGAGGAAGAATTCCAAAACCACGGGGAGCAAGAAATATTAAACAACTTATCCGTATCCCAAGAGGTGATCACAGCGAAAAACCTTTAGAAGTATTAAAGGCAATTGAAAAGATGTTTCCCACCCAAGAAAAAATTGAATTGTTTGCAAGGCATAAGCCGGAAGGTTGGGATGTCTGGGGATTAGATGTTCGCAAAGAGTATGAGGAAAATTCTAATAGTTAATTCAGAAGTGGTTTTATCTTCTTTAAGAAATGTTCAATAAGTGGACTTGCATCTTGAGAATTTCTCCAAAAAAAGTAATGCGCTTTATGTCCTTTAAACCAAAGGGTAATTTCTCTTACTCTACAAGGATCACGGGTTATATCACCTTGAAATACAATCCAAAAGGGCAAAGCTTTGTCGTCTAATTTTCCCTTCTTTCTAAGTGCATTCAGTAAACCGGGAGTAAAATATTTACATGACCTTTCATGTGCATTACCACGACCGGCAGAACGGGTTTTCCCTTCAACCCAACCATCTTGTCTTTTAACTTCTATATAGATAGTTTTTCGGGTTTCAGTGTTATCTATTGCGTAATCAGGGAAAAATCCATGCCTTGTAATTGGACTTTCAGGTGTATAAATTTCAGCAAGTTCTCTTACACTTAATTTCACATTAACATAAATATTACTAAAGTCTTTTGGATTCTTTCTTATCCTGTATTCAGTTTCTTCGAATAAGATTTCGAAAACTGTGTAAAAATCATTCTCTGCGGCAACTGCATTTCTGCCGCTGTAATCTTGCCATTTTTTCCGCAGTCTGTTTGCACTACTACCCATTTTCAAAATCCAATAAATCAATGATTTTAATTTTCAGAGCTTTTGCAAGTTTCTCAATATTTACAAGTGTAATATTCTTTTCTCCTCTTTCAATCATTCCTATATAAGTTCTGTGCAAGCCAGCCAATTCAGCCAATTTCTCCTGAGAAAGCCCTTTGTTCTGTCTTTCAGTTCGGACTCTTTCACCAAATCTTTTTAGCAATTCCTGATTTTTCATGTTGTTATTATAGCAATTTGCATACTATTAGTCCACATACTATAATTAGCATTTTTTACTTAACATAGAAAATCAAAGAAATCTTTTGCCCAATTTTTCCATACTTCCTCCCTTCCCCTTTTCGCATTTTGCGAAAAGCAGCTAAGTCGTTGAAATATAATGAGAACGCCCGACTTTTCAGGACAAATCTTTCACTTTTCCGAACAAATCTTCGACTTTGGAGGACGAATCTTTCACTTTTCAGGACGAATCTTTCCGATTGGAGAAAGAATCCGTTCCACGGAGGAAGGTTCTTGCTGTTCGGAGGACGAATCCTCGAGGTTGGAGGACAATTCTTGTGCTTGGGAGAACGAATCCTCGCCGCGGAGAAAGAATCTTATGCGCGGAGGAAGAATCCTCGAGGTGGGAGGACGAGTCCTGCGGTTGGGATAACGAATCTTCGCGTTCGGAGAACGAATGGAAGCGACCTGGGAGAAATATTTGACTTTGGATGACGAATCTTTGAGTTTTTAGGACGAATATTCGAGTTTGGAGGAAGAATCTTTCACTTGGAAGGAAGAATCTTTGAGATGCGACAACGGATGAAATGAATGTGAGTCCGTTTCAACGGACTTGTGGTAAATTATAGCGCCCGATTTCAATCGGGGGTTCGCTAGCAACTGACGACTGACACCTGAAACCTGATCCCTGACACCTGATACCTAATCCCTGCCTTTTATTTTTTTTCCCAAAAGCATGTAATAAATTGACATTATCATACCGGTTACTTATTTTACATAGACTTGAAACGGGGGAAATACATTATGTTCATAAAAAATAATAGATTCGTTTTAATTGGATTTGTTGTCATTCTTTTATCCGTGCTGGTTTTTGCCGAGGAACCGATAATTGATAAATCGACTTATGAAGAGGAAGAAGTCCTCGAAACCATGGTTATCGAGCATATCGGGAACGGATACATTCAGGTCGATGTCGATATGGACGGCGATGATGGCAATGCCGAGGAGGGTGGTGACCTTGGGGGCGCGAGTGTTTATCTAAAACTCACTTACGGTTGGCCCAATGATGGTGGAACTCAATGGTTCATGTTCTATGTCGATGGCACATCCGCAAAGACACAAAACACACCGACAATGCCGGCATCGGATACGCAGTATGTCGTTATTGCAGATAACAGAGCTATTGTGCAGTGGCACGATTGGAACGGCGTGTTGATACGCGAGGAATTCACACCTGTTTCTCTCGGTGCGACTCCCGGGCAAATCGAGCAGATAAAATACAAATTCGTGATGAAACCTGTCGATGGTTCCTCGCATAGCTGCGGCGCAATGGTATTTTTCGATACTATGATAAACACCAATGACGCCGCGCCTATCTCGACTTCATTCGGTTACTCGACAAATGCCGAAATCTATTATGCGCCCGGTGTTCCCACAATCTGGCGCGCTTATCAGGTCGGGTTCCCGCCCGGACCCGGAGAAATGCAAGCGCTCGGTATTCTTACCGGATATGAGGCTACAATGCCCGATGTATTCTGGTATGGTCAATGGGGTTCGGGTGTCGGTCTTGGATGGAACACAGCAGCATGGGCGGGAATAACCGGCGGACCATATACCGATTCGGCGACAATGATAAAATGGGAACCGCGTACTGTCGCATCGACAGATAGCGTCGTGTTTGTTACATATTTTGGAATCGGTAATTTTACCACAACCGAGGTCTCGGTTACTCACAATCCACCCACGGTTCTTCCCGACTGTGACGGCACAATGAATCCCGATACGACTCATTTCAATTTCTTTATCACAAACGGCGGCACCGGAGATATCTGCAATGTGGTGGCAACTCTCGATGCTACCGGATTTAATCATTTAACCATTTTAAATCCACTCGATATAGGCACTCTTTCGGGTTACGGCGGTTCATACATGGTTGACTGGGATGTTTTTTTCGACCCCGCAGTCTGGGGAACAACACAGGAATACATTTTCACTCTCACATTCGATGACTGTGCAGGGCATGACAGCACAATAGTTGACACTTTTTATATCGATATTCCGCACCCAAGCGACCTCGAAGTTATTGTTACCGCCGACGATACATTTCTTTGCGCAGGCGATACTATTCAGCTTCACGCCTCTTTCACGGGGGAATACGGAACAGCGGATTTCTCATGGTCGCCGGCGTATGCTATCTCGGACATCTACTCGTTAGACCCTTATGTATATCCCGATGTGCCGAATATGTATTATTTCACAGTAACAGACTCGAACGGTTGTATCGGAACTGGCTATGTTTATCTCACTGTCTCGACCGTTTATGCCGAAGCCGGTTATGATGCAACGGTTTGCTCGAGCGATTCAGTTATGATTGGCGGTTACCCAACAGGTTTAGGAGGATTCCCGCCATATACATATTCATGGACACCGGCGGGTTTTGTGTCCGACCCGGCGCAGCCAAATCCATACGCAAAACCGGACACCCCGACAATGTTCTATGTCGAGGTTACGGATGCTTATGACTGCATAGGTATCGATTCCGTTTTTATCGACCTATCGAGTTCACCTTATGCCTATATCATTCTTCCCGATAGCTGCGGCGGCATAACATCGTGCAATCCGCCTTCCTATGAATTTATCGTCAACGATTCCGATGGCACAATCGATCCGGGAATGTTCACCGCAACAGTAAATGGAGTGCCTTACGATGTCGGCTCGGGCGTTTTCAGCTATATCGATTCTTTCCTGACAATCACACTTCCCGATGAATTCGCGAATGGAACTATTGTGGTCTTTGAATTAACTCAATATATGGATTTCGACGCCTGCAGAGGTGAAGCAATAACCTGCACTGTTATTGTCGATTCCGAACCGCCGCTGGCGAATATGACATATCCGACTCCCGGTTCATCGATACTCGACCCGGTGCCGACTATCTTGATACAAATCACCGATACCCCTGCCGGAATCGACACAACATCATTCGAGCATATTTCAGTATATCTGAATGGAACGCCTGTTACCGGTTTTGGCTGGTCTTGGAGCGACCCGACACTTCAGCTTACCGGATTCGATTTCGCTGAGGGCGGCACTGTAATGGTCTGTCTCGACTCGCTATGGGATTCACCGGATTATCCATATTGTCCCCCGAACGATACATCGTATTGCTGGACTTTCGTCGTTACAGTGGGGAATGTTATTGCATATCCGGTCGAGCCTCTGGACATGCAATCGACAGCATGCGATAACCAAATCCTACTGATTCACCTCGAAGGCTCCGTTAATCCGGTTGACCCGGCTACGGTTGTTCTAATTATCGATGACGCCATTTACACTGTCGATTCTTCGATGGTGAATTACGACCCGGTAACCGATGAAATCACATTCGACCCGGGGGGAGTATTTTGGGCTGATAACGACACCGTTTGTGTCTCGCTATGGGCGGCGGATATTTATGGCGGCGCTATGGAAGACACTATGACATACTGCTTTGTTACAGATTTCTCGCCGCCTTATGTTTTCAACACAATACCAGCTCACGGTGAAATAATCACCGTCCTCGAGCCTTCGTTTCAGTTCGACATTGCGGATGATATTACCGGAATCGATTCCTTTGTGGTAACACTTAACGACTCGCTCGAGCTTCGTGTCGGCGACCCTTGCGTAACTTTCGATGGCACACTTTTCTCTTTCGATGCCAGTTGTGCCGGTTTGACATACACGCCGGACACACCTATCGAGATTTGTGTGAACGCATGGGATTCACCCGACCTTTGCGACCAGAACGAACTCGATACATGCTGGACATTTACGGTCTCGATGCTATGCTCGCTTGTTGCCGATGCCGGTGCCGATATCGACCTTTGTGTCGGTTCGGATACAGTGCTCGGCGGAAGTCCGGTAGCTTCGAATGGCGCACCGCCATATATTTATCAATGGACACTTCCCGATGGCACACCTGTTTCAAGCGATGAGGAGCCGGTTGTCTCGCCGACTGCACCGACAACTTATATCCTTACGGTAACCGATTCGCTGGGCTGTATCGACAGCGATACGATATTCGTCTATGCCCACAATTGCGCGGGACCGGTTGCGGCAATTATTCGACCTTTACCCGATATGTGGTCGTCATGCGACCCGGAATCGATTTTCATGGGCATAAACGACCCCGACGGAGTTGTCGAAAGCACTATTGTTCTCGATGTGAACGGAATTGAATATACAACCGATAGCTCACAACTCGCATGGTCGGCACCAAACCTTGTTTTTGTGCCATCGATACCATTTACAGACGGCACTATCGTTACGGTCTCGTTGATTTCAGCTGATGATATTTTCGATAATCCACTCGAAAGCGCACCGGTAACATGGCAATTCCTTGTAGATTATTCCGCACCGGTGCTGGGATTGATTGGTCCCGCACCCGGCGCTGTTATCCCCGATGTGCATCCATCGGTCTGGTTTCAGGTCGAAGATTCCTATTCCGGTGTAGATACATTCTCGATCGAGGTCTGGGTCGGTTCGGAGCATTTTGTCTATGGAGATACATGTTTCAGTATGGTTTCTATTCACAGCGGTTTTCATGTTGAAATCGATTCGCTCTGTCTTGCGATGACCGGATGCGATACTTTTTCAATTCGAGTTGTGGCAACCGACTCCACCGACTATTGCGACGACAATATTCTCGATACAAGCTGGACATTTTACACCGATTGCGAAGCGCCGCTTGGAACTGTGGTCTATCCCCCCGAAGGTGCCTGGTATTCGTGTGATTACGATTCTATTATCGCAACAATTTTCGACGATGCGCCGGGTGTTGATACATCGAGTCTTGCAATTACAGCCGCTGACGGCGCCGGATACTTCGCATCGGCGGGATGGGGACATCCATCCCTAAACTACGATATAATTTCCGGACAGCTTATCTGGATACCTTCGCCATCATTGCCCGATATCGGGACCATTACAATTACCGTGAACGCATCGGATTACCTCGGCAATGCGATGACGCCATTGGAGTGGTCGTTTTACATGGATAGAATTCCACCCGATATATCGGAAATAGCTCCTGTATGCGGCGATACTATTTTCACCGTTAGACCCGACATTTTTGTCATCGCAAGTGATGACGGTTGTGGCGATATATCCGTCGAACTCACTATCGATGGCATTCCATATACCGATTTATTAACCGGTGGCGATACGATATATCTCAATCCCGCATCATCACCGATTTTCGCGGGGGGCGATGAAATCGAAATCTGCTGGACACTGACCGATTGCGCCGACGACCTCTGTCCACCCAATTCGACAGACACATGCTGCACTTTCTATGTCGCGGCGGGCGGACCTGTGGCGATTATTCATAACCCGAACAACAACGATTTCGTAGCATGTGATTCGTATGCCGTTCTCATGACACTTTACGATACCGACGGAATTTTGCCTGAATCGCTTATTGTCCTTACTCTGATTGACGGCTCACCGGTGAGTTTGACAATCGATTCCAGCGAAATATCATACGCTCTTTTCGATGATTCCATGTCGGTTATCTGGACACCCACGACTACAAGCGATGGCATGACTGTGACAATTTCGGTTGCTTCGGCTTATGATTCGCTATTCAACGAGCTTGCCGGTTCCGATGTGATTTCATTCATTTTCGATTTCTCACCACCGGAATTCACGAATACGATACCGATCGGGGTTGTCGAGGAGACCACTCCAGAAATCTGCGTGGATATAAACGACGGTGGCAGCGGTGTCGATTGGTCATTGGTGGAGATCGATGTCGAATCGGTATTGTATGACACAGTTCATTCCGCTGTGAGCTATGATGTGGGTACAGGTCATATCTGTTTCGACCCGGCTATCGCAGGAATCACATGGAGCGGAGGCGACACTATCGATGTATGCATACATGCTGCGGATTCAACGGATACTTGCGGTCCGAATGAATCCGACACATGCTGGAATTTCATCATTTCACCCGGCGGACCATGGGTAATCTGCGACACACCCACAGACAGCGCAATTGTCGCATGTATTACCGATTCCGTTATCTGGCTCGCTGCCGACCCGAACGGAATTAACTGGAACCCACTTGAAATTGTGCTATGGGTTGGCACCGATTCTCAATACTATACAGCAGAATCGGGTGAAGTGTTCGTTCAGTTACTCGATGGCGCCGATTCAATCGCTATTTCTCTCGAATTGCCAACAGGTATCACGGATGGGACTATGATTACGGCATGTCTCGTTACTCTCCCTGATTCGCTTAACAATCCAATCGATTCCGCATCCTGTATCACTTTCTATGTGGATTATAACCCACCGGATTTTGCAATTATTTCACCCGGCGATGGCGACATTATCCACGAGACACAGCCGCCTGTTATCGTCTCGCTCGGTGATTACGGAAGCGGCGTAAATATCCCGGAGACTTATCTTATCGTAAATGTAGGTCTGGATTCCGATACATACTATGTCGATGGTTCTTGCTTAAGCTATTTCGATACGGAAGATTCTCTCGTTCTCGACCCCGTTACCTGCGGCATAGCGTGGACAGGCGGAACGGATGTCGAGATTTGTCTGCATTCGGAAGATTATGCTGATTCCGAATTCTGCGGACCGAATGAACTCGATACATGCTGGGATTTCTCTGTTGCATCGGAAGCCCCGCTTGTCCAAATCGAGCGCCCCGGCGATTCTACGGTTACTTCATGCTCACCGGATACTATCATTATCACATTTTTCGACCCCGACAGTATCGATGCCGCCACTATTCGATTCGAGGTGAACGGCACGGTGCTCGACACAAGCGATGACGGCGTAATATTTAGAAACGATTCTATTATATATATTCCAACAACTCCGTTCGCAGATGGCATGACGGTAAATGTCTGCCTGACCGAAGTTTCCGACCTCCTGGGTAATGCGCTCACCGCACCCGTTTGTGTTACATTTTTCATCGACTATTCGCCACCCTATGTCGAGTTGCTGTCTCCGCAGGACGGCGGCATGGTTCGCGATAGAACACAGGATATTGTCATCCTGCTCATCGACCAGCCCGCCGGTATCGACAGCGCCGCTCTCGTTTTCACACTCGATGGCGTCATAGTCGCGCACAATGACCTGCTTTGGACACCGAACGATTCCGGCTGGACGGTTCGATATATCCCCGAGAACAACAGCATGGATTTCCCGCCCGGAGATTCGGTGATTATCGAGTTCTCGGTTACGGATACAACAGACTATTGCGCCAATAATGCGATGGATACAATATTCTTTTTCATGCTCGAACCCGAAGTCGGATGTTATCTGCATCCGAATCCATTTACACCGAACACCGACGGCACAAACGATTTCGCAATATTCGACTATCCGAATATGTTCTCCGAAAAAGCCGAACTAATAATATTCGACATGCGTGGAATAGAAGTCTATCGCTCCGAAATCGGTCCGGTAAGCGGTTTTGAGGATATTACCCCTAGAATATGGAACGGCGAAGACAATGAGAATAACCCGCTTTCCGCGGGAATCTACCTGTATGCGATTGTCGAAGGCAGCGAAACTGTATGCAACGGAACTGTCGTCATCGTGAAATAGAATTAAGAATGAAGAATGAAAAATGAAGAATGAAGAATGGAGACAGAATTCCCTCACCCGACTCGACTGTGTCGAGCCACCCTCTCCCGCAGGCGGGAGAGGGGAGAATGAAAACACCCGAATAGGCAACAGGGAATCGACGAAGTCGAGGAAAGTTGCCATGAAAGCACCCGAAGGGTGCGCGTAGCGCCGGATGAGGGAGATAAATGAAAAGAAGCAAAATGAAACAAAACGGATTAACATCGAACCGTAGGGGCGAACGGCGTTCGCCCTCATCAACATCGATTTGTTGTAAGGGCACGGCGCGCCGTGCCCCTACCATCGCCATCGCCGGCATTCTCTTCATCCTCATGTTCGCGCTAGCGGCGGAGGCGGGCGCACAGCCAGCCGACTCAACAAAGGTCGATACCGATACTCGAAAACACGAACCCGACGACACCGAACATTCATCCGACGACACCGAACACGCAACCGATGCTCGAGAACACAAGACCGACGACGAGAATTAGCTGAATCACAAAAATTGACGCCAAAACTATGAAAGTTTTTAATATATCGACGAAAATGAACGGCGTTACAACACAAAATGGGAGGAAATATATGACAAAAGGAACTTTTCCGAGAGCGGCGGACAGCTTTTAGAAGCTCGGAAAGCTCTTCTTTTTGCTCGGAAGAGAGTTCCCGATGCTCGGAAGAGAGTTCCCGATGCTCGGAAAGCTCTTCTTTTTGCCCGGAAAGGAGTTCCCGGAGCTCGGAAAGCTCTTCTTTTTACTCGGAAAGGAGTTCCCTATGCTCGGAAAGGTGTTCCACTCGCTCGGATGACTCTTCCATTTGCTCGGAAGAGAGTTCTCTTTACTCGGAAAAGAGTTCACTGTGCTCGGGAGAGGGAAGAACCCGCAAGGCGACAGGGAATCGACGGAGTCGAGGAAAGTCGCCATTAAAAACACCCGAAGGGTGCGACATGAAAAACACCCGAAGGGTGCGGATGAGGGAGATTCTCTGTGTCCTCTGTGTTCTCTGTGGCTAATTGTATTCGGGTTGTGGAGCGGGGCACTTGAACCCTTGAACCCTTGAATCCTGTTTGTGAGGAGGATAAATAATGACCAGACCAAAGATTGAACGAGTTGGTATTTATGCAAACCTTCACAAGACCAGAGTTTTTGCCGTTGCGCACGGACTTCTGGAAATACTAAAAGATGTCGATGTGCTCGTCGAGCAAAAACTTGCTCGAGAAATTGACGCATCGAATGGTGTGACTCTTCCCGGTTTGTGCAAGGCTGATATGGTAATAACACTTGGTGGAGACGGCACCGTGCTTTCGGCTGCGAGAGAATTCTCCGCTTGCGGCATAGCGATACTCGGCATCAATATGGGAAGACTGGGGTTTTTAACCGAACTTCTCCCGGATGAACTCGGTGATGCACTTCCACAAATAATTGCGGGAAATTACACAATCGACGAACGGATGATGATAGATGTTACTGTTCCCGGACTCGTCGAGGAACCTCTTTTGGGCTTTAACGAAGCTACAATCGACAAGGGCGGTTCGCCAAGGGCGCTTCACATGACTGTTAGTGTATCCAATTCACCTGTGGGTGACATATCCGCCGATGGCTTTATTGTCGCAACACCGACCGGTTCGACTGCATATTCGATGGCGACCGGCGGCGCTATCGTTGAACCTCATTTGAATGCGATACTTTTGACAGCGCTTGCGCCATACACACTCGCTATCCGACCATTGATAGTCTCGGATAAGCAGTTTATCGAAGTTAAATATAGTGGTCGGGATAACAACAATATGCCTCATCTTACTGTGGATGGACAGGTTACAATTGAATTGCCTCAGGAAGGTTCGGTCGTTATCAAACGGTCTGCTCACACGGCAAAACTAATTAAATTCAAAAAAAACTCATTCTACGATATACTTCGCACAAAACTCGGATGGGGTCCTCCCCCACCGGCAAGATAAACATTGATACTTTTACATTGAATAAACTCTATACCCTATTTTATCATTGCCCGATAAGCCACTCGATATTTGCCTGCTGTGTATAGAACTCTGTAATCGTCGCAATTTCCTGCAACTGACTTTGCTCCAGAAGAAGCTCGGTATCGAGAAGTTCAAGCAGTGTCGTGCTTCCGATTTCATATCGTTTTCGTGTGGCATTAAGTGTCAATTGTGCATCCTCGACCTGAGCGACTGAAAGCTCATAGCTTGCCGCGGATTCAATCATCTCACGATGTGCGCTACGAATCTGCTGCTCGATCGAAACCTTTGTCGTATTCAATGTCAATTCCGACTGCTCTAATGCAATCGCGGATTTCTTGATGCTCGCTATTCGTGAAGTTCCGGAGAAAATTGTCCATGAAAGTGAAAGCCCATAACTCGATGACGCCTCATCGGCAAAAGGGGTTGAATTATCGGGGAATTCATAGCCGCTCCAACTCCAACCGGCGCTGAAATCCAGAGCTGGAACATAGTCGAGCCACGATGAAAGCTTTGCGAGTTTCGATGAGCGAATACCGATATTTGCCTGCCGAATATTTCTATTGTTCTCGAATTGATTAAGATAGACCGAAAGTGGCGGTATATCTTCGACTGGTGGAGGAACTTGCATTGTATCGACCATGAATGATGAATCGAGTGGAAAGTTCAAAATCTGACAAAGCTGTTCGAGAGAACTGTGAACAGCATTTTTTGCCTCGATATCGGAGAGCTTCTTTTGAGCTACCTGGACTTTCATTTTCGACACATCGACATCCGATGCAGAGCCGAGATTGCGTTTCTGGACTGTTATCTCCTCTTCTTCCAGCGCTCTATCGAGTGAATGCTGTGCAACAATAGATTGCTTAATTGCCTGAACAAGCGCAAAATAAGCTGCATAGACTACCGAACGAGTTTGCGCTCTCGAATCCTCAAAAGAGAGCAGCGCAATATCATAGGCAAGTTTCGTCTGTTTTAATGCCAAATAATCCTGCCCACCGGCAAAAAGCGGATATCTTGCAGAAAAACTGAATGAATATCTATCGCGGGAAAAAATAAGCGAATCATTGCGAAAAGAAAGCATTTCGCGGTTATACCTTGTCCAGCCTCCCGAAAGCGATGCGCTCGGCAAGAACAAACTCCATGCCGACAACAAGTCCGTGCCGGCATTTCGATATTCCGTCCATGCCGAAATAACATCGGGATTCTGCGACATAGCAAGGCTTTCAGCCTGCTCGAGCGTCATAATTGAAACAGAGATATTCTGTACATCTTGTGCGGATGCGATACCAAGAAAAAGAGAACATATGATTATTATGAAAGGGAAATAGCGGGTCATTATTCACCTTCCTTTTTTTCCGGTTTGGAATCGTCCGGTTTTTTCCCATCCGGTCTCTGTCCATCGGGTCTTTTTTTAGGATACTCTTTATCGGGTTTCGGTTTCATGGATTCAACTCCGTCGCCATCATTGAGTTCTCGCAGAATTTTAAATGGACCGGAAATAATTTCATCACCTTCCTCGATACCCTCCAGAACCTCGATATATCTATCATCGGATATACCTGTTCTGATTTTCACCTTCTCGGCAATGCCATCACGAATAATGAAGACGCCTTCACCTTGTTTGGTTGCAGAATCGGTATATGAAACAACCGATGCCAGTGGAACTGTCAGCACGGAATCGTGAATTGCGGTCGTGATAGTTGTCGTAACGGACATGCCGGGTTTGATTTTTGGAGATGGGTCGATAATTGCGATATCCACTTCGAAGCTGGCTCGCGTTTCCTCGCCTCCAAGAGATTGAATCTTTGCTTGATGTGATATTTGCACTGTCCGTCCAACAAAGAATGTATCTGGAAGAGCATCGAGTTCGATTTTGGATTCCTGTCCTAATTTGAGGTCAACAACATCGGCTTCATCGACCTCGACTTTGGATTGAAGGTCGGTCAACTGCGCTATTGTCATAATGCTGCTTCCCGGATTATTCATTGTCCCGACAACGACAAACTCTCCTTTTTCCGCCTGAATCGCTGTTACGATGCCATCGATAGGCGATTTGATAATCGTTTGCTTAAGATTATCGCTAGCCTCGCGTACCGAAGCCTCGGCGGATTGAACTTGTGCCTCGAATATCTCGACCTGGGTTTGAGCGGTAATAAGCTCATCATCCGATATAGCGCCGGTTTTATGTAATTCCTGTATTTTTTGAAGGTTGTCATTTGCCTGATTAAAATTCGCCTTATTTTGACGGAGAACGGCTTCGGCGCGGTTCAAGGCAGCAAGATATCTGTCTCTGTTTAGGATAACAAGTGTTTCTCCAGCTTTAATTGTATCGCCCTCCTCGACATATAGATTCTCTATCTTTTCGGAGACTTCAGCGGAAATATTGACATCGCTTTTAGGTTCTACCCATCCAAAAGCAATGACTGTAGATTTTATCGTCCTTCTCTCGACTTCCACAATTTCGACAAATTTCTTGTCCTTGCGCATTTTGGAGGCGATTAACGCTCCAATAACAAGCACACCGACAATAACAACAATCACTATGAGCCATACAACTTTTTTCATACTTACCTCGATTTTAATAAGATTTATTACGCTATGTTTTATTTCTCAAGTTCTCTAATAAATAAATCCGTTGTTATTTTGTCAATACTGCAAAACCGTATTTCCGCGATTGTTCCAGAAATCTGTGCAAATAGTTTAGCTTCTTCGACAATTATTTTTACACCAAGCTCTTTAGGAAATCCGAATATGCCAGTGCTAACCGCGGGAAGAGAAACCGATATGCATTCGAGTTCTTTAGCTTTTTCAAAAGAATTCCGAATCGTCTTACGGAGTTTTCCATTTTCATTACCTTCTCCCCTGCGTGGACCGACAGCATTAATAATATATTTCGCATCGAGTTTACCGGCGCTTGTAACAGCAACATCACCGACCGGAACAGGTCCATGTTTATCGACCCATTTCCTCGATTCTTCATCGATAGTCTTTCCACCCGCACGGGAGATTGCACCCGCAACTCCTCCACCGTGTATAAGGTACGAATTGGCTGCATTGACAATTGCATCGACATGCTCTCCGGTAATATCGCCCAATACAGCGACTAATTCTATTTCACGATATTTTACCCGTAAAAGCTCCTGCATGTTTTTCTCAAGAATTCCGATTAACAAAAACGCAAAAAAATGGTTCTCATCTCAAGAAGTTATAGAAATCATTCCCGCTCGAGAGCTTCAATTTTATCCAGCCTTTTAGTATATCTTTCATTTGGAACGAATTCGGTCTCGATAAATTTCTTTACCATCACAAAAGCTTTTGCATTGGCAAGATTATCTGCGCCGATACACATAATATTGGCATCATTGTGAAGCCTTGCCTGTTCTGCGGAAACAATATCCCAGCAAACTGCTGCACGGGTGTTTTCTATCTTGTTTGCCGCGATTGCCGAGCCTATACCTGCACTATCAATCGCAATGCCAAACTCAACCTCGCCGGATGATACCTTTCGTGCAACCGCTGCGGCAAAATCCGGATAGTCGCAGGATTCAGGTTTATCGGTGCCGACATCGATTATCGTATATCCCGATTTAATAAGTAGCTCTTTCAGATATTTCTTGAGAATAAAACCTCTATGGTCGGAACCGATTGCTATTGTAAGCGATGCTTCAGGATTTTTAGCGGAATCTTTCATCTTTGAGGGAATGGATTCTGCAGGTTTTATTATAATCTCTTTCTTTCTCATAAAATCGCGCGCTGATGGAGTCAATATGTAATTGCTCTCAACGAGCACAGTTCCACCATCCGGAACTATTCTTTTTAGCGCCGATTCAGTGATAAGAACCGGTTTCCCATGCACAATAGATTTTATCACCGGATATTTCGGCTCGCTTGCTAATTCGTTCCGTTTCGACGATAGTGAATCATCTTTGCATTCTGACAATTGTTCTTTCATTGCCGGTTCATCCTGTGTTTCTTTTTTGAGTTCGGATAAAACCTTTGCGATGATTTCTTCTAAATTGATTTTTTCCATTTTTCTCTCTTTGTAAAACTCGATGTTAATTTTTATCCCATGATATTTTCCCGCCGTTAGACATACCCATCTCGGGATGAATAGCGCCACCCCATGATATACCGAGATTCTGCCATGCGAAATCGGCGCCGAGATAAAACTTTGTAGGACGGCCGCCGACACCCATATTAAAACGAAGCCATCGGTTTATTGCAAGCTGTTGACCGAGATAAAGCTCACCAGGACCATTCCCGGGAAACTGGACATCGGCATATACGGTTGACCAGCTCACAGGATCATAGCGGATCCCAAAACTTAGGAGACGGTTTATATCATAACCTTCAAGCTGAGTATTCAGTGGATTTTTGGCATATAATCCCAGTGATGCTCGACTACCGAAATAAAGTTGAAATCCACAGTCTATAAGAAATACCGATGTGCTTGTATAAGGTTCGGGCAAACCGACATTGATGAATCTTCCACGCAATCCAAGAGCGGGCATAGCTCCCCAGATATCCGGCAGTTCTCTTGCAACAGCTGCTTCAAATGAGAGTTCGGAGTAAAGCTCCGGGTCGCCAAAATAATTTACCGAGAAACCACAATTTAGCGCTTTCATCGAATATATTCCACCAACAACATACTGTGAGTATTCCGAAATTCCCCAAAGATTCTGGTATCCGGCCAGCGCGGACATTTTTGAGGACTTTGCTATTCCCGCAGGATTACCCCACAGGCTGAAAATCCCAAAATCCCCCGATACACCGGCGCCTCGTCCCAAAAGAGCAAATTCATCGACCTGCTCACCCAATCCAAAAAGAAGTGAACTTAAGAAAAATATCACTACCAGTGTTTTCATCATTATCTAACCCTCCAATAAAGAAATTGAACAGCATGTTATTTATTTCTATACTATCCCCAGCCATTGCGCAAATTTGGGACCTATTCCCGCCATATTCAATGAAATAGGCACGAGTAAAACTCCAAGACAATTTAATCTTCGCGAACCGAAAAGAACAGGAATAAATCCGATTGCAGTCGAGACTATCATAATGAAAAGCCCCATCCAGCGAGTCAATCCAAAGATAACTGCGAGAAGGAGCGTTAATGTTATAATGGAAACAACTTGATAATTAATCCTGTGCACGATTTTACCCAGCCATCGAGAAAGGAAATGCAGCGTTATAAATGCCATCCCCCCTGCAAAAAGCATCGTTCCGATTGCGAGCCAGTATTCCTGAAGAATTCGAGTCGAAAAAAGCGGTGATGCCATCGCAACAAGCCCGCCCTTGCCAAGTCCTTTGCCGGGGATGAAAAAGAACAGAAACGCGCCGACATAATACACTGTTTTCGATACACCCTGCGACATGACAAAGATTCTGCTATCTCGCTGGGCGGTGGCATGACCGGCGATTAGCCCGCCCATACCGGCTGTGAGAATCGGGAAAAGTCCGGCGATTAGTCCGCCGAGTCCACCGGCGACTGTCGATTTGAGCGAAACCTCAGCATTTACATCGATAGATTCTGCAATATGCTGTTTCGGGATTACGGTCTTGGATACGATATTCATCAGCACCCACGGTACCGCAAATAGTCCGACAAAAACAGGCATAAGACTCTGGAAAGAAGCTCTGAGCGGAAGCATACTTTTGTTCAGGACGATAATACCGAGGAATCCCGATAGCGCAAAAGTCAAGATTCCTGCTCCGAGTCCTCGCCATGCCTCAAAAAAGCGCCGAAATCCCGGTTTATTTCGTTCAACCGCCTTGGGCCATTCCGACATCAGGATATAAACCGTTACAAGTCCGAGAATCCAGTGCATGTGAGGTGTCATCAGTCTTCGAAGCGAGGGAAGCACATAAAACGAAAGAGGTGTAATCGCTATTAGCAGGAGAATCCCGAGAATCGAGCCGAAACCGGTCAGCATAGCGATTTCGTAACCTCTGCCAAGCATTAGAGCCTTTTGCCCCGGTAAGACTACAAATATCATACTTTCATCGGGGGCGGAAAGATATACTGCGGTCAGAGTGTTCAATACGGCATAAGTTACAAGCATCGACATGAATAGATATGGAATAGCCTCGTGTGGGATAAATCCCCCAAAACTCATGATGCCAAGAATGATTAGACCGATAACATTGTAAATATGCAGCGCGGGAATGAGAGAAATGCCGGTTGAAAAAATCATCCCCAGTATTATATAAAACATCAAAGTGAACGGGCTGATATTCATCTAATCCCTCGTTGATTCATTATTCTGGAAGATAACGGGATTTTGTCGAAACACAAGGTAAATCTTTGAAGGTTATCAATCATTCTTCCCGAATCCATTCCAATCGAATTGAAATTTTTCGGAATGAACGCCGGAGGAAAGCAATTTTTCCTCGATTCATGCTTAAGATTTTTTAAATGGCGAGACTATTATACCTAATTATCGGGGCAAAATGCACAAATATTGTGCAATTACACATCAAATGACGGATTTTCGATATCAATATCCCAATTCTGCGGGTTGGTGCGAATGTATTCTCGAATTTGTTCCATTTCGTCATCGTCACGGATGATATGGTCGTAATAATTTCGATGCCAAACAGGAAAACCTGACATGTTGCGGATTCGATTGATTCGTTTGGTAGATTGATATTTGAAATACGCAATGATTTGTCCCAATGTCGGTCGTTTAATATCCGCACCGTTTTCGCAGGGGCGCGGTTCCCGCGCCTACGGTTCGATGTTAATGAGGGCGTATGCGATACGCCCCTACGGAATGATTTCGATGCGTTCGTTTTCATGCCGTCAATTTATCAATGATGATTGGGCTGTTAAGGAAATAACCGGTAACCGGGCAATCGGTGGGGCGGGGCAACTCTGTGTCCTCTGTGCCCTCTTTGGCAAAAAGTTCTTGTGTGGTGTGGGACAAGCGACACCGACCAATCGATTAGAAATCTTCGCGCTGGATATCATATTCGGCGAGATGCTTGTTGAGTCTATTTATCTGCTCCTCGACCTGACGAATGGTTTCCACTATTGGGTCGGGCAGATTGCCGTGGTCGAGAATAGTTTCTTTTGGGGTTTTTTCGCGTCTTGCCACAATTCTTCCCGGGACACCGACAACCGTGCAATTATCCGGCACCTGTCTCACGACAACCGAGCCCGCACCGATACGAACGCCGTTCCCGATAACGATGTTGCCCAGAATTTTCGCTCCAGCGCCGATAACAACGCCATTTTTCAATGTCGGGTGACGCTTGCCTTTCTCTTTACCCGTTCCGCCGAGAGTAATTCCCTGAAACAGCGTGCAGTCATCGCCGATAATCGTGGTCTCCCCGATAACAACGCCCGTGCCATGGTCGATAAAAAAACCTTTGCCAATCTGTGCGCCGGGATGAATCTCGATAGAATTGAGCATGCGGCTGAATTCCGAAATCCATCGTGCGATAAGCCGAAAGCCTTTGCTCCAGAACCAGTGAGCAAATCTGTGGAGCCATATCGCTCTTAATCCCGGATAGCAGGTCAAAATCTCGACAATAGACCGCGCCGCCGGGTCGCGTTCATATATTGTGCGGATATCTTCCCTGAATGACATATCTTATAAACTCCTGTTGATAGAACCGATGAAAAATAAACTTCCGCGTAAATAGTGCAAGGCAAATATCAGATGCCGAAATATTTTGCCACCTCATAAGGAGTCGGATGCGAAAGAAGCTCACGCTCATCATCGATAAGCTTATTACCATAAGTTTCTATCATATCTTTTGGAAAAACACCGTCGGACACAAGGAATTCGTGGTCGGCATACAAAGCATTCACAGCATCCGATAGATTTTCCGGCAGTGATTTCAATTCGTCCTTTCGCTCGCTATCCCATCGAGCTATATCCTCGTCATAAGGACCAAAATCCACTTCACTCGAGCCGATTTTATTGCGGATACCATCGAGTCCCGCCAGCAGCATCCCTGCGATAGCAAGATATGGATTGCATGTCGAGTCCGGCGGGCGATATTCAATCCGCTTCGACTGCGGTCTATCGACATATTTCGGGATACGCACTGCGGCGGAACGGTTTCCAACCCCGAAGAAAAGCTTTGTCGGCGCCTCGAAACCCAGCACCAAGCGTTTGAATGAATTTGTCGAAGGATTTGTCAGCGCTGTGAGCGCCGGGGCATGAGTCAGTAAGCCCCCGACATAATTTATCGCGATTTCGGAAAGATGCGAATATTCGGCATTCTCATCCCAGAAAAGCGACTCACCCTTTTTGACAAGCCATTGATGAAAATGCAGCCCACTACCGGGGAAATTGTGCAAAGGCTTAGGCATAAATGTTACGGCTACATCCATAACAGCTGCAAGTTTTCGCGCCAAATACTTAGACAGCAGAATACTGTCGGCTGCTTTAAGCGCCGGACAAGGCATAAGCTCGATTTCCTGCTGACCGACGGAAACCTCATGATGATGATATCTGACATTTATCTTGTTCTCCTCGAGAATATCCGTAAGCGTGCTGCGAAATTCGTATCCCCTGTCCGCTGGAGCGGCAGCATGATAGCCGCCTTTTCTATCGAGATGCGGTATCATCATATTCCGTTCATCCAATTGCATTATTTCATCGAGCGAGAATTTATATGCCGCACCCATATCATCGAAATAATAGAGAACACCGTTGAAAACAAAAAACTCTAACTCGGGCAGCCAAAAGCTTTGAGCACCTAATTCCTTTTTTACAAGGCTTTCCGCTCTTTCAAGAATCGTTCTCGGGTTTCTATCGACAATGTTGCCACTGTCGGGTTCGATAATATTGCATAAGACACCCGCAGAATCATCGTTTTCGCCAAAACCATCTGTGAAAAGCGTATCCGCTTGCGGGAGAAGCGCCATATCGCCGCTTACGGCTCGATTGAAACCCGGAATACTCGAGCTATCGAAAGGAATCCCGCGAAATAACTCCTCGGGTGAAATCTCGCCAGTAGGAACTGTTATTGTATGCAAATCCCCAAAAAGGTCGGTGTAATGAAGATTTAAAAAGGAAAAACTCCCTTCATGAATTTCTTCAACCATTTTTTGAATAGTTATCATTTAACCCCCCTTTGTCCGTTGTCGGTTGTCCGTTGTCGGTCATTTCGACAAGCTCAATGACCGGGCGATTATTTCTTTCCCTGAGTTTGCCGAAGGAAACAATGAGCGAATACCGATAACCGATTACCGATGACTTTTTTTTCTTTGCATTTGTCTTAATTTGCAGTATCATGTAATAAACATCTATTAAGCATCTTGCAAAGGAATTTTAATGATATTCGTGGATATAAAATGCGAAATAGTATAATTCTATCGTTGGCGATGGTGTTTTGTGCGGGATTGTACGAAGCACAGACAGTGGAAAGAAAGATTGTATATTTGAGATAGAGCTTTAATCCATTAAGGTGTTATTTATAATGTAAATTCGTAGGAAATTATAATGGAATCAAATTATAAACTTATTGTAAAAAACCTTGTCAAGCGATATGGCAAAAAGACGGCTGTTTCGGGTATCGAACTCGAGGTTAATCCCGGCGAGGTTGTCGGATTGCTCGGTCCAAATGGAGCGGGAAAGACAACATCGTTTTATATGATAATCGGTTTAATTCGACCGAATGACGGGCAGGTATTTCTGGGCGATTCCGAAATCACAAAGTTCCCCATGTATAAACGGGCAAGATTGGGGCTTTCGTATCTACCGCAGGAGCCATCGGTATTCCGCTCGCTCACAGTCGAGGAAAATCTTCATGCAATACTCGAATTCATGCCGCTTTCAAAATCGCAGAGAGCGGAAAGAGTTCATCAACTTTGTGAAGACCTCGATATCGAAAAACTACGCGACCAGAAAGCATTCACACTTTCCGGCGGCGAGAGGCGGCGGGTCGAGGTTGCACGCGCTCTATGCACCGACCCGAAATTCCTACTTCTCGATGAACCATTCGCGGGTATCGACCCGATTGTCGTTGCAGAATTACAGAAACTTATCGTAGGATTAAGGGAGCGTGGTATCGGTATTCTCATCACAGACCATAATGTCCGTGAAGTGCTTTCTATTGTCGATAGAGCATATATTATTTTCGAGGGCAAGATTCTTATCGAGGGTAATTCCGAGTATTTGCTTAATGATGAAAAAGCGCGGGAGATTTATCTGGGGGAAAAGTTTAAAATGTAAAATTTGAGTCTGGATGGGCACTATCTATAGAATAGTATCTATCTGAAAAGATAGGAGGCATAAATGCAATCTGTCATAATGGCTGGCGGTTTCGGCACACGGCTTCATCCGTTGACATACAAGCGTCCCAAACCGATGGTGCCTGTTATCGGCGCGCCGATGATGGAACATGTCGTTCATCTGCTAACCAAAAATGGATTCGAGGAAGCGATTTCGCTTCTTTACTATCACGGAGATATGATTAGCGACTATTTCGGCGATGGCTCGAATTTCGGAATAAAAATGAAATACATGAATGCAGAAAGCGACCTTGGAACCGCGGGAAGTGTGCGCAATGCTTCGAAACTAATCGATGATAACTTCATTGTCCTATCAGCCGATGTCCTCACCGATTTCGACCTTTGCGAGGCAATTAGATTCCATGAGGAGCGCAGCGCTCTAGCGACAATCGTCCTAACCCGACATCCAACACCGCTGCAATTCGGTATTGTTATTATCGATGAAGAGGGACGGATTAAGAGATTTCTCGAAAAACCCGCATGGGGTCAGGTTTTTTCCGATACAATAAATACCGGTATTTATATCCTGAATCGCGAGGTACTCGATTGGATACCGCGCGGAGAGTTTTTCGATTTTTCACAGAACCTTTTCCCCGCTATTCTCGAGAAAGGCGAAAGGCTTTACGGTTATATCGCCAATGGTTATTGGCGTGATGTCGGCAATCTACGCGAGTATCGCCGGGCAAATGAAGATGCTCTCTGGGAGCGTGTAAAGATTGGATTCCCGGGAGAAAAGCAGAAACTCGGCAGCGCCGATGTCTGGGTCGATTCCGGTGTTAAATATGATGACAGTGTCGAATTCGAGGGTAGAGTTTTGCTTGGAAAAAACTCGAGGATTGGACCCGGAGTATATCTTTCCAATTCAGTTGTAGGAGCGGAAACCGTGATAGGCGCCGGCGCGCATGTCGAGCAGTCTGTTATATGGAATAATGCTGTAATTGATAATAATGCGCATTTGCATAATTCGACAATTGCATCGAAAGTGCAAATCGGTTTTGGCGCGCTTATCGAGGACCATTCGGTTATTGCCGATGGCTGCAGTATCGGTGATGGCGCGACTGTTACAACAGGTGTAAAAATTTGGCCCGACAAGGTAGTCGAGGATAGAGCGGTTCTCGCAGAATCGCTTATCTGGAAAGACCGTATCGGTGGTGAACTTTTTACCCGTTCAAGAGTTAGCGGTATAATCAACTGGGAGCTTTCACCTGAATTTGTGTCCAAAATAGGCGCTGCGCTCGGCGCGACACTCGGCAAAGGTGGCGGGACTCTTGTGGTTTCGAGCGACCCGGATAGAGCAAGCCAGATTACAGCACGAGCATTCGTTTGTGGAGCTATGTCGGCAGGGATGGCTGTCGAGGATGTCGGTCTGGTGCCGATTCCGGTGGTTAGGCATTATATGTCGCAAAATCCTCGCAAAGCTGGAGTTCATATCCGGAAGTCACCACATAATCCAAAAGAGCAGGATATTATATTTTTTTCCGGGGATGGTAAAGACCTACCGACACCGACATGCCGCAAAATCGAACAGCTTCTCATTCGCGAGGGCATTCCACTTGCGGATTATGAAGATTTGGGGCGTTTGAATCACCCGGTCGGGATTATCGAACTTTACCGCAGGCGATTGCTCGATTTTGTCGATATCGAAGCGATAAAAGATAAGAAATTTCGAATAGTTATCGACTACCAATTCGGTGCGGCAACACAGGTTCTGCCGGCAATTCATGAGCTTGTAAGCGCCGAAGTTATCGCACTCAATGCTTTTATCGACCCGAATCATCTCACTAAAACGCGCGATGAACGCGAGACAGCTTTCCAGAGACTGGCGGCGATTGTTAAAACTATCGGAGCGCAAGCCGGTTTCGCTATCGACCCGACGGGTGAGAGACTCACTGTTTGCGATGAGAACGGAAACATTTATCAGGATAATGCACTGCTGTATATTCTGACGAAGATGTTTCTCTCGCTCTACAAAACATATTCGATAGCCACGCCGATTTCATCCACAATGGGTGTGAATTTCCTAGCAAGGGACAAAAATATCAAGATTGTTCATACGCGAGATGACCATCTTTCGATGATGGAAGCTGCCCGAAATCCCGATACTTCATTTGTTGGTGGCACTCGCGGAGGATTCATTTTTACCGATTTCGGATTTGCATGCGACGCTATGTTCTCCACGATTAAAATGCTTGAAATGCTGGCAAAAACCGGAGTCAAGCTTTCTGAAATCGCTTCAACAATCCCGAAATTCAAGTGGGTTGAGAAAAAGGTTCAATGCCCATGGCACGCAAAGGGCAAAGTAATGCGGTCACTTATCGAATATACGGAGAATCTTCCACGCGAGATAATCGACGGTGTTCGCGTTATCACATCGGAAGCATGGATATTGATTCTCCCCGATGCCGAGGCGCCTATATTTCATCTTTTATCCGAAGGAAAAACAAAAAAAGCTGCACAAAATCTCGTTGCTCAATATAAAAATCTGCTCGAGAAATGGCAGTAAGTGTGGATTATTGCAGTTCGATTATTGCAGTCCCGAATAACACTATCTTTTAGACTGCGCCCATCTGCATACTTGAGAACGGCATTATTTCACTCGTTGAACTTCAAGAGCTTTCTCAAGCTGCTCATTTGTAATTACACCATTTGCAAGCAAAATTTCACCGATGCGATGTTTGTCCCCCGCAACCTGCATATCGAGTGCGGCAAGGATATCGCTTTCTGTGCAAAACTCTTTCCGGATTAATACTTGTCCAAGTAGCATGGAATTCCTCCCGACTTGATTGGTTAAAATCTAATCTAGAAATTGTCAGAAACAAAAATATTATCGTCTCCTACATTGTCCCCATCGTCTCCTACATTGCCTTTATTATCTTCTACAACAACTCTGTAATCTCCTATGATGCATCTGTTATTTCCAATAATCCCCCCAATCACTCATTCATTTCCTTTATTTTCTTTACAGCATCGACCTGCATTTGTTTAGCGGCTTCTTCGGGTGTCATTGCACCGCCAAGGACAGCTTGATACGATGGCTTCATAGCATCCCAGATAGCGCGCAGTTCGGGCACCACAGGCATTGCCCGGCAAACCTCGAGCTGTTCTCTCGATGATGAAATCGTTTCATTCCCGGTTACTATTGTGTCGTTCTGCGCCTCGCTCCGCGACGGTATTGTAGCGAGCGCTTTGGTAAACTCAAGTTCAATTTCGATTGAAGTAAGATATTCAATAAGCTTGACCACCTCGGGCAAAATAACGGGCTTCACATTCTGATTTATCGAATAACCTTTCGGGGAAAACATCGGTGACGGCCATTTATCCGTTTCGACAATCTTCGGTATTCGCGCTATCCCGATATCGATTCCGGCTTTTTTATATCCGCTCCATGACCATGGACCGTTAATAATCATTCCTGCGCGCCCCTCCTTGAAAAGAGCATCAGCCATATCATAGTCCGCTTCTTTCGGGATTATTCTATGCACATCTCGCATCTCGACCAGGAATTTTAGCGCCTCGACAAGTTTGGGCGTGTCGAGTGTCGGATTGGCTTTGTTATCCATCACCCAGCCACCGAAACCACCAAGAAATGGAATGAAAAAATACGGCTCGGTGTAATTCCAGACAAGTCCATAGACATCGGTTCTGCCATCGCCGTTCTCATCTTTGGTGAGTTCTTTGCCAATTGCGATGAGTTCGTCTGAATCCTTCGGCGGTTCAGGCACAAGTTTTTTGTTATAAACGAGCGCAAGATGGTTACCGATACGGTCGCCGAGTTGGTAAAGATGACCGTCGAAATATGTGAGAGCCTTTGGGTCGAATTCCTTAAGCGATTTCTTTGTGAGAAGGCTCTCCATCGGCATAATTATCCCCATTTTTGAAAATGGACCTACCTGGTCGGATGGTCCATAAATAATTTCGGGACCGGTTCCTGCGAGCGATGCAGTTTGAAATCCGGTGCGTAATTCCTCCGTTTCCTTATAGAGTATTTCGATTTTCACTCCCTGATTTTTCACCATATATTGTTCGCATGCTTTTTGAAGAACTGTCCGTCCCTCGATTTGCATCTGATGCCAGATTGTTATCTTTGTGCCATCCGGTTTGCCACCACAGGAAATGAATAATGAAATTGCAAACACTAAAATAAGAATCGATATGAATACACTTCTCATTAAATAACCCCCATTGGAATTACATTTCTCCAAATTTGTTCTTAACAACCATTTTACCGCCACCGTCATCGCGGATAAAAATCTGACGATTATCCATCGGGAATTCTTCACCCGGAATCCATTCGCCTTCTTTGCCGGAATTGGTGAATTTATATTGCACTGTAATGTTCTCTAAAAATTCAATCTCAAGCGACCAGATGCCGTCATCGGCTTTCTCATCGCCATGTGTGCCATCGTCGAACATCTTAATCTTATTCGGTGTCCAGTTACCGATTTCATTCCGGTCTCCTACAATGAATATTGCATCTGTAATATTTTGTGCACCGGCATCGACCATGAAAGTAACTTGAATTTTCTTGCTCGATATTGCCATTGCGCCACCACCTCCCGATGATGCACCGCGAATTATGGGTGCAAATACCGGCTTCACTATATCATACCCAGCCTTGTTCATGAACTCATAGACACCGTTTAGATGTGCGATAAACGCTTCATCGAAAGGTTCATCTCCACCGGGTGCGCCCTGGTCTCCGCCATACCACCAAAACCAGTCGCTGCCTTCAGCGGCATATAACTCCTCCCATGCTTTATAAACCCAATAGTCTTTTCCGCCCTCTGCGGGTGGGTCGGCTCGAGGGTCGGGGGGATTTATGCCAAATTTCTCGAGGTCTTTACGCACAGTCAGCAAATATTCCCAAGCTGTGTTTTCCTCGGTCTCGGCAATCCAGGTGTCGTAGTTCGCATTTATCCATGAACCGGGCCAAAGAGGTTCCAGTTCGCGTAGTCTCGCAACCGGATGCGCGGGAATACTGCGTTTCGGATTACCCATTAGATACTCACTAGTTGTAACTGTGATTATACTGCCTTCTTTCTGAAGTTTTGAGAACTTTCGATACATTGCATTGAGAAATTCCTTACCGTCGTTGTCCATGCGATACCATTCCCATGCGTTCTCCCCATCGAGTATAACCGTTAGCATTCTGTCTTCATTTGGCGATGCAAATTTAATCACCGAGCGTATAAAATCATCGGCGGCTTCCTCACCGCTCTTGAGTTGATATTTAAATCCAATCTTATCGGAAAGTTCTGTATTTCGAAAAACCACTGCCATCGCCTGTTTTGGGTCGCCGCCGATGCTTTTATCGCTATCCACACGATACGGGAAATACACAGGCTGGTTTGCCGGTGTCGAGCGGTAAAGCACACCATCGCCGGTTGCCATCCATTTCACACCGTTGTCAACCATAATCGAGACTATAGCCTCGGATACCGAGCCTTCGGCGGGCCAAAAACCGTCGGGTTTTTTGCCAAATAATTCTTCATAATATTTAACCGCTTTCGCTACCTGAGCATTTGCGTCCCCGGGATATGCAAACTCGGTCGGCAATGGCTGTCCCGGTTGGCAGGTCTTTGCGGTATTCGAGGAATAGAGCAGCGGTAGTATCGGGTGATAGTAAGGCGTGGTGATTATCTCGAGCTGCCCTGTGTGTTTCTCCGGGTCGTACATAAGCTCTCTATGCATCGGCACACATGCCGAACAAACCTTGTAAGTCTCTGCAATTATGCGGTTGCAGTCATCCTCGGTTATTGTTTTCCTCAGGTAGAACTTGCCGTTACTGCGTTCCTCGATAAGGTCCGATAAGTCGCAATTCACGTCGGTTGGCAATTCGACTTTCCCGCGCAGGAAATCCGGGTCGAACCAGGCAAGATAGTGCCAAAGCTTTATCTCGCGCTTCTCCTGTTCGCTAAAGCCATCGCCCTTATCCTTGAGTTTGCGATATTCGGGGAATCTATCGAGCATTACATCGGAAATACCGAAAGAATTCCATGTGTTCTTGTAAAGATATGCATCATCTTCGTGGGTGAATTCTCCGGTCGGTTTTAGCGCTATATCTATCCATGGATCGGTTTTGCCCGACATTTCAGCGAAATACTTGCCGGCATCGACGCGATTCTTTTTGACATCCACATACGGTTCAAGCCGTTTCACATAGTATTCCTGAAGCTGCAGCAGCAATACCGAAGTTAGATTTATTGTTATGTGCAGGTCGGGATATTTGCCGATTGTCGCCGCCATGTCGTAATAATCCTTTGTTGCATGAGCGCGCACCCATGGTCCGCGAAGATAATCCCCGATGGGATCGAGATACAGCGGCTGGTGCTGATGCCAGATAATGTTGAGATAGAGCCTACCATCGACAGCGTAATCATCGGTTGCGACAAAGGCTTTTTTTATCTCGCCGAGCACAACTTTGCCGTCATCGGTAACAGTAATGACCGTATTGGCGCCGCCGAAATTGTCATCGACTATGTGTGGATTGTCCGGGTCGGATTTCCAATCGCTGCCGTTAACCACGAATTTATATTGGTAAGACCCTGGCTTAAGCGGGTATTCCAGAATCCACCAGCCGTCATCGGCTTTTTCCATGGGATTACCTGTCGGCGCCCAGCCGTTGAATTCTCCGGCAAGATAAACAGCATCGGCATCCGGTGCATGGTATTTGAATTTCACGCCGTTCTCTCCCATCTCAGGTTGAGCGATAAGTAAAACTGGCAGTAAAAACACAAGAATTATAACTGTCTCTTTCATTAAAACCTCCACAAGATTATTCGATTACTCGATGAATAAGAAAACCACAGAGATGGCTTTTCTCAAGAGAAAAAAAACATAATTCCTAAAAATCCGTTTCGAGAGAGTAATTAATCATCTCTGTATCAGAGTTTCCATAAACCTTCGTTTTCAATATTCGCTATTTCAACTCACCTGATACAAATTTTTGGACGATTTCATCTTCGGCATTCACAAGCTGCATTGTCAGACCTTTCCACCGAATTTTCCCGTTGTAAAGCATTGCTGCATTACCGCCAATTCGCAAAGCCTGCTCGACCAGATGAGTAACCCACACAAGTGAAATCTCCGGCACAAACGAGAGCAGTAGCGATTCGATTGTTTTTGTCGCTGTTGGGTCGAGCGCCGATGTCGGTTCATCGAGAAGCAAAATTTTTGGTTTCGATGCTAAAGTTCTACACAGACAAACCCGTTGAGCTTCCCCAACGGAAAGCTTACCTGCATTGCGGCTGCCATATTCCCCCGGAAGACCGACGCGTTCGAGGATTTCGGCGATTCTATCATCCGAAATATCCGGCTCGGCGAATTTCAGGTTATCTGAAACACTGCCCTCAAATACAAATGGAATCTGGAAAACCATCCCGATTTTTTTGCGCAATTCCCGAACCGGGTAGCTTTCTATGGCAGCACCGTTATATAGAATTTTGCCCGATGTTGGAGACATCAACCTGTTTAACAGACGCAAAAGAGTGGATTTTCCTCCTCCCGAAGGTCCCATTAGCACAAAAACACCAGCGGGGATTTCGAGTGAAATCCCCGCAAGAACTGTGCTTTCGTTATAACCTGCACTGATATTTATCAGTTCGATTTTATTCTTGTTACTCACTGAATCGTATAGGATGAAAGCTGCATATCCTTTGTGTCTGTGGAATCGGGGTCGTTCAGGATAAGAATTCTCACCGGTCCGATACCATCGGCAAGCCAGTTATATATAGTCATATTGGCGAAAATCGATGTAATCACAAGTTTTTCCTTGTAGCAATCGAAAGTACCGGCATCAACGGTAATAGACTCCTGAGACAGAACCTCGCCATATATCGTAACAAGACCTGTTGTATCCCAACTCACTCCAACAACAGGTTCGAGAGGAGACACGGTAACAGGAAGTCTCGCGCCACCATCAAAAAATATTCCCTGAAGAAGGTATTCATCTTTACGATAATAAGTCGAGTCGAGTGTATCGAAAGTATCCTCATCTTCAATTAAAACAAACCACTCGATTGTATCCTCGGCTGTCATATGGTCGAGAGTTTGAATAGCTTCATATACTTTTGTTCCTGTAGAATCGACCTGTGTAACCTGGAATATCCATTCATTTCCGAGTTCAAGTGGGAAATAATCCGGTTCACTATTGCCGTTGCCGTTATCGTCATCGTTGGAACAACCGATAAGCGCAATTATCGCAATGAGTAAAAAGGTTAAAAAAGCTCCAAACAACTTCCGATTCATTCAAACCTCCTTATTGATTTTCATTTCTCAATATTTATAGAGTGGCATTGGTTCTGTCAATCTCAAAGTCTTTTTTTATCGTCGGTCATTAGTCGCCGGTAATTTACATGTTCTGATTATTTCAGATATAAAATTCGTTTCGTTACACAATTTCCGTTCATCGCTGTCACTCTGACCAAATAGATTCCCGATGAGATGGATTCATCGGGCTTCCAGATGAATGTGCGGTTCATAGGGGCGTATAGCATAGGGCGAACGCCGTTCGCCCCTACAACATTCCCCTGTAAATCGTATATCTCTATTTGGGCATTTTCCGGTGCAGTTATCCTACACGATGAATTAAACGGATTAGGCGAAACATTTAATGTAAAATTTGTAGGTAAAATATTTTCTTTTATTCCATCATCCGCCGATAGCTTCACTACCCAATAATCTTCATAGCCATGGTTTCCGCTAACATCACCATCATTGGATCTTGAGAATCCCGCCATAATGAATCCATCATCGGATGTTTGTTGAATATAATATGCAAAATCCCCCTCACTTCCGCCGAGAGGGCGCTGCCATTCAAGCGAGCCTGATGAGCTTAACTTCAGTATCCAGGAATCATATTCGCCATGATTTCCGCTGATATCGCCATCATTGGACAAGGAATAACCAGCTACTATGTATCCGTTATCGGCAGTCTGTTGAATGGAATATGCCAAATCATCATGGATTCCGCCGAAAGAATGTTGCCACTCAATTGAACCTGAAGAATCCAACTTCGCCACCCAATAATCGGCACAATCACCCGGTGTTCCATGATGTTCACCTACATCGCCATCATTGGAATATGACCTTCCAGCAACGATATATCCGTTGTCGCCGGTTTGTTCGATGGAATATGCCCAATCATAAGAACTTCCACCAAGGGAGCGTTGCCATTCGAGTGAGCCGGATGAATCTAATTTTACTACCCAATAATCACCATTACCATGGTTTCCACTGACATCGCCATCATAGGAAGCGGTCTTTCCCGCCACAATGAATCCGTCATCGGATGTCTGTTGAATGGACTCCGCAACATCATCCAAACTCCCGCCGAGGGAACGCTGCCAAAGAATTGAACCGGATGAATCCAGCTTCACTATCCAATAATCGATACCTCCACGGTTTCCGATGATATCACCATCGTTGGAAGCTGATTCGCCCGCTACGATGTATCCGCCATCGCCGGTTTGCTCGATGGAATACGCATAATCATCCAAACTTCCACCGAGAGAATTTTGCCATTCGATTTCACCGAACGAATTCAATTTCACTATCCAATAATCTAAACCGCCGTGGTTTCCGATGACATCGCCATCATCGGAAGCGGAGTATCCTGAAACGATGTATCCGTCATCGAAGGTCTGCTGAATGCAATTTGCATAATCGCCACTACTTCCGCCAAGTGAACTTTGCCATTCTATTCCATTGGATGAATCCAGTTTCACTACCCAATAATCATACCACCCATTATTTCCGCTGATATCGCCATCATTGGATTCAGATACTCCTGCGATAATGTATCCGCCATCGGATGTTTGCTGAATGGAATGTGCTACATCATAAGAACTTCCACCGAGACAGCGCTGCCATTCGATTGTTGATTGGGCAAAGCACAAGTTGGCGAAAAACAAAGTAATAATCGTTAATGCTACTTCTTTTTTCATTTTATACTCCCAATGTTTTAAATCCAAATACGGTTTTATCCTGAACTGAATTCTATTTAATCGAGTCTAATTCTAAAAAAATCCAGCTAAAAGTTTTAGATTATTCGGTAAATCTAATATCCATAAGGCTCATATAGAAGCCGGACGGTACACACTCATAGTTGGTCATAACGCCCCAGCCGTAAGCTGACCAATCGACATTCAGCAAAGGCGTATGGGTACAGACTTCGGTGCCCTCGAGATAATAGCAAGGACCCGAACCCATAGGCGAGGATGAAGCATAAGGGATATCGACGGAAACCATTTCATATGTGCCACGACCTGTTATAGATTCAGTAAAATATACCGAATCGATTTTATTTGTTTCGATGAATTTTATCGCTATCGAACCAGTTCTACCCGTTTCGCTCCATGAGCCTTCAAAAAGACCGCTTGTAGAATCATACGAGATATCGCAATCGGCACCTAAATTTGTGTATCCGTCGTTACCGGAAGCATAATAGCCCCATACGGCATAAATCATAGCGCAATGACCAATATTTGGTAAAGCAAGTTCATCGATTGGGACATGTATTTTAAGTCGGTCGTGAAGAATTGTCCCTGTGGCATCGTAAAGGTGCACGATGAGAAAATGAGTATCTGCAACCGATACGACACTTAAGGGAATCGTATCGATGAGCGTTTCAATATAAGTACGGTTTGGAACGGTTACATTATGAGGGTTCGATGTATAGATAAAGTTACCATCCTTATCTGTTAGATATGCAGTTAATACAAGATTCTGTGAACTGAGAGATGGATTATAGATTCTCACAACTGGATGTAAATTCCAATCGTTGCGAATCATCGGTTTAGGTGTTGTACCCACAGAACGCTTACCCCAATGCAAACCGTAAGTTCCACCGGAATTGTCATTTTTATCATCTATTACGATACGAGCCATGTCTGAGCGCAAATCGAGACTAATCGAATTGGTATCGGGATCCAGATGAATTCCATAAGGATTTTGATCCGGATTGCCGATACTCAATGTCGGACCGGGATTTGTACTTGATAATGCTCTTGGAACCGTAACAACCATGTGAATATTGTCGAAATAGCCGACAAATCTTCTTGGTTGGTCGGAAACATATATATCCCAATTTTTAAAATTATAAATATCTCCAGCCAATCCCTGAGGGTCATTATAATAAAAACCGCCTATTTCCCAACCATTGACTACAACCATGTGATCGCCCTGCATAAAACCAATAACATATTGGCTGTCACAGATAGACGCTTTTAGGAAATTACCGAGAGCATCCGGGAAATTCTCTATCTCGATTCGCGGGGCGATACCTATCTGGTTTAAGATATAATTTGAGTATGTGCTATAATATCTCATAGCTGTGACACTATAGCCATCGTAATGGCCTGTTGTGGCAACCGCAGACCACATTTTGGGTTCATAAGCGGGATCGGCATTAGAGTAAAAATGTAAAAGCATAGCGGTAGCACACGCCCAGCAATGGTCGGTGTTATATTGTTCGTAATAAGGGAAATCGAATATAGTGCGATCGACATAGCTTTTAGTTCGATTCGCGGTTTCATAAAACAAGGGCCAGCGAACCTCGTAGAAAATTGCATCGCCCGGTATTATGAATTCATATCCGTCTGAATTCCCTAAATTGTCGCTAACTCCGGATATATCTCCATCAGGAACAAACCAAATTGCATAAATCGAATCAGAATTGACACCTGAAGGTATGGGTCCACCGATACGAATAGAATCTCGGTTGTTTCTCGATTCGCAATAGAAAACAAACTCGTTGGGTGTGATATCGCTGGCACTCAGATCGATTTGTTGCAGCACTGTGGGTCCGGCATTTCCGTAAAATATCACATTGTCTCCGGAACCGAGAGTTAATGTGCTGCCGTCTCCAACTTCATCGCGAACTTCCTCGATTACAGGATTCTCATGGTCCGGATTGGGATAATTCGGAGAGTCATCTTCGCTATCTGCGCAACCGATAATTAAAAATGAAATCGATACAAATAAGATTACAGTAAAGACCCATAGCTTTTTCATTTTATCTCCATGTTTAATTATTTTTTTCTTTGCAATATTCGATTGTTTGTTATGTCGCATGATATTTCTCCTTGTTATTTGATTAATATAATTCCTTTTGCTACGGTCAAGGTTTCATTTCTTGTTGCCTGGATAAAATAATCCCCATGAGAAGTATTTGTCCGTTATTCAGAAATCTTTATGGGGGAAGCATTTCTCTGTATTCACTTTTTCTATATCACAATTAGATGAGAGAGCGCTGAAATCCCCACCTACGGGGATTTCCGCCACCGTTTAGCATTAGCAAATATACTAATTACCACTCCGTTTTGAGGGAATAGAGTTTAGTATCTCCTTTGCTCCAATGAGATGTTTCATCTCCGACACCCAAAAACTTATCCCACAGTATTTCCCCGATGTCTTGCGAAACGAGCTTCCCCAAAGACTTATTTTCTCTACCTCGAATCTCGATTTAGTTTCAAACAAAGCACCTGCAGGCGGATGAACATATATTCGCATGTTCCTGCGGCCAATATTTATTCGTAATATTTCTCGTCCTGCAGAGAAAAACATCAACGCTTTATCCTCAAAAAGCTGAATCTTATCTATTCTATTTCCTAGAGTATCTACTATAAGATCAAAAAGTTCATGTAAAACCTGTGCAGTTTCCTCATTCTGAAGTCTTGCCGAATACTGTGCCCAAATTTCCGCTGTAACCATTTTTTTTAAAAAAATCTCGCTCATCGTAAATATAACACCCTCTTACATGCTGTTTTTCAATTTTCAGCCCACATTCTCAAGAGACATATCCCCGATGCGCTCATTTCATCGTGCGTCAAGATGAATACCCATTTGTGGATAAAAACTCCTGCACTTTTTTTCAGCATCTACGGTTTAAATCCCCAGATGCACCAGAACGAATGTGAGCTTGCTATTGCGATTCTACCCTCATCGAGCGCTTTGTAAGTCAATCTTCTTCGTCTCTTGAGTGCTCTAATATATCTTTCGATTCTCTTTTCATCAACACCGAGAGCACGAAGATTCTCGGCACCTCTACGGATCCATACGGCGCTATATTTTTTATCGCTACGGCGCTCTTTCATATTACGCAGGTCGGTCTGTTGGTCGGGAGAATCATACGGGGGAGCAATCCAATGTACCTTCTCGTTTTGCCGGACATTGATATTTTTTAATCCGCGCTCGCTCATCCAGAGCGGTATATAACAACCTATCGACCAATCTCCATTGCGTAGTTTTTTCTTCGCCATCATCGACATTAAACGCATCTCATCGAAGAATAACCGTTGTTCCATAGTGGGTTTGAAAATATTATCCCAGCCGCTGCCATGACCTCCGCGACTGGCATTGTCGAATATTGCGATACAGCCGCCGGAT